>WBZS01000174.1_pt1 | contig 118321 bp, 113 predicted proteins | sample 5204201 | NCBI WGS metagenome assembly WBZS01 (sample SAMN12344357, study PRJNA552823) | activated sludge metagenome | biome: Activated sludge suspended growth; feature: Nitrification reactor; material: Wastewater; isolation source: activated sludge from nitrification reactor of wastewater... | reverse complement strand
ATCCGCAAGCCGGAGCCCTACAAGGGCAAGGGCGTGCGCTACGCCGGCGAGCGGGTTCGCCGCAAGGTTGGAAAGGCTGGTAAGTGATGGCTATCTCGCTGTCGAACAACAAGGCGACGGCCGACCGGGTCGCGGCGCGGCTGCGCCGCCAGGTCCGGGGCCGCAAGAAGATCGCCGGCAGCCCGGAGCGGCCGCGGCTGGTCGTCACCCGCTCGGCTCGGCACCTGTTCGTTCAGGTGATCGACGACACCGTGGGCAGCACGCTGGCCTCGGCGTCCTCAATGGAGGCCGACGTCCGCACGGTGAGCGGCGACAAGACCGAGGTGGCCAAGAAGGTCGGCGCGCTGATCGCCGACCGGGCCAAGGCCGCGGGTGTCTCCACGGTGGTCTTCGACCGCGCCGGCAACAAGTACCACGGACGGATCGCGGCGCTGGCCGACAGCGCGCGCGAAGCCGGCCTGGGATTCTGACGGACTCGAAAGGACAACAACGATGAATGGAAACCAGCGCCGCGGAGGCGGTGCCGCTGGTGGCGAGCGTCGTGGCCGCGAGGACCGTCGGGGCAACAACGCCGATAAGGACAAGAGCAACTACCTCGAGCGGGTAGTGGCGATCAACCGGGTGGCCAAGGTCGTCCAGGGTGGCCGCCGGTTCAGCTTCACCGCGCTCGTCGTGGTGGGCGACGGTGACGGCACCGTGGGTGTCGGCTACGGCAAGGCCCGCGAGGTCCCCGCCGCGATCGCCAAGGGTGTGGAAGAGGCCAAGAAGGCATTCTTCCGGGTGCCGCGCATTCAGGGCACCATCCCGCACCCGGTGCAGGGCGAGAAGGCCGCCGGCGTGGTCATGCTGCGCCCGGCGTCCCCGGGTACCGGCGTCATCGCCGGTGGCTCGGCCCGCGCCGTGCTCGAGTGCGCCGGCGTCCACGACGTGCTCGCCAAGTCGCTGGGCTCGGACAACGCGATCAACGTGGTGCACGCCACCGTTGCCGCGCTGAAGAGCCTGGAAGAGCCCGAGCAGGTCGCCAAGCGTCGCGGCCTGCCGGTGGCGGACGTCGCCCCGGCCGCGCTGCTGCGCGCCCGTGAGGAGGCGAAGCACTGATGAGCAAGATCAAGGTGACCCAGGTCAAGTCCGGCGTGGGTCGCAAGCAGAACCAGCGCGAGACCCTGCGTTCGCTCGGTCTCAAGCGGATCGGCGACTCGGTGGTGATCGAGGCCCGCCCCGAACTCGTGGGCATGGCCAAGACGGTCTCGCACCTGGTCACCGTCGAGGAGGTCGACTGACATGCCGCTGAAGTTGCATCACTTGCGCCCGGCTCCGGGTGCCAAGACCGAGAAGACCCGGGTGGGTCGCGGTGAGGGCGGCAAGGGCGGCAAGACCGCCGGCCGCGGCACCAAGGGCACCGGGGCGCGCAAGAACGTGCCCGAGAACTTCGAGGGCGGGCAGATGCCGCTGCACATGCGGCTGCCCAAGCTGCGCGGCTTCAAGAACCCGTTCCGGGTCGAGTACCAGGTGGTGAACGTCGCCAAGCTCGGCGAGTTGTTCCCCGACGGCGGCGAGGTCGGCGTCGCCGACCTGGTCGCCAAGGGCGCCGTCCGCGACGGCAACCTGGTCAAGGTGCTGGGCAACGGAGAGCTCTCCGTCGCCCTGCAGGTGAGCGCGCACGCGTTCTCCGCCTCGGCCAAGACCAAGATCGAGGCCGCTGGGGGCACCGCCACCCAGCTGTGAGCTGAATCCATACCGCGAGGGGCGGGGACGACGGTCGTCGTCCCCGCCCTTCGCACACTCGCACGCGGGGGACGGTTCTTTTCGTTCGAATTTTCACATCCCGGGGACGGTTCTTTCCGTGCGAAGTTCGCACGTTGGGGACGGTTCTTTCCGTGCGAAGTTCGCACGTTGGGGACGGACCTTCCGATCAAGCGCCGTCCCCGCCGTGCGAAACTCGAACGAAAAGAACCGTCCCCGGGATGCGAAACTCGAACGAAAAGAACCGTCCCCGGGATGCGAAACTCGAACGAAAAGAACCGTCCCCAGGATGCGAACGGACGCGGCGGGCGCGACGAAGCGCCGCCGGTATCCTTACCGGGATCGAAAGGGATACACCCCTGCCATGACCTCCGCTCATCTTCACCACGCTGCCCTCGACGCGATCGGGCAGGAGATCGTGGACGGCGTCCGGCCGGTCGGTTCGGTGCTCACCCTGGCCGATCTGGAGCAGCGGTTCACGGTCTCGCGGACGGTGGCGCGCGAGATCATGCGCATCCTGGAATCCCTGGGCATGGTGCGCTCCCGCCGCCGGGTGGGGATCACCATCCGGCCCCGGTCGAGCTGGAACGTCCTGGATCCGCTGGTGGTCGGCTGGCGGCTGCGTGGGGACGAGCACGACCGCGTCCTGCTCGATGTGACGGAGCTGCGGGCCGCGCTGCAGCCGATGGCGGCCGAACTCGCGGCCCGCAACGCGACCGCCGAGCAGCGGGAGCGGCTGATCGAACTCGCCGACGAGATCGTCCGCACCAGTCGGCGTCCGGAACGAGTCGACGCCCTCGCCGAAGCCGAGCTGGCCTTTCACATGCTGCTGCTCCGGGCCACGGCCAACGAGCTGTTCGCGGGCTTCTCCGGGGTGGTGCGACTGGTGGAACGCACCGACGGGCCGCAATCGCCCGAGCCGGGGCTGGCCTGGGCGGAGCGCTACCGCCGCATCGCCGCCGCGGTGGCCGCGGGGGACGGCGAGACGGCACGGATCGCGTCCCGCGCCCAGGTGGCCCAGGGCCTGGCCGGGATGACGGCCCGGGTGGGGGAGCGACCCTCCATCGCCGAGCCGCCGAGTTCCGATCACTGGTCGGTGTAGCCACCGGTCAACCGCCGGTCGGGGCGCGGCGTGGAACTTGGTAGAGTCAGTCGGGTTGCGCGCGGGTCTCGTGCGCTGATCTGAGGGTAGAGGAGTACTGGTCGGATGCTGTCGGCCTTCGTCAACGCGCTGAGGACGCCAGACCTGCGCCGCAAGATCCTGTTCACCCTCGGCATCCTCGCCGTCTTCCGGCTCGGCTCGGTCATCCCCACGCCGAACGTGAACCTGGTCAACGTGAACGCGTGTCGCATCGAGGCGGCGTCCGGTGCGAACGCCGGTCTCTACTCGATGATCAACCTGTTCTCGGGTGGGGCGCTGCTGCAGTTGGCCATCTTCGCGCTGGGTGTGATGCCCTACATCACCGCGAGCATCATCCTGCAGCTGCTCACGGTCGTGATCCCACGCCTGGAGGCGCTGAAGAAAGAGGGCGCCTCCGGCACCGCGAAGATCACCCAGTACACCCGCTACCTCACCCTGGTGCTGGCCGTGCTGAACGCCACCGCGTTCGTCACCCTGGCCGTCAACGGCCAGCTCTTCCAGGGCTGCGCCCGCGACCTCGTCTACGACAAAGGCATCTTCGCCATCATCGTGATGGTCATGACGATGACCGCGGGCACCGGCCTGATCATGTGGATGGGCGAGCTGGTCACCGAGCGCGGCGTCGGCAATGGCATGTCGATCCTGATCTTCACCCAGATCGCCGCCCAGTTCCCGGCCTCGCTGTGGGCGATCAAGGAGAGCCGCGAGGGCGCCGCCGGCTGGCTGGCGTTTTCGGTGGTGCTGGGCGTGGGTCTGCTGGTGATGCTCGGTGTCGTGTACATGGAGCAGGCGCAGCGCCGGATCCCGGTCCAGTACGCCAAACGAATGGTGGGTCGCAGGCTGTTCGGCGGCACCACCACCTACATTCCGCTGAAGGTCAACCAGGCCGGCGTCATCCCGGTGATCTTCGCCTCGTCGATGCTCTATCTGCCGGTGCTGTATTCGCAGTTCCAGCCGGACAGCCCGGTCTCGGCGTGGATCCAGACGCACCTCGTCCGTGGCGACGGCGTGTGGTACAACACCATCTTCTTCGTGATGATCATCGCGTTCACCTACTTCTACGTGGCGATCACCTTCGATCCGGTCGAGGTGGCCGACAACATGAAGAAGTACGGCGGGTTCATTCCGGGCATCCGGGCGGGGAAATCAACCGAGAACTACCTCGCCTTCGTGCTCTCGCGGCTGACCGCGCCGGGCTCGCTCTACCTGGCGCTGATCTCACTGCTCCCGGCGATCGCGTTCATCTTCTTCGAGGCCCAGAACAATTTCCCCTTCGGTGGCACTAGCATTCTGATCGTTGTCGGGGTGGGGTTGGACACGGTCAAGCAGATCGAGAGCCAGCTCCAGCAGCGCAACTACGAAGGATTCCTCCGCTAACTCGACGGTGAGGCAGGACGCGATGCGACTTTTGATTATGGGACCCCCCGGAGCAGGCAAGGGGACCCAGGCCGCCATCATCGGCGAGCATTACGGGATTCCGGCGATCTCCACCGGCAACATCTTCCGGGTGGCGATCACCAACCGGACGCCGCTGGGCGAACGTATCAAGCGGATCATCTCCGAGGGCGGCTACGTGCCCGACAGCCTGACGCTCAAGGTGGTGGCCAGCCGGCTCGACGAGTCGGACGCCGCCGAGGGCTGGCTGCTCGACGGCTTCCCGCGGACGGCCCGGCAGGTCGATGCGCTGGACGCCGAACTGGCCAAGGGCGGGGCCGCGCTCGACGCGGTGGTCTCGATCACCGCCGATGAGGAGGCGATCGTCCAGCGGATGCTGAGGCGCGCCGAGATCGAGGGCCGTCCCGACGACAACGAAGAGACCATCCGCAACCGGATGGAGGTCTACCACGAGCAGACCGACCCGCTGCTCGACATCTACCGCGAGCGCGGCATGCTGATCGAGGTGGACGGCATGGGCACGGTCGACGAGGTGTCCGCCCGGGTCCTGGCGGCGCTGGCCGACAAGCTCGGTCGCTGATTTCGTGGCGGGCGGCATCGAGGTCAAGACCGCCGAGCAGGTCCGCGCGATGCGGCTTGCCGGCTTGGTCGTCGCCCGCACCCTGGCGGCGCTGCGCGAGGCGGCCACGGCCGGCGTCACGACCGCCGAGTTGGACGGCCTCGCCCGCGACGAACTGGCTCGCGCCGGCGCGACGTCCTCGTTCCTGCACTACGGCGGCGGCTGGGGTGTCCCGCCGTTCCCGGCAGTCACCTGCATCTCGGTCAACGACGAGATCGTGCACGGCATCCCCGGCTCCCGGGTGCTGGCCGACGGCGACCTGGTGTCGGTCGACTTCGGCGCGATCGTGGACGGCTGGCACGGCGATTCGGCGATCAGCTTCAGCATCGGCACGGCGCGCGCCGACGACGTCCGGCTCAGCGACGTGACCCGGATGTCGATGTGGCGCGGCATCGCGGCCGCCCGGGTAGGTGGCCGGGTGGGCGACATCTCGGCAGCCGTCGAGGGCTATGTGCGCAGCCGCCGGGAACGCTATGGCATCGTCCGCGAGTTCACCGGCCACGGCATCGGGTCGCAGATGCATCAGGCCCCCGACGTCCCCAATCACGGACGCCGCGGTCGCGGCCCGCTGCTGGTCGAGGGCATCTGCCTGGCGGTGGAGCCGATGCTCACCCTGGGCGGCGAGGGAACGGCCACCCAGGACGACGGCTGGACGATCGTCACCCGTGACCGGTCCCGCGCCTGCCACTGGGAGCACACGATGGCGCTCACCCGGCACGGCCTGTGGGTGTTGACCGCCGAGGACGGCGGCGAGGCCGAACTGACCGCGCTTGGCGCCACGTTCGGTCCGCTGGCCGACTGAGCCGTGGCCGGGTCCGCGCACTGGCGCCAGGTGGCGGCGACCCTGGCCGACGATGATCGCCGGCTGCTCTATGCCCGCATCGTGGTGGCTCACGCCGAAGACCGCGCACTGACCGTCGGCGACCTGGATTCCGCCGGCGCGCGACGGTTGCGTGCACTGACCTCGGCCGGCCTCGTCACGGTCGAGCAGGACGTGCTGCGACCGAGTGAGATATTCGCCGACCTGCTGCGCGCTGATCCGCCCCGCGCGGCAGAGGGCCCGGAGCGTTTCCTGACCGGCGGACGGCTCACCGGTTTGCCGCGCCGGGCTCGCGACCGGGCAGAGCTGTTCGACTGGCTCGCCGGACGCGTCCTGGCCGCCGGTGAGTGTCTGGACGAGAAGCAGCTCACCTCCCGGTTGGCCCAGATGGCCGACGACCCGGTCGCGCTGCGCCGGTACCTGGTGGACGCCGGGTGCCTGTTGCGGAGTCCGGACGGGCGTGACTACCGCCTGCCGGGGCCTCGATGATCGATCCAACGGAAGCGGCACGGGTGTGGGGGAACCTGCTCAGGACTCCTGCCGGGTCGGTGCGCGAGCTGGGCCTGATTGGCGGCGCCGCCGACGTCCTCGCCCTGGTGGGTCTGCCGGTCTCGGCGGAGCCCCTGTTCGCAGCCGTGCCGCCCCGCACGATCACTTCGGGACCGGGAGCGGGAACCATCCAGTTCGGCACCGACTTCGGGTCGCTGATCTGTGTCTGCCCGCCCGACGGCGAGGTGCTGTCGGTCCGACCGGACGGCGGCCCGGTTCGCCGGGTGAACGTCGACCTCGCCTCCTTCGCCGAATTCCTGTGTCGTACCGGTGGTGCACTGGCCCGGTTCCCGCAGTTGGACGACGACCAGATCGACCGGTCGGTGGTGACGCTTAGACAGGAGTTGCTACTTATCGACCCGTCGGCCTTCGCTGATTCCGACCACTGGTGGGCGCTGATCTTCGAACAGCTGAGTGACGCATTGCTGTAGCCACCGGTCCGGTGTGGTTCCGTTCCGGTTCAGCGGTCCGCGCAGTTCACGGCGATCGCAACGGCGTTGTAGACCGCGTGCAGGCGTTCGCCGGCCAGCCGTCCGAGTCGCTGGACGAGCACGCCGACCGGCACCTGCTTCCACCCAGTCGAGGTTGACCACGCACGGACGGGGGACCGGATCCTCCCCGGGATCGAGGCGAACATCATGGGGTAGGTCCCGGATCGTGGTCGTGAGGGCGCGATCATCGCCAGCCGGCGTGCTGTGTTGGCCGCGTTCCGGGAAAGGATGACGACGCGACGGCGTCCGATGCCGGGTGTTCACACCATCACAGCTCACCCATGCGGGAAGACTCACCGCAGACCGGACGCCCGGCCGGCGGCGCCGAATCCGGCCAGGTCGCCCCACTCGTCGGGCGTCCATCGGCCGGGCCCGTCCGATCGCGCGATCGACCACAGCTTTCGCGAAGTGCGTGACAGATCCTGCCATCAGTGACCGATCTCGCGATCGGCGACCGGCCTCCTGGCCAGACGAAGGGCGCCGCAGCGGGCTGTGACGAGATCAGCGCCTCAGCGTGGGGTCAGGTGCACCCCGGCGATCATGCAGCGCACCGACCCGCCGGCCCGCTCGATGGTCGGAATCGCCAGCGGCAGCAGGGTGGCGGACTCCTCGATCACCGCCCGCTGCGCGTCGGTGAGGGCCTCGGCGGCGCGAGCGGACAGCGCCAGCACCCGTCCGTTCGACCCGGTCAGCTCGATGGTGTTGCCGGCGAAGTCCGCGACCTGGTCGAAGTTGAGTTCCAGCACGGCCCGCCCGCTCTCGGCCAGCCGGCGGGCGACCTGATCGCGCCGCCTGGCGTCGCTGATGGCGTCCAGGCAGATCAGCACGTACTCCGAGGCGATGCCCATCATCACGTTGGTGTGATAGACGGCGCGGCCGTCCGGGCCGGCGGTGGGGAAGGCCATCGGCTCGTAGCCGAACGCGGTGCAGAACCGCTCCAGGATCACCGGGTCGGCGCGGTGCGAGTTGGCCACGTAGGCCAGTCGCTCGGCGTGGTCGAGCACCATCGCCCCGGTGCCCTCCAGGAACAGGTCGTCGTACTCAAGGCCCGAGTAGTCGATCACCTCCTGCACCCGGTAGGTGCTCTTCAGCAGCTCGATCACATCCGCGCGGCGCTCCCGGCGCCGGTTCGGCGCATACATCGGGTAGATCGCGATCCGCCCGCCGTGGTGGGTGGAGAACCAGTTGTTCGGGAACACCGAGTCCGGGGTGTCCAGCTGCCCGAAGTCGTCGAAGACGTGAACCGTGACGCCGGCCGCACCGAGACGCTCGACCGCCGCCTCGAACTCGTCCCGGGCCGCACCGGCGATCGCATCGGAGGCCAACTCACCGGTGGGCGGCGTCTGGAACGCATTGTCGGCCAGGGTCTGCGGGTTGACCCGGAAGCGGTGCGGACGCACCATCACCACGGCGGTCGGGGCCTGGACATTGCGGAAGTTCATCGAACCTCTTTCTGGGTGAGCTGCGCGATCATTGTGGGGGTCGGCCGACGGATTCCCGATCAATGACCAGATTCGGCAGCGTGTGCTCGCGGCCGGCAGGGCCGCCGCTGGCCAGGCGGGCCAGCAGGACTTCGACGGCGCGCACGCCCATGGCATAGGAGGGGCGCTGTACCGCAGAGATCGTGGGCGAACTGACCGTCATCCACTCCGCGTCGTCCAGGCTGACCAGTGACAATCGTTGCGGCATCGGCAGGCCGCATCGGCGTACCTCTTGAAAGGCGACGATGGCGATCTCGCTGTAGGACGCGAGCAGCGCCGTCGGTGGATCCGGCAGGCCGAGCGCCGCCCGGACCACGTGGCGGGTGCGGTCTCGCGACATCGCGCCGGTGTGCAGCCGATACTCCACGCCGACAGCGGCGGTGGCGTCCCGAAGCGCCTGAATGCGTCGTGCGATCGGCGAGATCGGCTGGGCGATGCCCTGCTCGATATCGATCACCGGGCGGGAGGTCGCCGCGACCAGATCGATCCGGCGATGGCCCTCTCGCGCCAACCGCTCGATCACTGTGTAGGTCGAGGCGTAGTCATCGGCACCCACCCAGTCGCAGTCCAGGGTCGGAAGGGCCCGATCCATCAGCACCAGCGGACGAGGCATGGCCAACACCTCGAGCAGATGCTCCGAAGCCGTGCCGGACGACGGTGACACGATGAGCCCGTCGACGCGCTTGTCCAGCATCACCTTCACGGCGGTCCGCTCAGCCTCGACCTTCTCGTCGGTGTTGGCCAGGATCATGTCGAAGCCGTTGCGCTTGGCGATGTCGATCATTCCCCGGACGGCCCGAGCAAAGTGCGGGTCCTCGATGTCGGAGATCACCACGCCGATGGTCGATGACCGCCCCGAACTGACACTGCTGGCCAGTGCGTTGCGCCGATAGCCGAGTTCCCGCGCGACCCTCAGCACGCGCTGACGCAGGGCAGGGTCCACTGTGCCGTAGTTGCCGAGGCTGCGTGCCGCGGTCGATCGGGAGACCCCCGCCGCGTCGGCGACCTGTTGAAGGGTGGTGGAGCGCCGGGAGTCGCCGGCGATCGGCTCCGGCACCTGTACGCCCATTGCAGCCTTCGTTTCAGTCTGATTGCGTGATCGCTGGAATGCGTCCATCTCTAGCCTGAGATACCGGTGTCCTGTTAGCGTGACCGCGAACCTCGGATCGACCGGAACACGAGGGTAGCGCCCATCGGCTGCAAACGTCAGGTGAGAGCTCCAAGTAGTCCGACGCGAGGAATCAAGCGGCGACGAAGGGACGACTCATGAGTACTGGTACGCCGGGGACGGCCCCGCCCCGAGCCGAGGCTGGGATTGCCGCCGACGAGTTGACGGTGGTTCCCCGCAAGCATGTTTCGCGGTGGATCGGTGCCGCGCTGGTGCTGGCTTTTCTGATTTGGCTTGCCCTGGCCATGGCGAACGCGAAGATCGATTGGTCGATCGTTGCCGCGTACATGACCATGCCGGTGCTGATCCAGGGCATTCTGACGGCTCTGTGGATGACCGTGGTGTCCATGCTGCTGGGTCTCGTTATCGGCGTCGTCACGGCCGTGATGCGCATGTCGAAGAACCCGGTGACGTCGAGCGTTGCCTACCTCTACATCTGGATCTTCCGCGGCACACCCGTCTATCTGCAGCTGCTGATGTGGTTCAACATCGCCCTCATCTTTCCGGTCCTCTTCATTCCCGGAATGGGCGTGGTCAAGACCATCTCGGTGGTGACGCCGTTCCTGGCGGCCGTGATCGCGCTCGGGCTGAACCAGGGGGCCTACACCTCGGAGGTGATCCGGTCCGGCATCTTGTCCGTCGACGAGGGACAGACCGAGGCAGCCAGCGCCATTGGCATGACCCGGATGCACCTGATGCGCCGCATCGTGTTGCCGCAGGCCATGCGCGTGGTGATCCCACCCATCGGGAACGAGGTCATCTCGATGGTGAAGACCACGTCGCTCGCCTCGGCGATCGGCGTGACGGAGATCCTGACGGAGGCTCAACACATCTACTACGTCAACGGCAAGATCATGGAACTGCTGATCGTGTGCGCGGTCTGGTATCTCGCCGCCACCACCGTGATGTCTATCGGGCAGTTCTATCTGGAGCGAGCGTTCGCGAAAGGCGCCTCCAGCCGGGCACTGCCCCCGACCCCGTTGCAGAAGCTGCGAGCAGCTCTGACCGGCAAGAGGAGCTGACATGACAGTTCAGGCTTTGGACACCTCGGGCGTGGCCGTGGGCGAACCGCTGGTTCGTGCCGAGGGGGTACACAAGAGCTTCGGCTCGCTGCAGGTGCTGAAGGGCGTCGACCTGATCGTCAACAAGGGCGAGGTGGTGGTGTTGCTGGGTGCCTCCGGATCGGGGAAGAGCACCCTGTTGCGTTGCATCAACCATCTCGAGACCGTCTCGGCGGGCCGCATCTGGGTCGGCAACGAGGTGATCGGATACCGGCAGGCAGGCAACAAGCTGCACGAGATGTCCGACAAGGAGGCTGCTCGGCAGCGGCGCTCGATCGGCATGGTCTTCCAGCGGTGGAACCTTTTTCCGCACATGACCGCGATCGAGAACATCATCGAGGGCCCGGTGCAGGTGCAGCGGCGCAAGTCGGCCGAAGCCAGGAAGGCCGCCCAGGAATTGCTGGAGAAGGTCGGGCTCGGCGATCGCGGCAACCAGTATCCGCGACAGATGTCGGGCGGCCAGCAACAGCGAGTGGCGATAGCTCGGGCGTTGGCCATGAATCCCCAGCTGATGCTGTTCGACGAGCCGACCTCGGCGCTCGATCCCGAACTGGTCGGCGAGGTGCTGCAGGTGATGCGCGATCTCGGCGACTCGGGGATGACGATGATCGTGGTGACGCACGAAATCGGTTTCGCCAAGGACGTCGCCGATCGGGTGGCTTTCATGGCCGACGGAGAAATCGCCGAACTCGGACCTCCCGGGGAGGTCTTGGTGAATCCGCAGCACCCTCGGACGCAGGCGTTCCTGTCCCGCATACTCTGACCACCACGTTTCACCTGAGGAGCACAATGTTCACATTCAAGGGCCGCATTGCCGCGGCCGGCGCGGCACTGGCCGTGATCGTCCTGTCCGGCTGTGTGCCGGCGCAAACGACGCCGAGCACAGATCCGTCCGCGAACCCCAACGGGCTGCCACCCGCCATCGCTCAGAGCGGAGTCCTCAAGGTAGGGACCTCTCCGGCGTACGCGCCGATGGCCTTCAAGAACCCGGAGAACACCAATGAGACCATCGGTGCCGACATTGATCTCGCGAATGCAGTTGCCAAGCAGCTCGGGCTCAAGGTCGAGCTGGTCGAGACGCCGTTCGATCAGCTGATCAACTCGGTGGCGACCGGTCGGGTCGACACGGTCATGTCGGGCATCTCCGATACGGTCGAGCGACAAAAGAGCGCCACCTTCGTCGACTACCTCAACTCGCAGGGCCGCTTCTACAGCACCACCGACAAGGCGGGCGCCTACACCTCGGAGGACACCATCTGCGGCAAGACGGTCGCGGTGAGCTCGAAGACCGACTACTACGAGCAGGTCGCGGACGTCAGCAAGAAGGTCTGCGAGGGCGCCGGCAAGCCCGCGGTGGAGCGGCTCGGCACCGATTCGGGTGCGGCGGCTCGGCTGCAGATCGAGCAGGGTCGCGCCGACCTTGCCGTCCAGGGTGGCGAGGGCATCGCCTACATCGACAAGTTCACCGAGAAGGGCAAGTACAAGGTCGTTCTCGATCCGCTGCCGGGCACGCCGTTCGGTGCGATCGTGAGCAAGGACGACACCCAGCTGGCGAATGCGCTGCTGAAGGCATTCGAGGCGATCCAGGCCGATGGCAGCTACGACACGATCCTGAAGAAGTGGGGTCTGGAAGAGTACAAGCTGAAGCCGGCGATCAACGGGACCAAGTGAGCCCACCTCCCACTGGCGAACATCAACCGCGCTGGCCCGATGATCGGGCCAGCGCGGTTGGTCTTGCCTTCGATCTGGACGGCCCGACCGGTGACGCCATGCTGGGCGGCGCGCTCTGGAGCCGGCCGGCCTACTTCAGCCAGGGCGCCTACGGGCCATGGCGCGCGGTCGACCGGCTGCTGCGGGTCCTCGATCCGCTGCCGACGACGTTCTTCGTGCCGGCCTGGGTGGTGGAGCACTGGCCCCGGCAATGCCGGCGGCTGGTCGAGGCCGGCCATGAGGTGGCCCACCACGGCTACCGTCACGAACGCTTCGCAGACTACGACCTGGCCGGACAGCGGGACATCATCGAACGCAGCCAGGCCGTCTTCGTCGCGGAGTTGGGAAAGGTCGCGACCGGGTTCCGCACCCCGTCCGGGGACTGGACGCCGGGGACGCCTCAGTTGCTGGCCGAACTGGGGTTCAGCTATTCCAGTTCGCTACGCGACGATGACCGGCCGTACCGGCACGCCGACGCCGACCTGATCGAGATCCCGGTCCGCTCCGAGCTCGACGACTACGCCAGCCTTGCCCACACACGTGACCCGGACTGGCCCTCTGGCGGGGCACGCATCGCGTCCTACCCTGCGACCCTGGACTCGTGGCGGCGAGAGGCTGACGGCTACCACGCCGCTGGCGGCTGTCTGGTGACGATCTTCCATCCGAAGTTCGTTGGCCGCCCCGGCCCGGCGGCGCTGCTGGCAGAGTGGATCGCCCACCTGCGTGGCAAGCGGCCATGGTTCGCCACCCTGGCCGACATCGCCGTCCACAGCCGAGCGGTAGAGGTCCTCCGGTGAGCGTGGGATGGCCGCAGGCGGCCCGCGCCTGTTGCCTGATCACCGTCGACTTCGAGGCCGAGCTGGCGCTGCTGGCCATCGACCCGAGCGCCGCCTCCCGACAGAAGTCCCTGTCGGGCAGCCGGTACGGAGCGACCCGCGGTGTGCAACGGATCCTCGGCGTGCTCGCCGACCGCGGCCTGCCCAGCAGCTGGTTCGTGCCGGCCCGCAACGCGCTGCGCTATGCCTCGTTGACCGGCGAGGTGATCGCCGAGGGTCATGAGCTGGCCACCAGTGGAGACGCGCTGGAAGACTTCAGTGCCCTCGGGTTGGCCGAGCAGCACCGGGCGGTGGCACGCTCGCGTGACTTGGTCGAGCAGCGGCATGGCGTCCGGGCGATCGGATTCCGGCCGGGCCGTGGCGACGCCGACCCCGAACTCGCTGGACTGCTCTACGCCGACGGCTACACCTGGTCGTCCCACCTGCGCGGCGACGACCTGCCGATCACGTTGCCGTCCGGGCTGGTCGAGCTGCCCCGCCACCACGAACTGGACGACGCGGCCTACTTCAGCTTCAACCTGGATCCGCCGATCCCGGCGGGGAGCCCGAGGATCGCCCCCATCGGCGACGTGCTGGCCAATTGGACGATCGAGTTCGACGCCCACCGGGACGAGGGGTTGCTGTATGTGCTCGAACTGCACCCGGAGCTGATCGGCACTCCGGCCCGGTCGGCGATGCTGGCCGACCTGCTCGACCGCATCGTCGACGCCGGCGACGTCTGGGTGGCGACCGGGGCCGACATCGCCCGCTGGTGGCTGTCACAGGTGCCCGCAGCTGTGCTGCCCGCCGACCATCCGGTCGTCATCTTCGACCGCTACGCGCTCCGCCAGGCAAGACGATGAGCGTCTCGGCCCGTTTCGCGCGGTTCGCCGCCGGGGTGCGGATCGACGACGTGCCGGCGGAGACGACAGCCCGTGCCGGGCTGCACCTGCTGGACACCCTCGGTGCCGCGGTCGCCGGAACGGCATCGGTCGAGGCCCAGCTTGCCGTTCGGGCGTCCCGGGCGGACGGCGGGCTTCACTCCGGGCCGGCGGTGCTCTGGGGCAGACCCGAGCGGGCGACAGCACGGACCGCCGCCCTGATCAACGGCGTCGCCGCGCACGCCTTCGAACTGGACGACTCGGGCGGTTGTGACCATTCCGGTGCAGTCGTGGTGCCGGCCGCGCTGGCCGCCGTCGCGGTGGCCCACCGTCGGGTGAGCGGAGCGGAACTGATCCTGGCTGTCCTGCTCGGCTACGAACTGGGACGCCGCGTCCAGACGGCGCTGGGCGGCTATGACGCGGTCAACGAGCGGGGCTGGCATTCGACCGGTGTCTGCGGCACCTTTGCCGCCGCGATCGCGGCCGGCCGCGTCCTGGGCCTGGAGGCGGCGGCCCTCACCCATGCCATCGGGTTGGCTGGCTCGTTCACCGGGGGGACCTGGGCGTTCGTGACGGACAGCGCGATGTCGAAACGGCTGCACGTGGGTCGCGCCGCCGAGTGCGGACTGGGTGCGGCGCTGCTGGCCCGAGAGGGTTTCACCGGCCCCGAGACGATTTTCGAGGCGTCTTGGGGTGGGTTCCTGGCGCTGTACGGAGGCATGGCCGCGGACCCGTCGGTGATCACGGATTCCCTCGGGGCGCACTGGGAGCTGGATATGGCTTCGATCAAGCCTCACGCGTCCTGCCGCAGCACCCACTCGGCCATCGACGCACTGTTGCGCGTGCGAGCCGGCGGTGGCGTGGAAGCCGGGATAGAGCGGATCGAGGTGCGGACCAGTGCATTGATCGCCGGGATGTGTGGCGGGAGGGGTCTGGACAGTCTGGTCTCGGCGCAGCTCAGCCTGCCCTACGCGTTGGCGGTCGCCGCTGCCCGCGGCGCGGTCGGTTTGGACGACGTGCTCGCCGGCCGCACCGACCCGCGGGTCTTGGCGCTGGTCGACCGGATCGAGGTGCGGGTCGATCCCGGTCAGCATGGTGGCTCGGCCGACCCCTGGCTGCTGGTGACCGACCGCGCAGGAGGCACGACCGCTGTTCGGGCTGGCTCCCCCCGCGGCGGCTGGGACCACCGGCTGCCTGAGCAGGAGGTGCTGGCAAAGTTCGAGGGCCTGGCCGAACGCCGGCTCGGCGGTGCGGCGGTCAATGCCCTGATCGAGCGCGTCGGCAGCAGCCTCACCCGCTGCTCCGACGTCCGAAACCTGATCGATCTGCTCTCCGCGTCGGACGAACCGGCACTGTTGGATTGATCGGGTGATACCACGATGAAACATTTCGGCAATACTCTGAGCGACGTGACCGCACTGTTCTCGGACTACCAGGCATCGGGGCCGGCTTTCGACGAGATGATCGCCGACGAGGGCGTCCGGACGGCGTACTCCTCGGCACTGCGACAGCTCGGCAAGCTGGAGGCCGTCGAGGTCCGCTCGCGGGCCGACTACCTGAAGAGCACCTATCTCGACCAAGGCGTCACGTTCGACATCGGCGGCGAGGAGCGGCCCTTCCCGCTCGACATCGTGCCGAGGATCCTGCTCGCCGACGAGTGGGCCGTGGTCGAGGCAGGGGTGGCGCAGCGGGTGAAGGCGCTGGAGGCGTTCCTGGCCGACGTGTACAGCGACGGCAGGGTCTTCGACGACGGCGTGATCCCGCGCCGGGTGGTGGCCAGCTCGCCGCACTTCCACCGGGTGATGCACGGCATCGTGCCGCCCAACGGCGTCCGGGTGCACGTCGCCGGCATCGACCTGATCCGCGACAACGAGGGCACCTTCCGGGTGCTCGAGGACAACGTCCGGGTGCCGTCCGGCGTGTCGTACGTGATGACCAACCGGCGGGCGATGTTCTCCGCGCTGCCCGAGGTGACCAGCCGGCACCGGATTCGACCCGTCGAGCAGTACCCGCTGCAACTGCTGGCAGCGTTGCGCGCCGCCGCACCGCACGGGATCCCCGATCCGAACGTCGTGGTGCTCACCCCCGGCGTCTACAACTCGGCCTACTTCGAGCACGCGCTGCTGGCCCGGATGATGGGTGTCGAACTCGTCGAGGGCCGTGACCTCATTTGCCAGGCCGGACGCGTCCGGGTGCGCACCACCCAGGGCCTGCGCCCGGTGCACGTCATCTACCGCAGGCTGGACGACGAGTTCCTCGATCCGGCGACCTTCCGGGCCGACTCGATGCTGGGCTGCGCAGGGCTGATCAACGCCGTCCGGGCCGGCAACGTCACGCTGGCCAACAGCGTCGGCAACGGGGTCGCCGACGACAAGCTGGTCTACACCTACGTGCCCGACCTGATCCGCTACTACCTGTCCGAGGAGCCGATCATTCCCGGCGTCGACACCTGGCGGATGGAGGATCCGGATTCCCGCGAGGAGGTGCTGGACCGGTTGGACGAACTGGTGCTCAAGCCGGTGGACGGCTCCGGCGGCAAGGGCATCGTGATCGGACCGGTGGCCAGCCAGCGCAAGCTCGACAAGCTGCGATCCGCCGTGCTGGCCAACCCGCGCGGGTGGATCGCCCAGCCGGTGGTGCAGCTGTCGACGGTGCCGACCATGATCGACGGCTCGATGCGCCCCCGGCACGTCGATCTGCGGCCGTTCGCGGTGAACAACGGCAGCAGCATCTACGTGTTGCCTGGTGGCCTGACCCGGGTCGCGCTTCCCGAGGGCGAACTGATCGTGAACTCGTCCCAGGGCGGCGGCTCCAAGGACACCTGGGTGCTGGCTCGCGACGGCGTCCGTGCCCAACGGAAGCGGACCAGGCCCAAGTCGGTGCCGATCGGCGTGCCGCGCGTCGACATCGGCGAAGAGGGCGTCCAGCAGCAACAGGAGCAGCAACAGCAGCAGGGCCGCGGAGCGGAGGCGCCATGCTGAGCCGGATCGCCGAATCGCTGTTCTGGATCGGTCGCTACCTGGAGCGCGCCGAATACACCTGCCGGATCGTCGAGGTGCACCTGCAGCTGCTGCTCGACGACCCCAGCGTCGACCAGGAGGCGGCCGGTCAATCGCTGCTGGAGGTGATGGGCTACCCGCCGCCCGAGGGTCGGACGGCCGACGCCCAGTACGTGCTGACCGCGCTGTGCTACGACTCGGACTCCCCGGCCTCGGTCGCCGCCGCGCTGGGCGGTGCCCGCGAGTCGGCGCGCCGCGCCCGCGAGACGGTCTCCACCGAGATGTGGGAGGCGATCAACACCACCTGGAACTCGGTGCGCGGCGGACGGCTGCAGCGGATGCGTCCGGCCACCGCGTTCAAACTGATCCGCGAACGGTGCGCGGTCATCTCGGGCACCGCGGATTCCACCATGAGCCACGACGAGGGCTGGCGGTTCCTGGTGCTGGGGCGCTCCATCGAACGTGCCGACATGACCGCCCGGCTGATCCAGTCGGCGTCGCTGACGTCCGGTTCGCAGAGCGCCTGGAACAACCTGCTCCGCGGCTGCGGGGCGCATCACGCGTTCCTGCGCACCTATGGCGGCGTGACCACCGACCGGGACGCCGCCGAGTTCCTGCTGCTCGACCGGCTGTTCCCGCGGTCCCTGGTGTTCACCCTGACCGCTGCCGAGGACGCGCTGGCCGACCTGGGGCAGACCGAGCGGCGAGCCGGCATCGAGGACGCCGCCCAGCGGCTGCTCGGCACGGCCCGGGCCGAACTCGAGTACCGCCCCCCCGGCGAGGTGTTGCACGACCTGCCCAGCCGGATGGCCGACCTGCAGTGGGTGTGCAATCAGGCCAGCACGGCGATCACACAACGGTATTTCGAAGGCGCCACAGCCGCCGTGTGGCGGGGAGGCGAACAGTGACCAGGCAGATCCGGATCGTCCATCACACCGGGTACGCCTATCGCGAGCCGGTGCTGGGGTCGTACAACGAGGTGCGGATGACGCCGCGCACCAGCCGGGAGCAGTGGGTGCTGTCGTCCCGGATCGACATCCAGCCCAGCCCGTGGGTGCTGGGCTACCGCGACTACTGGGGCACCAAGGTGACCTCGTTCGAGATTCGCGAACGGCACTCCCGGCTGGGAGTCACCTCGACCGCGACCGTCGAGGTGACCCGGTCCGGTGAGCCGGCGCCGGGGGTCGGTTGGGCGGAGCTGCAGGGGTCGGCGCTCGAGGACCGGATGGTCGAGATGTTGACCCTCACCGACCACATCGACCCGGGAACCGAGCTGCGCGAGTTCGCGGCCGGTGTGGCGCGCGAGGCCAGCCCGGCGGAGACGGTGGCGGCAGTCGCGGCGACGATCCGGGACCGGGTGCGGTACGTCCCGGGGGTGACCCACGTGCAGACCCGTGCCCGGGACGTCTGGGCGGCCGGCGCGGGCGTCTGCCAGGACATGGTTCACGTCGCGCTCGGCGCGTTGCGCAGTGTCGGTATCCCCGCCCGCTACGTCTCGGGCTACCTGATGCCGGCGTCCGACCCGGTGCCGGGCGAGGCCCGCAAGGCCGAATCGCACGCCTGGCTGCAGTACTGGGACGGCGCCTGGGTCGGACTCGACCCGACCAACGACTCGGCGCCCGGTGAGTTCCACGTCGAGGTCGGCATCGGACGCGACTACTCCGACGTCCCCCCGCTGCGTGGCATTTACTCGGGCGCCGCCGAGTCGAAGATGTACGTCGAGGTGGAGATGACGGTGCTCGAGTAGGCGCCTGGCGACGGTGGGCGCCTCCCTCGGGTGGCCGTCTCCCTGAGACGCACGATCTCGGCATCGTGCGACGCCTGCGGGCGTGGCGACGGCTACGGTTTTCGGACGCGAAATCGTGACATCGACTGGGCATCGTGTGACGATGCCGAGATCGTGGGGGCGGCGATTGGTGCGGGTCTGTGGGGGAGCGCAGCTAGCCTGGAGGCGTGGACAACCTGCCGATCTCGTCAAGGTACCGCTCGCGACCGCTGGAACCTCTGGGCGACGGTGAGCGCGAGGAACTCGCTGCGCGGCTGAACGAGGAGTTCGCCCGCGGGGCGATGGACGCCGACGATTACCGGACGGCGCTGGATCAGTTGTTCGCCGCGCGCACCTTGGGTGAGGTGGCCGAGGTGGTGGCGGCGCTGCCCGCCAAGGAGACCTTCGCGGTGCCGTCGGTAATCGAGCAGGGCACTGCTGCGCCGGGAGAACTGCTGCCGACCAAGAATCCCGGCAAGAAGGGTGCAGTCATGCTGGCGGCAGGCCTGGGCACCGGCATCGCCGTGGCGATCCTGCTGCTGGTGCTGCTGCTCCTCTAGCGGAATCCCCGATCCTCGTCGGTCGACCGTGCCGAGACCTGAGTCTGCCCCCCGGCAAGGGGGTTTCGACAAGGTCAGCCCGCGAGCGTCGACAAGCTCAACCCGCGGTGGCTGCGTTGCTCAGCGTCTCGGGCCCACGTCAACCAGGCGGGCGAGATCACGTCGGACGTAACGCAGGTGCGCCCACTCCTCTTCGAGGATCACCCGGATGCAGTCGCCGACGGTGGGCCGCCAGTCGTCGCCGCCCCACGGATTCGCGCGTTCCTCGGCGAGCAGTTCGTCGGTGGCCACGGCGAGGAAGTCGGTCACCATCCGCTGCCGCTCGGCCCGGACGGCGAGAATCTCCTCGTAGCCGGGCGGGTCAGCGCGGAAGATCGACATGTCGAAACCCATTTCGGCGGCACCGGTGAAGATCTGCCCGATCTCGTGGAACGGCTGCTGCACCCGCAGGATCCCGCCGCGCAGCCAGGCGTCGGTCGCCAGGACGAGATGCCGCAGGGTCTGGGCCAGCGACCACTCGTCGTCGACGTGGGCGTCCACCAGGTCGCGCGGCGTCCCCGCGACGGTCGTCCGCCAGGCGTCCTGCACCGCGACCCACCCGTTGCGCAGGCCATCGGGTGTCTGTGCCTTCTGCAGCTCCCGTCCCGGGAACTGCCGGTTGAGTTCCGCGTCGACCAGCGGCACCACGTCGACCCCGTTGACCACGAGGCTGCCGAAGAACAGGTCGTGGCTGTCGATGTCGAGTCCGTCCACGTCGACGCTGCGCATGGTCACTCCGCTGACATCGGAGAATCGCAGGGTGGCACCTTTGAAGCTTGCCTTGACGAAGGTCGCCCCTGCGAACTCCTTCGTGCCGGAATAGGTCGTCATCGAACCATGGTCGCACCCGTGGCGCCCGCCGACGCACACCCTTGCGGGGTCTCGCGGCACGCGCCGGCGTCTTCTCGGTCTGGGCTGCACTACCGGACCCGGACCGCCTTGTTGGTCGGCCGGATGTCTGCGCCGGTGAGGTTCTCGTGGGTGACGTAGGTGGCCAGCGCCGCCGACAGCAGTTGTGCCCACGGATCGTTGCCTCCTCGACTCGATGCGCCGGCCAGCGTGATGCCAGGGGTCTCCGGGCGCAGCGGCGGCTGCCGTAGCCAGCTGCGTGGTGACGTCCAGCGCGTGCCGAAACCGGGGTCGGGCGATCCCGCGGTGTGATCGTGGATGATCAGCAGTCCGCCATCGTCGCTGGGCAGCCGGTACTCGACCCGGACGCCCGCCACGGTGTGATGGACATGCTCGGTGACGGCATCGGGCGGGGGAGCCTGGCCGGCCGCGAATAGCGATCGGGATCGAGCACGGTCAGCCGTGCCCGATCCCGATCCTTGTTCGAAGGCCCGCGCTGGGCCCGAGGTCATCGTGATCCGGGGCGCCAGGGCCGTCCGGGTCCAGGCGGTGCGGCGGCGCAGCGTCGGTTCGCCCCCGGTCAACCGCAGGTACTCCCACGGATTGACCGTTGCCACGACGGCATCGACCGCGACGGTGCCGGCGGCTGAGCGCACCTGGCCGGTGGAGATACCGGTCACGGGTGCGCCGGTGTGCACCTCGACTCGGCGCAGGTCGAGCCGGCTGGTCAGCAACTCGATCAGGTCGGTCGCCGGCACCGGGTGCCCGTCGCGGGTCAGCTGCCAGCGGCCGAACGTGCGCTCCAGGGCCAGCCGGACGGCGACGAACTCGGGCGTCCGTTCCGGCGGCGAGCCGATCCGCCAGGCGGTGGAGCGCAGCAGGGCGGCCGCCTGCGGATGGCCGAACCCCCGGGCCAGGGCCGCGACCGTGCGATTCAGGCCGAGCGCCTTGCGGCGACGCGGGGTGAGGGCGGCGTCGGTGAACTCGTCCTCCAAACCGAGCCGGCGCAGCAGTTGCCAACGCTGGTCGAGGTCGTCGAGCTGGTCCCGCCAGCGGGTGGCCGTCGGCGTACCCCACGCCGGGCCCAACACCGCCCACTGTTCACCCCGGTCGGACGGCAGCATCAGCGAGCTGCCGTCCGCGAAGTGGTGAACCGCAGGCGGCGCCGGCACCAGGGCGTGCCCGGTGCGGGCCAACTCGGCATCGAACGGACGCCCCGATTTGCGGAACAGATCGCGCCAGGGCGCCGGGAAGCTGAACACCGGCGGCAGCACACCCGGATCGGCCCAGCGTCCCCCCAGCTGCGCGCGGGACTCGAACAGAAGCACCCGATGCCCGGCCTTCGCGAGCCGGGCCGCCGCCGCCATGCCCGCCAGAGACCCGCCGACCACCGCGACCGTGCTCATGCCGGCCACCCGGACGTCGCGCGCAGCAGCATCAGCGCGCCAGCTCGATCAACGTGCGCACGGTGTTGAGATTCCGCGCCGTCCCGGCCACGCCGCCCAGGGCCCGGCCGAGCGCGGCCTGGTTCAGTTCCGAACGTCCGGCGCCGTTCGCGAAGCCCAGGTGCAGCTCGGTGCCGATCACCTGCCAGCGGTCGTCGCCGGTCTCGACCTCGCCGGCCTTGGCGATCGCAGCTTGGGACGGTGCGCCGTTGAGGAAGCCGATGCAGGTCGACACGTCGCGCGCACCCAGCGACTCGGCCAGCTCTCGCCACTGGGCCACCGGCAGCTTGCCGGTGCCGCCGACATTGATGGCCCGGGTCAGCAGGATCCGCCGGCTCACCACGGCGCCCGGCCCCGGTTCGGTTTCGAGCCGCCGACGGGTGTTGTGCAGTAGGCGCAGGTCGGTGGTTCGAGGCTCACGCAGGGGTCGCTCCTCATGGCGTCACCCTACGACCGTGCGTGGCGGGCTGCCCACCGTGACCCCACTATCCGCGAGCAACTTTTCTGTCGGTTGCTCCTGTCAGGGTTGACGTGAGCCGGCACCAGGGGGCTATGCTGGCGCACATCGAACAAATGTTCGATAAAGGAGCGTTGATCTCGTTGGTCGAGCTTGTCGAGAACCGAACGTGTGCTGGCTGGCAAGGGGTTAGACAACCTCGACCAGCGATGGACGGATTCGACGGCTCAGCTGAGGAACGTCGATCAGCGCTTCCATGGAGTCGGGGGAGGCTCACAGCTCCCCGGCGCGGACGGACCTCGACCCCCGTCCGCGCCGGGGTCAGCCGTCTCTGAGCCGATTCGACCGGCGACAGACGTCGACAAGGGGTGATCGTGCGCAGGGTGGAGCGGCCGGACGAGTCATCGTCGAGCGGCGGGGAGGGCGACCGGGCCCGGCCAGCAGACCCCGCCCGGCTGCCCGCACGGGCCCGGCCCGACCGGGAGCCGCCGCGGACCCTCGCAGCACCCCGCGTGACGACGCGAGAGCTGGCGTCGGCCTCCGCGGCACTGACCGAGGCCGAGTTCGCCGAGACCGCCTCCCAGCGCTTCCTGTCGGCCCACCTGGCCGCGTTGCGGGTGGCCGCGGTGGTGCTGGCCTGCCGAGCGACCGGACGAGTCGGCGCGGCCGGGCCCAGGGACGTCTGGCAGGTGCTCGCCGAGGCGGCTCCCGAGTACGCGGAGTGGGCCGGCTTCTTCGCGTCGTCCTCGGCGAAGCGGGAGGCGGTCCGAGCAGGCGCGGTGGCGATGGTCAGCGCCCGCGAGGCCGACGACCTGGTGCGCGACGTCGGGATCTTCCGCGACCTGGTGGCCCGCCGCTTGAGCGGTGCCGCGGCCCGATCGGAGGTGTCGTGACGGCCGCCGACGCCGGGTGGGCTGCCGGGGAGGGTCGGCGCACGATCATGCATGTCGACATGGATGCGTTCTACGCCTCGGTCGAATTACGTCGCCGCCCGGAACTGGCCGGCCGGCCGGTCTACGTCGGCGGCTCCCATCGCGGCGTCGTGCTGAGCGCCAACTACCAGGCTCGGGCATTCGGCATCGCGGGCGGCATGTCGTCGGCGAAGGCCCGCTGGCTGTGTCCCCACGCCGTGGCTCTGGACCCGGACTTCAACGCCTACACCGAGGTGTCGGCCGGCATCGGTGCAGTCTTCGAGTCCGTCACCGCCCAGGTCGAGATGGCCTCCATCGACGAGGCCTATCTCGACGTCACCGGCGGCCTCCGGGCGTTCGGATCGGCCCGGGCGCTCGGCGAGTATCTGCGCGCGGTGGTCGCCGACGAGCAGGGCATCACCTGCTCGGTCGGCATCGGTCGCACCAAATTCGTCGCCAAGGTCGCCTCCACCCAGGCGAAGCCGGACGGCTTGATCGAGGTCGTGCCCGGCGCAGAGGCCGCCTTCCTGCACCCCCTCCCGGTCGACCGGATCTGGGGGGTGGGCGAGTCCACCGCTGCCCGGCTGCATCGGCTGGGCATCGCCTCAGTGGCCGACTTGGCCCACACTCCCGTCCGCACCCTGCAGCACACCTTCGGCCGCCACCAGGGTGCGTTGCTGGCCGAACTCGCCTGGGGGCGCGACGCCCGGAGGGTCGTCGCCAGGCCCGGCGAGCGCGGGGTGGGTTGCCAACACACCTTCGCTCACGACATCTCCGACCCGGCGCAGCTGCGGGCGGAGTTGCTCCGCGTGAGCGCCACGGTGGCCCGGCGGATGCGCCGCGCCGGGGTGCTCGGACGGGTGCTCACCGTCACGGTCCGGTTCACCGACTTCCGCACGACCTCGCGGACGGCGACCATGACCGGCCTCACCGACCGGACCGATGAACTGCATGCCCAGGCGGTCGCGCTGTTCAGCAGGATCCGTGGGTCGGACGCCGGGCTCCGGCGGGTCGGCGTCCGCGTGCAGGGCTTGGTCGAGGCCGGTCAGGCGTACTGCCAGCCGGCGCTGGGTGAGCCGGAGCGTGGCTGGCGCGAGGCCGAGTTGGCGATGGACGCGGTGCGCGACAAATTCGGCTCCCGCTGCATCGAGCGGGCGGTGCTGACCCGGCGAAGCGCCGTCCCCGCCGCACCTTCGGGGTGAGGGCTTTTCGATCGATGTTCCGTTTGGTGGGTCGCCAGCCTAGACTTGCTCTGCGGTCCAACCGCGCGTGCTCCATTGAACCGAAGGGAGGTTGGCATGGCTCTTTCCGAGGACGAACAGCGATTGCTGTCGCAGCTGGAGGAGGCACTGGCAGCCGAGGATCCCAAGCTGGCCAGTACCCTCCGCGGTACCACGTCCCGGCGGCTGCATCGTCGTCGAGCGGCCCTGGCCGGCGTCGGTTTCCTGGTCGGCATAGGGTGCCTGATCGGCGGCATGCAGCTGAGCCCGGCACTCAGCATCGTCGGCTTCGTGATCATGCTTGCCGCCACGGTCGTCGCGATCACCTCATGGCGCCACGTCGGCGATGCCGCCGCCGTGGATTCGTCGACCCGCTCGCCCCACGGCGAGAAGGCGTTCATGGACAAGATGGAAGAGCGCTGGCGCCGTCGCCAGGACGAGGGTCAGTAACCAGACTCGAACCGCGGCACCACTAACCGCGCCAGCGTAGACGCCGCCACAGCGACCGTGGCAGGAGTACCCGCCCCCACCTGCTAGGGCCGTCGCTGCCCGCAGCGAGACCGGCCCGCAGCCGGTGGACGTCGGCCGCAACGTCACTGACCTCGCCGAGGTCGCCGGCGTAGCGCGCCCGCTCCACCAGCAGCCCCACCCGGACCAGCGCCGCCCCCGCCTCGGCCGGCAGGTCGGCCGCCAAGGTCGTGGCGATCTGTCGCGCCGATCCGCGCGGCCATTCGCGCCCGGCGTCCCAGACGCTGTCGCGCACCTCGTCCCAGGCCCCGGCCACCGCGGCCCGGGAGGGTTGCGCCGCCAGGCGACGAGCCCGTCGCCGGCCGCGTACCACCGACGGCGCGGCCGCCAGCAGGACGAGGCCCAATGCGCCGGCCGTCCAGCTCGGCCAATCCGTGTTCGTGGCCTGGCCCGGGCCAGGATCCGGCCCCGGCTCGGGCGTCTCCGGTTCGAGGCTGGGTTCGTCGTCCGCGGCGCTCGGCGTCGGCGTCGACGATCGCGAGGGCTCCGCCCGCGGGTTCCCGCCGGCGTAGCCCGGGGGCTCGGCGATCGCCGGCGTCGGCTCGAACGCGACCCACCCGAGCCCGTCGAGGTAGAGTTCCGGCCAGGCGTGCATGTTGTGGATGGTTACGTTCCACCGGTCGCCGGTCCGGCTGCCGGGCAGGAAGCCGACCGCGACCCGGGCCGGGATGCCGATCGAGCGGGCCAGCACCGCCATCGAGGTGGCGAACTGCTCGCAATAGCCGATCCGGTCCTCGAACAGGAACCGGGTGAGCGCGTCGTAGCCCGACCCCGGAGCCGGCTCGAGGCTGTAGCTGAAGGCCGAGGAGCGCAGCCAGTCCTGGATCAGCACCGCCCGGCGTCCGTCGGTGGTGCCGCGGCGGGTGATCTCCTGGGCCAGCGTCCGGATGCGCGGCGGCAGATCGTCGGGCAGGGCCGCGGTCGCGTCGGCGTCCGGCGGCGTGCCGGCATGAGCGGCAGCGACCTGCTCGGCGGTGGGATCGACATCCACGACCGTCGCCTGGTAGCGCAGCCCGTTGGTGGCCGAGGTGCGCCGGTCCCCGGTGGCCAGCACACTCATCGAGAGCGGATCGTGCCGCCACTGCCCGGACGCCGTGAAGCTCGCCGGCGAGTACGGCAACGGCAGCCACTCGGAGTTGAAGGCGCCCACCGTCACGCCGATCTGGTAGCGCGGCAGCCCGGACGGCGCCCCCGGCGGAGCGGGCAGTCCACCGGTGAACAGTTCTCTCGCGGTGAGATGGAAGCCGCTGGCGTCGAAGACGGGCAGCGCGGTCAGCCGCAGCCGGGCGCCGTTTCCGGTGCTGGTGGTGTAGCTGAGCACCTGCTGGTCCGCGGGCTGCTGCAGATTGCGGCGCAGGTCGAGCGAGGGGTCGCCCATCTGGATGGGCCCCTGTCCGGCGAACGGGGCGCCCCGATCGGGGTCGAGGCCGGGGGTCACCAGGCCGGCGACGAGTGCGATCGATGCCCCGGTGAGCAGGCAGGCGAGACCGCCGGCCAGCAGGCGGAGCCCGGGCCGAGTGGCCATGGCGGCGCGCGGCACGCGGCCGGCGGTGTCGGCCAGCAACACCAGCAGGTAGCCGGCGGCAAGGCTCAGCAGGGCGCCGAAGGAAGCCTCACCCGGCAGTGCCAGCGCGGTGAGCAGGTAGGGCACCCCGAGGGGCAGCAGCGTCCAGGTAGCGTGCCGATGGGTCACGGCGAGCTGATCGGCGAGAAAGGCCAACACCCCGATCGCCGTCGCGGCGATCAGCCGGACGCCGGGATTGGGCCCCATCGGCGCCGTCGAGGTCACGGTCCACTCCAGGCCGGAGGCGAGCACCCGCGGCAAGTCGGGACCGGACACCCCGGCGGCGAGAGTGAGCCCGCACAGCGCCAGCACGCCGACCGCGGCCTGGACCGCGCCCGCCAGCAGCTCACTGCGCAGGACCCGCCGGGCGAGCATGCCGCTGCCGCCGATCGCACCGATCAGCACCAGCGAGTCGATGAAGATGCCCCGGTCGGCGGTCACCGGCGCCAGCGCGGGCAGGGCGAGCGCCATGCCGCCGGCCACGGCGGCGCCGCGCAGGTCCGAGGCCCTCATCGGACGGGCTCCTCAGCAAGGGCGGACCACGACTCGGCGATGCCCCGGACGCCGGCGTTGGGGATCACCCGCCAGCCGTTGGCGGTCAGGATCTCCACCGGGTCGTCGGGGCCGGGTTCGACGGGCTGCACGATGATCGCGCGGCACAGCGCGCCGTGTCGCCGGGCGGCGGTGAGCGCGAGGGCGTCGGCTGCGGACAGCCGTCCGATGATCGCCAGGAACAGCTGGGCGCGACCGCCGATGTCGGCGCGCAGCGCGCCGTCTAGGTCGCCGGCGTCGGTCAGCGCGCTGTCGGTGAGATGGTCCAGCAGCGATTCGCGCAGGTTGGTGCTGTCGGCGTCCAGCCGGCGTCCGTCGGCGTCTACCAGGCCGATGTCGTAGCCGGCGTGCAGCAGATGAGTGCCGACCGACGCCGCGGCCGACACCGACCACTCGAAGCTGGACAGCGGGCCTTGCCCGGTATGGCCGGCGCGGCGATTGTCCAGCAGGATCATGGCGCTGGGCTCCCAGGCGTGTTCCTCGCGGCGCACCATGAGCTTGCCGGTCCGGGCCGTCGAGGGCCAGTGGATGCGGCGCAACTCGTCGCGCGGGCGGTACTCGCGGATCAGCACGTCGTCCGGGCTGAGGACGATGCTGCGTCGCTGCGCCGCCTCGCCGACCAGTCCGGCGCCGGCGGCGGGTGCGGCCTGATCGAGTTGATGGACGGCAGGCGTGACGGTGAGCAGGGTCCGCCCGCCGAGGTTGCGGCTGAGCCTGGTCAGGCCGAGCGGGTCGATCGTCGTCCAGCGGCTGGGGCCGACCCGGTAGCGCCCGCGCACGACAGTGGTCAGTTCGTAGGGATGCCGGCTGTACAGCCGACCCGGGCCGGACGGGACGGGAATCCTCGGGCCGCCGCGCAGCCCGTCGGGAACCGTCTCATCCACGTAGCCCCACGCGCCGAGGTTGACGCTGTCGCGTCCCAGCTCGAGGGTCACCCGGGCCACCGATCCGGCGGACACCCGGTCGGTTGCCAGCGCCCGTCGCAGCACCGGATTGCGGGCCGATCGGCGGGTCAGCACGGCGGCGGCCACGACCAGTCCGAGCAGCAGGCCGCCCGGCCAGGCGAGCGACCGCAGTCCCGTGGTGCCGGCGGCGATCAGCAGAATCACCGCGGCCGTCACCAGGCCGAGGCCGCGCAGGGTGAGCCGGGGCATGTCGAGGGCTAGTCGCGGTCGGGGACGGGGACGGGGAGCACCGCCGCCCGGACCACCTCATCGACGTCGCGACGAGCCAACTGCGCGGCGGGGCTGAGCAGGATGCGATGCGCCAGGGCCGGTGTGGCGAGCGCCTGCACGTCGTCGGGGATCACGTAGTTCCGGCCGTGCAGTGCGGCGCGGGCCTTGCTCGCGCGGAGCAGTTGCAGTCCGGCGCGGGGCGAGCCGCCCAGGCGGACGTCCGGGCTGGTGCGGGTGGCCTCGAGGATCGCCACCAGGTAGTCCTTGACCGCGGGGTGTGCGTAGACCGAACGCACCTCGGCCGCCAGGGCGGCGATGGTCTCGGCGTCGGTGACCGGCCGCAATTCGCCCAGCGGATCGCCGCCGCCGTGATGGTCGAGCATGGCGACCTCGGCGGCCCGCACCGGGTAGCCCATCGAGATGCGCAGCGTGAACCGGTCGCGCTGCGCCTCCGGCAGGGGATAGGTGCCCTCCATCTCGACCGGGTTCTGCGTCGCCACCACCAGGAAAGGGTGCGGCAGCGGATGGGTGACGCCGTCGACGCTGACCTGGTGTTCCTCCATCGCCTCGAGCAGTGCCGACTGGGTCTTCGGGGAGGCCCGGTTGATCTCGTCGCCGATCACCACGTTGGCGAACACGCCGCCCGGCTTGAACTCGAAGACCCGGTTCTCGGCGTTGAAGATCGACACCCCGGTGATGTCGCTGGGCAGCAGGTCTGGGGTGAACTGGATGCGCTGCGCGGTGCCGCCGATGGAACGCGCCAGCGCCTTGGCGAGCATCGTCTTGCCGACCCCGGGAACGTCCTCGATCAACAGGTGACCCGAGGACAGCAGGGCGACCAGGGCGAGTTCGACGGCCTCCGGTTTGCCCTCGATCACGCTCTGCACCGCCGTCCGGATGTCGTCGGCGACCGCGCGAACGTCGTCCATCCGGCTCGCTGCGGTGCGTTCCACGGTTCCTCCCCTGACCTCCGGCGCTGCGGCCACCCTACCGGGCGTCCTCGACGCACCGATGGGCGCATACTGATACCTCAGTGGAGGAAAGTGGAGTACAGTGGCGCCAAGTGGAGGACAGAGTCGAGGGGGTGGGTCCCGGTGTTCTTGGGAACCCACACGCCGAAGCTCGATGACAAGGGTCGTTTCTTCCTCCCCGCCAAGTTCCGCGAGGAACTGAACGGGGGCCTGGTCATCACCAGGCAGCCTGACCGCTGCCTGGCGATCTTCACCCCGGCCGCCTACCAGGCGGCTGCCGATCGGATGATCGCGGGATCGTCCAGCCTGGCGAAGGTGCGCTCGGTGCAGCGGATGTTCGCCTCCGGCGCGGATTCGTCCACGCCGGACAGCCAAGGCCGGATCACCGTGCCGGAGCACCTGCGGAATTACGCGGGCCTGCGCCGGGAGATCGTCGTGATCGGCGCCTTGGACCACATCGAGGTGTGGGACGCGGAGACCTGGGCTTCCTACGCCGCGGCGCAGGAAGAGGCCTTCGCACAGATGGACGAAGAGGTATTCGGAGCGGGGTGACCCGCCGAAGCAACACCGTCGCGTGCGGTGTGGCTTCAATCCGATGGATGTGCCTCCTGGCGCACCTTCCCCGGTGCCAGGCGGCCCCACGGATTGAAACCACGGCGCACGCGAGGGTGCCATCCAGGGCAGATGGAGGGGTTGAGAGATGGACGGGCAGAGGGCCGTGCACGTGCCGGTGATGTGCACGCGCATCGTCGAGCTGCTCAGCGTGCCCCTGCAGGCTCCCGGTGCGACCTATGTGGACTGCACCCTCGGCCTCGGCGGTCACGCCGAGGCCGTTGTCACAGCCTGTCCCGAGGCCCGGCTGATCGGCATCGACCGCGACCGGCACGCGCTGGACGCCGCGGCGGCCCGGCTGGCCCCGTTCGGTGACCGGGTGGCGCTGTTCCAGGCCCGCTACGACGAACTGCCCGAGGTGCTCGCCGAGGCCGGGCGCCCGGCGGTGCAGGCGATCCTCGCCGACCTGGGCCTGTCGTCGATGCAGATCGACCGCACCGAGCGCGGGTTCGCCTACCGGGCCGACGCTCCCCTCGACATGCGGATGGATGACACCCAGCCGTTGACCGCGGCCGAACTGCTGAACACCGCCGACGTCGCCGAACTGACCCGCATCCTGCGCCGGTTCGGCGAGGAGCGGTTCGCCGACCGGATCGCCCGCCGGATCGTGGCCGAACGCGCCACCGAGCCCTTCACCGGTTCCGCCCGGCTGGTCCGGGTGATCGAGCAGGCGATCCCGGCCGCGGCCCGGGCGTCCGGGGGTGGGCATCCGGCCAAGCGCACCTTCCAGGCGCTGCGGATCGCCGTCAACGACGAGTTGACCGCCCTGGCCGGCCTGCTGCCGGCAGCGCTCGACGCACTGGCACCCGGCGGGCGCCTGGCGGTGCTGGCCTACCACTCCGGGGAGGACCGGCTGGTGAAGAACGCCCTGCGGGACGCGGCCACCGACCGCGCTCCTCGTGGCCTGCCGGAGGTGCCCGCTGCGCTGCGGGCCCGGCTGGTGCTGCTCACCCGCGGTGCCGAGCGTCCCGATACAGACGAAGTGCAGCTCAATCCGCGCGCCGCCTCGGCACGGTTGCGCGCGGGAGAACGAATCGACGAGGTAGCAGCATGACAGCACTCCTGGCCCCCAAGCCCAACCCCAACCAGCGGGGCAGCGAGGAACGCTCCTCGCGGTGGAGCCTGCGAGAGATCCGCCGACCGCAGCGCACGATGGCCAGCGTCCCGTTCGTGCTGAGTCTCGGGGTGCTGCTGGCGCTCGGCATGGTCGGGCTGCTGCTGCTCAACACGGCGCTGCAGGAGCAGGCCTTCGCGGTCCGCGACCAGCAGAAGGTGGCCACCCAGCTCGGCTACCGGATGGCCGCGCTCGAGACCGAGGTCACGCAGGCGCGCTCCAGCGCCGGGCTGGCGGCCGCGGCGTCCAAGCTCGGCATGGTGCCCAACCCGTACCCGGTGTACCTGCAGTTGCCCGGCGGCGACATCGTCGGCAAGCCCACCGCGATGACCGGCCAAGAGGTCCCCGACGTCCGCTACCGGACGCCGGACGAGCTCGCCGCGATCGCGAAGGCCCAGGACCAGGCTGCGGCGAAACAGGCCGCGGAGGCCAAGAGGAAGGCGGCCGAGGCGAAGAAGAAGGCTGCGGAGGCCAAGCAGAAGGCGGCGGAGGACAAGAAGAAGGCGGAGGCCGCGGCGAAGAAGAAGGCCGACGCCAAGAAGCCCGGCAAGCCCGGCAAGAAGCAGCAGGAGAGCGGCCGATGACGGCACGGAAGTCCCCGGCGGCCCGGCAGCTGTCGCGGCTGCGCCGCGCCCGGCTGCCGCTGGCGTCCCCGATGCGGCGACTCCGGGTGCTGCTGATCGCCATCGCCGTCGTCTTCTCGTTGTGCGCCGGCCGCGCGCTGCAGGTGCAGGCCTTCGACGCCCAGACCTACGCGACCGACGCGGCCGTCGCGATGCGCAAGACACAGGTGCTGCCGGCGTCCCGCGGCGAGATCACCGACCGCTACGGCGACATCCTGGCGTTCACCGAGGACACCGTGCAGGTGGTCGCCGACCCGAAGATGATCCGCACCAACGGCAAGATGACCGACTCGCTGATGACCACGCGGGACCGAGAGATCGCCGCGGCCGCCCCGCAGCAGCTGGCCCAGATCCTGGCCGCCCACCTGGGCAGCACCCCCGAGTCATACCTGCCGCAGCTGACCGACCCGAAGTCGTCCTACAAGGTGGTGGCCAAGCGGGTGCCGGCGCAGACCTTCGCCGACATCCAGGCCGAGATGACCGAGGCCAAGCTGCTCGGCCTGCGCCGGATCACCGCCCCGACCCGGCGCTACCCGAACGGCCAGCTGGCCTCCAACCTGATCGGCTGGGTGAACGAGCAGGGCCAGGCCGCAGGCGGGCTGGAACTCTCGCTGGAGAGGCTGCTCAAGGGCACCGATGGCCAGGAGGTCTACGACTCGTCGCCCAACGGCAAGATCCCGCTCGGCGACAACGTCCTGATCCCGCCGCAGAACGGCCACAACTTCGGCCTCACCATCGACGATTCGATGCAGCTGCTGGCCGAGCAGCGGCTCGCCAAGGCGCTGGCCGACACCGGTGCCGAGGCGGCGGCAGTGCTGGTCACGAACCCGAACACCGGAGAGGTGCTGGCGATGGCCAACGCGCCGTCCTTCGACAGCAACGATCCGGGCAAGGGCAAGGCCGACGACATGGGCAACCGGACGACCAACAACGTCTACGAGCCGGGCTCGGTGCAGAAGATCCTCACCTTCGCCGCGATGCTCGACACGGGCACGGTCGACCCGGACGAGAAGGTCAAGGTCCCCAGCGTGATCAGGTACGACACCAAGAACAAGGTGCAGGACTCCTGGAGCCATGGTGACATCACCCTGCGCGCCCGCGGCGTCTTCGCCAGGTCGTCCAACCTGGGCACCATCACCCTGGCACGCCGGATGCCCAAGGAGCAGCTGCACGCCTACTACACCGCGTTCGGGCTGGGGCAGCGCACCAACATCGGCGTCAACGGCGAATCCGCCGGCCTGCTGCCCAAGGCGAACATGCCCGACTACACCCGCGACGGCGTCGCCTTCGGCAGCAGCCTCTCGGTGACCGCCGTGCAGAACGCGGCGGCCGTGGGCGCGATCGTCAACGGCGGGGTCTACCACGCTCCGACGCTCATCTCGACGATGGACGGGCAGCCTTACACCCGGCCCAACCAGGACACCACCCCGCGCCGCGTGGTCAGCGAGAACACCTCCGAGCAGGTGCGTTCGCTGATGGAGCAGCAGGCGCTCAACCAGAAGAGTTCCGCGTTCACCGTCGACGGCTACCGGATCGGCACCAAGACCGGGACGGCGCGGCTCTACGACCCCACCTGCAAGTGCTATTCGAGGGACCGGCTGGTGGTCTCCACCGTCGGGGTGGCGCCGATCGAGAACCCCCAGGTGCTGGTCTACGCGGTGGTCTGGAACCCCAAGCGGGGCGCCTCGGGCACCGCCGTCGCAGCCCCGATCATGCATGACGTCCTGGCCCTGGCACTGCCTCGCTACGCCGTCCCGCCGTCGTCCACCAAGGGCGTCAAGCTCCCGATCCAGTAATAGGGTCGTGGCCATGGCTGAGCGCCCCATTCGCCTGTCCGGGCTGCTGCCCGGGTGGACGGACGCCGACGTCACCGGAGTGACCCTCGACTCGCGAGCGGTCAGTCCGGGCGACGTGTACGCGGCGTTGCCGGGGCAGCACACCCACGGCGCGCGGTTCGCGGCCGAGGCCGTCCGGCGCGGTGCCGTGCTGGTGCTGACCGATGCCGCCGGTGCCGAACTGGCCGGCGCGAACGTCCCCGTCGTCGTGGTGGACGATCCGCGCGCCACGCTGGCCGAGGTCGCGGCCGCCGTCCACGGCCATCCGGCCCGGGCGATGCGGATGTTCGGCATCACCGGCACCAACGGCAAGACCAGCACGCTGTTCCTGCTCGAGGCCGCACTGAGCACGCTCGGCGAACGGGTCGGAACCCTGGGCACCATCGGCTTCCGGATCGCGGGGGCCGCGATCGACCGGAGCCGCAGCACGATCACCACCCCGGAGGCGCCCGACCTGCAGGAGCTGCTCGCCCAGCTCAGGGACGCCGGCGCCAGCAGTGCGGCGATGGAGGTCTCCTCGCACGCGCTCGCCCTGCGCCGGGTCGGCGGCATCGTCTTCGACGTGGCCGGCTTCACCCAGCTGGGCCGCGACCATCTCGACTTCCACGGCGACCTGGAGAGCTACTTCGCGGCCAAGACCGAACTCTTCCTGGACGGCCGGGCGCGCGCCTGCGTGGTGAACATCGACGGCGAATGGGGACGCCGGCTGGCCAGCCTGATACGGGGCCAGGGCACCCCGCTGCTGACCACCGGCCGCGCGGACGAGGCCGACTTCCGGCAGGTGTGCGCCGAGCCGGATTCCTCCGGCCGCACGGCAGTGCGGGTCGCCAGCCCGGCGGGCACCCTCGAGTTCAGCGTCGGCATGCCGGGCGCCTTCAACGTGGCCAACGCGCTCACCGCCGCCGCGATGGTGCACGCCGCCGGCCTGGACGTCGCGACAGCCGTCACCGGGTTCGCCACCGCCGCCGTCCCCGGGCGCATGCAGCGCGTCGATCTGGGCCCCGGGGCGCCCTCAGCCGTGGTCGACTTCGCGCACACCCCGGAGGCGGTGGCGGCGGCATTGGCGGCCCTGCCGGCGCCTAGGATCGCGGTGCTCGGCGCCGGCGGCGACCGCGACCCCAGCAAGCGGGGCCCGATGGGTGCGGCGGCCGCGGCCAACGCCGAGTTGGTCGTGGTGACCGACGACAACCCCCGTTCGGAGGATCCGGCGACGATCCGGGCCGCCGTCGCCGACGGCGCCGAACGTGCCGACGCTGCCGAGGTGGTGGACGGCGGCGACCGGCGAGCCGCGATCGGGCTCGCCCTGCGTCGCTCCGGAGGCGGTGGCTGGGTGGCCGTGTTGGGTAAGGGGCATGAGACCGGTCAGGACGTGGCCGGCGTGATCAGCCCATTCGACGACGTCGCGGTACTCCGCGAAGAATGGCAACGACTGGTGGGGGAGAGCAGCAAAGGTGCGTGAACGGACGATTCGAGAAGTCGCGGCGCTGGCCGGTGCCGTGCCGATGGACAGCGACCGCCCGGCCGGCCCGGACGTGGTGATCGACTCCCGGCTGGCCACGCCCGGGGCGGTCTTCGTGGCACTGCGCGGCGAGCACGTCGACGGCCACGACTACATCGCCGCCGCGGCCGGTCGCGGCGCGGTGGCCGCTGTGTGTACCCGGGCCACCGACGCGACGCTGGCGCATCTGCTGGTCGACGACGCCGAGCGCGGGCTGAGCGACCTGGCCCGCGGCGTGGTGGCGCAGGCAACGGCGTCCGGTCTGGTCTGCCTGGCAATCACGGGATCGTCGGGAAAGACCAGCACCAAGGACCTGCTCGGCCAGGTGCTGGCCGCGGCCGGACCGACGGTGAGCCCCGAGGGCTCCTTCAACAACGAGATCGGCGTGCCGCTGACCGCGCTGCGCATCGACGACCAGACCCGTTACCTGGTCAGCGAGATGGGTGCCCGCGGCGACGGCCACATCTCCTGGCTGTGCGGCATCGTGCCGCCGCGGATCGGGATGGTGCTCAACGTCGGGCACGCGCACCTGGGCGAGTTCGGCTCGGTCGCCGGCATCGCGAGGGCCAAGGGCGAACTGGTCGAGGCGCTGCCCTCCGACGGCTGGGCGGTGCTGAACGCCGACGATCCGCTGGTGCTCGGCATGGCCGCCCGGACCCGTGCCCGGCTGGCCACCTTTTCGCTCGCCGGCGAACCGGCGTCCGGTGAACTGCGGGTCTGGGCCGCCGACACCGCCCCGGACGACCTGCAGCGGCACGCGTTCACCCTGCGTGCCGCGGGCGCGGTCGAGGTCTCGGTGCCGGTGCGCCTGCAGGGTTCCGGACGGCACCAGGTCGCCAACGCACTGGCCGCGGCCACCGCCGCGCTGGCGGCCGGCCTGCCGGCGGGGCTGATCGCCGAGGCGTTGAGCGGCGCCACTGCGCGGTCCCGTTGGCGGATGCAGCTCAGCCCCCGCCCGGACGGCGTGCTGATCGTCAACGACTCCTACAACGCGAACCCCGACTCGATGCGGGCCGCGCTGACCACGGTGGCCGCGATGCGGCGTCCGGACGGCCGGTTGATCGCAGTCCTGGGCGACATGCTCGAACTCGGCCCGGACGCCGCCGAAGAACACCGCCTGCTGGGCGAGTTGGCCGCCGGTCTCGGCTTCGCCGTGGTGGCCCTGGGTGAGTTCGCCGACGACATCGCCGCCGGGGTGCGGCAGGCCGGCGGGACGGTGCGGGTGGTCGCGGACCGGACCGCCGCGGTTGCGGTGGCGGGGGCAGATCTGCAACCGTCCGATGTCGTGGTGGTGAAGGCATCCCGGGGTTTGGCGCTGGACGTGGTGGCGGACGCGTTGGCGTCCGCTGTCAACGACGAGGCGGGGAGGACGGCGTGAGAAGCATCCTGCTCGCCGGCGGCCTGGGCTTGCTCGGCACGCTGATCGGTACCCGGTTCGCGATCCGGGTGCTGGTCAAGAACGGCTACGGACAGTTCATCCGCGACGACGGCCCGACCGCGCACCACACCAAGCGCGGCACCCCGACCATGGGCGGCATCGTCATCATCGGTGCGGTCATCTTCGCGTACACGGTGTCCCATCTGATCACCTGGTCGCCGCCGACGGCGTCCGGGATCCTGGTGCTGTATCTGGTCACCGGGCTGGGCCTGGTCGGGTTCGCCGACGACTGGACCAAGATCTCCAAGGCCCGCTCGCTGGGCCTGAGCAGCCGGGCCAAGCTGGCCGGGCAGTCGCTGGTCGCGATCTCGTTCGCGATCCTGTCCTTCCAGTTCCCCGACGACCAGGGCATCACCCCGGCCAGCAACGCCATCTCGTTCCTGCGTGACATCAGCTGGCTGCAGCTGCCGATCTGGGCGGCGGTGATCTGGATCGTGCTGGTGATCGCGTCCTGGTCGAACGCGGCCAACCTGACCGACGGGCTGGACGGCCTGGCCACCGGCGCGGCGGCCATGGTGTTCGGCGCGTACGCACTGGTCAACATCTGGCAGAACAACCAGTCCTGCGCGACGCTGTCGACGTACGGGCCGCAGTGCTACTGGGTGCGCGATCCGCGCGACCTGGCCCTGATCTCGCTGGCCCTGGCCGGCGCCTGCTTCGGCTTCCTGTGGTGGAACGCCAGCCCGGCCAAGATCTTCATGGGCGACACCGGCTCGCTGGCCATCGGCGGCGGCTTCGCCGCGCTGTCGGTCTTCACCCGCACCGAGCTGCTGATGCTGATCATCGCCGGCCTGTTCCTGATCATCACGCTGTCGGTGGTGCTGCAGGTCGGCTGGTTCAAAGCCACCAAGGGCAAACGGTTGTTCAAGATGGCGCCGCTGCAACACCACTTCGAGCTGCTCGGCTGGGCCGAGATCACCATCGTGATCCGGTTCTGGATCATCTGCGGGCTGTGCGTCGCGCTCGGCCTGGGCATCTTCTACGCCGAATGGACGGTGGGCCTGCCGTGATCGACTGGTTGCCGGACGCCACCCGGCTGTCGCCGTGGGGGCAGGCCACCGTGGTGGTGGCCGGGCTGGCGGCGTCCGGTTACGCGGCCGCCGACGGCCTGCTGGAGCTGGGTGCGAAGGTGCTGGTGCTCGACGACGCCGATACCGCGGCCAACGCCGAGAAGGCCAAGATCCTGGAGATCCTCGGCGCTCAGGTGCGGCTCGGCCCCGGATCGACCGCGACGCTGCCGGAGCAGGCCGACCTGCTGGTCGTCTCGCCGGGCTGGACGCCGCGGGCGCCGCTGATCGCCCAGGCCCGCCGCCGCGGGGTACCGGTCTGGGGCGAGGTCGAACTGGCCTGGCGGATGATGCAGCCCGACCGGGTGGTGCCCTGGCTGGCCGTCACCGGCACCAACGGCAAGACCACCACGGTCAACATGCTGGAGTCGATGCTGAATGCCGCCGGGCTGACCACCAGCGCCGTCGGCAACGTGGGGCGTCCGATCGTCGAGGCGATCCTGGACGAGGTCAGCTACGACGTGCTGGCGGTCGAGCTGTCCAGCTTCCAGCTGCACTCCACCAACTCCCTGGCCCTGCACTCGGCGGCGGTGCTGAACCTGCAACCCGACCACCTGGAGTGGTACGCCGACCCGGCGTCCTGGGACAGCGAGGCAGCGGACGCGATGGCCGCCTACGCCGCCGACAAGGCGCTGATCTACCAACGGGTCACCCACAGCTGCGTGTACAACGTGGCCGACGAGGCGACCCTGCACATGGTCGAAGAGGCCGAGGTCACCGAGGGCGCCCGGGCGATCGGCTTCACCCTCGGCATCCCGACCATCGGCCAGCTCGGCGTGGTCGACGACCTGCTGGTCGACCGGGCGTTCATCGCCCAGCGCCGCGACTCGGCGATGGAACTCGGCAAGCTGTCCGACGTCCGGCCCTACGCCCCGCACAACGTCGAGAACGCGCTGGCGGCAGCCGCGCTCGCCCGCTCGTTCGGCGTGCCGGCCACCGCGGTACGGGACGGCCTGCGGAACCTGAGGCTGGGCGACCACCGCATCCAGACCATCGCTGAGGCCGACGGCGTCCGCTGGGTGGACGACTCCAAGGCCACCAACCCGCACGCCGCCGCCTCCTCGTTGCGCGCCTTCGACTCGGTGGTGTGGATCGCCGGCGGTCAGGCCAAAGGGACCAGCTTCGACGACCTGGTGCTCAGCTACGGCGACAAGCTGCGCGCCGCCGTGCTGCTGGGGGTGGATCGAGCCGTGATCGCGGACGCACTCGCCCGACACGCGCCGCAGGTCCCCGTGACAGTGATCGATTCGGCCGACACTGGTGCGATGGCGCAGGCGGTCGCCGCCGCGCGCGGGTTCGCCCGACCGGGCGACGTCGTGCTGTTGGCTCCCGGCTGTGCCAGCAAGGACATGTTCACCGGCTACGACGCGCGCGGCGCGGCGTTCGCCCAGGCGGTCCGCGCGATCACCGGAGTCGAGGAGAGGGACTGAGACAGTGGCGAGCCTTTCCTTTCCGCAGGATCGTGGCCAGGCCCGCAACAGCACCCGCCGTCGCACCCGCTCCACCCCGATCGCCGACGCGCTGGCGCATCCGAAGGCCAGCTTCTTCCTGGTCCTGGTGCCGACCATCCTGCTGCTCAGCCTGGGCATGATGATGGTGCTGTCGGCGTCCAGCGTGCTCGGCAGCGTCCGCTTCGGCGACGCCTACTACTTCGTCAAGCGACAGGTCTTCTTCCTCGCGGTCGGCGGCGTGGCCGCCTTCGTGCTGTCCCGGCTGCAGCCGCGGTCGCTGAAGATTCTCGGCTGGGCGCTGGTGATCGCCGCGCTGATCCTGCAGATCCTCACCTTCACCCCACTCGGCTGGGGTGAGGCGAAGGGCAACCAGAACTGGGTGCAGTTCGGCACGTCGTTCTTCCGCATCCAGCCCTCCGAGCTGGCCAAGCTGGCAATCATCATGTGGGGCGCGGACCTGCTGGCCCGCAAGCAGAAGCTGCTCGACCAGCCCAAGCACCTGCTGGTGCCCTTCGTGCCGGTGTCGGCGCTGCTGATCGGCCTGGTCGTCCTGCAGCACGACCTCGGCACCGGCATGATCATGGGCGCCATCGTGGTGGCGGTGCTGTGGTACGTCGGCGCGTCCTGGAAGATCCTCGCCTCGATCGGGGTCGTGGTGGCGGGGGCGGTGCTCGTCCTGGTGGCGACCTCCGGCAACCGGATGGGCCGGATCCTGGGCTTCATCAACGCCGACCACGACACCATGGGCGTCAACATGCAGCCGCTGCGCGGCGTGTTCGCGCTGGCGTCCGGCGGATGGTGGGGGCTGGGCCTGGGAGCATCGCGGCAGAAGTGGGGCTCGCTGGCCGAGGCGCACACCGACTACGTGCTGGCGATCATCGGCGAGGAACTCGGCCTGATCGGCACGCTGGTGGTGCTGTCGCTGTTCCTGGTGCTGGGCTATGCGGGGTTCCGCATCGCGCTGCGCTCCGACCTGCCGTTCTGCCGCTACCTGGCGGCCGGTGTGACCTCCTGGCTGATGATCCAGGCGCTGGTCAACGTCATGGTGGTGCTGCGGATGATCCCGGTGCTGGGCGTGACCCTGCCGCTGCTCTCCTACGGCGGTTCGGGACTGATGGCGAATCTCGCCGGCATCGGCCTGTTGCTGGCGTGTGCCAAGCTCGAGCCGGACGCCCGTAGGCTGGCCGAACGCAAGAAGCGTAAGGGCGGCAAAGCGGTCACCGTGGTCGAATCCCACCGTCGATAAAGGAGCACCATGGCTCACGTCGTGCTGGCCGGCGGAGGCACCGCCGGGCACACCTCGCCGTTGATCGCCACCGCCGAACGGATCGTCCGGTCCGATGAGTCGGGCAGCGTGGTCGCGGTCGGCACTCCGAAGGGGCTGGAGACCACCGTGGTGCCGGCCGCCGGCCTCCGGCTCGAGCTGATCCCGCCCGTTCCGCTGCCGCGCACGCTCACCGTCGATCTGCTTAAGGTGCCGTGGCGACTCCTCGACTCGGTGCGCCAGGCTCGCCGGATCCTCAAGCAGCAGGACGCCGACGTGGCGGTCGGCTTCGGCGGCTACGTCTCGCTGCCGGTCTACCTGGCGGCGGCGACGATGGGCGTCCCGGTGGTGATCCATGAACAGAACGCTCTGCCCGGGCTGGCCAACAAGGTCGCCGCCCGGTTCGCCCGGCTGGTCGCGGTCTCCTTCCCCGACACCCCGCTGCCTCGCGCCCAGTACCTCGGCCTGCCGCTGCGCAGCAGCATCGCCGAGCTGGACGTCGAGGCGCGCCGTGCCGACGCCCGGACCGGTTTCGGCTTGGACTCCGACCGCCCGACGCTGCTGGTCTCCGGAGGCTCGCAGGGTGCGCAGAGCATCAACACCGCCACGCTGGGCGCCCGCGGCGAGTTGCTCGCCGCCGGCATCCAGATCCTGCACGTGCTCGGCCCGAAGAACATCACCGAGACGGACGTGGTGGTCACCGACGACGCCACCGGCGCCCGCTACGTCCCGCTCGGCTACGTGGACGCCATGGAGGACGCCTACGCCGCCGCCGACCTGATGGTCGGCCGCTCCGGCGCGGGCACGGTGATGGAGACCGCCACGGTCGGCCTGCCGGTGATCTTCGTGCCGCTGCCGCACGGCAACGGCGAGCAGGCCCGCAACGCGGGCTTCCTGGTCGAGGGCGGCGCGGCGCTGCTGATCGACAACGCCGAGTTCGACGCCGTCCGGATGTCCCGGGAGGTGCGGGCCCTTTTCGACGACCCCGACACGTTGCCGGCCATGCGCCGGGCCGGCCGCGACCTGGTGCCGCCGGACGCCGCCGGCGCGCTGGCCGAGCGCGTGCTCGCCATCGCCGGGCGGTCCTGACATGGCGCTGGTCGAACCGGTGGCGCTGCGGCCCACCGACGAGCTGGGCGGCGTCCACTTCATCGCCGTCGGCGGTGCCGGCATGAGCGGGATCGCCGCCGCCTACGCGGCGCTGGGAGTCGAGGTCTCCGGCAGTGACCAGGCCGACTCGGCGGCCCTGCGGCAGCTGGCGCGCGACGGCATCGAGGTGCACGTCGGGCACGACCCGGCCCATCTGGGGCGGGCGCAGACCGTGGTCGTCTCGTCGGCGATCCGGGAGACGAATGTGGAACTGGCCGAGGCCCGCCGGCGGAGCCTGCGGGTCTGGCATCGCAGCGCGGCACTGGGCGCGCTGATGCTGGGCCGGCGTGGGGTGGCGATCACCGGCACCCACGGCAAGACGACCACGACCGGGATGACGGCCGAGATGCTGACCGCGCTCGACGCCGACCCGTCCTACGTGATCGGTTCGCCGTTGGCCAGCACCGGCAGCAGCTCACGGCTCGGCGCCGGGGAGGCGTTCGTCGTCGAGGCCGACGAGTCGGACGGCTCGTTCCTGCAATACCCGGCCGAGGTGGTCGCGATCACCAACATCGAGGCCGACCATCTGGACAACTGGGGGACCGCCGAGCGCTACTTCGACGGCTTCGTCGCGCTCGCGACCAGGCCCGGCGTGCGGACCGTGGTGCTGTCCGCGGACGACCCGGGCACCCGGGCGCTGCGGCCGCGGGTCGAGGGTGACGGACGCCGGGTGCTCACCTTCGGCGAATCGCCGGAGGCCGATGTCCGGTTGACCGACCTGGCGGTTGACTCGCCGACCGCGTCCGCTACGCTCACCGCGAACGGCGACGCCGGTGTCCTGCGGCTGGCCGTGCCGGGCCGCTACAACCTCGACAACGCCGCCGCCGCTTACGCCATCGGCCGGGCGCTCGAGCTGGACGGGTCCGCGTTGCGTGCGGCCCTCGGCACGTTCCGCGGCACGCATCGCCGGTTCAGCTACGTCGGCGAGCTGCGCGACGCCCGCATCTACGACGACTATGCCCACCACCCGACCGAGGTGCGGGCACTGCTCGCGGCGGCCCGTCCGCTGGCCGGGGACGGGCGCCTGGTGGTCTGCTTCCAGCCGCACCTGTTTAGCCGCACCCGTGACTTCGCGGACGACTTCGGTGCCGCGTTGGCGGCGGCCGACGAGGTCATCGTGCTCGACGTCTACCCGGCCCGCGAGGATCCGATTCCCGGCGTCACCGGCGAGTTGGTGGCGGACGCCGCCCGCGCCGCGGGTGCCGCGGCCGTCACCTACGTGGCCGACAAGGACGCCGCTCCCGGCGTGCTGGCCGGGCTGCTCCGGCCGGGAGACCTGGCGCTCACCGTCGGCGCCGGTGACGTCACCGCGGTCGGTCCTGCGGCGGTGGAGGCCCGCCGATGACGATGCCCGGGGTCAGCGACGCAACCGGGCGGATCGACCTGCGTCGTCGTCGCGGACGGCGCCGCCGGGTGCTGGTGATCGCGATCGGGGCGGCGGTGCTCGTCGTGCTCGGCGTGCTGGGCTGGCTGGTGTTCGGCTCGCCGGTGTTCGGCGTCCGCGACGTCCAGGTCGAGGGCAGCACGCTGATCGCCGCGGCCGAGGTCGAACGGGTGGCCGGCGTGCCGGCCGGCGAGCCGCTGGCCCGGGTCGACCTGCAGGCCATCGCCACCCGGGTGTCCGGGCTGCCGCCGGTGGCTCGGGTGTCGGTGGCCAGACAGTGGCCCAACACCATCCGCATCCGGGTGACCGAGCGGACGGCGGCCTTCGCCATCGAGACACCCGGCGGGTACTGGATCGCCGACGACCAGGGCGTCGTGTTCGACTCGGCGACCCAGCCGCCGCGGGGTGTGCTGGTCGCGCGGGTGCCGACGGGCGGCGCCCGGCTGATCCGTGATCTCGGCACCGTGCTGCGCAGCCTGCCGCGGGAGGTGCGCGCGAAGGTCCGGGTGCTCTCGGCCGAGACGCCGGACAGCATCACTTTGGAGCTGCCCGGGGGCGTGACGGTGGTCTGGGGCAGCGCCGAACAGTCCGAACTGAAGGCTCAGGTGCTGAGCCGGCTGATGGCCCAGCAGCACCGGGTTTACGACGTCTCGGCGCCGTCGAACCCGACCACGAGGTGAAGAGTTCAGCAACCCTGAAGTAGTACTTGAGGGACGCGCCGATGGGACACCCTGCGTTGGACGCGGCTGTTGCGGCTGCGTAGCCTTGCTTCCGACGTGACCGAGTTGCCTTCCCTGGGGTCTCCACCGCAACTTGAGACTTGTCTTCGGCAACCGCAAAAGCGCTATTGAGGTGGGAATCTTCGTGGGCAGTGCATCCCAGAACTACTTGGCGGTCATCAAGGTCGTCGGCGTCGGTGGCGGTGGCGTCAACGCCGTCAACCGGATGATCGAATCGGGCCTGCGTGGCGTCGAGTTCATCGCCGTCAATACCGACGCGCAGGCGTTGCTGATGAGCGACGCCGACGTGAAGCTCGACATCGGCCGCGACCTGACCCGTGGGCTGGGCGCCGGCGCCGATCCCGACAAGGGCCGGCAGGCCGCCGAGGACCACGCCGAAGAGATCGAAGAGGTGCTGAAGGGCGCCGACATGGTCTTCGTGACCGCCGGCGAGGGCGGCGGCACCGGCACCGGCGGTGCGCCGGTGGTGGCCCGGATCGCCCGCTCGCTGGGCGCCCTGACCATCGGTGTGGTGACCCGGCCGTTCTCGTTCGAGGGCAAGCGCCGCGCCACCCAGGCCGACAACGGCATCACCAGCCTCCGCGAAGAGGTTGACACCCTGATCGTCATCCCCAACGACAAGCTGCTGGAGATGACCGATCACCAGGTGGCGATCCTGGACGCCTTCAAGCAGGCCGACCAGGTGCTGATGCAGGGCGTCTCGGGCATCACCGACCTGATCACCACCCCGGGCCTGATCAACCTCGACTTCGCCGACGTCAAGGCCGTGATGAGCAATGCCGGCTCGGCGCTGATGGGCATCGGTTCGGCCCGCGGCGAGGACCGCGCCCGGGCCGCCGCCGAGATGGCGGTGAGTTCGCCGCTGCTGGAGGCCAGCATTGATGGTGCGCACGGCGTCCTGCTGTCCATCGCGGGCGGCTCCGACCTGGGCCTGTTCGAGGTCTCGGCCGCTGCCAACCTGATCGAGGAAGCGGCCCACGAGGACGCCAACATCATCTTCGGCACGGTGATCGACGACGCGCTGGGCGACGAGGTGCGGGTCACGGTGATCGCCGCCGGCTTCGACGGCGGTCAGCCGCCGCGGCGCCAGCCGGGCATCACCCGCTCGCCCGACCTGCGGCAGGGTCGTCCCGGCGCCGCGCCGGTGAGCCGTCCGGAGCCCCCGTTCACCCGGCCCGCGCCGCAGGTGCAGCCGACCGCGCCGGCGCAGCCCGCCGAGCCGGTGGCCCGCCCGCAGGAGCAGCCCGTGGTGGAGCGCCCCAGCTACGCGCCGCGTCCGATGCAGCCGCCGGCCGACGACGACCTGGACGTGCCCGACTTCCTGAAGTAGGAGGCTCCGCAGGTACCCCTGAGCGATGTACGACTTCTACCGTGACCCCGGCGCCGACGGCGTCGGGGTCGCCTTTTCCGACGCCGTCGCGTCCGACGGCGGTGTGCTCAGCCTGGGCGGCGCGCACGGCGCCACCGGACGTGCCCCCGGCCTGGCGGTGGTGGAGGCCGACCTGGGGGTGCCGCTGGCCGTGGTGAGCCAGGTGCACGGCACGGACGTCGCCGTCGTCGACGCCGGCACCGACCTGGCCGTGCTGTCCACCCGCAGCGCCGACGCCCTGCTCAGCACCCGTTCCGGGCTCGGGTTGGCCGTCCGCGTCGCCGACTGCGTGCCGGTGCTGTTCGCGGACGCCGCCGCCGGTGTGATCGCCGCCGCCCACGCCGGCCGGGTCGGTCTGGCCGACGGCGTGCTGCAGGCGACGGTGGCGGCGATGCGCGACGCCGGTGCCGCTGCGATCACTGCCTGGATCGGGCCGCACATCTGCGGCCGCTGCTACGAGGTGCCCGAGACGATGGCCGCCGAGGTGGCCCAACGCGTCCCGGGCAGCCGGAGCGTCACCGATCGCGGCACCCCGGGCCTCGACCTGGGCGCCGGCGCCCGCGGCGTGCTGACCGGTCTCGGCGTTGCGGTGCTGGAAGTGGGCCACTGCACCTTGCAGACCCCGAGCCTGCATTCGCACCGGCGCGACGCCGCGGCGGCCGGACGGCAAGCGGGCGTCATCTGGCTGACCGAGGGCACGAGCCACGGAACCTCCCGCCCGCGCGTGTCGGACGGAGGCAGCCGCTGAGCCGCCTGTCACCATGGTTAAGTTGCAGGTGTACGCGCGGACGAGGGATGGGAAATGGCTGACACACTGAAGAAGGCGGCCGTCTGGCTCGGGCTGGTCTCGGACAACAACTACGCGCAGTCCGAGTACGGCGTCGATGACGTGACCCAGGAGGTTCCGCGCGAGAGCGGCCAGTCGCAGCAGGCGGCGGCCCCCGCTGCCCATCCGCAGGCGGCGCCGTCCGCACCGGTGCCGGCTGCGGCGACGGTGACCGAACTGGAGTCCCGGCGGCCCGCCTCGCCTGCGCCGCGCACCGCCGACATGAGCCGGATCATCACCGTTCATCCGCGCACCTACAACGAGGCCCGCACCATCGGCGAGAACTTCCGCGACGGCGTCCCGGTCATCATGAACCTCGGTGAGATGGAGGACGCGGACGCCAAGCGGCTGGTCGACTTCGCCGCCGGGCTGATCTTTGGATTGCGTGGCAGTATTGAGCGCATCACCAGCAAGGTGTTCCTGCTCTCGCCGCACAATGTGAACGTCACGGCCGAGGACAAGGAACGCATTGCCGGCGGTTTCTACAACCAGAGCTAACCGGGCGCGATGACCGGAGGCTCGCTCACCGAAGGTCCCGTCACCTGACGCGCCATCAGCGAAGGAAGTGCCCGTGCAACTGGTCGGATTGGTCCTGTGGTACGTGCTGTGGGCCTACCTGGCAGTCCTGATGGCGCGGGCGGTGCTCTCCTTCGTCCCGCTCTTCGTCCGGGACTGGCGGCCGCGCGGCTTCATGCTGGTCTTCGCCGAACTGGTCTACACCCTCACCGACCCGCCGCTGCGGTTCATGCGCAAGATCATCCCGCCGGTGCGGCTCGGCTCGACGAGCTGGGACCTGGGCTTCCTGGTGCTCTTCCTGGGCCTGTCGTTCGTCCAGCGGCTGATCCCGTTCGTCTTCGTCTGAGACTGCGCGCGCAACGCCGGTTCGGCGTCTCCAACCCCTGGTCAGGGCCGATCGTCCGGGCCCCCGACCAGCCTCGCCAATGTTGCCCGGCATGCGCCCGCGCCTCGTCGAAGGTGGCCGCGACCTTTGTGTTCGGCAGCCCGCACCGCTAACCTGACCGAGGCTCGTTCCCATCCTTCCTTCGTGAGGTGAAGCATGACCTTGACCCTGGAGCAGGTCCGTCAAACCCGGTTCCACCTGGCTCGCCGCAATGGCTACGAGCCGGTCGATGTGGACAACTTCGTCGACAAGGTTGAGGTCACGCTGGCCCAGCTGAACGAAGAGAACGAGACGCTGACCAAGCAGGTCGAGGCGCTGACCGCCGGTGAGGGCGGCGCCCCGGTGCCGGCCGCCGAGGGTGGCGAGGAAGCCGAGGAACTGCGCCAGCGGTTGGCCGACGCCAACGCCGAGGTGGAGCGACTCCGGGCCGAACTCGACCGCCGGGGTCAGGAACTCGAGGGCGTCCGTTCCGACCTGGCGAGCGCCAAGGGGTCGCTGGCAGAGGGCGACCAGGGCGAGTTGGTCGGCAGGCTGCAGTCCGAACTCGATCAGGCCAAGGGGGAACTCTCCGGACGCGACGAGCGCCTCGCCGGTCTGCAGGCGGAGGTAGACGGCGTCCGCGCCGAGCTGTCCGCGGCCCGGGAGGTGCAGGCCGAGCGCACCTCGAAGATCGAGCACATCGTGGTGACCGCGGCTCCCGACGCCGCACCGGCGGTGACCAAGCTGCTGCAGATGGCGACCGAGCAGGCCGAGCGACTGGTCGGCGAGGCCGAAGCCGATGCCGAGCGGATCAGTTCCGAGGCGTCCGCCAAGGCCACCTCGACGGTGGAGGATGCCTCTACCCGTGCCCACGAGGCGTTGACCGGTGCCCGCACCCGCGCCGAGGAGATCGAGCAGCAGGCGGCCGCCGCGGCCGCGGCCCTGGCAGCCGAATCCAAGCAGAAGTCCGACGCGCTGAACGCCGAGTTGGTGGATCGCCGCGCCGAGCTGTTCGCGGTGCTCGAGGACGAGCGCGACGAGCTGCGGGGCAAGGTGGACCATCTGCGGTCGTTCGAGGAGCGGTTCCGGCAGAGCCTGACCAGCCAGTTGCAGGCCCACCTGGATTCGCTGTCCGGCAATGCCCGGCCCGATGACTCGCCGGACTTGCTCGACCAGGCCACCGCCGAGCGATCGGCAACCCCGCGACTGGATGCCCTGCTCAACGAGCAGAGCTGAGCGGCCGCCGCTTCGCCTGCCCGCCGTCGGCCGGGCCGTCGAAACCCCTGGCCGGCGCGGCATGACCGGCCGGCCGGGCGAGTACGTCCGGCAGTGATCCGCGGTGTGTTGCGCGGGCGCCGTCCGCGGCTCTTCGGTTGCGTCGGCACGGGTGGTACTCTCTCCGCTCGGACACGACCCCGAAGGAGTTCCCCGCCATGCCAACGGCTCGCAAGACGGACCCGGCCGCCGCCGGCCCGGCCACCATTCCCGTCGCCGAGGGTGAAGAGCCGTGGACCGCCGACGAGCTGACCGAGATCCGTGACGAGCTGACCGGTGAGGTGGCGCGGCTGGAGCGGACGATCGCGGTCGCCGAGGCAGGTCTGCAGGACCTGTTCTCGGACGGCAGCGAGGGTGCCGGACGCGACGCGGCCGACGTCGGGTCGACCAACTTCGAGCGCGATCAGGAGATGTCGCTGGCGCAGAACGCCCGGGAGATGCTCGAGCAGGCCCAGCTGGCGCTGCGGCTGTTCGACTCGGGCAGCTACGGCAGCTGCGAATCCTGTGGACGGCCGATCGGCAAGGACCGGCTGCAGGTCTTCCCGCGGGCCACGCTGTGCATGGCGTGCAAGAAGCGGGAGGAACGGCGATAGCCGGCACATCGCGGCGCTACGGTCTGTGGGCGGTGCTGCTGGGGTTGACCGGCTTCGCCATCGATTGGGCGACCAAGGAATGGGTCCTGGCAAACCTGAACCCGATAGTGCCGGTCCAGGTCATCCCCGGACAGCTGTACCTGTGCCTGATCCGCAATCCGGGTGCCGCGTTCAGCATGGGTGAGAGCTTCACCGTGGTGCTCACCTGCCTGGCCATCGCGGCGCTGCTCTTCCTGCTGTTCTGGATGGTGCCGCGGGTCCGGCACCCGGGCTGGGCGGTCGCCACCGGGTTGCTGCTGGCGGGGGTCTCCGGCAACCTCTTCGACCGTCTCTTCCGCGAACCCGGCGCGTTCCACGGCCACGTCGTCGACTTCCTGCAGGTGCCCTGGTTCGCGGTCTTCAACGTGGCCGACATCTGGATCACCTTCGCCGCGGTGACGGTGGTCTGGCTCACCCTGATCACCGGCGTCACGCTGGCCGGGGACAAGGCCGGACGCGGTGGGCCGTCGACCGAGCAGGCCGAGCCGTGAGCATCCACCTGGTTCCGGACGGCCTGGCCGGCCAACGCGTGGACAGCGCCGCCGCGCGGATGACGGGGCTGTCCCGCAGCCGGATCGACGACCTGATCGCGGACGGCCACCTGCAACTCGACGGCCGCACCGTCACCAAGTCGACCCGGGTGATCGGCGGCGAGATGCTCGAGGTGAGTCTGCCTGCGCCGGCGGCGTCCGTTCCGGTGACCCCGCGAGAGGTCGCCGGCGTCCGGATCGTGCACGACGACGCCGACATCGTCGTGATCGACAAGCCCGCCGGAGTGGCCGCGCATCCCTCGCTGGGCTGGGACGGAGGGTCGGTGACCGAGCACCTGGCGGCGGCCGGCTTCCGGATCTCCACCTCGGGGGCGGCCGAGCGGCAGGGGGTCGTGCAACGGCTGGACGTGGGCACCTCCGGGCTGATGGTGGTGGCCAAGAGCGAGCGGGCCTACACGCTGCTCAAGCGGGCCTTCCGGGACCGCACGGTCGACAAGGTCTACCACGCGCTGGTGCAGGGCTTCCCGGATCCGCACGTGGGCACCATCGACGCCCCGATCGGACGCCATCCCGGACACGACTGGAAGATGGCGATCGTCGACGGCGGGCGGCACAGCGTCACCCACTACGACACCCTGGAGGTGTTCCGCGGCGCCACCCTGCTCGAGGTGCACCTGGAGACCGGCCGCACCCACCAGATCCGGGTGCACTGCCAGGCGATCGGTCACCCCTGCGTCGGGGACCCGCTGTACGGCAGCGATCCGGTGCTGGCGCGTCGTCTGGGTTTGGAGCGGCAGTGGCTGCACGCCGTCGCACTCGGCTTCGAGCACCCGGGCACCGGCGAGCCGGTGCGGTTCAGCTCGCCCTATCCGGACGACCTCGCCGCGGCGCTGGATCGGCTCCGCGAAGTCTGACGCCCGCCCGTCGCTTTCTGTCACACCGCTGTTAAGGTCCGTCCGCTAGGGTGCACAACGTGCGCAGAGCGAAGATCGTGGCAACCCTGGGTCCATCGACGGACAGCCTTGAGAAGGTGATCGGCCTGATGGAGGCCGGCATCAACGTAGCCCGCTTGAACATGTCCCACGGCGACCATGTCGAGCACATGAGGCGGTTGAAGCTGGTGCGGGACGCCTCGCACGAGGTGGGCCGTCCGGTCGGGGTGTTCGCCGATCTGCAAGGCCCCAAGATCCGGTTGACCCGGTTCGAGGGCGACTCCGCGATGCTCGAGGCGGGCCAGCGATTCGTCATCACCACCGATGAGGTGCTGGGCACCGCCGAACGATGCGGCACCACCCTCAAGACCCTCACCATGGACGTACGGCCAGGCGACCAGGTGCTGGTCGACGACGGCCGGATCCATCTGCGCGCGGTCGAGGTGACCGACACCGACGTGGTCACCGAGGTGGTGGTCGGCGGCCGCGTGTCGAACAACAAGGGCATCAACCTGCCCGGGGTCGCGGTCTCGGTGCCCGCGCTGAGCGAGAAGGACGAGCAGGACCTGCGCTGGGCACTGCGGCACGGCGTCGACATGGTGGCGCTGTCGTTCGTCCGCAGCGCGTCCGACTACGACCGGGTGCGCGAGATCATGGACGCCGAGGACCGGCACGTCCCGGTGATCGCCAAGATCGAGAAGCCGCAGGCGATCGACAACCTGCACGACATCATCGACACCTTCGACGCGGTGATGGTGGCCCGCGGCGACCTGGGCGTCGAATTGCCGCCCGAGCAGGTGCCTTCGGTACAGAAGCGGATCATCGAGGAAGCTCGCAAGTGGGCCAAGCCGGTCATCGTCGCCACCCAAATGCTCGAGTCGATGATCAACGCCCCGCAGCCGACCCGGGCCGAGACCTCCGACGTCGCCAACGCGATCCTGGACGGCGCCGACGCGGTGATGCTGTCCGGCGAGACGGCGATGGGCGAGTACCCGATCGAGGCCGTCCAGGTGATGGGCCGGATCATCAACTACACCGAAGAGCAGGGCCTCAACAACATCCGGCACATCGACTGGGACCCGCACACCCATTCGGGCGTCATCTCCAAGGCCGCGGTCGACATCGCCGAACGCGTCGGCGCCAAGTACCTCGCCGCCTTCACCGTGTCGGGCGACACCCCGCACCGGCTGGCCCGGCTGCGCTGCGAGATCCCGATCATGGCGTTCACCCCGAAGCCGCGCACGGCTCTCGAACTCACGCTGTGCTGGGGCGTCCAGTCCTGGGTGACGCCCGAGTTCGTCTCGACGGAATCGATGGTGCAGTCCGTCCAGGACGCCCTGAAGCAGACCGGCTGGGTCAAGCCCGGCGACCTGATTGTCATCGTCGCCGGCAACCCGTCCGGGACCGGGGGCCAGACCAACTCGGTGCGCATCTACGAACTGCACGACTGAGCCCGCCCGCGCACCAAGGCACCCGCTGGTCGAGCTTGTCGATGCGGATGTCGGCTGCCGAGACCGTGCCGTCCGGCGCCGGCGTCAGGTGATCGAACGGAGGAGGCGGGATCGGCGGCAGGGACCGGTCGGGGATCAGGTTGGTCATCGGTTCTCCTCGCGAGCTGGGACGGATGCCGGAGAGGACGCCGGGGTCGCCGACCTTGATACATCTGCCCGACTGGCCGGCCCCCAAACTCGATCAGCGGCTGCCGTGCCAGATCAAACGACGGACGCGGCCACCCTCCGGTGGCCGCGTACGTCGTTTGATCTCGCTGCAGGGTTACTCGGCGAGCTGGTGATCGGCCAGGAAGTGTGCGATGTCCTTGGTGGCCGGGTAGAGTTCCAGGTAACGACCGAAGAAGTCGTCGTAGAGGCCCTTGTTCTCTGGGTCGGGCTGGACGTGGGCCGAGACCTTCATCCAGCTGGTCGACTCGTCGGCCTCGCCGACGTTCTGCGCCGAGATCAGCGCGTCGCCGTAGCTCGCGCCGATGGCGAGCTTCGGCAGCACCTGGTCGATGCCGCAGACGTCCGACATGACCTGGGTCCACAGGCCACCCTTGGTGCCGCCGCCGACCGCGACGAACCGCTTGCCCTCGCCGCCGGCCTCCTTGATGGCTTCCAGCAGGTGCCGGGTGCCGTACGCGGTGGCCTCGAGCAGCGCGCGGTACAGCTCACCGCGGCTGGTGCTCAGGGTCAGGCCGGCGATCACGCCGCGAGCTCGCGGGTCGCTGATCGGCGTCCGCTCACCCGCGAAGTAGGGCAGCGCCAGCAGGCCGTTCGAGCCTGGTGCGACGTCGCTGGCCTCCTCGGACAGCACGGCGTACTCGGTGCCGCCGCTGATGTCCTTCAGCCAGGTGGTCAACGCACCGGACGCCGACAGGCCGCCGGCCAGCGCGAAGGTGTTGCGGTACAGGCCGGTGATTGCCCACAGGTTGGGGTGCGCCATGAACTGGCTGGCGACCAGGTTGGCCACGATCGTCGAGCCGTACATCAGCATCACGTCGCCCGGATCCTTCACCCCGACGCTGAGCGCCTCGCTGAAGGCGTCGGTGGTGCCGACGCCGACCGGGATGCCCTCGGGCAGGCCGGTCAGGGCGGCGCCCTGGGCGGTGATGTAGCCGGCGATCTCGTTGGAGTACTTCAGCTCGGGCAGCTCCAGGCCCGGGGCCACCATCTCGCACCACTCCGGGATCCAGTCCTGGGTCTTCGGCGAGTACATCGGGTCGAACATGGACGCCGACAGGTGGTCGAGCACATACGCACCGGTCAGCTTGAACGCCACATACGACTGGGCCATGAAGAAGTACTTGGTCTTCTCCCACACCCACGGCTCGTTGCGGACGGTCCATAGGAACTTCGGGCCCTGCGACTGCGAGGTCAGCACGTTGCCGCAGCGCTCGATCAGTGCCTCGGTGCCCAGCTTGTCGGTCAGCTCGGCGACTTCTTTCGAGGCACGGGTGTCCACGCCGTAGAGGATGGCCGGACGCAGCGGCTTGCCGTCGCCGTCGGTGAACACGCTGCACGGGCCGATGCCCGAGGTGGTGATGCCGACGACGGGACCGTTCGCCTTGTGCAGCAGGTCGGCGGTGATGGCCAGGAAGTCGGCCCACCAGACCTCGTCGGCGTCGTGCTCGACGTGGCCGGGCTTCGGCATCGACGTGCGGTGCGGCTTCTCCGAGGTGGCGATCACCTTTCCGTTCAGCCGGGCGAGGACGCCCTTCGAGCTGCCGGTGCCGAAGTCGATCCCGATGACCAACCTCTTGTCCTTCGCCATGGTGGCTCCTTTCTGCGAGCAACATTGCTCTCCTGGGAGGACGCGGCGTTGCTGCCTCCCCACGATGAACGGTATTGGATTGGGCGCCTCGCCGGGAGGGTCCGACCGCGGAAAAGGACAAATTACGTGTGGTAACCCACAGGTTCTGTGGGACTGACGGTGGTTTCAGTCGGGTACGACCGCCACCTTGAGGCCCTCACGGGTGGCGACGAACTCGATCGCCTCGGCGGCCCGGGACAACCCGAAGGTGTGGGTGAGCAGCGCTCCGGTGTCGATGGCGCCGCCGGCAAGCAGCCGGATGGCCCGGGCAAAGCTCTCCCGACCCGAGTTCGAGGCGCCCACCACGGTCAGTTCGCGATAGTGGATCAGGTTCGCGGCGATGTTCGACCAGCCCTCGCCGGCCAGGCCCGCGAAGATGCTCACCCGGCCGCGCTTGCGCACCATGCCGAGGCATTCGTTGACCAGTTCGGGCAGCCCGATGCACAGGACCGCGACGTCCGCGCCCGCGCCGGCGGTCTCGTCCCGGACGACCTCCAGCAGATCCTGCGCGGCCGGGTCGACGACCACGCCGGCACCCAGCGCGGCCGCGCGGGCGCGGCGTCCGGCATGAGGTTCGGAGACGATCACCTTCTGCGCGCCGGCGAGCCGGGCCAGCTGCAGATGGATCATGCCGATCGGGCCTGCCCCGACGATGACCACCACGTCACCGATCTCGACCCGGTAGTTGTCCAGCCCGTTGAGGCAGCAGGACAGCGGTTCGGCCAACGCGAGCTGCGCCGGCTCGAGGCTGGCCGGCGCCTTCATCAGCAGACCCTTCGAGACCGCGACGCGCGGCATCAGCATGTGGTCGGCCAGGCCGCCGTTGACGTCGTAGCCGACCAGGTGGACCCGCTCGCACAGGTGCTCGTAACCGCGCCGGCACGGGCCGCACAAGCCGCAGATCAGCGACGGCGGCATCGCCACCAGATCGCCGATCTCGAAGTCCTGGACGCCGCCGCCGACGGCGTCCACGTAGCCGGCCACCTCGTGACCCAGAACCACACCGAGGTCGACGCCCTTGGTCTTCTCGCCGCGCAGGATCCGCAGATCGGTGCCGCACACCGTGTTGGCGCCCACCCGGATCCGCACCTCACCGGGACCGGGCTCGGGGGTGGCGATCTGAGTCAGCCTGGCCGCGGCGGACGGCCCGGCGAAGGTGAAGGCGCGCATGCTGTGAGTTCCCTCGCTGATTGCGGCGCGAGCCGCCGCGTAGAGGGAGAGCCTACGCACTGGCCCGACGGGCGGGGAATGCCTCGACCGGCACATCGGCGGACGCCGCGGCCGGCGCCGCCGATTCGGTGCCGGACCGGTCAGTCCATGTGCGGGTAGCGATGCTCCGTTGCGGGGACGAAGGTCTCCTTGATGGAGCGCGCGTTCGTCCAGCGCAGCAGATTCTGGGCGGAACCCGCCTTGTCGTTGGTGCCGGACGCCCGCGCACCGCCGAACGGCTGCTGGCCCACCACCGCGCCGGTCGGCTTGTCGTTGACGTAGAAGTTGCCCGCGGCGAACCGCAGGACGCGGCTGGCAGCTTCGATCGCCGTCCGGTCACGGGCGATCAGCGCGCCGGTCAGCGCGTACGGCGACGCCGATTCGGCCTGCCGCAGCAGGGCGTCGAAGTCGCCGTCGTCGAAGACGTGGAGCGCCAGCACCGGCCCGAAGTACTCGGTGCGGAACACCTCGTCACGCGGATCGTCGCCGATCACGATCGTGGGCCGGACGAACCAGCCGACCGAGTCGTCGAGTTGGCCGCCGGCGACTACCCGCAGACCCGGGTGAGCGTGGGCGCGTTCGATCGCGGTGCGCTGCTTGGCGAAGGCGCGATCGTCGATAACGGCGCCGAGGAAGTTGCCCAGATCGCGCGGATCGCCCATCGGCAACGCGTCCGTCGCCTCGATAAGGTCGTCGCCCATCCGGTCCCAGACGCTGCGCGGAACGTACGCGCGGGAGGCGGCCGAGCACTTCTGTCCGGAGTAGTCGAAGGCGCCGCGGATCAGTGCGGTGCGCAGGACGTCGTCGTCGGCCGACGGGTGGGCGATGACGAAGTCCTTGCCGCCCGTCTCCCCGACCAGCCGGGGATAGGACCGGTAGCTGCCGATCCGGCCGCCGACCTGAGCCCAGAGGTGTTGGAACGTGCCGGTCGAGCCGGTGAAGTGGATGCCGGCCAGGTCCGGGCTGGCCAGGGCCACCTCGGACACCGCCAGGCCGTCGCCCGGGAGCATGTTGATGACGCCGGCGGGCAAGCCGGCCTCCTCCAGGAGTTCCATGGTCAGGGTGGCCGCCAACTGCTGGGTGGGCGACGGCTTCCACAGCACCGTGTTGCCCATCAGGGCGGGGGCCGTGGGCAGGTTCCCGGCGATCGCGGTGAAGTTGAACGGGGTGATCGCGTAGACGAATCCTTCCAACGGACGGTGATCCGTCCGATTCCAGACGCCGGGCGCGTTCGCGATCGGTTGCTCGGCGAGGATCTGGGCGGCGAAGTGCACGTTGAACCGCCAGAAGTCGATCAGCTCGCAGGCACTGTCGATCTCCGCCTGGTAGGCGGTCTTCCCCTGGCCGAGCAGGGTGGCGGCGTTGAGTCGCTGGCGCCACGGCCCGGCCAGCAGGTCGGCGGCTCGCAGGAACACCGCCGCGCGTTCGTCGAAGGAGAGGTCGCGCCAGCCCGGGCCGGCTGCTGACGCCGCGGCGATGGCGCGCTCGGCGTCCGCGGTGGTGGCGTTGCGCAGCACGCCGAGGATGTGCCGGTGATCGTGGGGTTGCACGACCCTGATCTCCGCGCCAGCGCCGGGCTGCCAGCGCCCCCCGATGTAGGCGTCCAAGGTTCTCTGTTCGCCTTGCTGGCGCTCGACTTCGGCCAGTAGCGCTGCCCGCTCGGGCGTCCCAGGGGCGTAACTGAGGTTGGGCTCATTCACCGGTTGCGGGGGAGTAGTCACGGCGTCCATGCGGGTGTCCTCTCGAGGTCGCGTTGTTCGTTCGGTGGTCAGGAAGGGTCGGGGTCGGACGCGGCGGGGGTCTTGCGCACCTCGAGGGTGACGCCGGTGGTCCCTCGGGTATCGAAATAGCAAAAGCCGGAGCCGTCCGCGCGCCGGCCCTTCGCGACGACGTCGAGGCCGAGCTGCTCTCCGCCGGAAACGGCGGCGGCCAGGTCGGGGACCTCGAAGCCTAGGTGGTAGACGCCTTCGCCGTGGGTGTCCAGGAATCGACGCTGCGGAGTGTCCTCCGGGCCGGGCTGGCACAGCTGCAGCTGCACATTCACGAGGTCGTAACACTTGTACCTCATGCCCACCGAACCGGCCGGGTTGGGGACGTCGTACTCCACGTATGCGTCGCCCTTCGGATAGTCGAACCACGGACCCACGCCGAGACGCTGATAAGCGGAAACAGCGCGATCAAGGTCGTGGACGACGATGCACACGTGGTGCAGCTCGGTGAACAGATCGGTCATGTGGAGCCCCTTCCGTGGCCTTCGCGAGCGGTGCCGTCTGCGCGTCCGCGAGGTGCTTGTGAATTACGAGTCTAGGCAATGTATACCAACTCGTGTACGGTTCACCATACAGGCGGCGCACAGTGTGCCGCCGGGAGGAGACCGGTATGTACTACTTCGGCTACTGCACCTATCTGCTCGATGCCGAGTTGCGCAAATATCTTCCGGAGGCGGTGGTGATCACCAAGGCCACCGCACCGAACCACCAGATCCAGTTCCGTGCAGCGGGGGACCGAACCGACCGCGGCTGGTGCCACCTGGCCGACGTCGGCACGCTCGGCAAGACCGCACGGGGCATCGTCTTCGAGGTGAACGACGACCGCGTCAACGACGATTTCGACGACTTCGACATCATCTTCCTCACCGTCCGTGGCGACGACGGCGAGACCTACGACGCGTTCACCTACGTGTTGACCCAGCCGGGCAAGCCAATGCGGCCGCCGCGGTTCTACTGGCAGCGCGTCCCCGACGGCCTGGCCGAGCAGGAGTTCCCGCTCGACTATCGCAACGAGGTCCAGGCGATCTTCGACGACGCCGCCGAGTGTCCTGACTTCGACCGTCCGGCCCCGGCCGTGGCGCCGGGCCGATCCGCCGACACCCGATGACCCACCGACCCCCACTCACACCCGACAGAAGGCATCACTCCGCACCAGAGAAAGAGAGCAACACCATGTTGCGCACACTTCGAACCGGCCTACGCGCGGCGGCTGCCGTGGCAACGGCTTCCCTATTGCTGACCGCATGTGTCGGCCCGAGCAGTAGTGGCGGCGCGTCGCCCTCGGGGTCGACGGCCGAGGTCCATACCCTCATGCCCGGCGTCCTGAAGGTCGGCTCGCAGCAGGCCTACATTCCCGGTGAGTTCTTCAAAGAGGGCGACGACAAGGTCCAAGGCTTCAGCGTGGACTTCATCGACGAGATCGGTAAGCGGCTCAACCTGCAGGTCGAGTGGCAGCAGGTCGACTACTCGGCCATCATCACCGGCCTGCAGTCGAACCAGTTCGACATGGGCTCGGGCGGGATGAGCCCCAACCCCGAGCGGCTCGCCCAGGTCGACATGGTCGGCTACTTCCAGTCCGGCGCCACGTACATTCTTCGCAAGGAGGACGAGGGTAAGTACAAGACCTCCCAGGACTTCTGCGGCAAGAAGATCGGCATGCTGGAGGGCTCCACCACGCTGCAGGCGGCGATCGCGAAGGAGAACGAGAAGTGCGGGGGGAACCCGATCCAGGTCGAGCCCTACACCAACACCAACCTCGGCGTTCAGGGCCTGCTCTCCAAGCGGATCGTGGCCTACACCCCCGACGTCGCCCAGAGCCAGTACATCGTCAAGCAGGACCCCAACAACCTGGTCACCATCGGTGACTACGTGCTTGTGGACTACCTGATCAACTACACCTTCACCAAGCAGAACACCGCGCTCCGCAATGCGGTGTACAACACCCTGCAAGAGATGATGACCGACGGCACCTACGACAAGATCCTCGCGAAGTGGGGCATCGACCGCGGTGGGCTTAAGAAGCCGGCGCTGAACGGTGATCTCAATGCGAAGCCGTGATGGTCTGGCACTGATGCGGACGGTCGTGCCATGACGGCCGCGACCGGGACGTCCGAGGGCGTCTACTTCCCGGTACGCTCGAAGTTTCCGTGGGGGCAGTTCATCCAGGCCGCTGTGGTCGTCGTCATCGTTGGCTGGGTGATTCTCAGCTTCGTGATCTCGGGCGTCTTCGACTTCGCGACGGTGGCTCGCTACCTGTTCGGCCCGCAGATCTGGGCCGGCCTGTGGGGAACGGTCAGCCTGGCCACGCTGTCAACGGCGATCGCTCTGGTGCTCGGCACGCTGGTCGCCCTGATGCGGATATCGAGCAACCGGGTGCTGTCGGGAGTGGCCGCGGCCTACGTGTTCTTCTTCCGGGGAACACCGATGCTGGTCCAGTTGCTGATCTGGTTCTACGCCATCCCGCGGATGATCGGGCAGGTGCGGATCGGCATCCCGTTCACCGACGTGGTGTGGGTCGACCAGCCGGCGAGCGTCTTCTTCACGCCGTTCGTCGCGGGTCTGTTCGCGCTCTCGCTGGCAGAGACCGGCTACATGGCCGAGGTCGTCCGTTCGGGCATCCTCGGTGTCGACCAGGGCCAGCGGGACGCCGCCACGGCACTGGGTCTGCCGCGTCGGAAGATCACCACCCAGATCGTTCTCGTGCAGGCCTTCCGGATAATCCTTCCGTCGGCCGGCAACCAGTACATCATGATGATCAAGAACACCTCCCTGGCCTACACCATCGGGTACATGGAGCTTCTGCTCACCGTGAGCCGCATCTACTACTCCAACTTCAAGTACCTCGAACTGCTGCTGGTTGCGGCGTTCTGGTACCTCGTGCTGACGGCGCTCATCACGTTCCTGCAGCAGTTCCTTGAGCGCAAATACCCAGCGAGGTAGGGCCATGTCTGAACCAACATTGAAAATGGAGTCCCAGCACGTCTACAAGTCGTTCGGGGAGGTCAAGGTTCTGCACGACGTGTCGGTCAAGGTGCATTCCGGTGAGGTGGTGGCCCTGATCGGGCCGTCCGGTGCCGGCAAGTCGACCTTCCTGCGCTGCGTCAACAATCTGCAGCCGATCGACTCGGGCACCATCGAGGTGGACGGCGAACTGATCGGCTACCGCAAGGTCGGCGACTACTTGGAGCCGCTGGGCGACAAGGAGGCTGCCGCGCAGCGGGCGCGGATCGGCATGGTGTTCCAGAACTTCAACCTGTTCCGGCACATGACCGCGGTCTCCAACGTCATGTACGGACAGGTCGAGGTGCTGGGTCGGCCGAAGGCCGAGGCGGAGGCGACCGCCATGGACGCACTCAAGAGGGTCGGCCTGGTCGGACGCGAGGACCGCTACCCGGCGCAGCTCTCGGGCGGCCAGCAGCAGCGTGTGGCGATCGCCCGCGTGATGGCGATGAATCCCACCATGATTCTGCTCGATGAGCCGACCAGCGCCCTCGATCCCGAACTTCGGGTCGAGGTCGCCAATGTCATCAAGGGCATGGCGGCCAACAAAGCCACCATGCTGATGGCGACCCACGATATTCCCCTGGTGCACGACATCGCGGACTACATCATCTTCATGGTGGACGGCCGCGTCGTCGAAGCGGGGCCTGCCGAGAAGATCCTCACCACTCCGGAGCATGACCGCACCAGAAGCTTCCTGACCGCGATGGAGTCCTGACCACAATCGTGACCGACTCATCTCAGAGGGGTGTGGTGCGGGCCGATCGCCCGCACCACGCCGCTGCCCCCGGCCCGGTGACCCCGGGCCGGGTCGTGCTGTATGCCGTGATGACCACCGTGTGGGGGTCGAGCTTCTTCTTCACCGCCCTGGCCCTGAAGGCTTTCACGCCCTTTCAGATCGTCTTCGTCCGGATGCTGCTGGCCACGGTGATCCTGGCCGGCGTCGTCGCCGTGATCCGGCCCCGATGGCCGCGGAGCGCTCGGCTGTGGGGGCATTTCGTCCTGCTCGGCCTGATCAGCATCGCGCTGCCCTACACCCTGCTGACCTGGGCTCAGGTGTGGGTCAACTCATCGACCGCGATCGTGCTCTCCAGCACCACCCCGATCTTCGTTTTCCTGATCGCCACGCTCGGCCTGCGGACGGAGGTCTTCGGCATCGGCCGGATGCTCGCGGTGGCGCTCGCCTTCGCCGGCGTGATCGTGTTGACCCTGGGTGCGCCGGCCGGTTCGAGCAGCCTGTTCTGGTCGGCGATCATCGTGGTCACCTCAGCCAACTACGCGGTCGCCAACGTCTACACGAAGCGCTTCGTCTCGCAGGTGCACCCACTGCTGACGGCCCTGTTGCAGCTTGGCTCCGGCACCCTGTGGCTGGCGCCGGTCCTGCTGATCACCGGGGACTGGCGGATGCCCACCGAGGTCGGCTGGCCGTCGCTGCTGGCCGTGCTGGAACTGGGGGTACTCGGCTCGGCATTCGGCTACGTGATGTTCTTCTACTTCATCGCCACCTGGGGATCGACGATCACCAGCCTGAACACCTACCTGCAGCCGCTGGTCGGGATCGCGCTGGGCGTGCTGGTGCTCGCCGAGCGGCCCGGCTGGCAGGCCTGGACCGGAATGGGCATCGTGCTGGCCGGGGTCGCCCTGTTCGGCGTCACCACGCTCCGGCCGGACGCCGCCCGGCTGCTCAGTCGTCGATCCGCGGACCGAGCCGCAGGCTGAGGTACTCGGGATCGGTGTCGTCCGCCACCTCGAGCACCGGCCAGTGCGCGGCGCCGATGGACGCCCCGGCCGCCGTTCGATAGCCGGGCAGGGACAGCAGCGCGTCACCGTCCCCGGTCTCGACCAATTCGCCCGCCACTTCGACGCCATCGCTGAACGCCAGCCGGACGTCCGCCGGTCGCAGCGGCAGGGTCACCGCGGACCTGCTCACCCGTAACCGCGCGCCGCGGAACAGGTGGCTGTGCGAGGCGGTGAGCGGCAACGGGCGGCCGGTCACCGCGGATCCAGCCGGAGGGCGCGGGTGATGATTTCGGCCGTCCGCTGGATGTGGGTCCGGGCGATGGCCCCGGCCGCCTCCCCGTCGCCGGCCGCGAGCGCGGCGTGCAGCGCCCGGTGCTCGTCGTTGACGGTGCGGATGTCCTTCTCGGTGAACACCACCGGGGCGTTGAAATTCCAGTAGTTGATCATCGTGCTGCGGGCCGCGTCGGCGAGCACATGGTTGCCGGAGGACTGGTTGATCAGCGAGTGGAACTCGTCGTTGAGCTGGTTGACCTCGACCCTGGCCTCGGTGTGCTCCATCTTCTCGATCAGTTCGAGCAGGACGGCAAGTGCCTCCGGGCTGATCCGGCCGGCGGCCAGCCGGGCTGCGGCGGCCTCGAGTTCGACCCGGGCCTCGAGCAACTCGACGATCTCGTGCGGGGCGTGGTCGCGGACCACCCAGCCCTTCTGCTGGACCACCAGGCCCTCTTGCTTCAGCCGCAGCAGGGCCTCGCGGACCGGCGTCCGGCTGACGTTGAGCTGCGCCGACAACTCCTGCTCGACCAGGCGGTGGTTCGGCCGGTACTCGGCGCTCAGTATGGCGTTGCGGAGGCGCTCGTGGACGGCGTCGGCCGCGATCGTCTGGGTCGATCGTCGTGTGGCCACCGGGTCTCCTTCGACAGGTATACCGGCGAGGATACAGCGGCCGGGGCTCCGGCGGGCGTTCATCCGGTCGGTGCCGAGGAGGGGAGTCGAACCCCTATGCCCTTGCGGGCAGACGGGTTTGAGCCGTCCGCGTATGCCATTCCGCCACCCCGGCTGGAGCGCTACGATCATGCCACATTCTCGTGGAGTGTGCCCGTCGGAGTAATGTGCTCCCTGTGCCCGAACCGGCCACCGTCCCCACGACAGAAGAGGGCAGACAATGACGTCCGAAGCCGCACCCACCAATGGCCGCGCTAAAGTCCTCGTCGCCGAGGACGAGGCGCTCATCCGGCTCGATCTCGTGGAGTTGCTGACCGCCGAGGGGTACGAGGTGATCGGCGAAGCCGGAGACGGTGAGCAGGCGCTGGCGATGGCCCGCGAACTCGAACCCGACCTGGTCGTGATGGACGTCAAGATGCCCAAGATGGACGGCATCTCAGCGGCGTCCGCGATCGCCGAGGAGCGGATCGCCCCGGTGGTCATGCTGACCGCCTTCTCGCAGCGCGAACTGGTCGAGCGGGCTCGCGAGGCGGGTGCGATGGCCTACGTCGTCAAGCCCTTCGACGCCTCCGACGTGGTGCCGGCGATCGAGGTGGCGATGGCCCGTTACGCCGAGCTGCGCGCCGTCGAGGAAGAGGTCGAGGATCTCCAGGAGCGGTTCGAGTCGCGCAAGATCGTCGAGCAGGCGAAGGGCCTGCTGATGGAGGGGCTGGGGCTCACCGAGCCGGAGGCCTTCCGTTGGATCCAGAAGACGGCGATGGATCTGCGCAAGTCGATGCGCGAGGTCGCCGAGGGTGTCATCGGTCACTCCAAGGCCGGCACCAAGCCCAAGCGTTAAAGCCCCGGAGGGTCGGTGGACCGCGGCTGTCGGCCGCCGGTCCTGCTCGCGCCGCCCGGCGCACCTCGCCAGCACTCGGCGATTGGCGATTGGCGACTCTGCACGCAATTTGGTATACTGAAATGTATTCAACACGAGGAGTGAGGACAAGTGAACAGCTCAGAGGCATTCGCATCCCTTCGGGATGGGCGCTTCTACCAGGGCATCAAAGGCGCGATCCGGCATGCGGTGAGCGCCGAGGAAGCCGATCATGGCTACGCGACGAGCGTCGGCAACCCGCTCGTGCTCCGGCGGCTGATCGCCGCCGGATTCGACGGACCCGGAGCCTAAGGATCGGTTCGACCGACTGACATCGAGAACTGCGCCGGTTCACCCCATCGACGGTGAGCCGGCGCAGCTGCATATTCTCCGACCACCGGGGACGGTTCCTTTGGTCACCGGGGACGGTTCCTTCGGTCACCGGGGCCGGTTCCTTTGGTCACCGGGGACGGTTCCTTCGGTCACCGGGGCCGGTTCCTTTGGTCACCGGGGACGGTTCCTTTGGTCACTGGGGACGGTTCCCTCGGTCACCTGTCGCTAGTCGGGTGGCGATGTGCCGACTACGGCCGTGGCGTCCAGGTCGTCGTCGGTGTGGACGCTGGGCAGCAGCCCGGCGCGTTCGAACAGGGCGACCGCGGGCCCGGTCTGGGCGTACGACACCTCGATCAGCAGCCGTCCACCGGGCGTCAGCCACTCGCGGGCGGTGGCGGCGATCCTGCGATGGACGTCCAACCCGTCGCCGCCGCCGTCCAGGGTGAGCCGGGGCTCGTGATCGCGGGCCTCCGTGGGCATCAGCGCGATCGCCTCGGACGGCACATAAGGGGCGTTGGCCAGCGCGACCCGGACGCGGCCGCGCAGCCGCACCGGCAGGGCGGCCCAGAGATCGCCCTGCCAAACCGCGGCACCGGGCAGATTAACCCGGGCGCAATGGACGGCGTCCGGATCGAGGTCGGCGGCATGGAGTTCGAGGCCGGGGACGCGGGTCCGCAGGGCCAGCCCGAGCGCGCCGCTGCCGCAGCACAGGTCGACCGCCACATCGCCGGGTCGGAGGCCGTCCGCCGCCAGCCGGACCATCAGTTCGGAGCGCCGTCGAGGGACGAACACGCCGGGCGCCATCGCCACCCGAAGACCGTCGAACCCGGCCCAGCCGAGCACCTGCTCCAGCGGCTCGCCGGCGATCCGGCGCTCCAGCAGCGGCGCCAGCGGACCGGGCGCGCCCAGCAGCAGCTCGGCCTCGTCCTCGGCGAACACACAGCCGGCCGCCCGCAGCGCGGCCACCACTTCGTCCGGGTCGTCAACTCCGCGGCCGGACCAGCGCACAGGTCACCCGGGCGGTGCAGATCCGCTCGCCGGCGTCGTCGGTGAGGACCACCTCCCAGCTGCCCAGCCGGCCGCCGATGTGCAGCGCGGTGGCCTCGCCATGCACCCAGCCGGAGGTGCCCGGACGGTGGTGGGTGGCGTTGATGTCGACGCCGAACGCGCGGCCCTGCGGGCCGACCTCGGCGTAGGCCGACAGCGAGGCCAGTGTCTCGGCGACCACGCAGGACGCCCCGCCGTGCCACAGCCCGAACGGCTGGGTGTTGCCCTCGATCGGCGCCCGGCCGCGGGTGCGGCGCGGACTGACCTCGATCAGCTCGAGGCCCATCTTGTTGTCCAGGGCGCTCCGGATCCCGGCGGCCCACTCCGGCAGACTCATGCCGCTACGATTCCACATCGCTCCCGGACGTCGCCCGCGTCCGGTGCCGTCGGATTTTGTCGGTGGGCTCCGCTACCCTCGCTGAGGTGAGCGAAACCCCGGGCACCCTGCTGTTGATCGACGGCCATTCGGTGGCCTATCGGGCGTTCTTCGCGCTGCCGGTGGAGAATTTCTCGACCACCACCGGCCAGCACACCAACGCCGTCTACGGCTTCACCTCGATGCTGATCAACGTGCTGCGCGACGAGCAGCCGACCCACCTCGCGGTCGCCTTCGACGTTTCCCGGCAGACGTTCCGCAGCAACCTGTACAGCGACTACAAGGCCAATCGCTCCAAATCGCCGCAGGAGTTCACCGGCCAGGTGGCCCTGATCAAAGAGGTGCTCGACGCGCTCAACGTCACCCACGTCGAGCTGGACGGCTTCGAGGCCGACGACATCATCGCCACCCTGGCCCGGCAGGCCGCCGCCCAGGGCCTCAAGGTGCTGATCTGCACCGGCGACCGCGACACCCTGCAGCTGGTCACCGACGACGTCACCGTGCTCTACCCGCGCAAGGGCGTCTCCGACCTGGCCCGGATGACCCCGCAGGCGGTGCTCGATCGCTACTTCGTGCCGCCCGCCCAGTACCCCGAACTCGCCGCACTGGTGGGGGAGACGTCCGACAACCTGCCCGGCGTGCCCGGGGTCGGGCCGAAGACCGCCGCCAAGTGGATCGCCACCTACGAGGGGCTGGAGAACATCGTCCGGCGGGCCGCCGAGATCCCCGGCAAGGCCGGCGAATCATTCCGCGCCCACCTCGACGACGTCGTCCGCAACCGAGAGTTGAACGCCCTGGTCGGCGACCTCGAGCTGCCGGTCGCGGTGCCCGAGCTGGAACGCCGGGACTGGAACCGCGAGGCCGTGCACACCGTCTTCGACGGGCTGGAGTTCCGGGTGCTGCGCGACCGGCTGATCGAGACCCTGCCCGCCGAGCAGACCGGGCCCGAAGGCGGCTTCGAGGTGGTCGGCGACGTCCTCGAACCGGGCGCGCTGGCCGATTGGCTGACCGAGCACGGACGCGGCGAGCTGACCGGGCTCGACGTCACCGGGCAGTGGCGGGCCGGTGCCGGCGACCTGACCGGCCTGGCGCTGGCGGCCGCCGACGGGGCCGCCTGCTGGCTGGACGTCACCGAAATGATCCCCGCCGACGAGCAGGCGCTGGCGAGCTGGCTGGCCGACGCCACCGCGGCCAAGGCGCTGCACGACGCCAAGGGCCCGCTGCTGGCGCTGTGGTCGCGGGGCTGGGAGCTGAACGGGCTGGCCAGCGACACCCAGCTGGCGGCCTACCTGCTGCGTCCCGACCAGCGGGTCTACGACCTGGGCGACCTGACCGCCCGGCACCTGAAGCGCGAACTCAGCGCCGAGGGGCCGGCGGCCGCGCCGTCCGATCAGCTCGCCTTCGACTTCGAGGACGCCGAGGCGGGGCAGGACTCCATGATCCGGGCTCGGGCCGTGATCGACCTGGCACAGGCGCTCACCGGCGAACTGGCCGAGCGCGGGGAGGGGTCGCTGCTCGCCGACGTGGAGCTTCCGCTGCTGCGCACCCTGGCCACCATGGAGCGCGACGGCATCGCGGTGGACGCCGACTACCTCGAATCGCTGCACGCCGACTTCGACAACGCCGTCCGCACCGCCGAGTCCGACGCCTTCGCCGTGCTTGGCCGGCCGATCAACCTGGGCTCGCCCAAGCAGCTGCAAGAGGTGCTGTTCGACGAGCTGGGCATGCCGAAGACGCGGCGGACCAAGACCGGCTGGACGACCGACGCCGAATCGCTGGAGTCGCTGTTCGTCAAGACCGAGCATCCGTTCCTGGCGCATCTGCTGCGGCATCGCGACCAGATCCGGCTGCGGCAGACCGTCGAGGGCCTGCAGAAGTCGATCGCCGACGATGGCCGGGTGCACACCACCTACATCCAGACCATCGCGGCCACCGGACGGCTCAGCTCGACCGATCCGAACCTGCAGAACATCCCGATCCGCACCGAGGAGAGCCGGCGGATCCGCCGGGCGTTCGTCGTCGGCGCCGGCTACGAGACCCTGATGACCGCCGACTACAGCCAGATCGAGATGCGGATCATGGCGCACGCCTCCGCCGACGCCGGACTGATCGAGGCGTTCCATTCCGGCGAGGACTTCCACACCGCGATGGCCTCCCGGGTGTTCGCGGTCGGCCCCGACGAGGTCGACACCACCATGCGGGCCCGGATCAAGGCGATGAACTACGGCCTGGCCTACGGGCTCAGCGCCTTCGGGTTGTCCCAGCAGCTGAAGATCCCGGTCTCCGATGCCAAGGGCCTGATGGAGGAGTACTTCGAGCGGTTCGGCAATGTCCGCGACTACCTGCGCGACATCGTCCGGACAGCCGGCAAGACCGGCTACACCGAGACTCTGCTCGGCCGCCGCCGCTACCTGCCCGACCTGACTTCCTCCAACCGGCAGCGCCGCGAGATGGCCGAGCGGATGGCGCTGAACGCCCCGATCCAGGGCTCGGCCGCCGACATCATCAAGGTCGCCATGCTCGACATCGAATCCGCGCTGGCCGAGCAGGGGCTGCGGTCGCGGATGCTGCTGCAGGTGCACGACGAACTGGTCTTCGAGATCGCTCCCGGCGAGGCCGAGGCGATGGACGCCCTGGTCCGCGAGAAGATGGGCCACGCCGTGGATCTGACCGTGCCGCTGGAGGTTTCGGTCGGCACCGGCCGGTCCTGGCACGAGGCCGCCCACTGACGGTGGGCGTCACCGCCCGGGCAGCAACGAGATCTTCTGCCAGATCTTGTTGCTCATCCCGGTGGTGAGCGACTCGATGGTGCTCACCGTGTCCAGGATCACCGAGTCCTGGCTCTCCTCGGCGCACAGTGCCGCCATCTTGCCGAGCAGGCTGAGCATCTCGGAGCAGTAGTCCAGGTAGTTCTCCATCGACTGCGCGGTGGACAGCTCGATGTCGATGGTCTGCGGGGTGGAACGGAAGTCGGGGCGGAGCCGTTCGGGATCCTTGGTCAGCTGGTGCATGTCGACGATGTGGGCCAGCGACCGCAGCCGATGCAGTTGGCCGAGCAGGTAGCTGCGCTCGATCCGGTTCGGCAGCGCGTACAGGAAGTACACCGCGATCGCGGCGAAGACGATGTCGTTGACCATCGACTCGATCAGCGGCAGCCACTCGAAGGACCGCTCCGGGCCGTTGCTGACCGCGTCTCGCAGGGTCAGCCCGAGCGCCGCAACGGTCACCAATACGACGACAAGGCTGAGCAGGCGTGACCCGACCCGGATACGCCGCAGCCGCAGCCGCGCGGTGGTCGCCGACCCGGCCACCTGCTCGGCGACACTGATCAGCTGGTCCGCCACCTGGCGCAGCCCGCGGTCGGGAAACCGGGCGGCCACCCGTCGCTGCAGGGTGCGGGTGGTCTCGACCACGTTGTCGGCGTTGAGCCGCTGGTACCGGTGGGTGGCGGTGTCGGTCATGCCGGTCACTCTGCCATCGCCGGAGTGGCCGGCAAGCTCGACGGACGGCTCGCCGAGCGCCGGTCAGCGCAGGGTGGCCAGGATCTCGGTGCGTTCCGCGCCGTCCTGGGTCCAGGTGCCGGTGAGCGTGCCCAGCGGCTGGGCCGTGTGGACGTGGCTGCCGTCCAGCACCCGGACCAGCCGGGCGGCCTCCATCGAGGCGTTCGACACCGCGGTGATGCCGCTGCCGCGCACCGTCATCGACTTCTCACCGCGCGACAACTCCGCCTCGTTGTCGGCCTCGTGGATCACCCGGATCAACTCGGCCACATACACCGGGTCGGACGTCGCGTCGTAGCAGTACCGGGTGCCCAGATCGGAGTGCTCGATGGTGCCGATCAATACCGCGAACTCGTCGTCCAGCGGCTCGGGGCGGTAGGTCAGCGGAACCTGATAGAGCCGGCCGCCGGACGCCACCAGCAGGGTTTCGATGCCGACCTCGCCCTCGGGATCGACGAACCGGTAGGCCGCCACCCGGTCCAGGTCGCCGGCATCGCCGTCGAACCAGGACTGGTCGGGCAGCCAGCCGGCAAGCAGTTCGAGCTTGGACGGCCTCAGTTCGGCGTCATGGATCTTCGCGGTGCCACTCATCGGTTCCTCCTGGCGACGGGTTGTCGAGCGGGCCGGACGAGATCGGCCGGTTCGGCCGAGAATCACCAGCAGCCCGCGACAAGACTACTACAACGAGTAGTACAACCGTGCCGGCCTCAGCGGAGTTCCGAGGGCGGCCGCGGGGGGAGGGTCTCGCGTCTGAGGGTTGAGACGATTTGACGACGGCCGCGCCATGCTTGAAACTCCTATTAATCCCATGGGGATTACATATGAAACGACTCGGTGTGTTCGTCCGCACCGCCATGAACCGACAAGGAGTTCCTGTCATGACCCACTCACGCAGAGCCGTCCTCACCGCCGCCGTGGCAACCGTCGCACTGGCGATGACCGGCTGCGCCGGGGGTGGGGCCAGCGACGTCTCGGGCGCCACCAGTTCCGCGGCCGCGGGTTCCAAGGTGCTCAACCTGTACGCCTACGCGGTTCCCAAGGTGGGCTTCGACAAGGTGATCCCCGCCTTCAACGCCACCCCGCAGGGCGCCGGCATCCAGTTCCAGCAGTCCTACGGCGCGTCCGGTGACCAGTCCCGCAAGGTCGCCGCGGGTGCCGAGGCCGACGTGGTGAACTTCTCGGTGACCCCCGACATCACCCGCCTGGTCGACGCCGGGCTGGTCGACGCCAACTGGGCGGCCGGCGAGCACAAGGGCATCCCGTTCGGCTCGGTGGTGACCATCGTCGTCCGCAAGGGCAACCCGAAGGGCATCAAGGACTGGGACGACCTGCTGAAGCCCGGCGTCGAGGTGGTCACCCCGAACCCGTTCTCGTCGGGCTCGGCCAAGTGGAACCTGCTCGCGCCCTACGCCACCAAGAGCGAGGGCGGCAAGAATCCCGCCGTCGGGCTGGCCTACATCTCCAAGCTGGTCGGCGACCACATCAAGGTGCAGCCGAAGTCCGGCCGCGAAGCGAGCGAGACGTTCCTGCAGGGCACGGGCGACGTCCTGCTCAGCTACGAGAACGAGGCGCTGTTCCTCGAGGGTCAGGGTGAGAAAGTGCAGCACGTCACCCCGGGCAGCACCTTCAAGATCGAGAACCCGGTGGCCGTGCTGAAGGGCAGCAAGAACCTCGATGGCGCCAAGGCGTTCAACGACTACCTCTACACCCCCGCGGCGCAGCGGCTCTGGGCCGAGGCGGGCTTCCGTCCGGTCGACGCCGGGGTGGCCAAGGAGTTCGCGGAGAAGTTCCCGGCGCCGGCGAAGCTGTGGACGATCGACGACCTCGGCGGCTGGCCGAGTGTCGACAAGGATCTGTTCGACAAGGACGCCGGCAAGATCGCGCAGATCTACGACAAGGCGACGTCGTGACGACCGCCACCCAATCCGGTCCGGGCGCCGCCACTGTGGCGGCGCCCGGCGCCGCGGCCGCCCTCCCGCCGCGTGGCCGATCGTCACTGGTTCGTCCCGGCTCGTCCGGACGGGTCAGCGGGCTCACCCTCGGTGTGGTGGTGACCTGGCTCAGCGTGATCGTGCTGCTGCCGATCGCGGCGCTGACCGTGACCTCGTTCGAGGACGGTTGGGGTGGCTTCTGGGGCGCCGTGACCGCTCCGGTGGCTCTCGCCGCGCTCGGCACGACGATCCTCGTCTCGGCCGTCGTCGCCCTGCTCAACGTGGTGGTCGGCACCCTGATCGCCTGGGTCCTGGTGCGCGACGAGTTCTGGGGCAAGCGCTTCGTCGACGCGCTGATCGACCTGCCGTTCGCATTGCCGACCATCGTCGCCAGCATCGTGCTGTTGTCGCTGTACGGCCCGAACAGCCCGATCGGTGTGGAGTTGAACGCCACCCGCTGGGGCCTGATCGTCGCACTGGCGTTCGTGACCCTGCCGTTCGTGGTGCGCTCGGTGCAGCCGGTCCTGATCGAGGTCGACCGTGACGTCGAACAGGCCGCGGCGTCGCTCGGTGCCGGCAACTGGACGACCTTCCGCCGGGTGGTGCTGCCCACCCTGGCTCCGGCCGTCATCTCCGGAGGCGGACTCGCCTTTGCCAGGGCTATCGGCGAGTACGGCTCGGTGGTGTTGATCGGCGGCAACATTCCCCGCGAGACCCAGGTGGCCTCGCAGTACATCCAGCAGCAGATCGAGATCGACCGGCCGGTCAACGCCGCGGCCGTGTCGGTGGCGCTGCTGGCGATCTCGTTCGCCACCCTGCTGGTGTTGCGCTTCTTCGCCTCCCGCGGGCAGGAACGAGAGGAGCGGTCGAAATGAGGGTCTCCACCCCCACCCGGATCGCACTGCGGACCGTCGCCCTGCTGTACCTGACGGTGCTGCTCGCGGTGCCCATCGTCACCATCGTGTGGCGCACCTTCGAACCCGGCTTCGGCGCCTTCTGGGCTTCGATCCGCACGCCCGCGGCCATCTCGGCCTTCAACCTGTCGCTCCTGATCGTGGCCATCACCGTGCCGATCAACGTGATCTTCGGCGTGGTCACGGCGCTGGTGCTGGTGCGCGGCAGGTTCCCGGGCCGACGGCTGCTGTCGGGCATCGTCGACCTGCCGTTCGCGGTGTCGCCGATCGTGGTCGGCGTCTCGCTGATCATGCTCTGGGGAGCGCACGGCTGGTTCGGTGGCATCGAGAACCTGGGCATCCAGGTGATCTTCGGCCTGCCCGGCATGGTGATCGCGACCATCTTCGTCACGCTGCCGTTCGTCGTCCGCGAGGTCGAGCCGGTGCTGCACGAGATCGGCACCGAGCAGGAGCAGGCCGCCGCCACGCTGGGGGCGTCCCGCTGGCAGACCTTCGCCCGGATCACCCTGCCGGCGATCCGCTGGGGCCTCACCTACGGCGTCGTGCTGACGGTGGCTCGGGCGCTCGGGGAGTTCGGCGCGGTGATCATGGTGAGCTCCGGGTTCCCCGGGGTCTCCCAGACCCTGACCCTGTTGGTGCACAGCCGCTACATCGACGACCACAACACCCACGGCGCCTACGCCGCGGCGACCCTGTTGATGTTCCTCGCCCTGGTCACGCTGCTGTTGATGACCGTGCTCGATCGCAAGCGACCCACCGCCCATGCCGCCGCGACGCCCGTCGCGCAGCCGGCCGACAGCACGGCCCCGGAGCCCGCCGAACCACCCCGACCCGTCCCCGCCGAAAGACACCACGCAAGGAGCCAGTCATGATTTCCGTCACCGACGCCCGCAAGGCGTACGGCACCTTCCAGGCGCTCGACGACGTCTCGCTCGAGATCCCTTCGGGCACCCTGACCGCGCTGCTGGGGCCGTCCGGCTCGGGCAAGTCGACCCTGCTGCGGGCGATCGCGGGACTGGAGGATCTCGACTCGGGTGCGGTGGTGATCGCCGGCGAGGACGTCACGCGGCTGCCGCCGCAGCGTCGGGGAATCGGCTTCGTCTTCCAGCACTACGCCGCCTTCAAGCACATGACCGTGCGCGACAACGTGGCGTTCGGGCTGAGCATCCGGAAGCGGCCGAAGGCCGAGATCGCCAAGCGGGTGGACGAACTCCTCGAGGTCGTCGGCCTGGCCGGCTTCCAGCACCGCTACCCGGCCCAGCTCTCCGGTGGGCAGCGGCAGCGGATGGCGCTGGCCCGGGCGCTGGCCGTCGATCCGCAGGTGCTGCTGCTCGACGAGCCGTTCGGAGCCCTGGACGCCAAGGTGCGCGACGACCTGCGACGGTGGCTGCGCCGGCTGCACGACGAGGTCCACGTCACCACGGTGCTGGTCACCCACGACCAGGAGGAGGCGTTGGACGTCGCCGACCGTATCGCGGTGCTGAACCAGGGCCGGATCGAGCAGGTGGGCACCCCGGACGAGTTGTACGAGAGCCCGGCCAACCCGTTCGTGATGTCGTTCCTCGGGTCGGTCTCCAGGCTGAACGGGGAGGTCGCCCGTCCGCACGACCTGCGCCTGGAACGCGACGCCCGGACCGCCGAGGAACTCGCCCGGACGACCGGCGTCCGGGTCACCGAGGCCGAGGTCGAGCGTCTGGTCCGGCTCGGCTTCGAGGTGCGGGTCGAACTGCGCCACACCCACACCGGGGAACGCTTCTTCGCCCAGCTGACCCGGGCCGAGGCGTCCGCGCTGCATCTCGAGGTGGGCCATCTGGTGTGGGTGGTGCCGACCCGGACGCTCCCGAGTGAGGAGGAGTTCCCCGCGCTGGCCGTGTGAACCGGCCACAATGAGGACCGTGGAGATCACCGCGAAGACCGAGTACGCCGTCCGGGCGATGTTGCAGCTCGCCGAGGCCGACGAGCCCGATCTGCCGGTTTCGGTGGACACACTGGCCCAGGCCCAGGGACTGCCCCGCAAATTCCTGGAGGCGATCCTGGCCGACCTGCGCCGGGCCGAGCTGGTGATCAGCACCAAGGGTGCCCGCGGCGGCTACCGACTGGCGCGGCCGGCGTCCGAGATCCCGGTGGGAGCGGTGTTCCGGGCGGTCGACGGGCCCCTCGCCGAGGTGCGCGGACGGCGTCCGCACCAGACCGCCTACGAGGGGGTCGCCGAACATCTGCCGGTGCTGTGGGTGGCGGTGCGCTCCAGTCTGCGGCGGGTGCTGGACGACACCTCGCTCGAGCAGTTGCGCACCGGCAGCCTGCCCACGCACGTCCGGCGACTCGCCGACGAACCGGACGCCTGGGTCAGTCGCTGAGCAGCCGGTTCGCGCCGGTCAATAGGTGGCCGCGCCCGGTCCGGTGAGCGCCCGGACTGCCGCACGCGCCGCCTCGGCCAGGCTGCGAGCCTGTCCGCGGAGCCGGGCCGCCCGCACCGCGTCGGCGTCCAGCCCGGTCCGGGCGGATGCCTCGACCGAGCGCAGGGCATCCGCCTCCCCGCCCCAGGAGGGCCGCTGACCGGCTGTCACTTCCAGGGCGGCCAGCAGTTCCAGCGCGTCGGCGTGCTGCCCGCGGCTGCCGAGCAGGCTGGCCAGATTGCGCAACAGGGTGACCAGCAGGTTCCGGTTGCCGGCGGCGATCAGGGCTTGCACCGTCGCGGCCAACCGGGCCAGGTCAGCGTCGGTGGACGCGCCGGAGCGGCTGATCAGCGCCATCAGCGCCGTGGTCGCCACCGAAACGACCAGGGTGCAGCCGGCCTGTTCGGCGATTCCGACGGCCTCGGTCAGCATGTCGATGGCGGCCGCGGGATCGCTGCCCGCCCAGGCCTCGCCGACGCAGTACAGACTCAGTGAGCGCGCCGTCGGATTGGTCACCGCGGGCAGCGTGTCGAGCACCCGGCGCACCTGGCCGGCGACCGGGGCGCCCGACCAGGCGAGCGCCAGCAGCACGCCGTCCGCCGCCATCAGCGGATCCAACGGATGCCCGGCCGCCGTGGCGGCGCGTTCCGCGCGACGGTATGCGGCCGCGGCGGCGTCCAGGTCGCCCAGTGCCAGCCACAGGTCGCCAGCCGCCTCGTGGCCACGACCCTCGAGCAGTGGCGAGCCGTGTCCGCGGGCCGCCCGCACCGCGAGGTCGGCCAATTCCAGCCCGTCTCGGGGGCTGCCCTGCATCCAGGCGTGCGTGGCGGCGGCCAGGTAGACCCCGGGTGGCCAGCCGCCGCGGCGTCGACCGAGCAGCTGCGCGCTCCAGTCCAGGACGTCCGGACGCACCCGGTAGTCGCCCCAGCGGTGCAGGCAGCCCAGCAATTCCGCGGCCAGGTCCGTGTCGTCGGCGGCGAGGGCGTTGCCGAAGGCAGCTGCCAGGTCCGGCAGCGCCGCCTCCACGACCTCCGCCCAGTGGGCCTCGTCGGGTCCTTCCAGGCCGGACGCCGCCCGCTCGGCGACCCCGAGCGCCCAGGCGCCGTGCGCGGCCTCCCCGCTGCGCCGCTCCCGGTCGCCGGTGGTACCGGCGGCGAAGCTGCGGATGGTCACCAGCATGCGGTACCGGCTGGTCCCGCCGTCGGCCCTGCGGGTGAGCAGCGAGCGCTCCACCAGATCGGGCACGACCGCCGCCGCGTCCGTCCCGAGCACGGCGTCCACAGCAGCCAGGTCGAACCAGCCCGCGAACACCGCCAAGCCCCGGAACACCTCCTGTTCGGCGTTCGAGAGCAGCCGGTAGGACCAGTCCAGGGTCGCGGTCAGCGTCCGGTGCCGGGACGGCAGCCGGGGTGCGCCGGACCGGATCAGGTCAAGGTGACCGGACAGCCGATCCCGCAGTTCAGCGAACCCGATCGAGGCGCTGCGCCCGGCAGCCAGCTCGATGGCCAGCGGCAGCCCGTCGAGTTCGATCACCAACTCGGTGACGTCACGGACGGCGGCGGCGTCCCAGGTCAGTCCGGGATCGGCCGCGGTGGCCCGCTCGACGAAGAACGCCACCGCCGGTGAACCGGCCACGGCTTCCGCCACCGACGGCGGCGTCCGGGCGGGGCCGGGCAACTGCAGCGGCGGCAGTGGAAACGCCTGCTCGGTCGAGGCGCCGAGGCGCTCCCGGCTAGTGGCCAGGACCGCGACCTCCGCGCCGGGCGCCAGCACGGTCTCGACCAACTCGCCGACGGCGCCGAGCAGGTGTTCGCAGTTGTCCAGCACCAGCAGGCCCCGGGTGTCGCGCAGCGCGGCCAGCAGGCCGTCGCGCTGATCGCCGCCCAGCGTCCGGACGCCGACCTGGCCGGCCGCAGCCGGCACCACCTCTGACGCCGACCGCAGTTCGGCCAGGTCGACCCACCAGACCGGGCCCGGCGCATCGGCGCAGAGTCTCGCCGCCACGGCCGTCTTGCCGACCCCACCGGGACCGACCACCGTAACGCAGCGGCCGGGTGCGACCATGCCGGCGAGGGCTCGCAGGTGCGCGTCCCGTCCGTGCAGCCGTTGTCGCGGACGCGGGAGGGCGGACGGCGCCGGTGCTGCGACCGCGTCGGTGGCGGCCGGCCGCGGTCCCGCACCGGGCTCCCCGCGCAGGATGCGTTGCTGGAGGGCGAGAAGCTCGGCCGACGGGTCGAGGCCCTGCTCGCCAGCCAGCCGGCGGCGGTGATCGCGGAACGCGGCCAGGGCCTCTGCGACGTCGCCACAGGCCGCCAGCGCACGCATCAGCACCGCCACCGGCGCCGACGCGAGCGGCGCCTCGGCGACCAGGTCGCGGGCCTGCGCGACGGCGTCGTGGTGCCTGCCGTCGCGGAGCAGGAGGTCGGCTCGCGTCGTCCGGGCCCTGTCCACGAGGGCGCGCAGCCGGCGCACCTCCTCGACCGCCGCGCCCGAGGCGAAACCGCCCCAGGGCTCCCCACGCCAACCGGCCAGAACGCCCTCCAGCGCACCCAGGTCGCCCGCGTCGACCGCCGCGGTCAGGGTGCCGGCGAAGTCCTCGGCGTCCACGCTGACCGATTCCCGGGGCAATGCGTAGCCGGGTGGGCGCTGGACGATCAGCCGACCGGCTTCCCCGAGTGCCCGGCGGAGCCGTCGGACGGTGGTGTGCAGCGCGGCGCGCGGCTCGGCGGGCATGTCGTCGTCGGACCAGATCCGGTCGATCAGCGTCCTGGTGGAGACCGTCCGGCCGCGCGCCAGCAGCAGTACCGCGAGCAGGTCACCCGGCCGTCCGGCCGGAAACGCCGCGGCGAGGCCTCCGACCACGACCGTCGGCTCGCCGAGCACCAGGGCTCGCATCGCGGGTGGAGCCGCATCCGCCATTCGATCACCTTGCCGCAGGGAACTCCGCCCGTCCAGGGGTGGCTGGTCGCACGACAGCCGGTTGTCAGCGCGGTGTCAGGCGTGGTCAGGACGGCGTCAGCCGACGCGCCCAGGCTGGTCCGCAGCGGTGGGGGAGGGCTCCGCCGGAACAGAGGAGAAACCATGAACACCGACACCCTTGCCGAGCGCATGTTCGGCTCGGCGCTGGGCGCCCTGGACGCGCTCACCGTCACGATCGGCAGCCGCCTCGGCCTGTACCGGGCGCTGCACCAGGCAGGTCCGAGCACCGCCGGCGAGCTGGCCGTGCGCACCGGGACCGACGTCCGCTACGTCCGCGAGTGGCTGGAGCAGCAGACGGTCGCCGGACTGCTGGACGTCGCCGACCCGGCATTGGACGCCGACGACCGCCGGTTCAGCGTGCCGGCTGACCACGTCCCGGTCCTGGTCGACTCCGACGACCTGGCCTATTTCCCACCTTTCTTGAACGCGATCTGTGCGGCGGGCACCCAGCTGCCGGCCGTGGTGGACGCCTTCCACACCGGTGCCGGGGTGCCCTGGTCCAGCTATGGTCCCGAGATGCGGATCGGTCAGGCAGAGGGCAACCGGGCGCTCTTCCTCACCGTGCTCGGCCAGCAATGGCTGCCGTCGATCCCCGACGTCCACCGGGCGCTGCTGGCCGGCGGACGAGTCGCCGACATCGGCGCCGGCGAGGGTTGGTCGTCGATCGGGCTCGCGCTGGCCTACCCGGAAGCCCGGGTGGATGCCTTCGACATCGACGCCGAATCGGTCCGGGCGGCGAACCAGCATGCCGCCGGCTATCACCTCGCCGACCGGGTCCGCTCACACCTGCTGGACGGCTCCCGAATCGACCGGCCGGGTGCCTACGACCTGGTCGTGGCCTTCGAATGCGTCCACGACATGAGCGATCCGGTCGCGGTGCTTGCCGAGATGCGGGAACTCTGCGCACCCGGCGGTGCCGTGATCGTGATGGACGAGCGGGCGGCCGAGAGCTTCGACGGGCGTCCCGACCCGGTTGAGCAACTGCTCTACGGCTACTCGGTGATGATCTGTCTTCCGGACGGCCGCTCGCGCCCGGACTCGGCCGCGACTGGCACCGTGCTGCGCCCGGCCGTCCTGCGCGAGTACGCCTCACGGGCCGGCTTCGCCGATGTCGACATTCTCCCGATCGAGCACGACATCTTCCGGTTCTACCGGTTGCACAGCTGAACCGCACGGCTCTCCCAACGATCCGCCCGCTCGCCAAACCCCTCCCTAACTACTTCAGGCCTGCCGTCGACGGCAGGGCTGAAGTAGTTAGGGAGGGCCCCACGGGCTTGGGCGCGCAGTCAGACGGATCTGGAGGAACGCGGAAATCCTCGCCGGATCGGGAATAGGCACCGGTAGGTGCCGGTTGTCGCCGAGTGGGAAGGACGTATCTATATGCCGCTGTTGTGGAGTTGCCGGGTGGTTGACCACCGGCTGGACGCCAGCTGCCTGTGTTGATGCGCGGTTGAGCGGACGTTCCCGCGCGCCCTTCCACATTCCCCCTCCGAAAGGCCTGATTCACCATGTCCTCATCCGCAACGGCGGCCGCTCCGGCACGCCCTCAATTCCCTTTCTGGGCGCAGGTCCTGGCCGGCCTCGGCGCCGGCATTCTGTTGGGTTTCCTGGCCCGTAGCCTCAGCCTCGGCTGGCTGACCGAAACCATGGCCACCGTCGGCACCATCTTCGTCCAGCTGCTCCGGGTGCTAGTCGTCCCGCTGGTCCTGACCGCGCTGATCGTTTCGATCACTCAGCTCCGCAAGGTCACCAACGCCGCCCGGCTCGCCGTCCAGACACTGCTCTGGTTCGCGATCACCGCGCTCGTCTCGGTGCTGATCGGCATCACCCTCGGACTGCTCACCAACCCGGGTGCGAACGCCTCCATCAACACCTCAGGCGCCGAGGCCGTCGCGACGCAGGGCAGCTGGCTCGACTTCCTCAAGTCCCTGGTGCCCGGCAACATCCTCGGCCTGGAGGTCAGCAGCAAGGCCACCGAAGCCGCCGGCAGCATCGCGGTGAGCAGCTCGTTGTCGTTCAACGTGCTGCAACTCGTGGTCATCGGCATCGCACTGGGCGCCGCCGCACTTGCTGCGGGCGACAAGGCCGCCCCGTTCATCGGCTTCGCCGAGAGCCTGCTCGCGGTGTCGCAGAAGCTGGTCTGGTGGGTGATCAAGCTGGCCCCGATCGGCTCGGCCGCACTGATCGGCAAGGCCGTCGCCAGCTACGGCTGGGACCTGCTCGCCCCGCTCGCAGTCTTCACCGTCGATGTATACCTGGGCTGCGCCCTGGTGCTGTTCGGGCTGTACCCGCTGCTGCTCAAACTGAACGGGCTGCGTGTCCGGCGGTTCTTCGCCGGTGCCTGGGAGGCGATCGTCTTCGCCTTCGTCTCGCGCTCCTCGATCGGCACCCTGCCGCTCACCCAGAGCGCCGTGACCGACAAGCTCGGGGTGTCGCGCGAGTACGCGTCCTTCGCCGTCCCACTCGGTGCCACCACCAAGATGGACGGCTGCGCCGCCATCTACCCGGCGCTGGCCGCCATCACGGTCGCGCAGCTGTTCGGCGTCCCGCTCGACATCACCGACTACCTGCTGATCGCCTTCGTCGCCGTGGTCGGCTCGGCCGCCACCGCGGGCCTCACCGGAGCCGTGGTGATGCTGACACTGACCCTGTCGACGCTGGGTCTGCCGCTGGAGGGCGTCGGCCTGCTGCTGGCCATCGACCCGATCCTCGACATGGCCCGGACGGCCACCAACGTGGCCGGCCAGGCGCTGGTGCCGACCGTCGTCGCCAAGCGCAACGGCATCCTCGACCAGGACCGCTACGACGGCGTCCAGACCTCGACGCCGGTCCGCGCGCCCGAGTCGGAGCCGGCCACGGTCTGAGCCGGTTCATCGCCGTCAGGTGAGCCTCTCGGCCTTCTCCGTGCGCAGTTGGTGACCAAGAGAACCGTCCCCGGTGACCAAAAGAACCGTCCCCACGGTCACCGGGGACGGTTCTTTCGGTCACCGGGGACGGTTCTTGTGGTCACCTGGAGACGGTGGACTCCTGGGGTCTCGACAGGCTCGACCAAGGAGGTTCGTCAGCTCGGCGGGAGCCCGTCGTGCAAGGCGTCCAGCGCGTCGCTCACCGCGGTGTAGCTGCCCGAGTCCCGCAGCGTCCGTTCGAAGTGCTCGTTGAGGCCGCCCGGGGTGGCGTGGTGCCGGACGAGAGCCGCGAAATCGCTGTTCGTCGCGAACTCGGCGGTGGCGCCGGCGAACACGGACGCGATCAAACGTTGCGCGTCCTCCAGTTCGACTCCCTGCCCGGCCAGCCAGGACGAGACCGTCTGCAGGTAGGCGAGATGGGCGGCGACCGTGGCGCTGGCTACCGACACCGCGTCCAGCAGCCGTTCGGATTCCAGCACCATCGAGCCGCCCAGATCGTCGAACAGCCGCTGCGCCGCACCGGCCGGCGGGAACACCGGGGTGAAGCCGTGCCGGGCGGCCACGGCAATGCCCGGGATCGCTCGCGAGATCTCCGCCACCGGCCCCACCAGTCCGACGATCTCGGCCGCCGAGACCGAGGCCATCACGCTGATCACCCGCTGCTCGGGCGCGAGCCGCAGCGACGAGAGGGTGTCGCCGGCGTCCTGCGGGCGGAGGCAGAGCAGCACCGTGCCGGCGGCGGACGCCGCGGCCTGATTGTCGGCGGCGACCCGGACGGTGGGGTAGCGGGTGGCCAGCCGGATCGTCCGCTTCCGGCTGCGCGGGGACAGCACCACCGACGGCGGAGCCGGGGCCCCGCACAGCCCGGTGACGATCGCTTCCGCGATCGACCCGACACCGATCACCGCATAGTCTGCGGTGAGATGGTCCTCAGCCATGGCATCCTCCTGACACTTCACGACCGAGCCTCGCACATCGTCCCTGTTCAGGTCCCGCGACAGGAAGTTCTGCGGGCCGCACGAAATTGACCCGTTTCGCGCCCGCTCGGTAGTCTGGTGGAGCATCGCAATCTGTGGGCCTACAGACCTAGCAGGTACCGCGCGCCCCACAGATGAAGTTCTCGGGATTCCCCGGCGAAGCGATTCTGACGGAGCAGGGTTGCGGCGCGCCCACGACGTCCCATCATCAATCGGAGCCCTACTACATGACCTCCTCTCCCGAGGCAGCCCAGATCGCTATCGACGACCTGGGTTCCCCCGAGGCCTTCCTGGCCGCGGTGGATGCAACTATCAAATACTTCAATGACGGCGATATCGTCACCGGAACCGTCGTCAAGGTCGATCGGGATGAGGTCCTGCTCGACATCGGTTACAAGACCGAAGGCGTGATCCCCTCCAAGGAACTCTCCATCAAGCACGACGTCGACCCGTTCGAGGTCGTCGCCGTCGGTGATGAGATCGAGGCCCTGGTCCAGCAGAAGGAGGACAAGGAAGGCCGCCTGATCCTGTCCAAGAAGCGGGCTCAATACGAGCGCGCCTGGGGCACGATCGAGAAGGTCAAGGAGTCCGACGGCGTCGTCACCGGCAAGGTGATCGAGGTGGTCAAGGGCGGCCTGATCATCGACATCGGTCTGCGCGGCTTCCTGCCCGCTTCGCTGGTCGAGATGCGCCGGGTGCGCGACCTGCAGCCCTACGTCGGGATGGAGCTCGAGGCCAAGATCATCGAGCTGGACAAGAACCGCAACAACGTGGTGCTGTCCCGTCGTGCCTGGCTGGAGCAGACCCAGTCCGAGGTGCGTCACACCTTCCTCAACCAGCTCGCCAAGGGCCAGATCCGCAAGGGCGTCGTCTCCTCGATCGTCAACTTCGGTGCGTTCGTCGACCTGGGCGGCGTGGACGGCCTGGTGCACGTCTCCGAGCTGTCCTGGAAGCACATCGACCATCCCTCCGAGGTGGTCACCGTCGGTGACGAGGTCACCGTCGAGGTGCTGGACGTCGACATGGACCGCGAGCGCGTCTCGCTGTCGCTGAAGGCGACCCAGGAAGACCCGTGGCAGACCTTCGCCCGGACCCACCAGATCGGCCAGATTGTGCCGGGCAAGGTCACCAAGCTGGTGCCCTTCGGCGCGTTCGTCCGCGTCGAGGAGGGCATCGAGGGCCTGGTGCACGTCTCCGAGCTCGCCGAGCGTCACGTGGAGATCCCCGAGCAGGTCGTCTCGGTCAACGACGAGGTCATGGTCAAGATCATCGACATCGACCTCGAGCGTCGCCGGATCTCGCTCTCGCTCAAGCAGGCCAACGAGGGCGTCGACATGCATGCCGACGACTTCGACCCGGCGCTGTACGGCATGAGCGCGTCCTACGACGACCAGGGCAACTACATCTACCCCGAGGGCTTCGATCCCGAGACCCAGGAGTGGAAGCCCGGCTACGAAGAGCAGCAGGCGGCGTGGGAGCGGCAGTACGCCGAGGCCCAGGCCCGCTGGGAGGCTCACAAGCAGCAGGTCAAGGACGCCGAGGCCGCTGGTGTCGAGGCGGCCGTGGCCGAGGCCAGCACCGCCGCGTACTCCGCGGGTGGCAGCACCACCACCGCCGACCCGGAGGGCTCGCTCGCCTCGGACGAGGCGCTGCAGGCGCTGCGCGACCGGTTGACCGGCAACCGCTGAGGTCAGCCCGACCAACACCCGCTCGACCGGCCCGGTTCCCTTCGTGGGAGCCGGGCCGGTCGGCGTTGCGGGCACTGATGGACGCCGGAAGCGCCCAGCGGGCATGCTGGCGGGGTGACCGACCCCACGTCCGCGTCCGCCGGTGGCTCGGGCGCCGAACCGTCCAACGTGCTGCTGGTCGGCCTGACCGGCGGCATCGCGTCCGGGAAGTCGGCGGTGGCTGAGCGGCTCGCCGAGTTGGGTGCGGTGGTGATCGACGCCGACGTGCTGGCCCGCGAGGTGGTCGAACCCGGGACGCCCGGCCTGGACGCGATCGTGGAGCGCTTCGGTCGCGGAGTGCTGCGCCCGGGGGCGGACGGCGGCCCGGCGAACCTCGACCGGCCGAACCTGGACCGACCGGCGCTGGATCGAGCGGTGCTGGGCGCGATCGTCTTCGCTGATCCGGATGCCAGGCGCGACCTGGAAGCGATCGTGCATCCCGCCGTCCGGGCCCGGGCCGTCGAACTCAGCCGTGCCGCCCCGGCCGGCTCCGTCGTGGTGCAGGTCATCCCGCTGCTGGTCGAGACCGGGCAGGCCGACGCCTTCGACGTTGTGGTGGTGGTCGATCTCGCCCCCGGCGTCCAACTGGAACGGCTGCGGACGCGCAATGGGCTGACCCGGGAGGAGGCGCTCGCCAGGATCAACGCCCAGGCCGGACGCGAACAGCGGCTCGCCGCCGCCGACGAGGTGATCGACAACAACGGCACGCCGGCCGAGCTACGGGCCGCGACGGACTCTCTGTGGCGGCGGCTGCGGAAACTGCTGGAGTCTGCAGACACCTCCGCGCCCGCGCCGCGCGGTCCGGGGCCGGACGCGCCCGGCCACCGATAGTTCCGCGGCTCGTGCGGGTTGGTTGCCGGCCCGGACGCCCGATGCATGGCACCCTGACTCCGTGAGCACGACGCCCCCGACCTTCGAGAACTACCCTCCGGCCCCGGATGCCGCGGTGGGCGCGTTCGGCGGCGGCGACCCGGTCGAGGCGCCTCGGACACAACCGCAGCAGGTGGTGTTCACCCCACCGAGCGCACCGCCGCCCCCGCCGCCGGGTCCCGATCGCCGCAGCGTCCTGCGCTGGATCGGCGCCGGCGCCGCGGCCCTGCTGGCGATCCCGGTGATTGCGAGCGTGCAGAGCAGTGGCGAGTCCCAGTCCCCGGCCAACGGCGAATCAGAGCCAGCCGAACCGGTCGACAACGAGACGGACCTCAATGGCTACACCGTCTCGTGGCCGGACGGCTGGACGCTGGACGGCACCACGGAAACCCAGGTGCAACTGGTTCAGGGTGAGGCCACCATGATCTTCAGGGCGTATGCCGCGGGCGACGACACGACCGCGATGGAGGAGGCGCAACGGTTGCTGAACCGGCACACCGCCGGCCTCGGCAAGCGCCGGACGGGCGCCACCAACAAGGGCTCCGGATCGATCGAAACGGCCAGCATCGAAGGGTCCGGCGTGCGGGGCGACGGGGTCCGGATGGACGTGATCGTGCATGTCGCCATCGAGTCCGAAGGACGGAACTCGCTGGCGGTGATCGCGCTGCTGCCCGCCGGCACCTCCGCGGGCCGTCGAGCGGAGGTCGTCCGGATGCGCCGCGAGTTCCTGGGGCAGTTGGGCTGACCGGGCTTCGCCGTCCGGATCGCACAATCTCGTCCGGCGTCCGCGCCTCCGAAAACCGCGGCGTTCCTCCGCAGCGTCGGCCCCTGATTTCGTACGACTGGTGAAATTACTGTTCGCGAAACTGTATCGCGGCGCGCCCTCGCGGCCCTTGGTGTTGAAAGACTGGCCCGACGCGGCCCCGGGTCCGGGCCGTCCAACCAACCGGAAGGAACTCAGTCGTGCAGTGCACCCGTTGCCATGCGGACGTACCTGAGGCGGCACATTTCTGTCAGGTCTGTGGGCTCGACGCCCACGCCGACGACGGCGCGCGGAAGGCGTCGTTCGCTGCCAAGCCCAACGAACCCGTGGTGTCCCTCAAACTCGTGTCGACCATCATGCCCCGCGGCGCCGCAGTGCGGCCGATGACCTACCAGTTCGCCCTCGGGCTGGCGCTGCTGGTCACGGTGATCGTGGCGGCCACCGGCGCGCTCCCGATCGCGGTGCTGATCGCCGCGTTCGCGATGCCGCTGGTCTACATCGTCTATCTCTACGACGTGAACATGTGGGAGGACGAGCCGGTCCTGGTCACCGGCTTGGCCTTCCTGCTGACCGCCGTGCTCGGCGGTGCGTGGACGTGGCTGTGGCTCACCCTGCGGGGCCCGGTCAGCCCGTCCGCGTCCTGGGGTGACACCGGGGCGCTGACACCCACCTTCGGCGGTTTCCTGATCGCCGCCGTGCTGGCACCGGTGGTCGGCGAGGCGATCCGGCAGATCGGCCCGGTCGTGCTCGCCTCCCGGCCCGAATTCGACGACCTGATGGACGGCCTGACCTTCGGCGTGATCTCCGGTGTGGCGTTCGCCACCGCCGACACGCTGGTCAAGCACTGGCCGCTGATCACCGGCGGCTACGCCGGAGTGTCGGACGCGCCGACCTGGATCTCGCTGCTGGTGCTGGAGGGCTTCGTGAAGCCGCTGCTGATGGGCACCGCGACCGGTATCGCCTGTGCGGAGTTCTCCGGTCTGGGCGAAGGTTACGACGGCTTCAGCCCGCGCTACTTCCGCGGTGTCGCCGAGGCCATCGGGGCCAACGTGCTGTTCGCCGGCGGGCTCTACCTGCTGGGCTTCCTGGGCAACCCGGTGGTCGGCCTGGTGCTCTCCATCCTGTGGGGCCTGGCGATCCTGGCCGTGCTCATCCTGCGGATCCGGACGGCGCTGCACCGCGGCCTGATGGAGGCCGCGCTGGAGTCCACCGCGCGGGCCCGCAGCGCCGGACCGGGCCTTGAGTTCTGCCCGTCCTGCGAGATGCCGCTGCTCCCCGGGGCGCTGTTCTGCTCCAACTGCGGAGTCAGCGTGCGGGCCGCCGGCAAGGTTCCGCACACCCAGTCCGAGAACTCGGAGGCACAGGCATGAGCCAGAACCAGTACCCCGGACAGGGCGGTCAGCAGTACCCCGGACAGGGCGGTCAGCAGTACCCGCAGCAGGGTGGCGGTCAGCAGTACCCGCAGGGCGGTCAGCCCGCACCGCAACAAGGTCAGCCGTACCCGGCGCAGGGCCAGCCACAGCCAGGGCAGCCCGGCCCCGCGGGAGGGCCGTTCCCGCCGTCCGGCCAGCCCTACCAGGGCGGTCAGCCCCCGCAGCAGGGCCGCGGCTACCCGCAGCCCGGCTACGGCCCGGCCGGCCAGCAGTATCCGCCGGCCGGGGCGTCCGGACCCTTCGGTGGCGGCGGGTCGCAGCCCGGCTACCAGGGCGGCGGCTTTCAGCCGCAGCCGCCGAAGCCGAAGGGCAACGGCATGGTCATCGGCATCGTGGTGGCCGGGCTCGCGGTGGTGGCCCTGGCCGGCTGGTTGTTGATGACCCTGTTGGGCCCGAGCGGCGGCGACCCCACGCCGAGCGTCTCGCCGACGGTGTCGACGCAATCGACCCCGCCGTCCCCGCAGCCCAGCCCGGACCCGTCGACCGAGCCGTCCACCGATCCGTCGCCGGATCCGAGTCCGTCCACCTCGACGAACCCGCCGCCCTCCGGCGGCCTCGAGGTCGGTCTCGGCGTCTCGGTGGCCCCCGCGACCGGCTGGCAGCAGACCAGCCGGGACGAGCTGAAGAACTACACCGAGCTGAGCAACGGAAAGGCTCTGCTCGCCACCCAGGCGTTCCGGGTGGAGGGCCAGGTGTCCGGGACCGACGTGGTGGCGTCGTACATGAAGCAGATCACCGCGACCATGACCGGCGTCAGCACCAAGACGCCGGCGGTGATGGACGTGAAGAACAGCCGGCTGTCGGTGGGTATCGGCAGTTGGAGCGGCACTCGGGCGACCTCGCAGGGTTCGGTGAAGCTCTCCTACGTGGCGATCATCTCCGTCCGGGATGACGGCCTCGCGGTGATGTCCACGCTGATAGTGCCCTCCGGGACTTCGGTGGCATCCGTTCAGAACGACTATCTGGCGATGACCAACTCGCTGCTGAACAGCCAGTTGAGGGCCTGACCGGACGGCGTGCGGCGAGTCCTCGGGGACTCGCCGCACGCCGTTGCGTTCGTGCCGGCCCGGAACTGTCGGAGCGGACGCCTACGCTGATGGTCATGCGTCCGACAACCGATCTGCAGCGCCGGGTGGCCCCGTTCAAGGTCCAGGCCGATTTCGTCCCCGCCGGTGACCAGCCGGCCGCCATCGACGCACTCGAACACCGGATCACCGCGGGCGAGAGCGACGTGGTGGTGCTGGGCGCCACCGGCACCGGCAAGACGGCCACGGTGGCCTGGCTGGCCGAACGGCTGCAGCGCCCGATGCTGGTGATGCAGCCCAACAAGACCCTCGCCGCCCAGTTCGCCAACGAACTGCGCACCTTCTTCCCCGACAATGCGGTGGAATACTTCGTCTCGTACTACGACTACTACCAACCCGAGGCGTACGTTCCGCAGACCGACACCTACATCGAGAAGGACTCCTCGCTCAACGAAGAGGTCGAACGGCTGCGGCACTCGGCGACCAGTTCGTTGCTGACCCGGCGCGACGTCATCGTGGTGGCCACGGTGTCGGCCATCTACGGCCTGGGCACCCCGCAAGAGTACGTCGACCGGATGGTCCGGCTACGGGTCGGTGAAGAGCGCGACCGCGACACCCTGCTGCGGGCGCTGGTCGACATCCAGTACGCCCGCAACGACCTGGCCGGCACCCGCGGCACCTTCCGGGTCCGCGGCGACACCATCGAGATCTTCCCGATGTACGAAGAGAACGCCGTCCGGGTCGAGTTCTTCGGCGACGAGATCGAGGCGTTGTCCACGCTGCACCCGCTCACCGGCCAGGTGCTGTCGGTCGACACCGAGGTGGCGGTCTTCCCGGCGTCCCACTACGTCGCCGGCCCCGAACGGATGGAGCGTGCCATCACCGGCATCGAGTCCGAACTCGAGGTGCGGCTGGCCGAGCTCGAGGGCGAGCACAAGCTGCTCGAGGCGCAGCGGCTGCGGATGCGCACCGGTTACGACATCGAGATGATGCGCCAGATCGGCACCTGCTCGGGCATCGAGAACTACTCGCGGCACATCGACGGCCGCACCCAGGGCAGTGCGCCGAACTGCCTGATCGATTACTTCCCGGCCGACTTCGTGCTGGTCATCGACGAGTCGCACGTCAGCGTGCCGCAGATCGGCGGCATGTACGAGGGCGACGCGTCCCGCAAGCGCACCCTGGTCGAGCACGGCTTCAGGCTGCCCAGCGCCCTGGACAACCGGCCGCTCACCTTCGAGGAGTTCAGCGACCGGATCGGCCAGACGGTCTATCTGTCGGCCACGCCGGGTCCGTACGAGATGGCCCGGTCGGGCCCTCCGGTCGAACTGCTGATCCGGCCCACCGGCCTGGTCGACCCCGAGGTGATCCTGAAGCCGACCAAGGGTCAGATCGACGACCTGATCGGCGAGATCCGGCTGCGGGCCGAGCGCAACGAACGCGTCCTGGTCACCACGCTGACCAAGAAGATGTCCGAAGACCTCACCGACTACCTGATGGAGAACGGCATCCGCACCCGGTACCTGCACTCCGAGGTCGACACCCTGAAGCGGATCGAACTGCTGCGCGAGTTGCGGCTCGGTGAATACGACGTGCTGGTCGGCATCAACCTGCTGCGCGAGGGTCTCGACCTGCCCGAGGTCAGCCTTGTCGCCATCCTGGACGCCGACAAGGAGGGCTTCCTGCGCTCGGAACGGTCGCTGATCCAGACCATCGGCCGCGCCGCCCGCAACGTCAACGGCCAGGTGCACATGTACGCCGACTCGATCACCGCGTCCATGGCCGCAGCCATCGACGAGACCAACCGCCGGCGGGCGAAGCAGGTCGCCTACAACCTGGAGAACGGCATCGATCCGCAGCCGCTGCGGAAGAAGATCGCCGACATCACCGACATGCTCGCCCGTGAGGACGCCGACACCGCGGGCCTGATGACCCGCGCCGGCGGACGCCGGGTCTCCCCGGTCCCGCTCGGCAGTCACCAGCCGCGCAACACCGACGGCATGCCGGCGAGCGAACTGGCGGGCCTCGTCCAGGAACTCACCGAGCAGATGCACAGCGCGGCCGCCGAACTCCAGTTCGAGCTGGCGGCTCGGCTGCGCGACGAGATCGCCGACCTGAAGAAGATGATCCGGCAGACGCTGGCCGCCACGAAGTAGGCGGGTGCCGATTGGCAACCCTCGCTGCCAGGTGGGACAATCATCGGCGGAGGGGAGTACTCCCTAGCGAGAACGTCGTCATCACGGCTCGGAATCCCCGGCCCGGCGCCTCGGCTGGAAACAGTGGCGGAGACCTCCGTGAGTCGAGCCTGAGGAGGCCCTCCGTTGCACGTCACCCCTACCGCCTGGCTGATCACTCTTGCGGTGACGGTCGCGATCTTGGCATTCGATCTGATCATCATCGGACGCCGGCCGCATGAACCCTCGATGCGGGAATGCAGCATCGCGATCAGCGTCTACGTCGGGCTGGCCATCGCCTTCGGGTTCGGCGTCTGGGCCGTTTCCGGACCGCGCTATGCAGGCGAGTTCTTCGCCGGATGGCTGACCGAGTACAGCCTGAGCATCGACAACCTGTTCATCTTCGTGATCATCATGAGCAACCTCCGGGTGCCGCGTAAGTACCAGCAGTACGCGCTGATGTTCGGCATCGTGTTGGCGCTGCTCTTCCGGGCGATCTTCATCGCGCTGGGTGCGGCCGCCATCGAGCGGTTCTCCTGGGTGTTCTTCCTGTTCGGGGCGTTCCTGATCTGGACGGCATGGAAGCTGTTCATGGACTACCTGCACCCCGAGGACGACGACGAGAAGACCGAGAACTTCGCGATGCGCTGGGTGAAGCGCACGTTCCCGTCCACCGACGAGTACCACGGCACCCGGCTCACCATCGTCGAGCAGGGCAAGCGGCTGATCACCCCGATGTTCTTCGTGGTCGTCGCCCTCGGTAGCACCGACCTGCTGTTCGCCCTCGACTCGATCCCTGCCATCTATGGCCTCACCCAGGAGCCGTTCCTGGTCTTCACCGCCAACGTGTTCGCCCTGATGGGCCTGCGCCAGCTGTACTTCCTGATCGGCGGGCTGCTGCAGCGCCTGGTCTACCTGTCGGTCGGCCTGTCGTTCATCCTGGCGTTCATCGGGGTGAAGCTGGTGCTGCACGCCCTGCACGAGTACCACCTCGACGACGCCTGGGGCTTCAGCGTGGACATCCCGATCTGGCTTTCGCTGATCGTGATCATCGGGACTCTCGCGATCACCACCGTTGCCAGCCTGATCAAGTCCCGTCACGACCTCCGCAAGGAAGCCGAGTACCAGCAGCCGCGGCAGTGATCGTGCGTTCCCTCGAGCGACCGAGGGGACGGTTCCTTCGGTCACCAATCCGGCCTTGAGTAAGACCGGGGGGACGGTTCTTCTCGGTCCGCTGACCCGGGAATGGACCGAAAGAACCGTCCCCGCGTACCGAAGTCCCCGTGTGCCGAAGAGAAGCGTCCCGCGTGCCGGTCCTGTCGGGCCCGGTGTCTACCAGCGACGTGCGCGCCACTCGTCCAGCTGTGGGCGCTCGACGCCCAGCGTCGTCGGGGCGCCATGGCCGGGATGGACGACCGTGTCGTCGCCGAACCGGTCGAACAGCTTGGACGTCACACCGCGCAGCAGACTGTCGAAGTCGGCGGAGTTGCGAGTCTTGCCGACGCCGCCGGGGAAGAGGCTGTCTCCGGTGAACAACCGGTCCGGGGCATCGGACGGCGTATGCGCCAGCGTGATCGATCCCGGGGTGTGGCCAACCAGCCCGATCACCTCCAGCCGGACGTCGCCGACGGCGATCGCGTCGCCGTCGGCGACCTCCCGGCAGGCGACGCCGGTGGCCTGGGTGATCGCCGCGGCGTCCGGTGCGCCGGCGTAGGCAGGTGCTCCGGTGGCGGCGACGACGGCCGCCAGCGCCCGGATGTGATCGGCATGCCGGTGGGTGGTGACCACGCCCACCAGGTTCAGCCCGGCCATCAGGTCGAGCAGGACGCCGGCCTCGGCCGCGGCGTCGATCAGCAGGGCGTCCGAGCCGTTGGTGAGCAGGTAGGCATTGTTGTCCATCGGCCCGACCGATTGCGCGGTCAGCTGCAGGCCGGCTCCGATCAACACGGCACTCATTCGCGCAACGCCGGGTTGAGGCCGTCCGCGCCCTGGACCTCGTCCGCGGCGATGCGGCCCATCAGCCAGCCCCACAGCGCCGCGTCACCGCCCGTCACGGTCCGTCGTTCACCCGCGGCGCCCAGCTTGACGGTCAGTCCCGAGGTGCTCTCCAACCGGACGGCGGGCAGATCCGGGTCGTCGGCATGGCGCAGTTCCGCCCACTGCAGCAGCCAGCGCGCCAGGGCGGAGTCGAGGCGTCCGACATGGAGGCCGCAGTCGAGGTCGAGGTGATGCACGACGAGTTCCGACAGCCGAGCCATCGGTACCTGCGCCAGCGTCAGCCGACGTCCGAGCAAATCGACCGGCGCCGACCAGTCGGTGACCGTGTCCATTGCCCGTTCGAGGCGTCCCGCCGAGGTGTCGAGGCAGATCTGCAGCTCCAGCCCGGTCATGCACGAACCCCGCTCGATGCCCTCGGTGCGCACCTCCTCGTCGGAGTACAGCGCGACCGATCGTCCCTGGCCGGCCTCGTCGATCAGCTCGGCGAGCGCGTCGGCGTTGGCCGAGACGTGCGCGGCCACATGGGCCCGTGACCAGCCGGGCAGCAGGCTCGCCCGATTCCAGTCGCCGTCCGAGATCCCGATCGTGTCGCCCAGCAGGCGTTGGGTGGCCTCTTGGATCCGTTTGCGCAACGTCTCGAGCGGCGCCGTGAACGTCTGCTCGGTCATGGCTGCCACCCTACGGGGTGTGACCCGACCGGTGGGGGCCGCCCGCCGCCGGAAGTGTCAGAGCGGGCGTCTAGCATGATCGCCGTGAATGAACGGTTGATCGTCAGAGGCGCACGCGAGCACAACCTGCGTAACGTGAATCTCGACCTGCCGCGCGACGCGATGATCGTCTTCACCGGGCTCTCCGGCTCCGGCAAGTCGTCGCTGGCGTTCGACACCATCTTCGCCGAGGGGCAGCGTCGCTACGTCGAGTCGTTGTCCGCCTACGCCCGGCAGTTCCTGGGCCAGATGGACAAACCCGACGTCGACTTCATCGAGGGCCTGTCGCCGGCGGTGTCGATCGATCAGAAGTCGACCAGCCGCAATCCGCGCTCCACGGTCGGCACCATCACCGAGATCTACGACTACCTGCGGCTGCTGTTCGCCCGAGCCGGACGCCCGCACTGCCCGGTCTGCGGCGAGCCGATCGCCCGGCAGAGCCCGCAGCAGATCGTCGACCGGCTGCTCGGGCTGCCCGAGGGCACCCGGTTCCAGGTGCTGGCGCCGGTGGTGCGGGGTCGCAAGGGCGAGTACCACGACCTGTTCCGCCAACTGGCCACCCAGGGTCTGAGCCGCGTCCGGGTCGACGGCGAGACCCATCAGTTGACCGATCCGCCGACCCTCGACAAGCAGAAGAAGCACAACATTGACGTGGTGGTCGACCGGCTGGCCGTCAAGGCGTCCGCCAAGCAACGGTTGACCGACTCGGTAGAGACCGCGCTCGGGCTGGCCGGGGGAGTGGTCGCGATCGACTTCGTCGACCGTCCCGCCGATTCACCCGACCGCGAGCGGCGTTACTCCGAGAAGCTGGCCTGCCCCAACGAGCACGACATCGCGATCGAGGAACTCGAACCCCGGCAGTTCTCCTTCAACGGTCCGTGGGGTGCGTGCCCGGCCTGTTCCGGGCTGGGGACCACGAGCGAGGTGGACGTCGAACTGATCGTCCCCGACACCGGCAAGAGCCTGGCCGAGGGAGCGGTGTCGTGTTGGACGTCGGTGTACGTCTCCGGCTACTTCCAGACCCTGTTCAAGGCGCTTGCCGAGACCCATAAGTTCTCCCTGGACGCACCCTGGAGCACCCTTCCCGACCGGGTGCGCACGTTGATCCTGCACGGCGTGAAGGGCACCATCCAGGTGCACACCCGGTCACGGCACGGCCGGGAGCATTCCTTCAAGGCCAAATTCGAGGGTGCGGTGCCGTACATCAAGCGGCGCTACAACGAGGCCGAGTCCGAGAACTCGCGCGAGCGGTTCGCCGGCTACATGCGCGAAGTGCCCTGCCCGACCTGCAAGGGGGCCCGGCTCAAGCCGTCCTCGCTGGCGGTCACCGTCAGCGGACGCAACATCGCCGAGGTCTCGAGCATGTCGATCGACGAGGTGGCCCGGTTCATGGGTTCGCTGGAACTCACCGAGCGCGAGGCGCAGATCGCCGAGCGGGTGGTCAAGGAGATCAACGAGCGGCTCCGGTTCCTGCTCGACGTCGGCCTCGACTACCTCACCCTGTCCCGGTCGGCGGGCTCGCTTTCCGGCGGCGAGGCGCAGCGGATCCGGCTGGCCACCCAGATCGGCTCGGGTCTGGTCGGCGTGCTCTACGTGCTCGACGAGCCGTCCATCGGCCTGCACCAGCGCGACAACCGCCGGCTGATCGACACCCTGGTGCGACTGCGCAACCTGGGCAACACCCTGATCGTGGTCGAACACGACGAAGACACCATCCGCACGGCCGACTGGGCGGTCGACATCGGTCCGGGTGCAGGTGAGCACGGTGGCCACGTGGTGGTCTCCGGCCCGGTGAGCGAGCTGCTGTCCAGCCCCGATTCGCTGACCGGGGCCTACCTGTCGGGCCGGCGCAGCATCCCGATGCCGGGCAGTCGCCGGCCGCGCACCGGGCGGGCGATCACCGTCGCGGGCGCACGCGAGAACAACCTGCGCGACGTCACCGTGTCGTTCCCGCTGGGGCAATTCATCGCGGTCACCGGCGTGTCCGGTTCGGGCAAGTCCTCGCTGGTCAACGGCATCCTCTACCGGGCGCTGGCCAAGCAGCTGTACAGCGCCCGCACGGTCCCCGGCCGGCACCGGTCCATCACCGGCATCGACAACATCGACAAGGCGATCCACGTTGACCAGTCGCCGATCGGCCGCACCCCGCGGTCCAACCCGGCCACCTACACCGGCGTCTTCGACAACATCCGCAAGCTGTTCGCCGAGACGCCCGAAGCGAAGGTGCGCGGCTACCAGCCGGGCCGGTTCTCCTTCAACGTCAAGGGTGGACGCTGCGAGAACTGCTCCGGCGACGGCACCATCAAGATCGAGATGAACTTCCTGCCCGACGTCTACGTGCCCTGCGAGGTGTGCCACGGCGCCCGGTACAACCGCGAGACCCTCGAGGTGCACTACAAGGGCAAGACCATCGCCGAGGTGCTCGACATGCCGATCGAAGAGGCGGTGGAGTTCTTCGCCGCCATCCCCGCCATCGCCCGGCACCTGCGCACCCTGGTCGACGTCGGCCTCGGCTATGTCAGGCTCGGCCAGCCGGCGACCACGTTGTCGGGCGGGGAAGCACAGCGGGTGAAGCTGGCGAGCGAACTGCAGAAGCGGTCCACCGGGCGCACCATGTACGTGCTCGACGAGCCCACCACCGGCCTGCACTTCGAGGACATCCGCAAGCTGCTGGGGGTCTTGGGCCGGCTGGTCGATGCCGGTAACACGGTGGTGGTGATCGAGCACAACCTCGACGTGATCAAGACCGCCGACTGGGTGATCGACATGGGTCCCGAGGGCGGTTCGCGCGGTGGTCTGGTGATCGCCGAAGGAACGCCCGAACAGATCGCGGCCACGCCCGAATCGCACACCGGACAGTTCCTGTGCGACGTGCTGCGTGGGCACGAGGTTCCGGTGGCCGAACTCCCCGAGCCGCTGGTGGAGATTCCGGCACCGGTCCCCGCCAGACGACGACGCAAAGCGAGCTGAGGCACGCGGCAGTCATTCAGTCTTGACTTATATAAGTAGCAGCGCAAATATGGTGTCATGCACGCGCTCGACATCCTCGGAGACCCGGTCCGTCGCCGGATCGTCGAGCTGCTCGCCGCCGGCGAGGCGTCTGCCGGTGACATCGGCCGCATCGTGCAGAGCGAATTCGGCATCTCGCAGCCGGCGGTCTCGCAGCATCTGAGGGTGTTGCGCGAGTCCGGCTTCGCCAGGGTCCGCCCGCAGGGCACGCGGCGTCTCTATGCGCTGGAACCCGAGCCGCTGGCCGAGGCGGACGCCTGGTTGGCCGTGTTCCGCCGGTTCTGGGAGCCGCCGCTGGCCGCACTCGGCACCGAACTGGCGCGCGGTCGGCGGGACCGCCGACTGGCCGCGGATCGTGATGGCGCACCGCACCCTGACAGCGTCGCGGCGAGCGATGCCGCGGCCTCCGACAACGCAACGAACAAGGAGCACTGATGGACATCGACAACCAGGTCGCCGGCGTGGAGCGCGCGGTGAGCCGTACCGAACGGGACGGCTTGGACGTCCGCGTCCAGAGCCTCGCGCAGCGTTACCCCTCGCCGCTCGAGGACGTCTGGGACGCCGTCACCTCCGCCGAGCGGATCGGGCGATGGTTCCTCCCGGTCGACGGTGACCTCGCTCTGGGCGGCCGCTACCAGCTGCAGGGCAACGCCGGCGGGACCGTGCTGGAATGTGAGCCGCCCGGCGCCGAGCATGCCCACTTCCGGGTCACCTGGGAGTTCGGCGGCGGCGTCAGTTGGCTGACCGTCCGGCTGCGGGCCGAGGACGCCGAGTCGACCCGGCTCGAACTCGAACATGTCGCACCGGCCGATTCAGTACCGGAGGACCTCTGGAACCGCTTCGGTCCCGGCGCCACCGGACTCGGCTGGGACGGCGCCTTGCTCGGCCTCAACCTGCACCTGACCGCACCCGATCAGCGTCCCGAGGATCCGATGGCCTGGCAGCTCGGCCCGGAGGGGAAGCGCTTCAACCGGCTTGCCGCCGACCGCTGGGCACTCGCCCACGCCGCCGACGGCACCGACCCCGAGGTCGCCCGGGCCGCCGCCGACGCCGTCTACGCGGTCTACGTCGGCGAGGCCCCCTTCGAGATGTGAGCGCAGACACTCGTCGACCCGGAGGCGCCACGATCTCGACATCGTCACAGGTGTGCGCCGAGAAGCACGATCTCGGGTCTGGAGGCGAGATCGTGCATCTCCCGGCACTGTGAGGAGCTCGAAGTCGATCCACGCTCTGCACCCGGGTAGTCGGCCCCGCAATCTCGACCAACGGGGTTCCCGACGAGGTCTCGACAAGCTCGACCGACGGTTGCCGGGGTCTCGACAAGAAGAGGCCTCGACAAGCTCGACCAGCAGGCTCACGACGAGTTCGACCAGCAGGCGGACTACCGGCGGCGATTCTTGTCGGTGCGCCGACCTATGCTGGCCGCCATGGCTGATCCGGAGTCCTACCGTCCGGCGACCGGCACCATTCCGACCCAGCCGGGCGTCTATCGGTTCAGCGACGCCTCCGGACGGGTCATCTACGTCGGCAAGGCCGTCAACCTGCGGCAGCGGCTGACCTCCTACTTCGCCGATCCGGCCCTGCTGCATTTCCGCACCCGCACCATGGTCCGCACCGCAGCCGGCGTGGAGTGGACGGTGGTCCGCAACGAACTCGAGGCGTTGCAGCTGGAGTACACCTGGATCAAGCAGCACGACCCGCGGTTCAACGTGAAGTACCGCGACGACAAGTCCTATCCGTGGATGGCGGTGACCTGGTCGGAGGAGTACCCGCGGGTCTTCGTGGGCCGCGGCAAGAAGCGCAAGGGCACCCGCTACTTCGGTCCGTACGCGCACGCCTGGGCGATCCGCGAGACCCTCGACCCGCTGCTGCGGGCCTTCCCGATGCGATCCTGCACCAACGGCGTCTTCCGCTCGGCGGCCGCATCCGGACGCCCCTGTCTGCTCGGCTACATCGGCAAGTGCGCCGCGCCCTGCGTCGGCCGGATCGGCCCGGACGAGCATCGTGCGCTCGCTCAGGACGTCTGCGACTTCCTCGCCGGCCGCACCAACGCCCTGCTGAAGCGGCTGGAGCGGCAGATGCGCGAGGCCTCGAGCAACCTGGAGTTCGAGAAGGCTGCGGTGCTGCGCGACCAGTTGCACGCCCTGCGCCAGGCCACCGACTCCAACGCGATCGTGCTCGGCGACGGCACCGACGCCGACGTGATCGCGCTCGCCGAGGATCCGCTCGAGGTCGCCGTGCAGATCTTCCACGTCCGCGACGGACGGGTCCGCGGCCAGCGCGCCTGGGTGGCCGACCGCACCGACGACACCGAGACCGAAGGACTGATCGAGACCTTCCTGCTGCAGCTGTACTCCGACGTCGACGGCACCGAGGTGCCGCCGGAGATCCTGGTCCCCCAGGTGCCCGGCACCGCCGAACTCATCGCCGAGCTGCTGACCGAGTCACGTGGCTCCCGGGTGATCGTCCGGACTCCCCGGCGCGGCGACAAGAAGACCCTGATGGAGACAGTCGCCCGCAATGCCGCCGAGGCCCTCGCACTGCACAAGACCCGCCGGGCCAGCGACCTGTCCACCCGCAACCAGGCCCTGGAAGAGATCCAGCAGGCGTTGAGCCTGCCCACCGTGCCGCTGCGGATCGAGTGCTACGACGTCTCTCACCTGCAAGGCACCGAGATCGTCGCCTCGATGGTGGTCTTCGAGGACGGCCTGGCCCGCAAGAGCGACTACCGCCGGTTCGTGATCCGGGGCATCGACGGCTCCAACGACGTGGCCGCGATCCACGAGGTGATCACCCGCCGGTTCCGCCGTTACCTCGACGAGCAGCAGGCGCCGAGTGAGGACGGGCCGCTGCTGGTCGATCCGACCACCGGCGCGGCCCGCAAATTCGCCTACGCTCCCGGCCTGGTGGTGGTGGACGGCGGTGCACCCCAGGTGGCCGCGGCCGTCCGGGCATTGAGCGAACTCGGCATCGACGACGTCGCGGTGATCGGCCTGGCCAAACGGCTCGAGGAGGTCTGGGTGCCGGGCGAGGAGTTCCCGCTGATCCTGCCCCGCACCAGCGAAGGGCTGTACCTGCTGCAGCGGATCCGCGACGAGGCGCACCGGTTCGCCATCACCCACCATCGCGGACGCCGCAGCGCGTCCATGGTCGAGTCGGTGCTGGACGCCGTCCCCGGGCTGGGCGAGGTGCGCCGCAGGACCCTGCTCAAGCACTTCGGCTCACTGAGGAAGCTGCGCGCCGCCACCCCCGACGAGTTGGCCGCGGTTCCGGGAATCGGTCCCCGCCTCGCGGCGGCGATTCTTGAGGCGCTGGCCGGCCCGGTACCGGAGGTGGTGAACCTCACCACAGGCGAGGTGCTGGCCTCAGAACCCGCTGCGGCGCCGTCCGCGGATCGGGGATAATGTCCCACCATGAGCACACCCGCCTCAGGACTCCGCTTCGTGATCGTGACCGGCATGTCCGGTGCCGGTCGCCGTACCGCGTGTCACACCCTGGAGGATCTGGGTTGGTACGTGGTCGACAACCTTCCCCCGCAGTTGCTTCCCGGTCTGGTGCAGATCGCGAAGGAGCGTGACTTCGTCAAGGTGGCGGTCGGCATCGACGTCCGCACCGGGTCGACCTTCCAGCAGATCCCGGCCGTTTTCGATGCGCTGGGCCGGGCGGGCATCGTGCCCCAGATCCTCTTCCTGGACGCCGACGATGCGGCGATCGTCCGGCGCCAGGAGTCGGTGCGACGGCCACTGCCCCTGCAGGGCGAACTCGGGCTGATCGACGGCGCCCACAAGGAACGGCAGTTGCTGGCCACCCTGCGCGCCTCCGCCGACATGGTCATCGACACGTCCAGCCTCAACGTGCATCAACTCTCCGACCGGGTCGCTCACACCTTCGGCTCCGACGAGAACGCCGACCTGCTGGTCACGGTGATGTCGTTCGGCTTCAAGAACGGCATCCCGATCGATGCCGACATGGTCTTCGATGTGCGATTCCTACCCAACCCGCACTGGGTGCCCGACCTTCGGCCGCAGACCGGTCTGTCTCATGCGGTGTCGAGTTACGTACTCGGCCAGGAGGGCGCCCACCCCTTCCTCGATCACATCAGCGACCTGCTGGCACTGGTCAAGCCCGGCTATCTGCGCGAGGGCAAGCGACTCGCTACGGTGGCGGTGGGCTGCACCGGCGGCAAGCACCGCAGCACCGCGATGGCCGAGGAGTTGGCCCGCATGTTGCGTGATCGCGGCGTGGCCAGCCAGGTCATCCATCGAGATCTGGGCAAGGAATGAGCAGGCGACGGCAGGCGCCGGCCGTGGTCGCCTTCGGCGGCGGCCACGGGCTGTCCGCGGCACTGAGCGCGCTGCGGTACGTGACGCCGCGGCTGACCGCCGTGGTGACGGTCGCCGACGACGGGGGATCCTCGGGCCGGTTGCGCGACGAGTTCGAGATCCTTCCGCCCGGCGACCTGCGGATGGCGCTGGCCGCGCTGTGTGCCGAGGACGACCTGGGCCGCACCTGGGCCGACGTGCTGCAGTCCCGGTTCGCGGGAAGCGGACCCCTGGCCGGCCATGCGATCGGCAACCTGCTGATCGCCGGGCTGTGGCAGCGCTTGGAGGACCCGGTCGCCGGTCTCGACATGGTCGGTGCGCTGCTCCGCATCCAGGGCCGCGTGCTGCCCATGGCCGCGGTGCCGCTGACCATTGAGGCAGACGTCGTGGGCTCCGATCCCCGGCATCCCAACGAACTCGCGGTGCTCCGCGGCCAGGCGACGGTGGCCAAGACCAGTGGCGACGTCCGCGCCGTGCGGCTGCTGCCGTCCGATCCACCGGCTCGCCCCGAATCGGTACAGAGCGTCCTCGACGCGGATCATGTGGTCCTCGGGCCCGGCTCGTGGTTCACCTCCGTGATCCCGCATCTGCTGGTGCCCGAGCTGGCTGAGGCGATCATCGCCACCAAGGCGCAACGCATCCTGACCATGAATCTGGTGCCGGCCGACGAGACGGACGGCTTCCCGGCCTCGCGGCACCTTGAGGTACTGGCCGACCACTGCCCGGCGTTGCGCCTGGACGCGGTGATCATCGACCCGGCCTTCGCCGCCGACGATCCGCCCTTGGAGAGTTTCGCCCGGTCACTGGGGGCCCGTCTCGTGGTGGAGAATGTACGGATGCGCAACGGCTCACCTCGGCACGACCCGCACCGGCTCGCTGCCGTCTACGCCGAACTGATGCAGTAGCAGGCCCGCCGCCCACCACACCCCAGACCCGAAGGACGAACCCATGGCAATGACCCAGCAGGTCAAGGCGGAACTGGCCACCGTCTCGGTGACCAAGCCGGCCTGCCGCCGAGCCGAGGTCGCGGCCATTCTGCGCTTCGCGGGCGGCCTGCATCTGGCCGGTGGCCGGATCGTGGTCGAGGCGGAACTCGACACCGGTGCCGCCGCGCGCCGGCTGCGGACGGCCATAGCCGAGCTGTTCGGATTCAGCTCCGAGTTCGTCGTGGTGACGTCGTCCGGGCTGCGGCGCGGCACTCGCTACATCGTCAGGCTGATTCGCGACGGGGAGTCGCTGGCCCGGCAGACCGGCCTGATCGACAACCGCGGACGCCCCGTGCGCGGCCTGCCCACAGCCATCGTCAGCGGCGGCCTGGATGTCTCGGTCGCCGGATGGCGGGGCGCCTTCCTGGCCCACGGCTCGCTGACCGAACCGGGTCGTTCGATGGCGATGGAGATCACCTGCCCCGGGTCGGAGTCCGCGCTCGCGCTGGTCGGCGCTGCCCGCCGGCTCGGCATCGCGGCCAAGGCGCGCGAGGTGCGCGGCGTCGACCGGGTGGTGATCCGCGACGGCGACGCGATCGCCGCCATGCTCACCCGGCTCGGCGCCCATCAGTCTTTGCTGGCCTGGGAGGAGCGCCGCATCAGGCGCGAGGTGCGGGCGTCCGCGAACCGGCTGGCGAACTTCGATGACGCGAACCTGCGGCGTTCGGCGCGGGCCGCGGTCGCTGCGGGCGCCCGGGTGGAACGCGCCCTGGAGATCCTCGGCGACGAGATTCCCGAGCACCTGAAGGTCGCCGGGCTGCTGCGACTGGAGAACAAGCAGGCTTCGCTGGAGGAACTCGGCCAGTTGCACCAGCCGCCGCTCACCAAGGACGCGGTGGCCGGCCGGATCCGCCGGCTGTTGGCGACCGCCGACAAGCGCGCCGCCGAGTTGGGGATCGCCGGCACCGAGGCGAATCTTTCCCGCGAGATGCTCGAGGACCAGGACTGAGCGGGTGGCTGGGCCGCCTCCGGCCACATCTTGTGTTCACCTTCCGTTCATGTGGGGTGTTCGGCCTCCGATACCGGGTTTGCGGAACTCCTTCCCACGGAGGCCTTTTTCTATAGAGTGGGCCCCGTCCACCCTTGCCTGTGCCTGAGAAGCGGGCAAAAACTCAACGAAGGGGAACCATCACATGACGGTGAAGGTTGGTATTAACGGTTTCGGCCGGATCGGCCGCAACTTCTTCCGCGCGCTGACGGCGTCCGGAGCCGACATCGAGGTCGTCGGCGTCAACGACCTGACCGACAACAAGACGCTGGCCCATCTGCTGAAGTACGACTCGATCCTGGGCCGCTTCCCCGGCGAGATCAGCTACGACGACGAGTCGATCACGGTTGACGGTCACAAGATCATGGCCTACGCCGAGCGCGACCCGAAGAACCTGCCCTGGGGCGAGATCGGCGCCGACGTCGTGATCGAGTCCACCGGCTTCTTCACCGACGCCACCAAGGCCAAGGCCCACGTCGAGGCGGGCGCCAAGAAGGTCATCATCTCCGCCCCGGCGAAGAACGAGGACATCACGGTGGTTGTCGGCGTCAACGAGGGCGACTACAACCCCGAGACCGACACGGTGATCTCCAACGCGTCCTGCACCACCAACTGCCTGGCGCCGATGGCCAAGGTGCTGAACGACACCGTCGGCATCGTCCGTGGCCTGATGACCACGGTGCACGCCTACACCGCCGATCAGAACCTCCAGGACGGCCCGCACAGCGACCTGCGTCGTTCCCGCAACGCCGCGCTGAACATCGTCCCGACCAAGACCGGCGCCGCCGCCGCCGTTGCGCTGGTGCTGCCGGAACTCAAGGGCAAGTTCGACGGCTACGCGCTGCGCGTTCCGACCCCCACGGGTTCGGCCACCGACCTGACCTTCCAGGCCGGCAAGGAGACCTCCGTCGAAGAGATCAACGCCGCGATCAAGGCTGCCGCCGAGGGCCCGCTGAAGGGCATCCTGGCCTACACCGAGGACCCGATCGTCTCCAAGGACATCGAGACCGATGCGCACTCCTGCATCTTCGACGCCGGCCTCACCAAGGTGATCGGCGACCAGGTGAAGGTGGTCGGCTGGTACGACAACGAGTGGGGCTACTCCAACCGCCTCGTCGACCTGACCGTTCTGGTCGGCGACAAGCTCTGATCCCGCTTACCACCCGATAGATCGACACAGGAAGGCCGACGGTGAAGTCAGTACAGGATCTGGGTGATCTGAAGGGCAAGCGGGTGCTGATCCGCTGCGACTTCAACGTGCCGCTGGACGGCGACACGATCACCGACGACGGTCGGATCAGGGCGGCGCTGCCGACCCTGACCCAACTGAAGGACGCCGGCGCGAAGGTCATCGTGCTGGCTCACCTCGGCCGACCCAAGGGTGCCCCCGAAGCGAAGTATTCGGTGGCTCCCGCGGCGAAGCGGCTCGGCGAACTGATCGGGGCCGAGGTCAAACTCGCCTCCGACACCGCCGGGCCGGGCGCCGAAGAGATCGTCGCCGGCCTGGCCGACGGCGAGATCGCACTGCTCGAGAACGTCCGGTTCGAGCCCGGCGAGACCTCCAAGGTCGACGCCGAGCGCGAGGCGCTGGCGCAGAAGTGGGCCGCGCTCGCCGACGTCTTCGTCTCGGACGGCTTCGGCGTGGTGCACCGCAAGCAGGCCAGCGTCTACGACGTGGCCAAGCTGCTGCCGCACGCGGCCGGCACCCTGGTGAAGAAAGAGGTCGACGTCTTCTCCAAGGTGCTCTCCGACCCGGACCGCCCGTTCGTGGTGGTGCTGGGCGGGGCGAAGGTCGCCGACAAGCTGGCGGTGATCGAGAACCTGCTGAAGCTCGCCGACACCCTGGTCGTCGGCGGCGGGATGGCCTACACCTTCCTGGCCGCGAAGGGTTACCGGGTGGGTTCCTCGCTGCTCGACGAGGCCAGCATCGAGACCTGCAAGGGTTACCTGGCGACCGCTGAGGCCGAGGGCAAGCAGATCCTGCTACCGGTCGACGTCCGGATCGCCGACGGTGCCGACTTCGCCGGCCGCACCGTCGATGGTGAGGTCGAGGTGGTCGCCGCCGACGCGATCCCCGAAGGCAAGATGGGCCTCGACATCGGCCCCGAATCTGAGAAGCTGTTCGCCGACGCGATCAAGTCGGCCAAGACCGTGGTCTGGAACGGCCCGATGGGTGTGTTCGAGATCGCCGAGCTGGCCGGTGGCACCGCTGCGGTTGCCCAGGCGCTCACCGAGGTCGACGGCCTGAGCGTCGTCGGCGGTGGCGATTCGGCCGCCGCGGTGCGCGAACTCGGCCACGACGACAGTGCCTTCGGGCACATCTCCACGGGCGGCGGAGCCTCGCTGGAGTACCTGGAAGGCAAAGAACTGCCGGGCATCGCGGTGCTCGAGGAAGGCAACTGACATGGCTCGCACGCCCATCATGGCCGGCAACTGGAAGATGAACCTCGACCACGTCGAGGCCACCGGCCTGGTCCAGAAACTCGCCTGGACTCTCGACGACCTGAAGTACGACGCGAGCAAGTCCGAGGCGGCGGTGATCGTGCCGTTCACCGACCTGCGCACCGTGCAGACGCTGATCGAGGGCGACAAGCTGCCGCTGGCCTTCGGCGCCCAAGACGTCTCGGTGCACGACTCCGGCGCCTACACCGGTGAGATCTCGGCCGCCATGCTGGCCAAGCTGAACTGCGACTACGTGGTGATCGGGCATTCCGAGCGCCGCGACTACCACGCTGAGACTGACGAGTCGATCAACGCCAAGGCCAAGGTCGTGCAGGCCGCCGGCATGGTCCCGATCGTCTGCGTCGGCGAGAAGCTCGACGTCCGCAAAGAGGGCAACCAGGTGCCGTTCGTGCTCGCCCAGGTCGACAAGTGCCTGGAGGGTCTGAGCGGCGATCAGGTGGGCGCGCTGGTGATCGCCTACGAGCCGGTCTGGGCGATCGGCACCGGCGAGGTGGCCACCCCCGAGGACGCCCAAGAGGTCTGTGGCGCGATCCGCGTCCGGGTGTCCGAACTGGTCGGCCAGGAGGCCGCGGACGCCGTCCGCATTCAGTACGGCGGCTCGGTCAAGTCCAGTAACATCGTCGACATCATGGCCCAGCCCGACGTCGACGGCGCACTGGTCGGTGGCGCCAGCCTGGATGCCGGAGAGTTCGCGAAGATCGTCGCCTTCTACCAGCAGGCCTGATCGCGTTCCGGCGTCCGCCGGAGTCGTGGTGCGGGTAGGTTAGGATTCACCCTGTGATTGTTGTGCCCATGTTGACGTGGCCGATCCTTACCCTGTCGATCGTGTTGATCCTGACCAGCGTTGTGCTGTCCCTGTTCGTGCTGCTGCACAAGGGGCGCGGCGGCGGCATGTCGGATCTGTTCGGCGGAGGCATGTCCACCTCGATGGGTGGAGCGTCTGCCGCGGAGCGGACACTCGACCGGTTGACGGTGATCATCGGGCTGGTCTGGCTGGCCACGATCTTCGGCCTGTTGGTGCTGTATCGGTTCTTCCCGGATTACGGCACGCTCTGATTCCCCCCTGCCCTCGTCAGAAGGGCGACTCGACAAGGAGAAACACGTGGTTGGTGGTAGCGCGATCCGGGGCAGCCGGGTTGGTGCCGGGCCGATGGGCGAGGCCGAGCGCGGCGATTCCGCGCCGCGGTTGTACGTCTCGTACTTCTGCTCGAACCAGCATGAGACCCGCCCCGCCTTCGCGGCCGACGCAGTCGTCCCCGAAACCTGGGACTGCCCGCGTTGCGGCCTTCCGGCCAACCTCGATTCCGAGAACCCGCCGCCCCCGCCGAAGATCCAGCCGTACAAGACGCACCTCGCCTACGTGAAGGAGCGTCGCAGCGACGCCGAGGCAGCCGCGATCCTCACCGAGGCGCTCGAGGGCCTGCGCGCCCGCCGCGCCGCCGGTGAAGTGATCTACTGACCGAGAGCTGAACCAAGGAACCGTCCCCGACGATCGGGGACGGTTCCTTTACGTTCGTCTCGCACGCCGGGGACGGTTCTTACCATGCGAATTTCGAACGCGGGGGACGGTTCCTGACATGCGAATTTCGAACGCGGGGGACGGTTCCTGACATGCGAATCTCGAGCGGCGAGAACCGTCCCCGGCGTGCGAAATTGGAATGTGGAGAACCGTCCCCGGCGTGCGAGGGCCGGCGCTAGAGCGCGCAGTGGAACCAGGGGAGTTCGGCGCCGGCGTCCCGGTCGATGAACCACAGTGTGTCGTCGGCGCCCCGGACGACGCCGGCGGGGATCTCCGTCGAACCGGCGATCGCCCGGCCGGCCACATCGGCCTTGTCGGGTCCGCTGAGCAGGAACCAGACCTCGTGGGAGCGGCTGAGGGCGGGCACGGTGAACGAGATCCGGTCGTCCTCTCCCTTGGGTGAGTTGGTCAGCCCGATCACTGTCTGGGTGGTTTGCGGGTCGAACGAGGGATGGTCGGGGAAGATGCTCGCCACGTGGCCCTCGGGACCGATGCTCAACAGGCAGATGTCGAAGACGACATCGCCGAGTTCCTTCGTGTAGGTCGCGGCCGCCGCGTCGGCGTCCGCGACCCCGTCGGCGGCCGGCATCGGGTGGGTGCGCGCCGGGTCGAGGGCGAACTGGCCGGCCAGCATGGCGAGTGCGACACCGGCGTGACGTGCCGGGTCGTCGGTCGCGGTGAACCGCTCGTCGGTCCACCACAGTTCCAGTCGGCCCGGGTCGACCTCGGAGCCGTCGATGCGGCGTCCGAAGCCCTCGTAGATGCGCTGCGCGATCCGGCCGCCGGTGAGGCACAGGTGAACCACCCGCTCGGGATCGGCCTGGATCCTGACGATCCGGGCGACCAGGAGGGCCGCCGCCTGTTCGGCGAGGTCCTCGGCTCCGGAGAACCGCAGAACCTGGTCGTTCACGCGTTCGTCGCCTTCTCCACATCGCGTCGTTCACAGCGATCGACCAGCACCGCCATGGCGGAGGCGAAGATGTCGTCGACGTCCAGCCGGCGCAACTCCTCGGTGATCAGCGCATCGATGTCGCGGCGCCGCAGCGCCACCTGGCGGCGGGGCAGGCCGGGCGCCGAGAAGGTGGCCATCCGGCCGTCCTCACGGGCGATCGCGATGTCACCCTTCGTGGTGCGCATGGTGACATTGGTGATGCCCACGCCCTTGCCGCCCTCGCGGCGGTCCACGCGCACCTGCAGCCGGTCCTCCAGCCACGCCGACAGCAACATGCTGGCCGCGTTGTTGGGGCCCGCGTCCACCGACACCGCGGTGATCTTCGCCGGGTAGGAGTCCAGCGCGGACGCCAGCAGCGCCCGCCACGGGGTCAGCCTGGTCCAGGTCAGGTCGGTGTCGCCCGGGGAGTAGTTGCGCGCCCGCCGCTCGATCGCCACCAGGGGCCGGGACGACCCCATCGCGTCGGTGATCCGGCGACTGGCCAGCTTGCCGAGCGGGTCCTCGCCGGGCTTGGCCGGCGCACTGCCGGGCCACCACGCGACCACGGGGGAATCGGGCAGCAGCAGGGCCAGGACGACGGACGCCCGATGCTCGGTCAGCTGACCGTGGAAGCGCAGCGAGATGATCTCGCCCGGCACTTCCTCTCCGAGCCGGATCTCGGCATCCACATGGTCACCGTCGGCGTCGCCGTCGGTGACCAGGATGATCCGGGACGGGTGTTCCCGGCCGGCGTTCTCGCACGCCTCGAGAGCGCGCTCGTAGTGGTTGCCCTCCGCGATCACGATCAGGGTGAAGACCATGGACGAGGCGACGCCGATGTTGTGCCTCGCCTTGACCAGCGCCATGTGGATGCCGGTGGCGTTGGTGTCCGGAACGTTGATGATCATCGATTCTCCTAGGGCCGGCGCCAGACGAAGCCGTCGCGAGCGAGCATGGCCTTGCCGCACGGCGGACCCCACGAGCCGGACGGGTATCCCTCGGGTTGGGTGTCCTGTTCGGCCCAGAAGTCCAGGATCGGGTCGAGGATCTTCCAGGCCAGTTCGACCTCCTCGTGCTGGGGGAACAGCGGCGGGTCTCCCAGCAGCACGTCCAGGATCAGCCGCTCGTACGCCTCGGGACTGGACTCGGCGAACGACGTGCCGTAGGCGAAGTCCATGGTGACGTCGCGGATCTCCATCAGGGTGGCCGGCACCTTCGCGCCGAACCGCAGCGTGATGCCCTCGTCGGGCTGGATCCGCATCACCAGGGCGTTGCTGCCCAGCGCCTCGGTGTCGGTGTGGCTGAACGGCAGATGGGGTGCCGGGCGCAGATTGAGGGCGATCTCGGTCACCCGCCGCGGCATCCGTTTCGCCGAACGCAGGTAGAACGGGACGCCGGCCCAGCGCCGGTTGTCGATGTCGACCCGGATCGCCGCATAGGTCTCGGTCTGCGATTTGGGGTCGATGCCGTCCTCTTCGAGATAGCCGGGAACGAGCTGACCGCCCGCCCAGCCGCCCAGGTACTGGCCCCGGGCCGTGTGGGCCGCGATGTCCCGAGGTGCGCGGGCCGCCGCGAGCACCTTCTTCTTCTCGGCCCGCAACTGCTCGGCGTCGAACGAGGTCGGCTCTTCCATCGCGGTCAGCGCCAGCAGCTGCAGCAGGTGGTTCTGGATCACATCGCGAGCCGCGCCGACGCCGTCGTAGTAGCCCGCGCGGCCACCGATGCCGATGTCCTCGGCCATCGTGATCTGCACATGGTCGATGTAATTGCGGTTCCAGATCGGCTCGAACAGCTGGTTCGCGAACCGCAGCGCCAGCATGTTCTGCACGGTTTCCTTGCCCAGATAGTGATCGATCCGGAACACCGACTGCGAGTGGAAGACCGACGACACCCGGTTCTCGAGTTCGATGGCGCTGGCCAGGTCGTGGCCGAACGGCTTCTCGATCACCACCCGGCTCCAGGCGTGCCTGGTGTCGCGCTTGGCCAGGCCGTGCTTGGACAGCATCGAGACCACCTGATCGAACGCCTTCGGCGGGATCGAGAGGTAGAAGGCGTGGTTGCCGCCGGTGCCCTGGCTCTCGTCGAGTTCCTTCAGGGTCTCCTTGAGCAGCAGGAAGGACTCGTCACTGTCGAAGGTGCCCGATACGAACCGGATGCCCTCGAGCAGCTGCTTCCAGACCTCTTCCCGGAACGGCGTCCGAGCCCGCTCCTTGACGGAGTCGTGGACGATCTTGGCGAAGTCCTCGCCGTCCCAGTCACGACGGGCGAAGCCGATCAGACCGAATCCGGGCGGCAGGAGACCGCGGTTGGCCAGGTCATAGACCGCCGGCATCAGCTTCTTGCGCGCCAGATCGCCGGTCACCCCGAACAGCACCAGGGCGCAGGGCCCGGCGATCCGGGGCAGCCGGCGATCCTGAGGATCGCGCAGCGGATTGGCGGACGTTGTCGGCTCGCTCACTACCCCATCGTGTCGTGAATCACTTGGCGGAGGCAATTGCCTTCTCGACCGATGCGACCAGTTCGTGCCAGGAAACGATGAACTTCTCCACGCCTTCGTCTTCGAGCACTTGGTAGACGTCGTCGAGGTCGACACCGGCTGCGGTGACTTCGTCGAGGACGGCCTGGCCGGCGGCGGCCTGACCGACGATGGAGGTGCCGAGTTCGCCGTGGTCGCCGTAGGCGTCCATGGTCTTCTCGGGCATGGTGTTGACCACACCGTCGGCGATCAGGTTGGTGACGTAGAGGGTGTCGGGCAGGTTCGGGTCCTTGGTGCCGGTGGAGGCCCACAACGGACGCTGCACGTTGGCTCCCTTGGCCTGCAACGCCTTGAACCGGTCGGAGCCGAACACCTCTTCGAAGGCGCCGTAGGCGACCAGAGCGTTGGCGATCGCCGTCTTGGACTGCAGATCGGTGCGGCCGCCGGTGGCGAGCCGCTTGTCGACCTCGGCGTCCACTCGGGACACGAAGAACGAGGCCACCGAGTGAATCGTGGACAGGTCCTTGCCGGCTTCGGCGGCTTCTTCCAGGCCGGACAGGTAGGCGTCCATCACCTCGCGGTAGCGGGCCTCGGAGAAGATCAGCGTCACGTTCACCGAGATGCCGGCGGCGATGGAGGCCTGGATGGCGGGCAGGCCGGGCTTGGTGGCCGGGATCTTGATCAGCACATTGGGCCGGCCCACCAGGTCGTGCAACTCGGCAGCTTGGGCGATGGTGCCGTCGGTGTCGTTGGCCAACGTCGGCGCGACCTCGATCGAGACCCGCCCGTCGTAGCCGTCCGAGGCGGCGTACACGTCGGCGAATAGATCGCAGGCGTTGCGCACATCGGTGGAGCACAGCTGCTTGATCGCGGTGTCGACATCGGCATCGTCCAGCGAACGCAACTGCTCGGCGTAGTCGGCGCCGTTGGTCAGGGCGGCGGCAAAGATCGTCGGGTTGGTGGTCACGCCGGACACGGAATCCTCGGCGATCTTCTGCGCCAGGTTTCCGCTGGTCAGCCGAGCACGCGAGAGGTCATCGAGCCAGATGCTCACCCCTGCGTCCGCCAAAGCCTTCAGACGATCATTCATGGTCGATCAGCTCCTGTTCGTCGGTTTTGCCCCCGGGTGGGGGTAACAGTCCAAAGGAACTCTAGTCGTGGCCGTAGTTCCTGATGGTTGGGAAGGGCTAGACTGCTCGCGATCCGAGCGAGGAGGAGACGACGGGGATGCACTCATCGGCGCCGACGGTTGCAGCCACGCCTTCGGGCTCCCTGCGGGCCTACATCGCGCTCACCAAGCCACGGATCATCGAACTGTTGCTGGTCACCACAGTACCCGCCATGTTCCTGGCCGCGGGCGGTGTGCCGGAATGGCAGAAGGTGGTCTGGACGCTGGTCGGCGGCACCTTGGCGGCCGGTTCCGCCAATGTCTTCAACTCGGTGCTGGACGCCGACATCGACTCTGAGATGCGCCGCACCCGGCGGCGTCCGATGGCGCTGAACAGCGTGCCGCCGGCGCGCGCCTACGTCTTCGGTGCGGTCCTGGGCATTCTTGCCGCGCTCACCCTGGGTTTCGGGGCGAACTGGCTGTCGGCGTCCCTGGCCATGACGGCCAACGCCTACTACGTCTTCGTCTACACGATGGGCCTGAAGCGGCGCACGTCGCAGAACATCGTCTGGGGCGGCATCGCCGGATGCTTTCCGCCGTTGATCGGCTGGACCGCGGTCACCGGCAGTATCGACTGGCCGCCGCTGGTGCTGTTCGCGATCGTCTTCTTCTGGACTCCGCCGCACACCTGGGCGCTCGCCTTCCGCTACCAGGAGGACTACCGGCAGGCGCACGTGCCGATGCTGCCCGTGGTGATGGCGCCGCCGGCCGTGGCCTGGCGGATCCTGGTCTACACGGTGATCACCGTGGCGGTCAGCCTGGTGCTCTGGCCGGTGGCACACACCGGCTGGCTGTACCCGGCGGTCGCCCTGGTGGCCGGCATCCTGATGATCGTCGAGTCGGTCCAGCTCCTGGTCCGGGCGCGGGCCGGCATGACCGAGGCCGCATTGAAGCCGATGCGGCTGTTCCACCTGTCGAACTCCTACCTGGCGGTGGTCTTCCTGGCCGCCGCGGTCGACCCGCTGATCTTCTGAGCGGTGCGGTCGTCCAGCGGGGCCGCCGAGTGCCACAGCAGGCTGATGGCCACCGTGTACAGCGTCGTCCCGATCATGTGCGCGAACACCACTCCCATCGGCAGCCCCAGGAAGTACTGGGTGTAGCCGATCACGGCCTGCAGGCAGGCCGCCCCGATCACCAGCAGCGCCGCCCGCTGCATCCGTCGGACGCCGCGGGCGGCGTAGGCCAGCCAGATAGTCAGAGCAAGGGTGATCCACATGGTGACCGAGTGCAGTCGGGCGACCTCGCTGAGGTCGAAGCCGTTGCGCTGGGCGCCGCCGTCTCCCGAGTGCGGCCCGGCTCCGGTCACCACGGTGCCGAGGTACATCATCAGCAACGACAGCCAGAACACGCCCTGAGCGCCCAGCCACAGCCTGCGGGGTGCCGGTACCGGGCGCAGTTCGAAGGCGTCGTTCACCATCGTCACGCAGGCCACGATGAGAGCCACCGAAAGCACCATGTGCAGCCCGACCACCCAGGGGTTCAGCTCGGTCAGCACGGTGATGCCGCCGACCACCCCCTGCAGGCCGATCCCCAGCCCGACGGCGATCGACAGCACCCGGAGGCGTCGCTTCCGCACCGTACGGAACACCGTGATCGCCGTGCCGAGGGCGACGGCGATCAGCACGAAGGTGAGCAGCCGATTGCCGAACTCGACGAAGGAGTGCCATTCCGCCTCCGGGTGCGGCACGTACGATCCGGGATCGCACTGCGGCCAGGTCGAGCAGCCCAGCCCCGACTTGGTCAGCCGGACCAGCGCGCCCGTCCAGACGATCACCATGTTGGCGATCAGGTTCGCCACCGTCCAGGCGCGAAGGCTCCGCCGTCCGGTCAGGATGTCCATCGGAACACCTTTCGTGCGATCAGGGTGAGAGCGGCCGCCCAGGTCGCCAGGATGAGCAGCGTCAGGGGGGCAAGGGCACCGACGGACGCCGCGCGCAACGCCGCGCCCAGTGCCGCGGTGGGCAGCCAGGGCGGTTGGTCGGCGATCAGCCCGCCCAGCGCCAGGCCGGCGAGATAGACCAGGTTGGCCAGGGCCAGGGTGACCTCGGCCTTCATGGTGCCGGCCAGCATCAGCCCGAGCCCGGCGAAGGCGGCGATGGCGAGCAGGGTGGCCAGCGCCGCGCTGAGCGCGCTGGCCGCCGTCCAGACCGGACGCCAGCCGCAGGCGATCGCCACCGCGACCAGCAATACCGCCTGGATCGCGACCAGCGCGGTGGCCGCCAACGCCTTGCCTGCGATCAGGTCGGCACGACTCAGCGGGGTCGCCACCAGGCGCTCCAGGACGCCGTAGCGGCGCTCGAAGCCGGTCGCCACGGCCACTGAGGTGAACGCCGTCGACCAGGTGGCGACGGCCACCACCGACGCCGGGAACACCGCCGGATCGAGTCCGAAGCCGGAACCCCAGGCCAGTCCTCCGAGCAGCAGGCCGAGCGGGATGGCGAACGCCAGCAGCAGCTGCTCGCCGTTGCGCAGCAGCATCCGCAGCTCCATCGCGGCGTGCCGGACGACGCGCGTCGGGTTCACGCCGCACCGCCGGTGTGGCGCAGGAAGACGTCCTCCAGGGAGGTGTCGGCGGTGAGTTCGGCGACGGTGCCGGAGACGGTCACCCTTCCGGCGTCCATGATCCAGACCCGGTCGGCCAGCCGGGCCGCCTCGTCCATGTCGTGGGTGGTGAGCAGCACCGAGACGCCGCGTCCGCGCAGCCCGGCGATGACCTCCCAGGTGCGCCGTCGCGCGTGCGGGTCCATGCCGGCGGTCGGCTCGTCCAGCAGCACCAGTTCGGGGCGTCCGACCAGGGCGCCGGCCAGGTTCACCGCCTGCTGCTCGCCGCCGGAGAGCCGTCGGTAGGGGCGGTTCAGCAGCGGCGCCAAGGCCAGCGCCTCCACCAGCTCGGCGACCGGCACCGGATCGGGGTAGAGACCGGCGAGGTAGCGCAGCATCTCGCCCGGCCGGACGGCGGACCAGGCGCCCACCGACTGCGGCATCAGGCCGAGCCGTTCGTTGGCGCCGCCGGGTGGTCCGCCCAGCACCAGCACCCGGCCGGAGGCCGGCCGGATCAGGCCCGTCACGCAACGCAGGGCGGTGGTCTTGCCGGCACCGTTGGGGCCGAGCAGCGCGGTCAATTCGCCGACGGCTGCCGTCCAGCACAGTTCGTCCAGCACCCGTCGGCCGCCGAAGCTGACGGTGATCCCGTCCAACTCCAGGGCGTACGAGGGGATCACCGGGTCAGCATATGCCGCCGTCACACCCGGGCGGACCGATTCGGGCTCCGTGCCGCGACCGCCCTCAACCCGGGCCGCGGGTCCGGCTGGCGCTCACCAGGGCGAACGGTGATGGCTGTGGCTGTGGCGTCCGTCGCGCTCGACGCCGACCGCCACGGGGTGCTGGCGGGGCTCGCCGCCGGGACCGATGGCCGCCTGCGGCCGCTCGAGCGACGGTCGGGCCAGCTCGTCGGAGGTCGGCATCTCACCGTCGATGAGCATGCCGTAGAACGACCGCCACACCATCACGCACAGCGCGACGAAGAACACCGCGGCCAGCGCCCAGGTCACCAGGTGGCTGCCCTGTTCGTTCAGGCTCACCGCCAGCTCGACGGCCAGCAACCCGAACAGCGTGGTGAACTTGATCACCGGGTTGAGCGCCACCGACGAGGTGTCCTTGTAGGGGTCGCCGACGGTGTCGCCGATCACGGACGCGTCGTGCAGGCTGGTCCCCTTGGCGGCCAGATCGGTCTCGACGATCTTCTTCGCGTTGTCCCAGGCGCCGCCGGCGTTGGCCATGAAGATCGCCTGATAGAGCCCGAACAGTGCGATCGAGATCAGGTAGCCGATGAAGAAGTAGGGCTCGACGAAGGCGAAGGCCAACGCGGCGAAGAAGACGCCCAGGAAGATGTTCAGCATTCCCCGCTGGGCGTACTGGGTGCAGATCTCGACGACCTTGCGCGAGTCGTCGACGGACGCCCGGGAGCCGCCGTCCAGCCTGATCGTGTTCTTGATGAACTCGACGGCCCGGAAGGACCCGGTGGTGACGGCCTGGATGGACGCGCCGGTGAACCAGTAGATGACGGCCCCGCCGCTGATCAGGCCGAGCAGGAAGGGTGCGTGCAGCAGCGAGAGCTTGTCCAGGTTCTCCGTCATGCCGTGGGTGAGCCCCATGATGATCGAGAAGATCATGGTGGTCGCGCCGACCACCGCGGTGCCGATCAACACCGGTTTGGCGGTCGCCTTGAACGTGTTGCCGGCGCTGTCGTTGGCCTCCAGCAGTCCCTTCGCCCGATCCCAGCGCGGAGTGAAGCCGTGCTCGGCCGCAATCTCCTCCGATACCCCCGGCCGGTCCTCGATCACGCTCAGCTCGTAGACCGACTGGGCGTTGTCGGTGACCGGGCCGTAGGAGTCGACGGCGATGGTGACCGGTCCCATGCCCAGGAAGCCGAAGGCGACCAGCCCGAAGGCGAACACCGCCGGGGCGACCATCAGCGTGCCGACCCCCAGCCCCGAGGTCAGGAAGGCGGCGGTCATCAAGGCGATGATCGTGATCCCGAGCCAGTAGGCCGAGAAGTTGCCGGCGACCAGCCCGGACAGGATGGTCAGCGAGGCGCCGCCCTGGTGCGAACTCTTCACCACCTCTTCGGTGTGCACCGAGTTGGTGGAGGTGAACACCTTGACCAGTTCGGGGATCAGCGCGCCGGCCAGGGTGCCGCAGGAGACGATGCTGGCCAGCTTCCACCACAGCGTGCCGTCGCCGAGGTCGGCGATCAGCAGGTACGAGGTCAGGTAGGTGGCCGCGATCGAGACCACCGACGTGATCCAGACCAAGTTGGTCAGCGGACGCTCGAAGTCCATCGTGCGCAGGTGGCGGTACTTCGCGGTGGTGATCACCGCGTTCACCTCGTACGACGCCGCCGACGTGAGCACCATGACCGCCCGGACGAAGAAGACCCAGCACAGCAGCTGCACCTGCACCAGTGGTTCGTGCACGGCCAGCAGGATGAAGGTGATCAGTGCCACGCCGGTCACCCCGTAGGTCTCGAACCCGTCGGCGGACGGGCCGACCGAATCGCCTGCGTTGTCACCGGCGCAGTCGGCGATCACGCCCGGGTTGCGGGCGTCGTCCTCCTTGATCCGGAGGACGATCTTCATCAGGTCCGAGCCGACGCCGGCGATCTTGGTGAAGATGCCGCCGGCGATCCGCAGCGCGGAGGCGCCCAGCGATTCGCCGATGGCGAAGCCGATGAAGCACGAGCCGGCGATCTCGCGGGGCAGGAACAGCATGATCGCGAGCATGATGAACAGCTCCACGCTGATCAGCACCATGCCGATGCTCATCCCGGCCTTCATCGGGATCTGATGCAGCGGCAGCGGACGACCGCGCAGCGCGGCGAACGCCGTCCGGCTGTTGGCGTAGGTGTTCAACCGGATGCCGAACCAGGCGATGCCGTACGACCCGGCCATGCCGACGATGCTGAACGCGAGCACGATCGCCACCCGGCCCCAGCTCAGGTCGGCCAGGAATTTGAAGTAGGCCAGGATCACGGCGCCGATGAAGGCCCACAGCACCAGCAGGAATTTGCCCTGCTGGATCAGGTAGGCCTTGCAGGTCTCGTAGATGAGTTCCGAGACCTCGCGCATCGCGGTGTGCACCGGCAGCCGCCGCACCTGGACGAACCGGACGATGCCGAACGCCAGGCCGGCCAGCGCGATCAGCAGCCCGATCCCGAGTAGCTGCTTGCCGGTGACGGCGCCCAGAAAGGTGGCCTGGTCGAGGTCGGGCAGGCTCAGATTGGCCTCTCCGCCTCCCTCCGGTGGCGGAGGTGCGGTGGCGCTGCCCGAGCAGCCGGCCAGGGCCAGGCCGAGCAGGGCGGCGAACGAGATGAGAGCGGCACGCGTCCGCTCGGAAACAGGGGGCAGAGCCGCGGTCACGAGGGATCCTCACGAGGTGGTCACGACGGTCAACGACGGCCGTCTGTCCAGTCAAACTACTACCGAGCGTCGTAGTAGTCCGTGGTTTCGCCGCGAGGCCGAGGCGCGGTCAGCGGCGTCTCATGGGGTGAGCAGGGCTCTCAGTACAGCCCGAGTTCGTAGGCCCGGATGGCCAGCGTCACGCGGTTGGTCGCACCGACCTTCGCCATCAGCGCGTTGACGTGGTACTTCACCGTCGAGGGCGACAGATACACCTCGCCGGCGATCTGTTCGGTGGTGCGGCCCTCCCGGATCAGCCGCAGGATCGCGCGCTCGGTCGGCGTGAGCAGCTCAGCCAGGTCGGGACGCCCCCGCCGGTCCACCAGGGCGGCTCCGGCGCCGCCGAGAACGGCCAGCCCGTGGCGCGCCGACTGCACCGCGTGAATGATCGCCTCGGGCGCCAGGTCCTTGGGCAGGAATCCGAGCGCTCCGGCGTTGAGCATTGCCGCGGCGGCTTGTGGGTCGGTGAGCGAGGTGAGCGCCAGCACCTGGGTGGTTGGCGACGCGCCGCGCAGCAGACGGGTGGTCTCCGGACCGTCCGGGTACGGCATCACGATGTCGATGAGTGCGACGTGCGGCCGGTCGCGGTCCAGCGAGTCGAGCGCGTCCGTTCCCGACGCGTAGCTGCCCCGGACGACAAGGTCGGGCGCCGACTCCAGGCAGCTGGTCAGCATCGTCCGGACGAGCGGGTCGTCATCGACCAGGATGACGCGGGTCATCGCCGGCTCACTACCGGCACGGTCGCCCGGGTGATCCAGTGGGTGCCCTCCTGGTGTGCCTGCAGCTGTCCGCCCACCAGCGCCAGCCGTTCGGCGGCGCCGAGCAGGCCCAGTGGACGCGCGGAGCCGGCCGGGCTGCCACCCTCGGCCACCTCGTTGATCAGGGCCAGGTCGGCCGACGTCTCCTCGATGCTGACGATCAGCATGCACGGACGGTTCACCGCGCCGTGCCGCTCGATGTTCGCGGCGGCCTCCTTGACGATGTCGGCCAGGACGCCGCCGGCCTCCGGTGGCACGTCGTCGAGGCTGCCCTCGATCGATGTGGTGACCTCGAATCCGTGCGTCCGCAACTCCTCGACGCTCTCGCGGACGGCCGTGGCCAGCGAGCCGCCGGCGATCGGCGCGGCGTCCGGGTCGGCGCTGCGGAGGGAGCCGAGCACCCAGCGGAGTTGCGCCGCGGCCTGTCCGACGTCGTCGGCGATGGCGCGCAACTGCGACGAACCGTCCGCGTCCGCCGCCTGGTAGGCCTGTCGGGAGATCCGAGCGAGGCTGCGCGCGACGGTGTCGTGGAGATCGCGGGCCACGGCGAGGCGCTGCTGTGCCAAGGCCGCGATCCGGGCCTGTTCCTCGGCCCGCAGGAAGGCCGCGACCGCGCCACCCAGGAGCCACATCAGTGCGAACAGCAACCCCCAGACCAGGGACGCGGTCGCGCCCCTGAGAAACTCGGGATAGGCGATGAACTGCCGCGCCGCGAGGATCAGCCAGTAGGTGAGGGTGAGGACGAGCCGCTCCCGCCGCTGATTGCGGATCCCGGTGCCGAGCACGGGGATCAGCGCCGCGTACTCGCCCGACTCCGCCCATTCCGGGGGGCTCCACAGGTAGACGACCAGGATGGCGGCCAGGGCCGCGCCCGCCGCACGGGGCCAACGGACGGCCAGCGCGGCCGCCAGGCAGGCGGACAGGTCGACGATGACGCCGAGGCGCTCGGTGGAGGTGATGCCGACGAGCAGGCTGAGGGTCGCCACGAACGCGGCGAACACCAGATCGAGTGCCCCGCCGTGGAGCAGTCGATGAATTCGAGCTGGCCGCATGACCCACATCAAACCCTGCGTTTCCGTCGTCCGGGTCCCCCAAAGAGCGTTCTGGACAGTCTTTATCGGCTAACGACTGAACGAAAGTCCGAACTCTTGAAGACTTGTTCGGACGAGTGGCCGAGGCAGCGGCCTACTCAGGGTGTGTCCGCGGGCGTGAGTGAGAAAGTCTGATCATGCCGAAACCCCACCGACGCCGGCGTAGCCAGGGCCACGTGCTTGTCCCTCACGTGGCTGCTGCAGTGATCGCGGCGTCGGCGGTGGCCGGGCTCGCTACCAACCCGTCCTCCGACGTCGGTTGGTGCGATCTGTTTCCCCAATGGCCGACCTGCCACGTGTAGCTCGACCAGCCCGGGGACGACTGCGGTGGCGTCGCTCAGGGATGCCGACATCGAGGGAGGGATGATGGTCGGCGTCCGGCTCGCGAGCGGCGTCGCCGCACTCGGATCGCGGCTTGGTCCAGCAGGCCCGTATCACCGTGCGGGACGCAAAACCAGCCCTGACGCCGTGGTCAGGGTTAGGGCATCCTAAGAAGTTTGACCCTGGCGCGGATTCGACAAGAATGTTCTTGTGAAAAAGGAAGCGGTCACCAAATCCGGCGTTCCGACGCCGGTGGCCGAGTCCGACGCGTCCACCCGGGCTCGCGTCGCCCGGTCCATCCTGCAACACGGCCCGTCGACGGCGTCCGAGCTGGCCCAACGGCTGCATCTGACCCCCGCGGCGGTCCGGCGACACCTGTCGGTGCTGATCGGCGTCGGCCACCTGAGTTCGCGTCAGCAGCGGGTCTACGGGGCCCGTGGCCGCGGCCGTCCGGCCATGGTGTTCGAACTGACCGACGCGGGTCGGGCCGAGTTCCCGCACGCCTACGACACGCTGGCCATCGATGCGCTCGAGTTCGTCCGCAACTCCCTCGGCCCGGACGGCGTCCAGCGGTTCGCCGAAGAGTTCGTCGCCGGGATCGAGACCCGATTCCACGAGATCCGCGGGGAATACGACAATCCCGCCGACGCGTTGGTGAAGGCGTTGAACGATGCCGGCTATGTGGCCTCGGCTCACCCCGTCGCCACCGGCAAGCAGCTCTGCCAGCATCACTGTCCGGTCGCCCTGGTGGCGGCCGAGTTCCCCGAGTTGTGTGAGGCCGAGACCCGTGTCTTCGCCCAACTCCTGGACAGCCACGTCCAGCGGCTGGCCACCATCGCCCACGGCGACGGGGTGTGCACCACCCACGTTCCGCGGCCGGTGAAGCCGTCCGACCATCCGAATAGAAAGGCCGCCTCATGACGACCACTGCACCGCAGGCCCCCGGTCTGGGGGCAACCCAGGAAGAGCACCTGCAGGCGCTCGGCAACTACCAGTGGGGCTGGCACGACTCCGACGTCGCCGGTGCCGCCGCGCAGCGCGGGCTGAACGAAGCCGTCGTGCGCAACATCTCCGCCCTGAAGAACGAACCGGAGTGGATGCTGAACACCCGGCTGCGGGGGCTGAAGCTGTTCGACCGCAAGCCGATGCCCACCTGGGGTGCCGATCTCGGCGAGATCGACTTCGACAACATCAAGTACTTCGTCCGCTCGACCGAGAAGCAGGCCCAGACCTGGGACGACCTGCCCGCCGACATCAAGGACACCTACGACAAGCTCGGCATTCCCGAGGCCGAGAAGGCCCGGCTCGTGGCCGGCGTCGCCGCCCAGTACGAGTCCGAGGTGGTCTACCACAAGATCAACGAAGAACTCGAGCGCCAGGGCGTCATCTTCCTCGACACCGACACCGGCCTCAAAGAGCACCCGGAGCTGTTCCAGGAGTACTTCGCCACCGTCATTCCCGTCGGCGACAACAAATTCGCCTCGCTGAACACCGCGGTGTGGTCGGGCGGCTCGTTCGTCTACGTGCCGAAGGGCGTCCACGTCACCATTCCGCTGCAGGCCTACTTCCGGATCAACACCGAGAACATGGGCCAGTTCGAGCGCACGCTGATCATTGCCGACGAGGGCTCGTACGTGCATTACGTCGAGGGTTGCACCGCGCCGATCTACTCGTCGGATTCGCTGCATTCCGCGGTCGTCGAGATCATCGTCAAGAAGAACGCCCGGGTGCGTTACACGACCATTCAGAACTGGTCGACCAACGTGTACAACCTGGTCACCAAGCGCGCCACCTGCGAAGAGGGCGCGACCATGGAGTGGATCGACGGCAACATCGGTTCCAAGGTCACCATGAAGTACCCGGCCGTCTACCTGATGGGCGAGCACTCCCGCGGCGAGACCCTGTCCATCGCCTTCGCCGGCGAGGGTCAGCACCAGGACGCCGGCTCGAAGATGGTGCACTGCG
>WBZS01000173.1_pt1 | contig 118662 bp, 109 predicted proteins | sample 5204201 | NCBI WGS metagenome assembly WBZS01 (sample SAMN12344357, study PRJNA552823) | activated sludge metagenome | biome: Activated sludge suspended growth; feature: Nitrification reactor; material: Wastewater; isolation source: activated sludge from nitrification reactor of wastewater... | reverse complement strand
TGTTGCAGATCAGGTTCAGGTGGTCGGCGTGCCGGGCGGCGAACTTGAACGTCTTCTTCTCACCACCCCCGCCGAGCAGGATCGGTACGTCGTCTCGGATCCGGGGCTCGTTCATCGCGTGCTCGGTGCGGTAGTGCGTGCCCGTGTGGGTGGGCCGGCCGCCGCGAAGCATGGGTTCGATGATCTGGAGGGCCTCGTCGAGTCGTTCGAAGCGGTCGCCGAAGGTGCCGAACTCGAAACCCAGCTGCCGGTGCTCGAGCTCGAACCAGCCGGCGCCGAGGCCGAGGACGGCTCGGCCGCCGGACATCACGTCGAGCGTGGTGACGGCCTTGGCCAGCAGGGTGGGGTTGCGATAGGTGACCCCGGTGACCAGCGTCGAGAGCTGGATCCGTTCGGTGGCGGTGGCCAGGGCACCCAGGAGCGTGTACGCCTCGAGCATCGGCTCGTCTGGGGTACCCAGACCGGGGAGTTGGTAGAAGTGGTCCATCACCAGGACCGCGTCGAACCCGGCCGCCTCTGCCTCGCGGGCCTGGGCGATCACCGTCGGAGCGATGTCCTCGGGGCGCCGCCCGGGGTAGCTGAAGTTGGGGATCTGGTAGCCGAGTCGGATGCTCACCTTCGCACTGTAGGCCGGGATCCTGTATGCCGCCGGCTCACCCACGCGTGCGTCGCCGGGTGCGGTGCGGGTTGGGGCCGTGGGTTCGGTCCGTGGGGGAAGGCCGCCGGCGCACGGCATACGAACCTGGTGTCACAAGTGGGGGGAGGGGGCGGTCGGTGAGGGGTGGATCGACGAACCTGGTGTCACAAATGGGGCGCGAAACCGATCAATGAGCCCTGGATCGACGAACCTGGTGTCACAAGTGGGGAGCGAGACCGGTCGGTGGGGGCTGGATCGACGAACCTGGTGTCACAAGCGGGGATTCAGGGAATCCGATCGGTGTCCGAGGGGGGACTTGAACCCCCATGCCCTATACGGGCACTAGCACCTCAAGCTAGCGCGTCTGCCTATTCCGCCACCCGGACGAGTGGAGTCCGACCGCGGGGAGCGGTCGAGCACGTCGCGAAACGATACACGGTCCCCGGCGCCACTCGAAATCCACTCAGGCCTCCGCGCACCCCCGCGACCACCGCCCCTCATACAGTGTCGGCATGTCCCCGAACCCGCCCCCGACCGACGTGATCGACCCCGCGGACGAGGTTGTGCGCCTCTGCCGGGACCTGTTGCGGATCGACACGACGAACCCCGGTGACGGCACCGGCCCGGGTGAGGCGGAGGCCGCGGCGTATGTCGTGGCGGCCCTGCGTGAGGTCGGGTTGGACCCGAGCGTCTACGAGAGCGACCCGGGCCGGACCACCGTCGTCGTCCGGATCCCGGGGGCCGACCGCGACCGGCCGGGGCTGTGCGTGCACGGCCACCTCGACGTCGTGCCGGCCCACGCGCCCGACTGGCAGGTCGATCCCTTCTCGGGCGAGGAGCGTGACGGCTGTCTGTGGGGACGCGGCGCCGTCGACATGAAGGACATGGTCGCGATGATCCTGGCCTGTGCCCGCGATTTCGCCCGCACCGGCGAGCAGCCGCCCCGGGACCTGCTCTTCGTCTTCTTCGCCGACGAGGAGGCCGGGGGAGTGAAGGGCTCGCACTTCCTGGTGCGCGAGCATCCGGAGCTGTTCGAGGGCATCTCCGAGGCGATCAGTGAGGTCGGCGGCTACAGCGTCACCGTCGACGACGCGCACGGCCGCGAACGTCGGGCCTACCTGCTGCAGACGGCCGAGAAGGGGATCGCCTGGCTGCGCCTGACCGCCCACGGCCGGGCCGGGCACGGCTCGGTGCCCAACGACGACAACGCGATCGTGCACCTCGCCGGGGCGATCCAACGCATCTCGGCGCACGCGTGGCCCCGCGAGTACGTCGCCTCGGTCCGCGACCTGCTCGCCGGCCTCTCCGAGCTGACCGGGGTCGCGTGGGTGGGCGACGACCTCGAGCCGCTCCTGGCCCACCTGGGACCGGCCGCGGGGTTCGTGCGGGGCACCCTCGCCGACACGGCGAACGTCACGATGCTCGATGCCGGCTACAAGCACAACGTGATCCCCCAGCAGGCCCATGCCAACCTCGACGCACGGTTCCTGCCCGGTCACGAGGACGCCCTGCTGGCGACCCTGGCGGAACTCGCCGGGGAGCACGTGACCCTCGAGGTGCTGCACCGGGACATCTCCCTCGAAGCGCCCTTCTCCGGGCCCCTCGTGGAGGCCATGGTGGCGGCCCTGCGCAGCGAGGACCCCGAGGCCGAGGTGCTGCCCTACTGCCTGTCCGGCGGCACCGACAACAAGGCGTTGTCGACGTTGGGGATCACGGGGTATGGGTTCGCGCCGCTGCGGCTGCCGCGAGACCTCGACTTTGCGCCGATGTTCCACGGCATCGACGAGCGGGTGCCGATCGAGTCACTGCAGTTCGGGGCGCGGGTCTTGGCCCGGCTGCTGCGCACCTGCTGATCGGGTCCGGGGAGGCGTCTGCCGTCGCGACACCCGTGGGGTGCAGCGCCTCACGCCACGCCGCGCACGGACTCAGGCCAGGCCGCGCACGCGGATGATCTTGCGGCGCAACCACGTCCGGGTCCGGCCGCCGACGTAGATCCGGGTGCGGTGCAGTTCCCAATGGCCGTACTCGGCCTCGGCGGCCAGCGCGCGCCGGATGTCGCCACGGGCCATTCCCCGCTCGAAGGACAGCGTGCGGTACTCGTACTCGATCATCACTCCCATTCTTGCCTCATCCCCCTCACATCGGCAGCCGTGAACCCGATACGGTCGAGACATGACCGCTGACCCGCGCGCTGCCCTGTCCGTCCTCGTGGCTGCCCTCGAGAGGCACCTGGAGGCCTGCAGTGGCCGGCACGGTGACGACGACCCGACCGTGGCCGCGGCCTACGAGGACCTCGTCGACGCCTTCGAGGCCTACGACGGCGCCCTCTACGACGCCACCGGGGAGATGACGCCGTTCGACATCTTCGAGGCCGACGACGACACCGACGACGGCGCCTACGAGGACGACGGTGACGAGGACGACGGTGACGAGGACGACGACGAAGACGACGACGAGGACGACGAGTTCGGGCATGAGCACGAGGACGACGAGGAGATCGACGACCACGGCGACGAGGACGGGGACGACGACCAGATCTATGCCGGCCTCGACGACCCGGACCTGGACACCGAGCACCGCTGAGCCGATCGCGGGCGAGCGGGGCGGGGCACGATGAGGCTGGCCGTCAACCTGGGCTACTTCGGGCTGGGCATGGACGCCGACAACCTCGCCGTCGCCCAGGCCGCCGACCGGCTCGGCTATGCCGTCGCCTGGGTCGCCGAGGCCTACGGCTCTGACGTGCCGAGCATCCTGGGGTGGCTGGCCGGGCAGACCGAACGGATCGGACTGGGCGCGGCGGTCATGCAGATCCCGGCCCGGACCCCCGCCATGACCGCGATGACCGCCGCGACGATCGACCACCTGAGCGGGGGCCGAATGCACCTGGGGCTCGGGGTCTCCGGTCCCCAGGTCAGCGAGGGCTGGCACGGGGTGCGGTTCGCCCGCCCGCTGGAGCGCACCCGTGAGTACGTCGAGATCGTGCGGATGGCGTTACGCCGCGAGCGGGTGGCGTATGCCGGGCAGCACTTCACGCTGCCGCTGCCCGGGGGTCCGGGCAAGGCGCTCAAGCTGACCCTTCCCGCCCGGTCCGACCTGCCGATCTATCTCGCCGCCGTCGGGCCCAAGAACCTCGAGTTGGCCGGTGCGGTGGCCGACGGACTGCTCGCGATCTTCTTCTCGCCCGAACAGGCGGCCGCGACCCTTGAACCGGTCCGGGCCGGACGGCTGCGTTCGGGGCGGGCCGCCGCCGAGGACCCGATACGCGGCTTCGACGTCGTGGCCTCCGTGCCGGTCGCGGTCACCGACGACGTGGAGGCCGGGCTGCGCGCGATCGCCCCCTACACCGCCCTGTATGTCGGGGGCATGGGGTCGCGCGAACAGAACTTCTACAACCAGCTCGCCGTGCGAATGGGCTTCGAGGAGGCCGCGGCCAGGGTGCAGGAGCTCTACCTGGCCGGTCGGCATCGCGATGCCGCGGACGCCGTGCCGTCGGAGTTCATCGACGCGACCTCGCTCGTCGGGCCGGTCTCACGGCTGGTTCCCAGACTTCGTGCCTACGCTGCCGCCGGCGTGACGACCGTGGCCGTCTCGCCGTTCTCCGCGGGACGCGACGAGCGGCTACGGACCCTCGAGGTGATGGCCGCCGCGCTCAGGGATTCGGGCACGTCCGACGCCCCGGGGGGTTGACGGCATACATTGCCTTGCGAACAGCCGCCCGAGTGAAGGATTGACGTGGACCCACTGACCTACCTGCAGGCGCTCATCCTGGGCGCGGTCGAGGGCGTGACCGAGTTCCTGCCGGTGTCCTCGACCGGGCACCTGAGGATCGTCGAGGCATTGTTCGGGATGACAACCGACGACCCCACCGTCACCGCCTTCACGGCCGTCATCCAGGTGCCCGCGATCATCGCCGCGCTCCTGTTCTTCCGGGCCAAGATCATCCGCCTGGCCAAGGCCTTCTTCGCCGGACTGCGCAGCGCCCAGGCCCGTGAGCACCACGACTGGACCTTGGCCCTGGCCGCCATCGTCGGCTCGATCCCGGTGGGCATCGCGGGGCTGGCCCTGAAGTCGCTCATCGAGAAGGTCAGCACCCTGTGGGTCGTCGCCTTAGCGCTCATCCTGTTCAGCGCGGTGATGTGGCTCGCCGAACGCCGCCACGACGCGCAGGTGGCGCACGGCGAACAGCGCGGCGAGGAGGACCTGACCGTCAAGGACGGCCTGGTCATCGGGCTCGCGCAGTGCCTGGCCCTGATTCCCGGGGTGTCCCGCTCCGGTGCGACCATCTCGTTCGGCCTCTTCCAGGGCATCACCCGGGTCGTCGCCACCGAGCTGTCGTTCTTCCTGGCCATCCCCGCCCTGGTCGCCGCCGGCGGCTACGAGACCTACAAGGAGCGGGTCGGGCTGGCCGCGATCCCGACCGGTCCGATGATTCTGGGTCTGGTGGTCTCCTTCGTCGTTGCCTACGCCTCGATCGCCTGGCTGCTCAGGTTCGTCGCGTCGAACTCGCTGCGGGCCTTCGTGGGGTATCGGGTGCTCGCCGGGGTCGTCGTGCTCGGGCTGCTCGTCACCGGCGTCGTCAGCGCGACCGGCTGAGTGGCCGGTCGGCCGCCTCAGAGCCAGCCGGACCGTCGGAAGGCGCGATACAGGGACCCGCACGCGATGAGCATGACGGCCACGATCACGAAGTAGCCATACTTGAACTCCGTGCCGGAGACATTGACCGACGCCGTCAGTTCGGGCATGAAGTCGAAGTTCATCCCGTAGATGCCGGCGATCATCGTCGGCACGGCGGCGATCGCCACCCAGGCCGAGATCTTGCGCATGTCGCTGTTCTGCCGGACTCCGACGGCCGCCAGGTGGGCCGTGAGGATGTCGGCGAGCAGCCGGTCGTAGCCGTCGATGTGGTCGGTCACCGCGTGCGCGTGGTCGGCCACGTCGCGGAAGAGGAGCTGGAGTTCGGGGTCGTGGACCGGACTGCGCGGGCCCTCGTACAGGGTGTGCAGGGCGGACACGAGCGGCCCGACGGCCCGCTTGAACTCGAGGGTCTCGCGCTTGAGGCGGTAGATGGCCGCGGTGTCGACGTCGCCGTCGGCGAAGACGTCGTTCTCGATGTTCTCGACGTCCAGGGCCACCTCCTCGTCGATCACCCGATAGTCGTCGACGATCCGGTCGAGGATCCCGTGCAGGGCCGCCAACGGTCCGCGGCGGAGCAGGTCCGGGTCCCGTTCGAGTTCCTGGCGGACCCCCTGCAGCGGTGAGGCCTCACCTCGACGGCTGGTGAGCACGAAGCGCGGCCCGCAGATGACCATGAGCTCGCCCGACTCGATGTCGGAGGTGGCCTCGATGTAGCGCAGCGGGCGCAGCACCACGAGGAGCACGTCGGCGCCGTAACGCTCCACCTTGACCCGCTGACGACCGCTGACCGCGTCCTCGATGGCCAGCGGGTGCAGCCCGAGTTCTTCGTTGACCTCGTGGAACTCCTGGGTCGTCGGGTCCTTCAAGCCGACCCAGACGAAGTCCCCCACACCGCCATCCCGGCCGAGGGCCGCCAGGGCGTCGCTCACGTCGCCACACGGCTGGCGCAGGCCGTCTCGGTAGAGCGCCTTGTCGATCATCACGGGCGCCATTGTCCACGGTGCCCCGGTCACCGTCCTACGCTGCTCGGCATGGCCGTCATCGCCCTCCTCCGTCACGGCCACTCGACCGCCAATGCCGACGGCGTCCTGGCCGGTTGGAGCCCGGGGGTGGCGCTCACTCAGACCGGTCGCGCCCAGGCACAGGCCATCGCCCCGACCCTCCGCGGCCTGGCCCCGGTCCTGGTCGTGACCAGCCCGCTGCAGCGCTGTCGCGAGACCACAGAGCTGGCCTGCGGGACCCTCGCCGTGCCCGTCCGCGTCGAGGAGGACCTGGGTGAGTGCCGGTATGGGGCGTGGACCGGTCGCTCGCTGGCCGAGCTGGTCCGGGAGGCGGAGTGGCGCGAGGTGCAGGACCACCCCGAGACCGCGCGATTCCCGGCGTCGGAGCGCCACGAGGGGGAGTCCCTGGCGCAGATGGCGGCCCGCCTCGACGAGGTCATCGCTCGCATCGACACCGCGGTCGAGGCCGAGCATGGGCCGGATGCCGTGTGGGTGGCGGTCAGTCACGGGGATCCGATCAAGTCGGTGCTCGCCCAGGCCGCCGGTGTCGGGGTCGCCGGGCTCCAACGTTTCCACGTCGACCCCGGCTCGCTCAGCGTGGTCCGGCGGCACGTCACCGCCACCGGGACCCGCTCAATGGTCCTGCTCACCAATCACCGGGGCGGATCCCTCGACCAGATCGTGAGAGCGACCGCCGCCGCACGCGGCGACGCACCGGGAGAGGCGTCCGTCGGCGGGGGAGCGGGCGGGGAGTGACCCGCCGCGCCGCCTTGCGGTCGGCATACCCTAGGGTGCTTATTGCAATAGTCTCGCAATAAGGACTCGTCGAGAGGACCGCCATGCACGTGCCGGACGGGTTCCTCGACGCACCGACCTCGGTCGCGACCGCGGTGCTCGCCGGCACCGTCGTCACCTGGGCCCTGCGCCGCGCGCGCGGCACGCTCGACGATCGCACCGCACCGCTCGCGGGGCTGGTCGCCGTCTTCCTGTTCGCCGGCCAGATGATCAACTTCCCGGTCGGCGCGGGCACCTCCGGCCACCTCCTGGGTGGGGCGCTCGCGGCCGTCCTCGTCGGACCGTGGGTGGCAACCCTGTGCCTCACCGTGGTCCTGAGCGTGCAGGCGCTCCTCTTCGCCGACGGCGGGCTGACCGCGCTCGGGACCAACGTCATGCTGATGGGCATCGTCGGTGTGTGGGTGGGCTGGGGCGGTTTCGTCCTGGCCCGCCGGGTGCTGCCGAAGCGGCTGGGGTCGGTCCCGCTCGCCGCGGCCGTCGGCGGTTTCCTGTCCGTCCCGTTCGCGGCGCTCACCTTCGTCGGCTTGTATGCCGTGGGCGGTGCCGCGCCGATCCCGTTGGCCCCGCTCGCGGCCGCGATGGTGGGCTGGCACGTGGTCATCGGCCTGGGGGAGGCGCTGATCACCGCGGCCGTCGTGGCCAGCCTGGTCCGCACCCGTCCCGATCTCGTCGCCGGTGCCCGTGGATTCCTGCAGGCCGGTGACCTGGAGATCCGAGAGGTCGTGGCCCGATGAGGGCCGTGCTCGCCTGGGGCCTGGGGATCTCCCTCGTCGTTGCGGGCGTGCTGTCCACGGTGGCCTCGACGCATCCCGACGGACTTGAGTATGTCGCCGGCCGGCTCGGCTTCAGCGGCACTGCGGTCCAGCCCGCGAGCGCGGACGGACCGCTTGCGGGCTATCGCTTCCCCGGGGTTGGCGGACTCCTCTCCGGCGGCCTCGCCGGGGTCGTCGGGGTGGTCGTCGTGGCGGTGCTCGCCTTCGGGTTGATGCGACTGCTCAAGGGCTCGTCGTCGAAGCGGCCCTGACGTGGGATCGAGACCGGGCCTGCACCTGCACGTCGAGGGCGACACCCTGTTGCACCGCTTCCCCGCCCAGACCAAGATCGCTGGACTGTTCGCCTTCGCCCTGACCGTCGTCGCGGTCCCGGCGCCCGGCGTGGCCCCGTTGGCCCTCTCGCTGATGATCGGGGTCGGCCTCGTCGCCGGCACGCGCGTCCCTTGGCGACAGGTGTGGCCTCGGCTGCTCGTCGAGGTCCCGTTCCTCGTCTTTGCGCTCGTCCTGCCGTTCGTCGCCAGCGGGCCCCGCGTCCGCCTCGGCGGTGTGCCGGTGTCGGGCGCCGGGCTGATGGCCGCGTGGCTGCTCGTGGCGAAGGGCACGGCCGCGGTCCTGGCGGCGACCGCGTTCAGCGTCACCACCTCGCCTCGTGACCTCGTGGTGGGCCTGCAACGGCTGCGCGTGCCGGACACGCTCGTCGGCATCCTCTCCTTCATGGTGCGGTATGCCGGCGTGGTCACCGACGAACTGGGTCGGATGCGGATCGCGCGGGAGTCCCGCGGCTTCCGGCCCCGCTCGGTGCGGTCCTGGCCCACTCTCGGACGGACCATGGGAACCCTCTTCGTGCGCAGCTTCGAACGGGGCGAGCGCGTGCACCTGGCGATGACGAGTCGGGGGTGGACCGGACGCTTCCCCACCCTCGCGGACCGCCCGGTGGCGCCCCACGAGTGGGCCGTGAGTGCGCTGCCGGCCCTGGCGATCGGGCTCGCCGTCCTGGTCCAGGCGGTGCTGCCGTGAGCGTGCCCGTCCTGGACCTGCGCAGCGTCGCCTACGCCTACCCGGGCGGCCACCAGGCGCTCTTCGGGGTGTCCCTGCACGTCCACGCGGGCGAACGGGTGGCCCTCCTGGGCCCGAACGGGGCCGGGAAGACGACACTCGTCCTGCACCTCAACGGGATCCTGACCGCGGGCTCGGGCACCCTCGAGGTGTCCGGACTCCCGGTCACCAAGGCCAACCTGCCCGAGATCCGGCGTCGGGTGGGCGTCGTGTTCCAGGACCCCGATGACCAGCTGTTCATGCCCACCGTGCGCGACGACGTGGCGTTCGGGCCGATGAACCTCGCCCTGGGACCCGACGAGGTGGCCGCGCGGGTGGTGGCGGCGCTGGCCGCGGTCGGGATCAGCGAGCTGGCCGACCGGGCCCCGCACCACCTGTCCTTCGGTCAACGGCGGCGGGTGGCGATCGCGACCGTGCTCGCGATGGAGCCCGACATCCTCGTCCTCGACGAGCCCACCTCGAACCTCGACCCGACCGCCCGCCGCGAACTCGCCGAGATCCTCTCGGCGCTGCCGGTCACCCTGCTCATGGTCACGCACGACCTGCCGTTCGTGGCCCAGCTCTGCGAGCGTTCGGTCGTGCTCTCGGATGGGGTCGTCGTCGCGGACGGCGACACGCTCACCCTGCTGTCCGACGCCACCTTCCTCGCGCGGCACCGGCTCGAACTGCCCTGGGGATTCACCCTCGAGGCCATGCGGGGTGCGGCGGTCGGTCGGGGGCCGACGGCCCGGGGCGGTTTAGAGTCGTCGGTATGACGTACCAGGACTTCGACCCGGTCGAACGGTTCGTCGTCGGCACGGTGGGTCCACCGGGCCAACGGGTCTTCTTCCTCCAGGCGCGCACCGGTCACCGGCTGGTCAGCGTCTCCCTGGAGAAGGGCCAGGTCGCGCTCCTCGCCGAGCGGCTGACCGACCTGCTCGACGCCTCCGGTCTGGACGCCACCGGGTACGTCGACAACAACCCGCTCGAGGCGCCCATCGAGGACGAGTTCAGGGTCCTCACCCTCGGCCTGCAATGGGACACCGCCCGTGAACGGGCGATCGTGCTGTGTCATGACCACGACCCCGAGGACGACGACGCCGCCCGGATCGGCCAGACGGTGCGCGTGGTGCTCACGGCCAGCCAGGTCCGAGAGTTCGCCCGACGGGCCGAGTCGGTGGTCGCCGCCGGGCGGCCACCGTGCCCGTTCTGCGGTCAGCCGCTCGGTCCCGACGGGCACCTCTGTCCGCGGGCCAACGGCTACCGGCGCTGACCCCGTGGAGGACCGCCAGGAGGGTGCCCAGGTGCTCGACCTGCTCGAGCGCGGACGCCTCGAGGCGCTCGGCCGACTCGTCGACTCCTCGAACGGGGCCCTTCTCGTCGAGGTGGTGGCCGGGAGTGAACGGTTGCTCGCCATCCACAAACCGATCGCGTTCGAGCGGCCGCTGTGGGACTTCCCGGACGGACACCTCGCCTGGCGGGAACGGTCCGCCTATCTGGTCGCGGAGGCCGCGGGCCTGGGTCACGTGCCGCCGACGGTCGTGCGGGACGGGCCGTGGGGCCCCGGGTCGATCCAGGAGTGGATCGGCGGCGAGGACGGGTCAGACCTGGAGGACCTCGTCACGGTCTGCGCGTCCGATGAGGTCCCGGCCGGCTGGCGTCATGTGGTCGCAGGTCGCGATCCGCAGGGGCGGGACGTGGTGCTCGCGCACAGCGACGACGAGGGCGTGGCCGACCTGGCCCTCCTGGATGCCCTGCTCAACAACACCGACCGCAAGGGCAGCCATGTCGTGCGCGCCCGGGGTCGCGTCTGGGGCTTCGACCACGGGGTCACCCTGGGCCTCGACCCCAAGTTGCGCACGGTCCTGTGGGGGTGGGCCGGGCAACCGCTGGGGGAGCGGGACCGGGAGACCCTCGCCCGGCTGCTCCGGGCGCTGAGCGGTGGTTCGTTGCGCGCCGAACTCGCGGACCTGCTGACGCCCGCCGAGATCGACGCGCTGCACGAGCGGGCGACACGGATCGAGCGGTCGGGGCTCCACCCGCTGCCGAGTCCGAACTGGCCCTCGATCCCGTGGCCGGCGATGTGATGGCCCACCCGTAGGCTTCGCGTGTGAAGTCCTGGCCCGCTCCCTTCCTGCCCGAGATCCCCGGACACGGGGAGGTGCCCTCTCTGGTCGACACCTCCACCGGGCAGCGGCTGCCGGCCACGACAAGCGACACGTTCGCCCTCTACGTGTGCGGGATCACCCCGTATGACGCGACCCACCTCGGCCACGCCGCCACCTACGTCACCTTCGACATCCTCCAGCGTGCGGTCCGGGACGCCGGCGTGACCGTCCGCTTCGTGCAGAACGTCACCGACGTCGATGACCCGCTCTTCGAACGCGCGGCCCGGGACGGGGTCGACTGGCGTGAGCTGGGTCGCCGGGAGAATGACCTCTATCGGGAGGACATGACCGCGCTGGCGGTGCTGCCCCCCGACGAGTACGTCGGCGTCGAGGAGTCGATGGACCGGATCGCCGACGCGGTCACCAGGCTGCTCGAGTCCGGCGCCGCGTATGCCGTGCCGGTCGACGACGGGCGTCCGTTGGAGGCACCGGCCCACGACCTCTACCTCGACCTCGCTCAGCGGCCCGGGTTCGGCCACGTGTCGGGCTGGACCGAGGGCCAGATGGACGAGGTCTTCGGCGAACGCGGTGGCGATCCCGAACGCGCCGGGAAGCGGCACCGGTTCGACCCGCTGCTCTGGCGGGCGGCGCGCACCGGCGAACCGTCGTGGCCCCATCCGGTGCTCGGACCCGGCCGTCCGGGCTGGCACATCGAGTGCACCTCGATCACCCTGGACCACCTGGGCATTCCCTTCGACGTCAAGGGAGGCGGGACCGACCTGATCTTCCCCCACCACGAGATGGGGGCAGCCCAGGCGGAGGCGCTCGTCGGCGACCCGACCTTCGCGCGGATCTACGTCCACCAGGGGATGGTGGGCTACCTGGGCCACAAGATCAGCAAGTCCCGGGGCAATCTGGTCCTCGTCTCCACGTTGCGGGCCGAGGGAGTCGACCCGATGGCGATCCGGCTGGTCCTGCTCGACCACCATCATCGACAGGACTGGGAGTACACGCCAGCGGCGCTTGTCGAGGCGCAGGAGCGTCTGGGTCGGTGGCGGACGGCGTTGTCCGGCAACGTCGCCCCCGCGGCCGAGCCGCTGCTGGCCGCGATCCGGGCCGCGTTGGCCGACGACCTCGACACCCCGATGGCGTTGCGCGCCATCGATGCGTGGGCGGGGGAGTCGCTGGCGGGTCTCGGGGCGGACCCGACGGCGGCCGGCGTGGTGGCCAGAGCCCTCGACGCCCTGCTCGGGGTCCGGCTCTGACGGGGACCCCGGCCTCGTCTCACTCGTCGGAGTGCCGTCGGCGCAGGTAGCGCTCGAACTCCTTGGCGATCGCATCGCCGGTGGCCTCCGGGAGCTCCGCGGTGTCCTGGGCCTCCTCGAGCGCCTCGACGTACTCGCCGATCTCGGGGTCGCCCGCGGCCAGTTCGTCGACGCCGCGCTGCCAGGCCCGTCCGTCGTCCTCGACCTCGGCATGGTCGATGGGGGCGTCGAGGAGCACCTCGAGCCTGGCGATCAACGCCGCGGTGGCCTTCGGGGAGGGGGTGTGGCCGGCGTAGTGGGGGATGGCCGCCCAGGCCGACACCGACGGGATGCCGACCTGCACCGCGGCGTCGGCGAGCACCCCGACGATGCCGGTGGGGCCCTCATACGTGCTCGCCTCGAGGTCGAAGCGGTGCCGGACGTCGTCCTGGTCGCTCGTCACGGTCACCGGGATCGGCCGGGTGTGGGCGACGTCGGCCATCAGCGCCCCGAGAGTGATGAGGAGTTGCACATCCGCGGCCTGGGCGAACTCCATGAGCTCGACGGCGAAGGCCCGCCACCGGAACGAGGGCTCCACGCCGTGGACGAGGACGACGTCCCGCCCGAGTGGGGTGTCCCTGGCCACGAGCAGTCGAGTGGTGCGCCACGAGATCCGGCGCTGTCCACTGTCGATGAGGACCCGCGGGCGTTGAACCTGGAAGTCGTAGTAGTCCTCCGGGTCGAGGGCGGCCACGGGTTCGGCCCCCCACTCCTGGGCGAGGTGCTCGAGGACGCCGGAGGCGGCTTCCCCGGCATCGTTCCAGCCCTCGAAGGCCGCGATCATGACGGTGTCCCGAAGGTCGGGGAGCTCCTCCAACTCGATCACGAATTCTCCTTCGCCGGGGCGGCCGATGTCCTCACACCCTATGCACGCCCGGCGGATCCGGTGCACAACCGTTCGTAGACTCGCGGCATGACGTTTCCGGCAGCGGTCCTCTGGGACATGGACGGCACCCTCGTCGACACGGAGCCGTACTGGATCGCCGCCGAGCACGAGATCGTCGAGTCGTTCGGCGGCACCTGGAGTGATGAGCTGGCCCTGCACCTGGTCGGCCAGGACCTGATGGTGTCGGCGCGCCTCCTCCGGGAGAACTCACCGATCACGTGGGACGAGCAACGGATCGTGCACGAGCTGCTGGTGAGGGTGGTCGCCGCGGTGCGTGCGCACGTGCCCTGGCGCCCGGGAGCCGCCGAGCTGCTCGCCGCTCTGGCGGCCGAGCGGGTGCCGTGCGCCCTGGTGACGATGTCGTGGACCTCGCTGGCCGACGCGGTGGTGGTGGCCCTCCCACGCGGGTCCTTCGCGGAGGTCATCACCGGTGACCGGGTCGCCCACGGGAAGCCACATCCCGAGCCCTACCTCGTGGCGTGCCGGGCGCTGGGCGTCGCTCCCGAGGACTGCGTCGCCCTCGAGGATTCGCCGACCGGTGTGCGGTCGGCGGTCGCCGCCGGGGTGCCCACGGTGGCGATCCCGAGCCTTCTCCCGGTTCCTCCGATGGCGGGGGCCGTGCAGATCGAGACCCTCGCCGGGGTCGGACCGGCCCGGCTCGCCGCCCTGGCCCGGGACGCGCGCGCGACGGCTCAGTCGTCGGCCGGCACGACCTGACCGGACACGGCCGGGTCGAGCACCCGGGCTGAGGCCCGCTCGGGAAGAGGCGGGGGCGTCCCGCCGAACTCCGGGCACAGCTCCTGGAAGTCGCACCAGCCGCACAGGGTGGACCGGCGAGGGCGCCAGTCCCCGGTCTCCGCGGCCCGCGCGACCGCGGCCCAGACGGCCTTGAGGTTGCGCTCGATCCCCAGGAGGTCGTGCTCGTCGGGGACATAGCGGACGATCTCCCCGTCGCCGAGGTAGACGAGCTGGAGGACCTTGGGGATCTCGCCACGCAGTCGCCAGAGGACCAGGGCGTAGAACTTCATCTGGAACAGGGCCTTGCCCTCGAACCGCTCGCCGGGGGAACGGCCGGTCTTGTAGTCCACGACCCGCATGGCCCCATCGGGCGCGACGTCGAGTCGGTCGACATACCCACGCAGGGTCAACCCGTCGACCTCGGTCTCGACGTAGAGCTCACGCTCGGCGGGCTCGAGCCACCGCGGGTCCTCCAACTCGAACCAGCGCTCCACCAGCCGGGCGGCATCACTGACCCAGGTCGAGGCGTCGAGGTCCTCGGCCTCCTCGATCATGGCGGCCAGCTCGGGGCGCTCCTCGACGAGGGCCGCCCACCGCCCGGGGATGAGCCCCACGGCGGCCTGCGGGGTGCGCTGAGGGGCCGGGAGGTCGAAGAGGTGCTCGAGCACCGAATGGACGAGGGTGCCCCGAGCGGCGGCCGGGGACGGCGGGCCCTCGATTCGGTCGATCGTGCGGAACCGGAAGAGCAGCGGGCACTGTTTGAAGTCCGCGGCGCGGCTCGGGGACAGTGCGGGGGACATGCCAGACACCGTATGCCGTGATGCCGACAGTGCTCTCGGCCGACCCACCCGCCGGGGGAGGGGATCAGTCCTCGGGGAAGTAGCCCAGGTTGGGGCCGAGCCAGCGCTCGGCCTCGAGGACGCTCCACCCCTTGCGGGCCGCGTAGTCCTCGACCTGGTCCCGCCCGAGCCGACCGACGACGAAGTACTGGCTCTGTGGGTGGCCGAAATACCAGCCGGACACGGCGGCGCCGGGCCACATGGCCATCGACTCGGTGAGCTCGATGCCGGTGCGCGCGGTGACGCCGAGCAGCTCGAACAGGGTCTCCTTCTCGGTGTGGTCGGGACACGCCGGGTATCCCGGTGCCGGCCGAATGCCCTGGTAGCGCTCGGCGATGAGCTCGTCGTTGCCCAGCGACTCCTCGGGGGAGTGGCCCCAGAACTCGGTCCGCACCCGTTGGTGCAGCCGTTCGGCGAACGCCTCGGCCAGTCGGTCGGCGAGCGACTCGAGCAGGATCGCCGAGTAGTCGTCGTGCTCGGCCTTGAACGCCATGACCCGTTCGTGCGCGCCGAGCCCGGCCGTCACGGCGAACCCGCCGACATGGTCGACCAGTCCGGACCCGACCGGGGCCACGAAGTCGGCCATCGCCCGATTCGGGATCCCGTCCCGGTGCTCACCCTGCTGGCGCAACCCGCGCAGGGTGGCGAGGACCGCGGACCGGGACCGGTCGGCATACACCTCGATGTCGTCGCCGACCGCGTTCGCCGGGAAGAGCCCGATCACGCCGTGCGCGGTGAGCCACTTCTCCGCGATGATCGCGTCGAGCATCACCTGAGCGTCCTCGTAGAGCTTGCGGGCGGCCTCGCCGACACCGGGAGTGTTCAGCACATCGGGGAAGCGACCCTTGATCTCCCAGGCCGCGAAGAACGGTGTCCAGTCGATGAACTCACGCAGCTCGGCCAACGGGTAGTCGAGCAGCTCGGTGATGCCGAGCGCCCGCGGCTCCAGCGGAACCCCCGCAGTCCAGTCCACGGGGGTCGCGTTCGCGCGGGCCGCGGACAGCGAGGTCAGCGGCCGCTCGGTGGCCTTGGCGGCGTGCCGGGCCCGCAGGGCGTCGTAGTCCTCGCGAACACTGGTGAGCAGCGTCTCGCGCTGTGTCTCATTCAGGAGCTGGCTGACCACCGGCACCGAGCGGGAGGCGTCCTTCACCCAGACGACCGGCCCGTGGTACTGGCCGTCGACCTTCACGGCCGTGTGCGCGCGTGAGGTCGTCGCCCCGCCGACGAGGAGCGGGATCTCGAAGCCCTGGCGCTCCATCTCCGCCGCGACCCGGACCATCTCGTCGAGGGAGGGCGTGATCAGCCCGGAGAGTCCGATGAGGTCGGCACCGACCTCGCGGGCGGTGTCCAGGATCTTCTGGGTGGGCACCATGACCCCGAGGTCGATGACGTCGTAGTTGTTGCACTGGAGCACGACGCCGACGATGTTCTTGCCGATGTCGTGGACGTCACCCTTGACGGTCGCCGTGACGATCAGGCCCTTGGCCTGGCCGAGACCGACCCCGGTGCGTTCCTTCTCGGCCTCGATGTGCGGGATCAGGTGGGCCACCGCCTTCTTCATCACGCGGGCCGACTTCACCACCTGGGGCAGGAACATCTTGCCCGCCCCGAACAGGTCGCCGACGACGTTCATCCCGTCCATCAGCGGGCCCTCGATCACCTCGATCGGGGCCCCCCCGGCCGCCGCGATCTCGAGGCGCAGCTCCTCGGTGTCCTCGACGACGAACTCGTCCAGGCCCTTGACCAGGGCGTGGGTGATCCGTTCGCGCACCGGGAGCCCGCGCCACTCCTGGACGCTCGCCTCCTCCTGCTCCCCGGTGGCGTTGAACCGGTCCGCGACAGCGAGCAGTCGCTCGGTCGCATCGGCCCGCCGGTTGAGCACGACGTCCTCGATACGCTCCCGCAGGTCGGGGTCGATCTCGTCGTACACGACTAGCGCGCCGGCGTTGACGATCCCCATGTCCATCCCGGCGCGGATGGCGTGGTAGAGGAACACGGCGTGGATCGCCTCACGCACCGGGTTGTTCCCGCGGAACGAGAAGGACACGTTGGAGACGCCGCCGGAGACCAGGGCGTGCGGGAGGTGGCTCTTGATCCAGGCCGTGGCCTCGATGTAATCGGTGCCGTAGGCCGCATGCTCCTCGATGCCGGTGGCGACCGCGAAGATGTTGGGGTCGAAGATGATGTCCTCGGGTGGGAAACCCACCTCGTCGACGAGCAACCGGTAGGCCCGCTCGCAGATCGCGATCCGGCGAGCCAGGGTGTCGGCCTGGCCGTCCTCGTCGAAGGCCATCACGACGACCGCGGCACCGTACTTGCGGCACAGCCGGGCCTGGGCGAGGAAGGGCTCCTCTCCCTCCTTCATCGAGATCGAGTTGACGATGCACTTGCCCTGCGCGGCCTTGAGGCCGGCCTCGATGACCTCCCACTTCGAGGAGTCGACCATGAGCGGGACGGTGCAGATGTCGGGTTCGCCGGCGACCAGCTTGACGAAGCGGTCCATCGCGGCGACCCCGTCGATCATCCCCTCGTCCATGTTGATGTCGATCACCTGGGCGCCGGCCTCGACCTGTTGGCGGGCCACGGCCAGCGCAGCGGGGTAGTCCTCCTCCGTGATCAGGCGTCGAAACCGTGCGGACCCGGTGATGTTGGTGCGCTCCCCGACGTTGACGAACAGCGACTGCTCGGTGACGACCAGCGGTTCCAGCCCGGACAACCGCAGGGCAGCCTCCGGTCGCGCGGGGACCCGTGGCGGCACGCCGTCGACGACGGCCGCGAGGGCGGCGATGTGGGCGGGTGTGGTCCCGCAGCAGCCGCCGACGATGTTGACCAGCCCGCTGGTCGCGAACTCGCCGACGACGCCGGCCATCGCGGCCGGGGTCTCGTCGTACTCGCCGAAGGCGTTGGGCAGCCCGGCGTTGGGGTGGACCGAGACGAAGCAGTCGGCGAGCCTGGCCAGCTCCGCGGCATACGGTCGCAGGTCACCGGCCCCGAGCGCGCAGTTGAGCCCGATCGCCAGCGGCCGCGCGTGGCGCACCGAATACCAGAAGGCCTCGGTGACCTGACCCGACAGGGTCCGGCCCGACGCATCGGTGATCGTGCCGGAGATGAACACCGGCCAGCGGCGCCCGGTCTGCTCGAACAGCGTCTCCAGGGCGAAGATCGCGGCCTTGGCGTTGAGCGTGTCGAAGATCGTCTCGACGAGCAGCCCGTCGGCGCCGCCCTCGACCAACCCACCGGCCTGCTCCAGGTAGGCCTCGACGAGCTCCTCGAAGGTCACGTTGCGCGCGCCGGGGTCGTTGACGTCCGGGGAGATCGAGGCGGTCCGGTTCGTCGGTCCGATGGCCCCGAGCACCCAGCACGGCCGCCCCGTCTCCGCCGTGACCGTGTCGCAGGCGGCCCGAGCGACGACGGCGGCCGCCACGTTGATCTCGCGGGCCAGGTCGGACATGCCATAGTCGGCCAACGAGATCCGCTGCGCATTGAAGGTGTTCGTCGAGACGAAGTCGGCACCGGCCAGCAGATGCTCGCGATGGATGCCCTCGATGACGTCGGGGCGGGTCAGGCAGAGCAGGTCGTTGTTGCCGAGCAGGTCACTGGGCCAGTGGGCGAACCGGTCCCCGCGATAGTCGGCCTCGCCGAGTCCCTTCCCCTGGATCGTCGTACCCATCGCCCCGTCGAGGACGGCGATCCGGTCGGTGAGCAGGGCCGTCAGCTCGTCGGTCGCGTCCGGACGGTAGGTGGGCATGAAGGACTTCCTGGCGGGAGGGGATCGGGCTCAAGTATGCCGCCCGCCCCCTCGCGCGGTCGGCGCGTCTCCTACGGTGGGCCTCTAGGCTCAGGCCCATGACGACGACGGCGCCCCGGACGACGGGCCCCGGCCTCAAGGTGGCCACCATTGCGGGGGTCCCGGTGCACCTGGCCTGGTCCTGGTTCGCGCTCGCCGCCGCCATCTCGCTCTGGTTCGGTCTGGGCGCCGCCGGCGGATCGGCGGCCGGCTTCCTCGTCGGGCTCGGCTACGCCCTGTTCCTGCTGGCCGCCGTCCTCGTCCACGAGGGAGCCCACGCCGGCGTGGCCCGAGCGCTCGGCATCCCGGTGCACCGGGTGGTGGCCGACTTCCTCGGCGGCCACACGGCGTTCGACGCACGCGGGCTGACCGCCGGCCGGTCGGCGCTGATCGCCCTCGCCGGGCCGGTGGGGAACCTGACCTTCGCGGCGCTGGTCTGGCTCGGAGGGCAGGGCGTGGGTGCCGGCGTGCTCCATCTCGTCCTGGCCGGCGCGGCCTGGATCAACCTGTTGCTCGCCGCCTTCAACCTCCTCCCGGGGCTGCCCCTCGATGGGGGACAACTCGTCGAAGCGATGGTGTGGGGGGCGACCGGACGGCGCTCCCGCGGCATGGTCGCCGCCGGGTGGGGTGGTCGCGTCCTGGCCGTTGCCCTGGGCCTGTGGTTCCTCGGTCGGCCGTTGATCGAGGGCACCCCACCGGACACCGTGGTCTGGCTCTGGGCCCTGCTGTTGGGGTCGACGATCTGGCGCGGTGGCAGCGCAGCGATCGCCCGCGGCGCAGCCCTCGCCGGCGTCGACGGGATCACGCTGGGGACGGTCGCGGCCCCGGCCGTCCTGCTTCCGGTGGACACCCCCCTGTCGCAGGCCCTGGCCACCGGCCGGGTCGCAGTGGGTCTCGACGAGACCGGGCGTCCCACATTGGTGCTGGTGGCCTGGGAGGGCCACGATCCCCGCGCCCTGCCGCAACACACCCCGATGGCCGCGGTGATGAGGCGAATCCCGGACGGGAACGCCGTCGAGGCGGGTCCGTCGGACCCGGTGACGATCGCCCTGGCGGCGATGGCCACCTCTCGGGTGGGCCTGGCCGTGCTCTGCGCCGACGGAGTGCCGTGGGGAGTGGTCTCGGCCGACGCCGTCCAGGGGTCGGCCCGGGCCGCTCACTAGACTCACCGTTCATGACAGCCATCGGCGCCGAGCTCAGGCGGGGGCCCTTCTCCGAGGGCGAACGCATCCAACTCACCGACCCCAAGGGGCGGATGCACACGATCACCCTCGGCGCCGGCAAGCAGTTCCACACGCACCGTGGGTTCCTCAACCACGACGACCTGATCGGTGCGCCGGACGGATCGACGGTCAAGAACACGGTGGGCATCGAATACCTCGCGCTGCGGCCCCTGCTCTCGGACTACGTCATGTCGATGCCGCGGGGGGCGGCCGTCGTCTACCCCAAGGACGCGGGTCAGATCGTCACGATGGCCGACGTCTTTCCCGGGGCGGTCGTCGTCGAGGCCGGGGTGGGGTCCGGCGCGCTGTCGATGTCGTTGCTGCGGGCCGTCGGGTCGCAGGGGAGGGTGCACTCCTTCGAGCGCCGGGCCGACTTCGCGGACATCGCGATGGCCAATGCCCGGGCCTTCTTCGGGAAGGACCATCCGGCGTGGACGGTCACCGTCGGCGACCTCGTCGAGGCCCTGCCGGCCACCGTCGACGCCGGCACGGTCGACCGGGTCGTCCTCGACATGCTCGCACCCTGGGAGTGTCTGGAGGTGGTGGCCGACGCGCTCGCACCGGGGGGAGTCCTGATCTGCTATGTCGCGACCGCGACCCAGCTCTCCCGGGTTGCCGAGGCGATGCGCGACTATGGCACCTTCACCGAGCCGCAGGCGTGGGAGTCCCTCGTTCGCGGCTGGCACCTCGAGGGATTGGCGGTCCGCCCCGAGCACCGGATGCACGGCCATACCGGCTTCCTGATCACCACCCGGCGGCTGGCCCCCGGCGTCACCCCGCCGCTGCGCAAACGGCGGCCGGGCGGTGGGTATGACGTGTCCGCCGAGGCGGAGGCGTGGTCGCCGGAGGCGTTGGGGGAACGGGTCCCCTCGGAGAAGCGCGTCCGTCGGGTCCGGCGCAGCGTCGCACCGCCGGTCGGCGGAACTTCCGAGTCGTCTGACTCGTGAAGGGTTAGGGTCGAGTCGACCCAGCATTGATCAGGAGGTGCCCGATGTCCGGTGACGTCCCCGCCGAGGTCGCGCGCCTCACGTCGCAGGTCGCGACGATGCAGTCGCAGAACGAGCGCCTCGTGCGCACCCTGCGCGATGCCCGGGAGCAGATCGTCACCCTCAAGGCCGAGGTCGACCGACTGGGCCAGCCACCGGCGACCTACGGAGTGCTCCTTGAGCGCTTCCCGGAGGGCACCGTCGACATCCTCACCGGCGGCCGCAAGATGCGGGTCGCCGTCAGTCCCGGAGTGGAGGTCGCCGACCTCACACCCGGTCGTGAACTGATGCTCAACGAGAGTCTCAACGTCGTCGCCGTGCACGGGTTCGAGTCGATCGGCGAGGTCGTGCTCGTCAAGGAGCTGCTCGAGGACGACCGGGTGCTCGTCCTGGCGCACGCCGACGAGGAGCGCGTCTGCCGGCTCGCCGAACCGTTGCGGGGGGCGGGGATCCGGGTCGGGGACGCCCTGCTGCTGGAGTCCCGATCGGGCTTCGTCCTCGAGCGGATCCCCAAGGCGGAGGTGGCCGACCTGGTCCTCGAAGAGGTGCCGGACATCTCCTACGAGGACATCGGCGGCCTGCGCGGTCAGATCGAGTTGATCCGCGACGCCGTCGAGTTGCCCTATCTGCACCCGGACCTCTACGTCGAGCACCGGCTCAAGCCGCCCAAGGGGGTCCTGCTCTACGGCCCACCCGGCTGCGGCAAGACGATGATCGCCAAGGCGGTCGCGGCCTCGCTGTCCCGCAAGATCGCCGAGAAGGAGGGCCGGCCGGAGGGCAAGAGCTACTTCCTGAACATCAAGGGCCCGGAACTGCTCAACAAGTATGTCGGTGAGACCGAACGGCACATCCGGCTCATCTTCCAGAGGGCGCGAGAGAAGTCGAACGAGGGCTTTCCGGTGGTCGTCTTCTTCGACGAGATGGAGTCGCTCTTCCGGACCCGCGGGTCCGGGGTGTCCAGCGACGTCGAGACCACGATCGTGCCGCAACTGCTCGCCGAGATCGACGGCGTCGAGGGGCTCGAGAACGTCATCGTCATCGGCGCCTCGAACCGTGAGGACATGATCGACCCGGCGATCCTGCGCCCCGGTCGCCTCGACGTGAAGATCAAGATCGAGCGGCCCGATGCCGAGAGCGCGACCGACATCTTCGCCAAGTACCTCACCTCGGACCTACCGCTGCACGCCGACGACGTGGCGGTCCACGGCGGGGACGTCGACGCGACGGTGCGCGGCATGATCGAGTCGGTCGTGACCCGGATGTACTCCGAGGACGAGGAGAACCGGTTCCTCGAGGTGACCTACGCCGGCGGGGACAAGGAGATCCTCTACTTCAAGGACTTCAACTCGGGCGCGATGATCCAGAACATCGTCGCCCGGGCCAAGAAGATGGCGATCAAGGACCTGCTGCTCACCGGCCAGCGCGGCCTGCGGGTCGAGCACCTGCTCCAGTCGTGCACCGACGAGTTCCGCGAGAACGAGGATCTGCCCAACACGACCAACCCGGACGACTGGGCCCGGATCTCGGGCAAGAAGGGTGAGCGGATCGTCTACATCCGCACCCTGATCAAGACCAAGGAGGGCACCGAGCCCGGCAAGTCGATCGCGACCGCCAACACGGGCCAGTACCTCTGAGCCAGGGGCCAGCCGGCCCGGAGCGCGGGTCGGCCTCGGTGGGGTGGCCCTCAGCCGACGACCCCGTCGAAGAGCGAGCGCTGGCGCGGCGGTGCATGGGTGGGGTCGACCCCGTCGAACAGGCTGGACACCGACTCGCCCTCGTGGATACGGGTGATCGCCTCGGCGATCAGTCCACTGATGGTGCGGACCTTGAGCTCCGGCCAGCCGGTGGGTGCGGGCACCGTGTCGGTCGTGACGACCTCGGTGATCATCGGGTGCCCGCGCAGCTTGTCGACGGCCGCGCCGGCGAAGAGGCCGTGCGTGCAGGCGACCGCGGCCTGCGTCACCCCGAACTGGGCCAGCTTCTCAAGCAACTCCACGATCGATCCGCCCGTGGCGATCTCGTCGTCGAGCACGATGGCCCGCTTGCCCTCGACGTCCCCGACGATCGAGTCGATGACGACCTTGTCGTCGCCCAGACGGCGCTTCGAGCCGGCGGCCACGGGGAGGCCGAGGAGCCGACTGAACTGCGTCGCGTCCTTGGCGTTCCCCAGGTCGGGAGAGACGACGACGGCGTTGGTCAGGTCCTGCTCACGGAAGTGGTCTGCCAGCACCCCCAGGGCCGTCAGGTGGTCCACCGGCACGGAGAAGAAGCCGTGGACCTGGGGGGCGTGCAGGTTCATCGTCAGGACCCGGTTGGCGCCCGCGGTCGAGATCATGTCGGCGACGAGTCGGCCACCGAGGGAGATGCGGGAGGCATCCTTCTTGTCCGAGCGGGCATAGGCGTAGTGCGGGATGACCGCGGTGATCTGCTGTGCCGACGCCCCCCGGGCGGCGTCGATCATCAGCAGGAGCTCCATCAGGGAGTCCTGAGTCGGCGGCACCAACGGCTGGACGATGTAGACGTCGCGCTGCCGGCAGTTGGCGAGGAGCTGTGCCTGCAGGCAGTCGTTGCTGAATCGGCTGATCGCCACCTCCGACAGCTCCACGCCCAGGTGGTCGCAGATCCGGAGGGCGAGCTCTCGATGGGCCGAGCCCGAGAAGACCACCACGTCCCGCATGCGGCCAGCCTAGTGGTGCTCGGGGGAGCCCACCGGGCCCAGGAGCGCGCGGAGGAACGCCACCAGTTCCCGGCGCTGGGTGCGCACGTGCCGAGTGGCGCCCGGCATCGAGGCGAAGCCGTGCGGCACTCCCGGGTAGTTGGTGATCGACACGTGCACTCGGCACTCCCGCAACGCCTCGGCATACCGGAGCCCGTCGTCGCGGATCGGGTCGAGATCAGCGGTCTGGACCAGCGTGGGGGGTAGCCCGGAGAGTCGGCCGAAGAGCGGGGAGACGATCGGATCGGTGATGTCGGTGCCCTCCGGGCAATAGTGGTCCCGGTAGGCGTCCATGTCGCTCTTGGTCAGGATGCCGACGTTGGCGTGCTCGGCCACCGAGGGGGAGGCCATCGTCAGGTCGGTCCACGGGTAGATCAACGCCTGGGCCCGCAACGGGGGGCGGCCTTGGTCTCGCCGCACCTGGGCGACGACGGCCGCCAGGTTGCCCCCTGCACTGTCCCCGCAGATGGCGACCCGGGCGCCGTCCCACCCCTGCTCGTCGGCCCGCTCGACGACCCAGTCGACGGCGTCGAGGCAGTCCTCGACCGCCTGCGGCGCCGGGTGCTCCGGGGCCAGGCGGTAGTCCACGCTGACCACGACGGCCTCGACTCCGACGCAGATGGAGGCACAGATCTGGTCGTAGTTCGCGGGGTTGCCGACCACCCAGCCGCCGCCGTGGAAGAAGACGACGACCGGGCGGGTCGGGGCATCGGCACCAGCGGCGGGGCGGTAGATCCGCAGTGGGAGTGGATGGCCGTCGCGGGCCGGAACGGTCGTGGTGGAGATGTCGGCCCCCGGGTCCACCCGACCGAGGATCCACCGGTAGGGGACCGTGTCCGGGTAGATGAACGCCCGTTCCGCGGCGATCTCCTCCGGTCCCATCTGCGCGACCGGCATCCTTCGAAGCCCGTTGAGGGCGGTGATCAGGGCCGTGCGGGGCGGCATACCTCGGGAGAAGCGCATGGTCCCAGTCTGCCCGCCACGGGCCTTCGGATCCCTGCGGAACGCGCCCGTCGGCCTGTCGTACCCTTCGGCCATGACGGTGCGGCGGGTCATGGGGATCGAGACGGAGTACGGCATCTCGGTGCCCGGGCGACCGGGCGCCAACCCGATGGTCCTCTCCGGTGACGTCGTGACCACGTATGCCGTGGCGCGCGGGATCCGCCCGGCCCGGGCGACCTGGGACTACGCAGACGAGGCGCCGCTGCGTGACGCCCGCGGCTTCGAGCTGAGCCGTCAGCTCGCCCATCCGAGCCAGCTGACCGACGAGTGGGGCGGGGAGGTCATCGACGACCCGACCATGGCCAACGTCGTGCTGACGAACGGGGCGCGCCTCTACGTCGACCACGCCCACCCCGAGTACAGCTCACCGGAGGTGACGACGCCCCGCGACGCGATCCGGTGGGACCGGGCGGGGGAGTTGGTCATGCGTGAGGCCGTCGAGCGGCTGGCGACGGTGCCCCCGGGCGTCAACCTCTACAAAAACAACACCGACGGCAAGGGCTCCTCCTACGGCACCCACGAGAACTACCTGATGTCCCGCCGCACGCCGTTTCTCGACATCGTCAAGCACCTGACCCCGTTCTTCGTCGTCCGGCAGGTGATCTGCGGCGCCGGCCGGGTCGGGATCGGCACCGACAGCCGACGCAACGGGTACCAACTCGCCCAGCGTTCGGACTTCTTCGAGTGCGAGGTCGGGCTGGAGACGACCCTCAAGCGACCGATCATCAACACTCGTGACGAACCCCATGCGGTGGCCGACCTCTATCGCCGGCTGCACGTGATCATCGGCGACGCCAACCACTCCGACGTCGCGAACCTGCTGAAGCTGGGGACCACCTCGCTGGTGCTGGCGATGATCGAGGACGGCTTCCTCACCGAGGACCTCTCGATCGAGCAACCGGTGGCCACCCTGCACGCGGTCTCGCACGACCCGAGCCTCACCGTCGAGCTCACGCTCAAGGACGGTCGGCGACTGACCGCCCTGGACCTGCTCGAGCACTACGCCGACCGCGCCGAGGCGTATGTCGAGCAGCGCTGGGGTCGCGACGTCGACGCGGACACGGTCGAGGTGCTGCACTGGTGGCGTCTGACCCTGGAGCGACTGCGTCGGGACCCGATCGAGGCCCGCCGCGAGGTGGAGTGGGTGGCGAAACTGGCCCTGCTCGAGGGGTATCGAGACCGCGACTCCCTGGGCTGGGGCGATCCGCGGCTCAAGGCCGTCGACATCCAGTGGTCCGACGTCCGGGCCGATCGGGGACTGGCCCATCGGCTGGCCGACTCCGGCCGACTGACCAGGCTCGTCTCCGGCGACGAGGCGCGGGCGGCGATGACCTCTCCGCCGAGCGACACCCGCGCCTGGTTCCGGGGAACGGTGCTCGACCGGTACCCCGACCAGGTGGTCGCGGCGTCGTGGGATTCGCTCATCGTCGAGGTGCCCGGCCAACGGACCCTGCAGCGGATCCCGATGATGGATCCGCTGCGCGGCACCAAGGAGCAGGTCGGTCCCCTCGTCGAGCGGGCCACGTCGATGGCCGACCTGATCGCCGAACTGGGGCGTTGAACTAGGCTCGACTTCGCAGCGGTGGCACTCGGCCGTCGCGCACGACGGAGGTGGCACGCCATGGCCGGCCAGGAGCAGATCAAGCGCGATCGGCGCGGTGACGGGCCGGACGACGTGCCCGACCCCGCACCCGTCGCGGCGCCCGCCGTGCAGGCCCAGGAGATCGATGACCTGCTCGACGAGATCGACGGGGTTCTCGAGACCAACGCCGAGGAGTTCGTCCGCGGCTTCGTCCAGAAGGGTGGCCAGTGACCGCTGCCGACCAGGGACGGTTGCCCACGGCATACCTGACCGCGGGCTCGTCGTCGTTCAGTGAATTCGTCGGCGCCCATGCGCCCCAGTTGCTCCCGAGGTCTCGGGTGCTCCCCGCCGGGGCGTCGATCGAGGCCCCGCACGGCACGACGATCGTCACCCTGACGCATGCCGATGGTGTCCTGATGGCCGGTGACCGGCGGGCCACGATGGGCAGCCTGATCGCCAATCGAGACATGGAGAAGGTCTTCGCGACCGACGAGTACTCAGCGGTCGGCATCGCGGGCACCGCAGGTCTGGCGATCGAACTGGTGCGCCTGTTCCAGGTGGAACTCGAGCACTACGAGAAGATCGAGGGCGCCCTGATGTCGTTGGAGGGCAAGGCCAATCGCCTCGCCTCGATGATCCGCAGCAACCTCGGGATGGCCATGCAGGGCCTGGCCGTCGTCCCGCTCTTCGCCGGCTGGGACCTCGAGGCCGGGTGTGGCCGGATCTTCTCGTACGACGTGACCGGCGGCTGCTACGAGGAGCACGACCACCACAGCGTCGGCAGTGGGTCGATCTTCGCGCGCGGCTCCCTCAAGAAGCTCTACCGGCGTGACCTGACCCAGGACGAGGCCCTCCGGGTGGCGGTCGAGGCGCTGTGGGACGCCGCCGACGACGACAGCGCCACCGGTGGCCCGGACGTCGGTCGGCGGATCTGGCCGACGATCGCCCTCGTCGACGCCCAGGGGGTGCGGTTCGCGCCCGACACGCACGTCGCTGAGGTCGTGGAGTCGGTGATCGCGGCCCGCCGCGGCAACCCCGGAGGTGCGCGATGAGCCAGATGCCGTTCTACGTCTCGCCCGAGCAGCTGATGAAGGATCGGGCGGACTTCGCGCGCAAGGGCATCGCCCGCGGCCGATCCGTGGTCGTCCTCACGTATGAGGGGGGCATCCTGTTCGTCGCCGAGAACCACTCCCGCACCCTGCACAAGGTGTCCGAGATCTACGACCGGATCGGCTTCGCCGCCGTCGGCAAGTACAACGAGTTCGAGAACCTCAGGGTCGCCGGGGTCCGGTATGCCGATCTGCGCGGCTACTCCTATGACCGCTCCGACGTGACCGCCCGGGGACTGGCCAACGCCTACGCGCAGACGCTCGGCACCGTCTTCACCCAGGAGTCCAAGCCCTACGAGGTCGAGATCGTCGTCGCCGAGGTCGGTCGCAGCACCGAGACCGATCAGATCTACCGGCTCACCTACGACGGGTCGGTCGCCGACGAGCGCGCCTTCGTCGCGATGGGTGGGGCCGCCGAGGCGATCGAGGAGGGCCTGGCCAACGGCTGGGCCGCGGGCATGTCGTTGGTGGACGCGCTCGGCCTGGCGGTGTCGCAGCTGGCCAAGGATCAGGCCGGGGGACCGGACCGGGTGCTCGACGCCGGCCAGTTGGAGGTCGCCATCCTCGACCGTGACCGCCCCCGACGGACCTTCCGCCGGCTGCTCGGGCCGCCGCTGGAGGCGCTGCTGGGCGGAGCGGCCGGCGCCGCAGTCTCCGGCGAGCCCACGGCATACGCGGGGGCGCAGCCGCATCCCGGCGACAGCCCGCGCCAGGCCGCGACCAACCCGCAGACCCAGCGGCCCCACCAGGACGAAACGGTCGGCCACCAGCAGGAGAGCGACGGCTGATCGATGGCCGACCACGGACGCCGGATCTTCGGCATCGAGACCGAGTTCGGCATCACCTGCAGCGCCGGTGGCCAGCGGACGCTGACGCCCGACGAGGTGGCCCGTTACCTGTTCCGCAAGGTCGTCGCCTGGGGACGCTCCAGCAACGTGTTCCTCGGCAACGGGTCGCGGCTCTACCTCGACGTCGGGTCCCACCCCGAATACGCGACGGCCGAGTGCGACTCGCTGCGCCAACTCGTGGCCCACGACCGGGCCGGCGAGCTCATCGTCGAAGGACTCGCGGCCGACGCGCAGGAACGGCTCGCCCAGGACGGGGTGCGCGGCGACATCTACGTCTTCAAGAACAACACCGACTCCGCGGGCAACTCCTACGGCTGTCACGAGAACTACCTGGTGCGTCGGGGCGGGGACTTCGGTGACGTCTCCGAGGCCCTGCTCCCGTTCCTGATCAGCCGCCAGATCGTCTGCGGGGCCGGGAAGATCGTGCACAGCTCCCGGGGAGCGACGTATGCGGTCAGCCAACGCGCGGACCACATCTGGGAGGGGGTGTCGAGCGCGACGACCCGGTCGCGGCCGATCATCAACACCCGCGACGAGCCGCACGCCGACGCCGAGCAGTTCCGTCGGCTGCACGTCATCGTCGGCGACTCCAACATGAGCGAGACGACGACCCTGCTCAAGGTGGGCTCCGCCGACCTCGTGCTGCGAATGCTCGAGACCGGCGTCGTCATGCGCGACCTGACGTTGGAGAACCCGATCCGGGCCATTCGTGAGATCAGTCACGACCCGACCGGGCGCAAGACGGTGCGACTGGGCAACGGGCGCGTGGTCAGCGCCCTCGACCTCCAGCGCGAGTACCACGCGAAGGCGGTCGACTTCCTGGCCCGGGAGGGGACCCATGACCCGGCGCACGCCCAGGTGATCGACCTGTGGGGTCGCACGCTCGAGGCGATCGAGTCCGACCGACTCGCCCTCGTCGACACCGAGATCGACTGGGTCATCAAACGCCGCCTGATCGACGAGTACGCCGCCCGTCACGGCCTGCCCCTGGAAGATCCGCGGCTGGCCCAACTGGACCTCGCCTATCACGACATCGACCGACGCCGTGGCCTGTTCCACCTGCTCGTCCGCAAGGGACGGGCCGCGACGGTGGTGTCCGCGCCCGAGGCCTTCCGGGCCAAGGTCGTCGCTCCGCAGACGACGCGCGCCAAACTGCGCGGTGACTTCATCACCGCCGCCCAGCGCCACCGTCGCGACTTCACGGTCGATTGGGTGCACCTCAAGCTCAACGACCAGGCGCAGCGAACGGTGCTCTGCAAGGACCCCTTCCTCGCACAGGACGCGCGGGTGTCGCGCCTCATCGACGGGATGGATTCGTCGGCCCCGAGCCCGTCGTCGCCCGCGCCGGCCTAGCCCGTCGGGCGCCCGCGATTTCGGGGAAGCACAGTCGTGACGGTTATGGTGGTCGGCGATCCGCGTCCGCCGATCGTGCTCCGCACGGGGCGCGCTGACCGCACACCCTCCCCTGAACCAGAGGTTTTCATCGTGATCATGTCCCGCCGTTCGCTCGCTGTCGCCGCCGCGGGCGTGGTCCTGCTCGCCGTCTCGGCCTGTGGGTCCTCGTCCGGCTCGGGGGGTTCGGTGCTCGGCTCCATCACGGTCGAGGGCACCGACGCGACCAAGGCCCCCACGGTCACGCTCAAGGACAAGCCGCTCAAGGCGAGCGCCACGCAGTCCAAGGTCCTCACCGAGGGCAAGGGCACGACGCTGTCCGCCCAGGACGTGGCCAGCATCAACGCGGTCATCATCAACGGCACGAGCGGCAAGGTCGTCAACGACACCTGGGCCAGCGGAGGGGCCGCTCCGGTCGACCTCTCATCCGCCGACCTCTTCCCGGCCATCAAGACCCAGCTCCCGGGCAAGAAGGTCGGCAGCAGGGTGCTCATCGCGGCGCCCATGAAGGACGTCTTCGGCGCCCAGGGCAACAGTTCCGCCGGCTTCGCCGCCACCGACTCCGTCGTCTTCGTCATCGACGTCGTTGGTGCGGCGACCCCGCTCAAGGAGGCCAAGGGCGAGGCCGTCGCGCCGAAGGCCGGCCTGCCGACCGTCACCGCCGAAACCGGGAAACCGGCCGTGATCACGATCCCGCCCGGCGCGGCCGCCCCCACCGAGCTCGTGGTGCAGCCGTTGATCCAGGGGTCCGGCGCCACGGTGGCCGACGGCCAGTCGGTGCGGGTGACCTACACCGGGGCCCTGTGGAAGGACGGCTCGATCTTCGACTCCTCGGCTTCCCACGCGCCGGGATACTTCGAGTTCGCCGTCGGCAAGGGGTCGGTCATCAAGGGCTGGGACACCGCGCTCAAGGGCGCCAAGGTCGGCTCGCGCCTGCTCCTCGTGGTGCCGCCGGCCGAGGGCTACGGCACCGCCGGGTCCCCGCCGAAGATCGCCGGCGACGACACGCTCGTCTTCGTCGTCGACGTCCTCGCCGCGTACTGAGCCACCCGCCACCCACGCCTCCCATCCCGCCGCCCACGAACGGAGCATCCTCATGGGTTTCGACCCCGCAACCGCCAAGCCCGAAATCGACTTCCCGGAGCAGCCGGCCCCCACCGACCTCGTCATCGAGGACCTGTGGGTGGGCGATGGCGCCGAGGCCACCCCAGGGTCGACGGTGTCGGCCCATTACGTGGGCGTGGCCCACTCCACCGGTGAGGAGTTCGACGCCTCCTGGAATCGGGGGGCGCCGCTGGACTTCCGGCTCGGCGTCGGGATGGTCATCCGCGGCTGGGACGAGGGCATCAATGGGATGAAGGTCGGCGGCCGCCGCCGACTCACCATTCCCGCCCACCTCGCCTACGGCGACCGGGGCGCCGGCTCGGTGATCGCCCCCGGAGAGACCCTGATCTTCGTCGTCGACCTCGTCGACGTGCGCTGACCTCAGCTCAGCAGGCTCGCGGCGTACCGGCCGGCGGCCGCACTGGCCAGGAACGCCTCCGGATCCTCCGCGAGCCCGCGCCCCATCGACGAGAGGGGCACCGGGGTCTCGCTGAGGGCCACCAGCAGCCCCGAGCCGTCCACCGGGCTCAGCCGCAGCCGGCCGCGAGAGGCGGCGACCAGGTCGCGCGCCTGACGCTCCACAACGCGCTGCTCCGCGGTCGTCGGGTCGATGAACGGCACGTCCGCCGGGGCCAGTGCGACCCGTCCGTATGCCGTCCGGCTGTGGTGGGAGAGTCCGCGGTGCCGCTCCCTGGCGTCGGCGAACGAGACGCGCAGGGCGGCCACGCCACGCCCACCGAGGGTATGGACGGCATTGAGCGCCTCGCCCGCCGCGACTCCCGTGTAGCCCCAGGGGGTGCCGGTGCCGACGTTCCCCGGGCCCTGGATGACGACGACCAGGTCGGCCTCGAGCGCGTGCCGGCAGGCGACCAGGGCCGAATGGAGGGTGACCGCCTCGTGCGCCCCGCCGAAGGCCTGCCCGACCGTGACCGTCGAGGACAGCCACCCGGCCTCGACCAGCCCGGCCACCGACCGGGAGAAGGCCAGCGGCAGGGCGCCGCCGTCGGTCATCACGTAGACCACGCGCGCATCGGTGGCCGCGGATCGGACTCCGGCGAGCACGGCCGGGAGCGCGGAGTGCAGGTCGGCGACGACCACCGGGAGCTGGTCGAGCGTGCCGTCGTCCGCCTCCTGACTGGTCAGCGCGGCGTGGTGGCCGCTGTCCTGCTCGTCGATGGCCATGAACATCTGCTGCATCGGGGTGTAGCGGGCCTTGACGATGTGTCCGTCCGTCGCGCGGTCGGCCGGCAGACGGTCCGGCACGGCGACGACGAAGGCCAACCCGCCGGTGCCCAGCCCCTTGAGCAGGGCGCCGACGTTGATTAGGACGTCGTCTCCGGGCCGCGGTTCACCGACCATGTCGGTGTAGGCGAGCGCCCTCACCTCGAGCCGCTGGTCGGAGCCGTCGTCGGATGTCGGCGAGCCGGCGGGAGGAGCCAGGCCGACGGCATACTCGACCGCGCCGGCCCACCGACGGACCTCGGCCACGATCGTCCCGCGGCGCCACGACATCACCGGCCGAGCGTATCCGGATGGGCCCGGCACCTCGGGTAGCGTGCGGGCATGAGCGCGCCGAGCGGCCCCGCGGCCAAGACCGAGCGCCTGCTCAATCTCGTTCTCGTCCTGCTCTACACCCGTCGGCCGATGACCAAGGCGCAGATCCGCGGGCTGGTGCCGCAGTACGGTCAGGCACCCAGCGACGAGGCCTTCGACCGGATGTTCGAGCGGGACAAGGACGACCTGCGGGAGTTGGGCATCCCGCTGGTCACCGAGGACATCAGCTCGGGCTGGGACGACGACCAGGGCTACCGGATCCACCAGCGCGACTATGCCCTTCCGGACGTGGAGTTCACGGCGGCCGAGCGCGCCGTTCTCGGCCTGGCCAGTCGGGCCTGGGCGCAGGCCTCCCTGGCCGGCCCGGCCGCCCAGGCCCTGCGCAAGCTGCGCGCCAGCGACGTGGAACGCGACGGCGAGTCGCTCATCGGCATCGAGCCCCGGCTGCGGACCGTCGAACCGACCTTCGACGACCTCAAGGACGCCGCGGTGGCGCGGCGGGAGGTGCGCTTCGCCTATCGACGCGGGGACGCCGACGAGTCGAGCGCGCGCCGGGTGCAACCGTGGCGGGTGCTGTCGTGGCACGGACACTGGTATGTCACCGGTCTCGACCTCGACCGGGGCGCGCCCCGGGTGTTCCGGCTCTCCCGGATCGAGGGAGCCGTCACGGCGGTCGGTCGCCGGGGCGCCTACGAGATTCCCACCGACCACGACCCCGGGGACCTCCTCGGCCGGACCGCACCCCCGACCCAGGCCTCTCCGGCGATCCTTCGGGTCCGCCACGGGCGAGGGCACCTGCTCCGCCGCCGGGCGCGCACCGTCGGTGAGGTCGACGATGCCTGGTCCCTGGTCGACATCGATCACTATGACGTCGACGAGTTCGCGGCCGAGATCGCCAGCTACGGCGGCGACGTCGTCGTCGAGGCCCCCGCCGAGTTGGCCCGGGCCGTCGTGTCCCGGCTGACCGCCGCGCTGGCCCGACACGAGGAGGTCCGGCCGTGAGTCCGCCGTCCGCCGAGAGTGCCGTTGATCGGCTCTCGCGACTCCTCACCATGGTGCCGTGGCTGGTCAACCGCCAGGGCATCGACGTCGACCAGGCCGCCGCCGATCTGGGCATCTCGACCGCTCAACTGCGCAGCGACCTCGAGTTGCTGTTCGTCTGTGGGTACGGGCAGATGCCCGACGAGCTGATCGATGCCCAGTGGGACGACGGGCGGGTCTACATCGACAACGCCGACGCCATCGCGCGTCCGCTCCGGCTGGGGATGGACGAGGCCGTCGCCCTCATCGTCGGCCTCCGGGCCCTCCTCGAGGTGCCCGGGCTGGGGGAGCGGGACGCCGTCCTGCGGGCCCTGGCCAAGTTGGAGGCCGCCGCCGGCGGCGCCGCCGAGGCCGCCGACCGGGTGGCGGTCACCCTGGCCGACGGAGCCGACGAAGAGCATCTTCGGCGCGCGCGGCGGGGCGTCGAGCAGCGACGCAGGCTCCGACTGCGCTACCTGGTGCCCGGACGGGACGAGTCCGCGGAGCGCGAGGTCGATCCGGTGCGGGTGCTCAACGTCGACGGTCACTGGTACCTCGAGGCCTGGTGCCATCGAGCCCGGGACATGCGCACGTTCCGGCTGGACCGGGTCGAGGAGTTGACGGTGACCGACGAGGACGGCACACCGCCGGCTCAAGCCCGCCCGCGCGACCTCGACGGTGGACTCTTCCAGCCGGGCGCCCAGGACCTGCTCGTCACCCTGCGCCTGGCGCGCAGCGCCCGCTGGGTCGCCGACCACTACCCGATCGAGACGAGCGAGGCGCTCGCCGACGGCGTCCTCCGGGTCACCGTGCGGACCGGCGACACTGAGTGGCTCGTCCGTCTGGCGCTGCGTCTGGGCGGGACCTGCATCATCGAGGAGCCAACGGACCTGCGTTCACAGGTGGTCGACACCGCGCGCTCAGGGCTGATGGCCTACTCGCGTCTAGACTGACCTCGATCGTTCTCCCCCCGACAAAGGTTGGCATTCACCATGGGCGCTCTCAAGGGCTGGCACATCGTCATCATCGTTGTGGCCTTCGTTCTCCTCTTCGGCTTCAAGCGCCTGCCCGACGCGGCCCGCTCCCTCGGGCGCTCGATGCGCATCTTCAAGTCCGAGGTCGACGAGATGAAGGCCGAGAGCGCACAGGCCAAGAGTGCCGCCAGTGAGGCCATCGTCGAGGGGGAGAAGGTCGTCGAGGGCTCGCCGGCCGCGCCGACTCCCGTCCAGCCCAGCGAGGCACCGCGCACCGAGCGCCCGCTCTGAGCTGTCGGTCAGGATCACCGAACCCAATTCAGACCACGGACGACCGACTCGATGGCGCTGCCCAGACGCCGCCCCAAGGACCCTGAGGGGCGGATGCCGCTCGCGGAACACCTCCGTGAGTTGCGTTCGCGGATCGTCAAGTCGGGCCTGGCCCTGGTGCTCGGCACCGTCGTCGGGTGGATCGTCTTCCAACCGGTGCTCGACCGGCTCACCAACCCGATCCAGACCTACAAGAAGGCTCATCCGGACCGGCTGATCGACCTGACCTACACCGGGTTGACGTCCGCGTTCTCCCAGCGGCTGAGCGTCGCGATCTTCCTCGGGGTGATCCTGTCCAGTCCGCTGTGGCTTTACCAGACCTGGGCGTTCATCGTGCCGGGCCTGACGCGCAAGGAGAAGCGGGTCTCCCTCGCCTTCATCGGCGCCGCCGTGCCGCTCTTCCTGGCCGGCTGCTTCCTCGCGCAGTTCAGCCTGCCGCTCGTCACCAGCGTCCTCCTCGACTTCTCCGCCAGCGGCACCGCGAACCTGCAGACGCTCTCGGACTACCTCAACTTCGTGACCCGTTTCATCCTGGCGTTCGGCTTCGCCTTCCTGCTGCCCGTCTTCCTCGTGGCGCTCAACCTGATCGGCATCCTCCCGGCCGAGCGGCTCAAGAAGGGGTGGCGGCTCTCCGTCTTCGCGATCCTCGTCTTCAGCGCGATGATGATGCCGACCCCCGACCCGTTCACGATGTTCCTGCTCGCCGGGCCCCTGATCCTGCTGTTCTTCCTCGCCCTGGGGTTCTGCGTCCTGCTCGATCGACGCAAGGGTGCCGCTCGCCCGGAGTGGCTCGAGCAGGCCGACGACACCGCGAGCGCGATCTGATGCGCATCGGCCTCATCGTCAACCCGACCTCCGGCAAGAACACCGGGGGGCGGATCGGTGCCCAGGCGGCGACCCTGCTCGCCGCCCGCGGCCACCAGATCCTCGACCTGTCGGCGATGGACGCCACCCACGCGGGCGCCCGGGCGCGTCGGGCCATGGCCGCCGATGAGGTGGACCTCCTGGTGGTCGCCGGCGGGGACGGGATGGTGCACCTCGGGGTCAACCTGTGCGCCGAGACCGGCATCCCGCTCGGGATCATCGCCGCCGGGACGGGCAACGACCTCGCCCGCGAGCTCGGCCTGCCGGTGCGCGACGCCGTCGAGGCCGTGGCCCGGATCGAGTCCGGCACCCCCCGACCGATCGACCTCGCGCGGTCGATCCGTCCCGACGGCTCGAGCGCATGGTTCGCCGGCGTCCTCGGGGCCGGCTTCGACGCGGTCGTCAACGAGCGGGCCAACCAGTGGCGGTGGCCCAAGGGCAAGAGTCGCTACAACCTCGCGATCATGCGGGAACTTCCCGGGTTCAAGGCGATTCCCTACACCATCACCCTCGACGGCGTGGCCCACGAGCGCGAGGCGATGCTCGTCGCGGTCGGCAACGGACCGGCATACGGCGGGGGGATGAGGGTTCTCCCGGGGGCCGAGTTCGACGACGGGCTGCTCGACGTCCTCATCCTGCGCAAGATCGGCATCCCGGAGTTCCTGCGGGTCTTCCCGAGGGTCTTCTCGGGGGGACACGTCACCCACCCAGCGGTCGAGATCCATCGGGCCGCGCGGGTCTCGCTGGCGGCCACCGGGATCGTCGGGTATGCCGACGGCGAACGATTCGCGCCACTGCCGATGGAGTGCGAAGTGGTCCCACGGGCGGTCACCGTCCTCACGTAGCGTGACGGTCATGGACCCGGATGCCCGCACCGCGCTGGAGCAGTTCCGCGCCTCCCTGTCCTTCGAGCTCGACGACTTCCAGGTCGAGGCCTGCCTGGCCGTCGAGCAGGGCCACGGAGTGCTGGTCGCGGCGCCGACCGGCGCCGGGAAGACGATCGTGGGGGAGTTCGCCGTCGACCTGGCCCTGCGCACCGGGCGGAAGGCGTTCTACACCACCCCGATCAAGGCCCTGTCGAACCAGAAGTACCACGACCTCGTCGCCCGCCACGGCACCGACCGGGTGGGGCTGCTCACCGGGGACGTCTCGATCAACGGGGAGGCCCCGGTTGTCGTCATGACCACCGAGGTGCTGCGGAACATGATCTATGCCGGGTCCCGCACGCTCGACCGGCTCGGCTTCGTCGTCATGGACGAGGTGCACTATCTGGCCGACCGCTTCCGGGGCGCCGTCTGGGAGGAGGTGATCATCCACCTGGCGCCTTCGGTGCAGGTGGTGTCCCTGTCGGCCACCGTGAGCAACGCCGAGGAGTTCGGCGACTGGTTGGCCACGGTGCGGGGCAACACCGAGATCATCGTCTCCGAGCACCGACCCGTCCCGCTGTGGCAGCACATGCTCGTCGGCCACACGCTCCACGACCTGTTCGTGGGGGTGGACGGGGTCTCGATTCTGGCACCCGACCCGGCCGAGTCGAGCACGCCGGCCGAACGCTCACGACTCAATCCCGACCTGGTGCGCGCGATCGCCCGGGAGGAGCGGGAGTCGTCCGGGGGGCGCGCCGAGCGCGGACGCGGGGACCGGGCGCGCGGAGAGCACGCCCGATCCGGCCGACCCGGACGGGGAGCGAGCCGGGCCGACGTGGTCCTCGAACTCGAGCACGCCGGCCTGTTGCCGGCGATCACCTTCATCTTCAGCCGGGCCGGCTGTGAGGGCGCGGTCGCACAATTGCTTCGGGCGGAGGTGCGCCTCATCGCGCAGGGTGAGGGCGACCGGATCCGGCGCTGGGTCGAGGAGCGCGTCGGGCGCCTCGAGGACGCCGAGCTCTCGGTCCTGGGCTACTGGGACTTCGTCGACGGGCTGTCGCGGGGGTTCGCCGCCCACCACGCCGGGATGTTGCCGCTCTTCCGAGAGATCGTCGAGGAGCTCTTCACGGCCGGCCGGATCAGGTGCATCTACGCGACCGAGACCCTGGCGCTGGGCATCAACATGCCGGCCCGCACGGTGGTCCTCGAGAAGCTCGTCAAGTACAACGGCGAGGCGCACGTCGAGGTCACCCCCGCGGAGTACACCCAGCTCACCGGGCGGGCCGGTCGCCGCGGAATCGACGTGGAGGGCCACGCGGTCGTCCAGTGGTCGCGTGGTCTCGACCCGTATGCCGTCGGGGGCCTCGCCTCGACCCGCACCTACCCGCTCCGCTCGAGTTTCCGCCCGACCTCGAACATGGCGGTCAACCTCGTCGCCCGGGTCGGGCGACACACGGCGCGCGAGATCCTCGAGACCTCGTTCGCCCAGTTCCAGGCCGACCGCGCCGTCGTCGGGCTGGCGACGCAGGTGCGCCGCAACGAGGAGGCCCTTAATGGCCACCTCGAGGCGATGACCTGCCACCTCGGGGACTTCGCCTCCTACGCGGCCCTGCGACGGGCGCTCGTCGACGCAGAGAAGGCCGGTCGACGGGAGAAGGTGGCCAGTCGACGGGCCGAGACGGCCACCAGCTTGGAGGCACTGCGGATCGGTGACGTCTTCCGGATCGGTTCGGGTCGGCGCGCGGGCTGGGCCGTCGTCGTCGCACCGGCGCGGTCGATGCGGGGGGCGTGGTCCGGGCCGTTCGTCGTCACCGAGGACAAGCACGCCCACCACGTCTCGCTCAACGACGTCCCGTCCCCGGTGACCGCGGTCGCCACGGTCAGGGTGCCCTCCCAGTTCAACCCCAAGAACCCCCGCTCCCGCCGTGACCTCGCCACCTCGCTGCGGATCGCCCTGCCGCCCGGGGAGCCATCGGTCGGCCGATCCAGGGGAGGGGAGGGACGGGGGAGCGTCGCCGGCGAGGACGCGGGGCGGGACTCAGGAACCCGGGCCCGGCGCATCGAGGAGGTGCGGCGCCGGCTCACGGCGCACCCGTGCCACCAGTGCCCCGACCGCGAGGAGCACGCCCGCTGGGCGGAGCGCTGGTGGCGACTGACGCGCGACACCGAGGGGTTGCAGCGCAGGGTCGAGGGCCGCACGAACTCGGTGGCCCAGACCTTCGACCGGATCTGTGCCGCGCTGGGGGAGTTGGGTTACCTCACCTCCGACGGCGAATCGGTGACCACCGAGGGCGAACGGCTCCGGCGGCTCTACACCGAAAAGGACCTGCTCGCGGCCGAGTGCCTGCGTGCGGGCCTGTGGAAGCGGCTCGACCCGCCGTCGTTGGCCGCCTGCGTCTCCACCCTGGTCCACGAACCCCGGGGAGAACCCGGGGAGGTCTCCGTGCGGATGCCGACCGACGAGGTGGCGAGCGCGATTGCGGCCATGCAGCGAGCCCACAAGGAGCTCGCAACCGTCGAGGAGGCACGCGGACTCACGCCCACGGGCGCCCCCGAGCCGGGCATCGCCTGGTCGGTCCACCGGTGGGCCAGCGGGAAACGGCTCGACGAGGTGCTGCGCGGGTCGGACCTGGCCGCCGGTGACTTCGTCCGCCGCTGCAAGCAGATCGTCGACCTGCTCGGTCAGGTGGCCGACGCCTCGGCCGATGAGCAGGTCCGGCGTTCGGCCCGCCGGGCGATCGACGCGGTGCGTCGCGGCGTCGTCGCCACGGACTGACGCCTCGAGTCCATTCCGCGGCCCTAGTGGCCGAGGTCGAGTGCGGCCAACACCCGGTTGATCGGGTTGGTCAGGCCGTGGTCGGCGGCCAGAATGCTCAGCAGCCGCGGGTCCGCCACGGCGTCCGGCAGGGCGGTGGGGACGTCTTCGACGGGGGCGTCGGGCGCCACGCGCACCACCCGTTCGGCGACGTCGAGGTATGCCGTGGCCGCCTCGAGGTTGGCCCGCCGGGCGCCCTTGAGGCGCGGGTCCCCGCCGTCCACCGCCGCCCGCAGACCGGCCAGTGAGGAGAACTCGGCGATCAACTGGGCGGCGGTCTTGTCGCCGATGCCCCTGACCCCGGGCAGACCGTCACTGGTGTCCCCCCGCAGGATCGACATCTCGAGGTACGCCCGGCCGGACGGGACGGCATACCGATCCTGCAGGTAGGCCTGCGTGGCGATGTCGGGCTCGCGGACCCCGCCCTTGCCGGTGTAGAGCACCCGGACCCCGGCCGCGTCGTCGACGAGCTGGAGCAGGTCGCGGTCGCCGGTGACGACATCGATCGGGAGGCGCCCCTTGTGCCGGGCGACGAGGGTGCCGATGACGTCGTCGGCCTCGTAGCCGTCGGCGCCGAGCCGGGTGATCCCGAGGGCGGCCAGGGCATCGACGATGAGTGGCACCTGGGGCGCCAGGTCGTCGGGGACCTCCTCGGCCACCCCGGTGGCCGGGTGCGCCTGGTCGGGCACGTCGATCGGGCCCTGCGTGTCGGGGGCGAAGGGTGCCGGCGGCTGGACGGCGAGCCGGTGCGTCTTGTAGCTGGGGATCAGGTCCACCCGCCACTGCGGCCGCCAGTCGTTGTCCCAGCAGGCGACGAGATCGGTCGGCTGGTGGGCGCTGACCAGCGTGGCGATCATGTCGAGGAACCCGCGCACGGCGTTGGTCGGGGCTTCGTCGGTGCTCGTCCGCTGGTCGGGTACGCCGTAGAAGGCCCGGAAATAGAGTGAGGCCGAGTCCAGGAGCAGCATCCGAGGAGCGCGCATGCCGGTCACTGTAAGGGCTGCGGGACTAGGGTGAAGGACGTGGAGACGACGGATCGCCGGATCGTGGACCTGCTGCGGCGTGACGGGCGGATGAGTTACACCGACCTCGGCAAGGAGTTGGGGCTGTCCACCTCGGCCGTGCACCAGCGGGTCCGACGGCTCGAGGAGCGGGGGGTCATCACGGGGTATGCCGTCCGGCTGGATCACGCGCTGGTCGGGCACCCGCTCACGGCCTTCATCGCGATCACGCCGCTGGACCCGGGTGCCCCCGACGACGTGCCCGAGCGGTTGCGGCACCTGGCGGCGATCGAGGAGTGCCATTCGGTGGCCGGTGACATGAGTTACGTGCTCAAGGTGCGGGTGTCGACGCCGACGGCGCTCGAGGAACTCATCGCGCAGGTGCGGGCCGCCGCCAACGTGTCGACGCGCACCACCGTCGTCCTCTCGACGCCCTGGGAGTGAACCGGCACGGGTGACCCCGTGTCAGCGCGCGATGTCCGCCACGGTGGCCGAGGTCATCCGGACCAGGTCGGCCGGGGAGAGGCCGACGTCGAGCCCGCGCCGCCCACCGCTGACGTAGATGACGTCGAAGAGCTCGGCGCTGTCGTCGAGGACCGTGGGCAGGGAACGCTTCTGGCCGATCGGTGAGATGCCGCCGACGACATACCCGGTCACTCGTTCGGCCACCGTGGGGTCGGCCATCTCGACCTTCTTCACCCCCAAGGTGGTGGCGAGCGCCTTGAGATCCAGGCTGCTCGAGACCGGGACGATCCCGACCGCGAGGCCACGTCCGGTGTCGACCAGAAGGGTCTTGAAGACCTGTTCGGGGTCGAGCCCGAGTAGGTGGGCGGCTTCGAGCCCGAAGGACCGGGCCGCCGGATCATGGTTGTAGGTGTGGACCGTGAATGGGATCCCGGCGGCCGCGAGGGCCATGGTTGCGGGGGTTCCGACCGACTCCTTGCGCGCCACGAGCCTCACCACCAGCCCAAGGCCCGCGTGCGGAAGGTCGTCAGGTGAGGTCGGCGGCGGAGGAGGCGCGGCTAGACTCGGCACCGGCGAGGGCGGCCTGGTGCACGGCCTCGACGTCGGTGTTCTTGGCCCACCACTTCTGCCCGATCTCGGACAGGGTGTAGATCGGGTCGTAGTAGACGTATTCCCGGGACAGCGCCTGGTCGTCGCCGGCTTCGATCGAGGTGCGATAGTGCTTGCGCCAGAACGACATTCCCTTGTCCCGGTCATACGACTCGACCTGGTGGACCCAGCGCTTCCCGACGAAGGGGACGTCGCAGACGATCCGCGGGGTGGCGAAGCCGGGCAGGTAGCCCATGATCGCGTGCTGCAACTCCTGCGCCTCGCGCAGCGAGAGCCGCCAGTGCTCGGAGAACGGGATCATGTCGCACATGTAGAAGTAGTACGGCGTGATCATCGCCTCGTCCTGGAGGGCGAAGCACAGATCCAGCAACTGCTCGGGGGAGTCGTTGACCCCGCGCATGAGGACACCCTGGTTGCGCACGTCACGGGCACCTGCCTCGAGCATGGCCTTGGCGGCTCGCGCCACGAGCGGAGTCACCGACTGGACGTTGTTGACGTGCGTGTGGATCGCCAGCGACACCCCACGCGCGCGCGCCTTGGCGGCGATGCGCCCCACGCCGTCGACGACGTCGGACTGCAGCCAGTGCTGCGGCAGGCCCATGAGCGCCTTGGTCGCGAGCCGGATGTCGCGGATCGTCTCCACCTCGAGCAGCTTGTCGAGGAAGCCCTCGAGGTTCTTCCACGGCATGTTCGCGACATCGCCGCCGGAGACCACGACGTCGCGCACACCCGGGGTGCGCTGCAGGTAGTCGAGCATCGCGGCATACCGGTCGACGGGTTTCCCGGCGAGCTTGAGCTTGGGCACCATCGGCGTCGAGTTGCCGACGAGGTCCATCCGCGTGCAGTGGCCGCAGTACTGCGGACACGTCGGCAACATCTCGGCGAGCACCTTGGTGGGGTAGCGGTGGGTGAGACCCTCGACCGCCCACATGTCGTGCTCGTGCAGGGAGTCGCGGGTGGCGAACGGGTGGGAGGGCCAGTCGGTGCGCCGGTCGGAGAACACGGGGAGCATGTAGCGCCGGATCGGGTCGGCGAGGAAGGCCGCGGTGAACTCCTCGCCGGCGGCCGGCATCCGACCGCCCGTCCAGGTCAGCTCGCTGACCATGGTGTTCATCATCTGCGGCGGGACGAGCATCGACATCGTCGCCCGCTCCCGCTGGTCACGCTCGAGGTCGGCGTAGAACGCGTCGGTCAGCAGGTCGCCCATCAGGGCCTTGAGCTGGGCGTTGTTCTTGACGCAGTTCACGCGCTGCCACTGGGCGTCGGCCCACTGCTCGGCGGTCACCTCGCGGTAGCCCGGCAGCCGGGTCCAGTCCGGCTCCACCAATTCGTGCCGCCGATAGACGTAGGGCTGCTCGATGTCTGTCGTCATGGGTGGCAGGATACGCAAGAGATGGTGCGTATGCCTACTTTCACCGCAGGATTTGCGGCGCAGTGTCGAGCTGAAGGAGTTTCTTCCCATGAGCGTGACGCCGATCACCCCCACTGACGACGGCCGGGCCCCCCGGGGCGCCGCGAGCCCCATCGGTGTCCACCGAGTCCTCGACCCGGCTGGTCGCTCCCTCCCGCAGGCCGCCCGGGTCCTCGACCCCGACCCCGGCCTGTGGCCCGACGAGGTGCGGATCGCCGTCGAGACCCTGAACCTCGACGCCGCCTCCTACCGGCAACTCGCCGAGAAGCACACAACCGACGGCGTCCTCGACGGTGCCGGCGTCCGGGCCGAGGTGCTCGACATCGTCACCACCCGCGGCAAGATGCAGAACCCGGTCACCGGCAGCGGCGGGATGCTCATCGGGACCGTCGAGGAGGTCGGCCCGCAGTCCACCCTCGGCCTGGCCGCCGGGGAGCAGGTCGCCACGCTCGTCTCGCTGTCGCTGACCCCGCTGCGGATCACCGACGGACTCGGCCGCTGGGACGGGCGCAGCGAGCGGGTGCCCGCCGAAGGCACCGCGATCCTGTTCGGCCGCTCGATCGCCGCAACGCTGCCCGAGGACTTCTCGCCGGACCTCGCCCTCATGGTGATGGACGTGTGCGGGGCGCCCGCGCTCGTCCGCCGGGTCGTCGAGGGGTATGTCGTCCGCGGCATCACGCCGACCGTGGCGGTGCTCGGCGGGGCCGGCAAGTCGGGCTCATTGTCCCTGGCGGCCGCCCGGGATGCGGGGGCGGGCCGGCTGATCGGGGTGGTGCCCTTCGAGGGGGAGGCGGAGTCGTTGCGCGCCTCCGGGCTCGCCGACGAGGTCGTCCTCGCCGATGCACGGTCACCCCTGGAGCTCGCGGCCGCCGTCGAGGGGGCCGGCGGACCGGCGGACGTCACCGTCGTCTGCGTCGACGTGCCCGGGTGTGAGCAGCCGGCGATCCTGGCCACGGCCCAGGGCGGGACCGTCATCTTCTTCTCGATGGCGACCAACTTCGCCGCGGCCGCGCTCGGTGCCGAGGGGCTCGCCTCCGATGTGACGATGCTCGTCGGCAACGGCTACGTCCCGGGCCACGCGGCATACGCCCTGGACCTGGTCCGGCGGACGGCGGCAGTGCGCGCGCTCTTCGAGGCCCGGCTCGACCACTGAGCCGATCCCGCCGCCCGGTCCGCATCCCGGGGCGCGCGACCACGCCGGCCGCAGCGGTCTAGGTTGGTGGCGTGCCGGAAAGCATCTATCTCGCCGCGACCGAAGCGGCCTCGGGGAAGTCCGCGGTCGCCCTCGCCCTCCTCGAGCACCTTGGGCGCCGCGCCGGTCGCGTGCTTCCGTTCCGGCCGGTCGTGGCCGACGTCGGCGAGGACGAGCTGCTCGACGTCCTGCGCGAACGCCTCGGCGGTGACGTGCCACCGACGGCGGCGCTCTGCGGGGTGTCCTACGAGGACATCCACGAGCACCCGGAGGCGGCGATGTCGGAGATCGTCGACCGGTTCCACGCCGTCGCCGAACGCGCCGATGTCGTCCTCGTCATCGGGTCCGACTTCGGCGACCTCAGCACGCCCACGGAGTTCGCCCTCAACGCCCAGATCGCGGCCCACCTCGGGGCGCGGATGGTGCTCGTCCTGCCCGCCGGGCGACGCACCGCCACCGCGGTCGCGGGTGCGGTCGACGTCGCGTTGCACGCGGCGGCCGAGAGCCACGCCACCGTGGTCGGGGTCGTCGTCAACCAGGCCCCCGAGGCCGCGGTCGACCGCTACGAGACAGCCGTCGCGCACCGGGTGGCCCCGCTCCCGGTGGTCGCGCTGCCCGTCATCCCCCTGCTGAGTGCCCCCACGGTGCAGGATCTCGCGGAGGCCTGCGACGGCGACCTGATCCATGGCCACGAGGACCTGCTCGAACGGGAGTGCCTGGGTGTCGTCGTGGCCGCGATGACGCTGCCCCACGTGCTCGACCGGCTCGTCGAGGGGAGCGTGGTCATCGTCCCCGCCGACCGCGAGGAGATCGTGATGGGCGCCCTGCTGGCGCACCGCTCCCACACCTTCCCGTCGCTGGCCGGGATCATCCTCAACGGCGGCTTCCCACTCTCGCCCCAGGTGGAGCGGCTGATGGCCGGCATCGACGTGGCGCTGCCGATCGTCGCCTGTTCCACCGGCACGATGCAGACCGTGAGCGCGCTGTCGCGGGCGCGCGGACGGATCACGGTGCGCTCGGCTCGCAAGATCGAGACGGCGGTCGGCGTCCTCGGTGCTCGGCTGGCCCGCTCGCCCCTCGCCGACGCGCTCGACCTCACCGAGCGTCCGGACGTCGTCACGCCCCTGATGTTCGAACACGACCTGGTCGAGTCGGCCCGGGCCACCCGCGCCCGGATCGTGCTGCCCGAGGGCGCCGAACCCCGCATCCTCGAGGCGGCCCGCCAGGTTCGCGACCGACGGATCGCCCGACTCACCCTGCTCGGGGACCGGGCGGCCATCGAGGCCGCCAATCGCGAGGTCGGTCTCGACCTCGACGACGTGGAGATCATCGATCCGCAGGACCCTGCATGGCGCGAGCAGTTCGCCGAGGTCTACACCGGGCTGCGGGCCCACAAGGGGATGACCCTGGACCGCGCCCGCGACGTCGTGGTCGACCCGTCCTACTTCGGCACCCTCATGGTGCACACCGGGCGCGCGGACGGGATGGTCTCCGGCTCGATCACGACCACCGCCGCGACCGTGCGACCCGCCCTCGAGATCGTCAAGACCGCCCCCGGGGTCTCGGTCGTCTCCAGCGTCTTCCTCATGTGCCTCGCCGACCGGGTGCTGGTCTACGGGGACTGCGCGATCAACCCGGATCCCACCGCCGACCAACTCGCCGACATCGCCATCTCCTCGGCCCAGACCGCTCGGGCCTTCGGCATCGACCCGCGGGTCGCGATGCTCAGCTACTCCACCGGGTCCTCGGGCACCGGCGCCGACGTCGACAAGGTCCGCACGGCCACCGGGCTCGTCCATGAGCGCGCCCCTGATCTGCTCGTCGAGGGGCCGATCCAGTACGACGCCGCCGTCGACCCGCACGTCGCGGCCACCAAGCTCAAGGACAGTCCGGTCGCCGGGCGGGCCACGGTCCTGGTGTTCCCCGACCTCAACACCGGCAACAACACCTACAAGGCGGTCCAGCGCAGCGCCCACGCCGTGGCGATCGGACCGGTGCTGCAGGGCCTGCGCAAGCCGGTGAACGACCTCTCCCGGGGAGCCCTGGTGCGCGACATCGTCAACACCATCGCCATCACCGCCGTTCAGGCCGGCACCGAGGCTGGCCCGCGATGAGCCGTCTCGTCCTGGTCATCAATGCCGGTTCGTCGTCGCTGAAGTACCAACTCATCGACGTCGACACCCAGGCCACCCTCGCGAAGGGGCTCGTCGAGCGGGTGACCGACCATGGGGCCGCGCTGCGCCAGGGCCTGGCGGAGATCGAGGTCCACGGCCACGACCTCGGCCACCTGGTGGCGATCGGGCACCGGGTGGTCCATGGTGGCGCCCGGTTCACTGACCCGACGATCATCACCGCGGAGGTTCGTTCGGCCATCGAGGACCTGGTGCCGCTCGCGCCCCTGCACAACCCGGCGGCGTTGCTCGGGATCGAGGCCGCGGTCGGGGCGTTCCCCGGCATCCCGCAGGTCGCCGTGTTCGACACGGCGTTCCACCAGAGCATCCCCCCGGCCGCCCATACGTATGCCGTCCCGGCCTCCTGGCGAGAGGGCCTGCGGGTGCGCCGTTACGGCTTCCACGGCACGTCGATCGGGTTCGTCACCGGTCGAGCCGCCGCCCTGCTCGGTCGGCCGATCGGTGCCACCAACCTTGTCGTCCTCCACCTCGGCAACGGCTGCAGCGCGGCCGCGGTCCTCGGGGGCCGGTCGATCGACACCTCGATGGGCCTGACCCCTCTCGAGGGGCTGGTCATGGGCACGCGTTCCGGGGACGTCGACCCGGCCCTGGCGAGCTACCTCGGCCGGGTCGCCGGCCTCGACCAGGCCGCCGTCGACCGCGCCCTGAACAAGGACAGCGGGCTGCTCGGTCTTTCCGGCGTCTCGGACTTCCGCGAGGTGCTCGAGCGGCGGGCCGCGGGGGAGGAGGCGGCCGGCCTGGCCTTCGACGTCGTCGTCCACCGGCTGGTCAAGTACGTCGGGGCGTATGCCGTCGAGCTGGGTCGCGTCGATGCGCTCGTCTTCACCGGCGGCATCGGTGAGCACGCCGCCCCGCTGCGGGCGGCCCTGCTCGACCGCCTCGGGCTGCTGGGGGTCCGCCTCGACCCCGTCGCCAACGAACACGGGTCGGGGGAGCGGCGGGTGACCGGCGCGACCAGCGCGATCCCGGCCTGGGTGATCCCGACCAACGAGGAACTCGAGATCGCCCGCCAAGCGGCACGGGTCGTCGGATGAGCACGGCCGACCCGACCGGGGATCACGCCTTCGTTGACGTCGTCGACGGGCATGCGGAGGCTCCGGAGACGCCGATGCGTCGCTTGCCGCTGCGCGCGCGGCTGGCCTTCCTCACCGTCCTGTGCCTCATCTCGGCCCTGCTGTGGGGGGTGACGGCGTGGGGTCTGGCCCCCTCACAGGCGCAATGGCCGACCTGGCTCACCTGGGCGGCGCGGGGGTTCCTCGCCGGGGCCGCGGTGACGCTTGCCGTCCTCACCGTGGCGGCCAACTCGCGCTCGGGATCGGACCGACCGGCGAAGATCGCCCACCTCCTGCTCGGGTTGGGGTGGATCGGCTTCTCGATGACCCTGGTCACGGATCTCGTGCTACGGCTGCCCCTGATGCTCACCGGCGTCGGCAACCCGCTGCGTTCCCGGCTCGTCGCCGTCGTCCTCCTGGTGGTCATCGTCGCCAGCGGGGTGCACGGTCATCGCGAGGCCCGGCGGGTGCCCAGAGTCAGGCGGGTCGAGGTGCCGATCCGGGGCCTGGCTCCGGGATTGGCCGGGACCACGATCGCCGTCCTCACCGACACCCATTTCGACGCGTGGACCGATCGCCGCTGGGCCGACGCCGTGGTCCGCCAGGTCAACGCCCTCGCCCCCGACATCGTCGTGCACGCCGGGGACCTCGCCGACGGCTCGGTCGCGCAGCGGGGCCACCAGGTCGAGGCGCTGGCCGGGGTCGGGTCGCCCCAGCGTTACTACATCGCCGGCAACCACGAGTACTACTCGGGGGCCGACGACTGGATCGGGCAGATGACAAGGCACGGCTGGCGGGTCCTGCTCAACGGCCACGCCCTGCACGGCGACCCGGCGCACGCGCTGGTCGTCGCCGGGGTGGACGACCCGACCGGCGCCGGCCGCGGCCGGGGTCCGGACCTTGAGGCGGCTCTGGCCGGGGCGCCACCCGGCCACCCGGTCGTCCTGCTGGCCCATCAGCCCCACCTGGTCCGTGCGGCACGGGACCGAGTGGACCTCCAGATCAGCGGCCACACCCACGGCGGCCAGATCTGGCCGTTCCACTATCTGGTCCGGCTGCGCGAGCCGGTGATCCAGGGGCTGTCCCAGCATGGGGAACGGACCCTGCTCTACACGAGCCGGGGCACCGGCTTCTGGGGACCTCCGTTCCGGCTTTTCGCCCCGAGCGAGATCTCCTTGCTCACCCTCGCCCCCGCCCCCGCCTCCGCCCCCTGACCCACTCCCCGCGTCCTACCGTGCAGTAAGTGGGGTGATCACCCCACTTACTGCACGGTAGGCGCCTACCACGGGAGGCGCCTGCCACGGGAGGCGGCGCGGCGTCTGCGCTCCGCGCCCGATCCAGGAGGAGCGCTGGCGGTCGGTCCGTCCGCAGCGCGCGGGAGGATTTTCGGTGGAACGTGGGTGCGACCGGAAATCCTTGATCAACTGGTAGATTCCACGTGTGTCTCCACGGCGTGCGACCCTCCTTGACCTCGATCCTGCTGCGGTGCGACGGGCCCGGACTCTGGCGCGCAAGGCGGGCCGACCGGTCGTCGACCTGGCCAAGGCGCACACCACCGTCTCCGTGGAGCGGGCGACCCTCCGCCTGGCCGGTCTCGCCGGCGCCGACCACGAGAACGTCCCCTGGGTCAACCACCTGGTCGACGCGGTCCGTGCCGGGATCGGGCTCGACCACGGGGTGACGACTCCGGTCTGGGATGCCCTGGCCCGCGGCGAGGCCCCCGATCTGCTCACGCTGGCGCAGAAGGCGAGCAGCGGGGGAGTCCAGTTCCGTCTCCCCGAGCGCGCGGCGCGAACCCGCGCGACCAAGGCCGCTCGGGTAGCGGTCGCGCACGGCATCCGCCGGATTGACCGCCAGCGCGCCACCCGGGACCGCCTCATCGCCCGGCACGGCGACCCCGCGCGCAAGCCGTGGATCTATCTCATCGTCGCCACCGGCGACATCTACGAGGACATCCCCCAGGCCCAGGAGGCCGCCCGCGAGGGCGCGGACATCATCGCGGTGATCCGCTCGACCGGACAGAGCCTGCTCGACTTCGTGCCCGAGGGCGCGACCCGGGAAGGGTATGCCGGGACCTACGCCACCCAGGAGAACTTCCGGTTGATGCGGGCGGCCCTCGACGAGTCGAGCAGGGAGTTGGGCCGCTACATCCGGCTCACCAACTACGCCAGTGGCCTGTGTATGCCGGAGATCGCGACGCTGGCCGGGCTCGAGCGCCTGGACATGATGCTCAACGACTCGATGTACGGCATCCTCTTCCGGGACATCAACCCGATCAGGACCTTTGTCGACCAACGGTTCTCGCGTCAGATCCATGCGCGAGCCGGGATCATCATCAACACCGGCGAGGACAACTACCTCACGACCGCCGACGCCGTCGAGGCGGCGCACACCGTCACGGTCAGCCAGTTGCTCAATGAGTACTTCGCCAAGGAGGCGGGGCTGCAGGACTGGCAGCTCGGCCTTGGCCACGCCTTCGAGATCGACCCCTCACTGCCGGACAGTTTCCGGCTCGAGCTGGCCCACGCCCTGCTCGCCCGGGAACTGTTCCCGGACGCCCCGCTGAAGTGGATGCCCCCGACCAAGCACATGACCGGGGACGTCTTCCGCGGCTACCTGCTCGACGGGTTCTTCAACCTGATCGGGGCCATGACCGGCCAGGGCATTCTGCTCGTCGGCATGATGACCGAGGCGGTCGTCACGCCGTGGCTCTCGGACCGCGACCTCGCCCTGCAGAACGTCCGTTACGTGATGAATGCCGCGGGCGGCCTGACCGAGGACTTCCATCCGCCCGCCGGGGGCTTCATCCAGCGGCGTGCCCACCAGGTGCTCGCCGAGGCCGTGGACCTGCTCGACACGATCGCCACCGACCAGGGGGGCACCGACCCCTCATACCCCCAGCCGTTGCTCGAGGCGATCGCCGACGGCACGTTCGGCGCGATGAAGCGTCCGCCCACCAAGGGCAAGGGGCTTGACGGGGTGGTGGCCAAGGCCGACGACTACGACAACCCCGCCATCGACCTGCTCGAAGGAGGCCTGACCCGATGACGCGCACCGAGGCACACGAGGCCCGTCGGCGCCGCGAGAACGCCGTCGCCGGCGAACTCAGCCTGCGCGAGGCGAGCCCGATCGTCCGCCCGTACGGTGACACCACCGGCGACGGCATGGTCCAGGTGTCCTTCACCCTGCCGCTGCCGCACGACAAGCGCGCCGAGGGGGCCGCGATGCGGCTCGCCATCGCGATGGGCATCGACCGCCCGTTGCTCGTGCACGCCAAGGCCATCGGCCCGAAGTTCACCTTCTTCGTCGTCTACGGCCCGATCACGCACCTGGTGGACATCCGCGATATCGAACTCGTCGAGCGCCCCTACGAGCTGTTGTCCTCGAAGGAGGTCAACACCGCGATCAAGAAGCACCTGCGGCGCAAGCTGGTCGTCGTCGGTGCCTGCATCGGCACCGACGCCCACACGGTCGGCATCGACGCGATCCTCAACATCAAGGGGTTCGCCGGGGAGAAGGGGCTGGAGTACTACCGGGAGGTCGCGGTCCACAACCTCGGCGCCCAGGTGCTCATCCCCGACCTGGTCAACTATGCCCGTGACGTGAAGGCCGACGCCGTCCTGGTGAGCCAGGTGGTGACCCAGCGCGACGCGCACATCCACAACACGAAGGCGATGTCCGCGGCCTTCCGCGAGGCCTTCCCGGCCGGCAAGGTCCCCCTGCTCGTCGTCGGCGGTCCCCGCTTCGAGGACGGGAGCGCGCCGGCCCTGGGGGTGGATCAGATCTTCGGCCGCGGCACCACCCCCGGCGAGGTCGCCTCCTACCTCGTCCACGCCCTCGTCACCCCGCCCACGCAGACGCGCAAGGGAGCCTGAGCCATGTCGAACGACCACCTCGTCGGCACGACGGTCACGCATCGTCGCTACGTCCCCTACAGCCACGCCCACTACGCCGGCAACCTCGTCGACGGGGCCTATTCGCTGGCCGCGTTCGGGGACGTCGCCACCGAGATGTGCATCCGCACCGACGGCGACGAGGGGTTGTTCGCCTCCTACTCCGACGTCCAGTTCATCGCCCCGGTCCGGGCCGGGGACTGCCTCGAGATCGAGGCGCGGCTCGTGCGGGCCGGGAGCCGGTCACGCGAAGTGGCCTTCGAGGTGCGGGTCATCGCCCGCGGCAACCCGTCCCGCGGTGAATCCGCGGCCGACCTGCTCGACCCGCCGATCGTCGCGACGACCGCGCGCGGGGTCGTCGTCGTGCCGCCGCGGGCCTGAACCCGGCCATCACCTACCGTGGGCGGGTGCCCTCGCTGATCCGGTATGCCGTCCGCCCCCTGGGCGCGGTCGCCGCCGGGTTGGCCCTCTGGCTGAGTTTTCCCGACCATGACCTGTGGTGGCTCGCGCCGGTGGGGGTGGCGTTGCTCGCGGCGGTGACCTGGCGCCGCCCGTTCCGGGTTGCCCTCGGCCTCGGCCTGCTCGCCGGGTGGTCCTTCTTCGTTCCCGTCCTGTCCTGGTCCGGAACGTATGTCGGTGCCGTGCCCTGGCTCGCCCTGGCCACACTCCAGGGGCTCTACGTCGCCGGGATGAGCGGGCTGGTCGGGTGGGGGAGCCGGTGGTGGGTCGACCGGGGACGCAACCGGACGGCATACCTGCTCGTCCCGCTCGGCTGGGTGACCCAGGAGATGGCCCGCTCGACGACCCCGTGGGGTGGCTTCCCGTGGGCCCGGCTGGCCTTCTCGCAGGCCGACGGCCGGTTGGTCCGGCTCGCGTCCTGGGGCGGAGCACCCCTCGTGACCGCCGCCGTCGCCACGGTCGGGGTGGGCCTGTTCGTCGCCGCGCGCGCGGTCCTCGACCGTCGCGCATTGCAGGCGCTCGCCGGGGTGGCCTTCGTCGTCGCCCCGCTCGTCGTGGCGGGACAGGTGGCCCTCCCGGTGGCGGGCCGGGCCGTCGCGGTCGGCTACGTCCAGGGCAACGTTCCCACCGCCGGGTTGGACTTCAACGCCCAGCGGCGGGCCGTCCTGGACAACCACGTGCGCGAGAGCGAACGCCTGTCGCGCACCGCGCCCGCGGACCTGAGTCTGGTCGTCTGGCCGGAGAACTCCTCTGACATCGACCCGTTCCGCAACTCCGACGCCGCCGCCCAGATCGTCCGGGCCGTCGACGCCGTCCATGCCCCCCTGCTCGTCGGGGCGGTGCTCGCCGAACCCCCCGGGCACGACAGCAACGTCTCGCTGCTCTACCGGCCCGGGGGAGGGGTGCCCGAGCGGTACACCAAGTTGCACCCGGTTCCGTTCGCCGAGTACATCCCCTATCGGTCGTTCTTCCGGATCTTCAGCGCGGAGGCCGATCGGGCCGGCAACTTCATCGCCGGAGACTCGATCGGTGCCTTCGACGTGCCCGCGACGACCGGTGCCTACTGGGCGCTCCCGACGATCTGCTTCGAGGTGGCGTATGACGGCCTGATGCGGGACTCGGTGCTCAATCCCACCGTCGCCGGCACCGACTCGCTCCTGGTCGTCCAGACCAACAACGCGACCTTCGGCTACACGGCGGAGTCCGAGCAGCAGTTCGCGATCTCACGGCTGCGGGCCATCGAGCACGGACGCAGCGTCGTGCACGTCTCCACGGTCGGGGTGTCCGGGTTCATCGCCCCCGACGGGTCGGTCACCCACAAGTCCGGGTTGTTCGTCTCCGCCACCGCGGTCTCCGCCCCGGTCGTGCGGTCCGCCACGACGCTCAGCGACCGGCTCGGCCCGTGGCCGGAGCGGGTGGCCACCGCGGCGTTCCTCGGACTCATCGCTGCCGCCCTCGCGGCGAAGGCCGCCCGCGGACGCCGCCGCCGGACACCGGCCTGACTCGGCGGAACGCGGCCGGCGCCGTGGCGCGTTAGGGTTTCCGCGAGACATCCGCCGGCGAGGGCCGGCCCGATCAAGGACGACGTGTTGCCAGACTCGAACCGTGGCCCGCTGACCCGCGTGGCCGTCCTCATCCCGACCTACAACGAGCGCGCCAACCTCGCGGGTATCGTGGCTCGGGTCCGGGCGGCGGTCCCGGCGGCTGACGTCGTGGTGCTCGACGACAACTCTCCCGACGGCACCGGTGAACTGGCGGACGAGTTGGCCGCCGCTGATCCGCAGGTGCGGGTCATCCATCGTCCGGGCAAGGCTGGTCTGGGAGCGGCCTACCTCGAGGGGTTCCAGTGGGCCATCGACGCCGGCTATGACGCGGTCGTGGAGATGGACGCCGATGGCTCGCACCAGCCCGAGCAACTCCCGGCCCTGCTCACCGCGGCCGCCGACGCCGACCTGGTCATCGGTTCACGGTGGGTCTCCGGTGGGCGCATCGTCAATTGGCCGATCCACCGCAAGGCGTTGTCGATCGGGGGCAACCTCTACATCCGTGGGCTGCTCGGCATGCCGGTCATGGACGCCACCGCGGGCTACCGGGTCTACCGCACCGACGCCCTCCAGCGGATGGGTCTGGGCGACGTCGCCTCCCAGGGGTACTGCTTCCAGGCCGACCTCACCTGGCGCGCCGTGCGCAAGGGCCTGCGCGTCGTCGAGGTCCCGATCACCTTCGTCGAGCGCGAGGTCGGCGACTCCAAGATGAACGGTGACATCGTCAGCGAGTCGCTCCGCCGGATCACGACCTGGGGGGTGGGCCACCGAGTGGCTCAGGTCAAGGGGCTGGCCGCCAGGGTCGGTCGCCGAGAACCCACCTGGCACCGCCTGTGACCGCTCCCCGTCGACCGACGAGCCCGGCCCGCCGCCCGCGGTGGGCGCGATGGCTGTTCCTGGCCCTGCTCGTCGTCCCGACCGTCGAGATCGCCGCGATCATCGGGGTCGGCAAGGTCATCGGTGCCTGGCCGACGGTCGCGCTTCTCGTGCTCGAATCCCTGCTCGGGGCCTGGCTCGTGCGCCGCGAGGGACGTCGGGCCTGGGGCGCCCTGTCGGCGGCCCTGCGCACTGGTGCCATGCCGTCGCGGGAACTCGCGGACGCGGCGTTGGTGCTCATCGGCGGCACCCTGCTCCTCACGCCGGGGTTCCTCACCGACCTCGTCGGATTCTTCTTCATCCTCCCGCTCACCCGGCCCTTCGCCCGGACCGTGCTGGAGGCCGCGGTGGCCCGCCGGCTGCTTGGTGGCTTCCCGGGCGGACGAGGGGGACCCTCCGGCCCCCCGAACGTCATCCGTGGCGAGGTCGTCGACGGCTGAGCGGGCGAACCCACGCCAGAGACAGGTATGCCGTCCGCTCCCGGGGGAGCGGACGGCATACCTGTGTGGTGGAGGGGGCCTCAGGCGGACTTGCGCTTGCCGGGCTTGATCCCGCGCGCCTCACGGTAGAGCGCCAGGCGCTCTTCGAGGAGCTCCTCGAGCTCGGGGATCGACCGACGCTCGAGCAGCATGTCCCAGTGGGTGCGCGGGGGCTTGACCGGCTTGGCCTCGTGCTCGGGGCCGTCCTTGAGCTTGGCGTCCGCACCGCATCGGCACTCCCAGGTCGGGGGCACCTCGGCCTCCACCGAGAAGGGGAGTTCGATGACGTGTCCCTGGGGGCACAGGTAGGTCGTGAGCATGCGCTCGGAGGGAACGACGTTCTCGTCCGACTCCATGCTCAAGGCGCCGAGGCGGCTGCCGCGGAGGCTGCGTTCTGCCATTGGGGGTCAACTCCCGAGTGACGTGGCGGGGACCGTCCCGGGGTGGGGGACGGCTTCCCTGAAGGAACGACGATGGGATCCGGGGTGTTCCCGCGAGGCAGCGGCCGTGATCGGGGCCACACCCCCAACCCTGTGGCCTCAGGCCGTTGTCCTCGCGTGCACCCGCATCGCCGGATGCGGAAGACTTCAGTGTGGCACGAACGGGACGACCGGATCGAATCGGTTCGACCCGCCGTCTCAGGTCCCCCTCAGAGCACGGCCGGGAGTTCGTTGCCCGCATCCTGGATGCCGGCCCGCACGTCGACCTTGCGCAGGAACCACCACCCGAGCACGAAGAAGATGACGAGCGCGGCGATGGCCGGCCGATAGGAGTGCGTGAGTTGGTGGACCAGGCCGAAGACGAGGGTGCCGAACCAGGAGGTGCCGCGTTCCATGGCCTGGTAGAAGGCGAAGAACTCGGCCTCGCGTAAGCGGGGGACGAGTTGGGAGAAGAGGGATCGGGACAGGGCCTGGCTCCCGCCGAGCACGATGCCGATCAGCACACCGAGGGCGACGAACGGCAGGAAGGCCTTCTCCGGCACGAAGAACGCCGCGAAGACGATGGCGCACCACGCCACCAGGGACCCCAGGATGGTGCGCCTGGCACCATGCCGCCCGGCGAACCAGCCGAAGAGCAGCGCGCCACCGAAGGCGACGAACTGCACGAGCAGGATGAGGGCGATGAGCTGGGTCTGGGAGAACTTCAACTGCTCGGCGCCGTAGATGCTCGACGAGGAGATGACGGTCTGGATGCCGTCGTTGAAGAACAGGTAGGCGAGCAGGAACATGAGCGTGTTGGGGTAGTTCTTCAGGTCCCGGAAGGTGTGCTGCAACTGGGCGATGCTGCCCCCGACGGCACCCTCGCTGGGGGCGTCGGTCAAGTGGGCGCCGGCGCCGCGCAGGGTGCGCAGGCCCAGGACCGGGATGAGCGTGAACAACCCCCACCACAGGCCGGCGGAGAGCATCGAGATGCGCACGGCCATTCCGGTGTCCACGCCGATGATCGAGGGTTTCGAGACGATGACCAGGTTGATGGCCAGCAGCAGGCCGCCGCCGAGGTAGCCCAGGGCCCAGCCGCGGCTCGAGACCTTGTCACGGTCGTCGGGGCGCGCGATCCGGATCAGGATGGCGTCGTAGACCACGAGTGAGGCACCGAGCGCGATCGAGGCGATGATCATCAGGGCCGAGCCAAGGCGCCAGTTGGCGCCCGTGACGAAGAACAGTGAAGAGGCTGCAATGGCGCCGATCCAGGCCAGGACGCCCATGAATTGGGCGGGGCGGGCGCTGCGGTCGGCGATTGCGCCGACCACCATGAGCAGGACGGCCGAGAGCAGGGTGGCGAAGGTCACGGTGTATGGGGCGACCGAGCCGGGGTCGAGCGGGGCGACGAACACGAGCGCGAGGATCGACAGGGCGGCGGCGGCAATGAGGGCCTTCGTGGCCGCGCCGGGGGGCCGTGCGGCCCGGGTGTCGGCGCGCATCGAGGCCACGACGCCGGCGATCAGGGCCAGCATCACGACGAAGACCGCACCCACGACCCAGGACGGGAGCGAGGCAGCGCCGGGGAGGACATACAGGTTCGTCGTGCACTTGCCGTCGCTGGGCAGGTCAGGGCAGGCGGCCTTCTTGGCGATGGTCGTCAGGTAGGGGCCGAAGAGCACCGTGCCGACCGTCGTGACGAAGGCCGAGTTGGCCCAGTCGTACCAGTACCACGGGCGGTGGTAATGCTTGGTGTCGGCCCACCGATCGACCGTCTCTGTCGTCATGGCGCACAGCGTGGCACAGAGGGGGACCGTGCGGGCACAACTCTGCCGAGCCTTGTCCTCGGGCGTGTTGGTCAGCTGGTGATGCTGGCCAACTTGAGCGCACCCTCGATGGCCGCCGCCATCGCGGCATGGCCCGCATCATTGGCCTGCAGGCCGTCGGAGGTCACCAACGACACCTTGCCGACGATCGGTTGGCCGGTGTCGGCCCAGGTCACCCCGGCGGTGGAGGCGCTGCTCTTGAGCGCCTCCGCCATGGTGGCCAAGGACTCGGGCTGGGGACGCATGTCCCACCATGGGTTGACGACGACGATGCGCGCCTTCGGCAGGCCCGTCTTGAGCGCGCTCAGCGTCTGGTCGATGTTCGCCTTGACCGCCGCCTGGTCGAGTCCGAGGTCGTTGCCGCCCCCGGTCAGGATGACGAGCTCGGGTGCCGCCGCCACGATCGCCGGCACCTGGGCGAGATAGGTGGGGCAGGCGTTCGCCGGTGTGGCGCACGGTCCCAGGGTGCCGAAGGCGGCATAGCCGGTCTGCGGGTGACCGAAGTTCTTCTCGGTCCAGTGGTGGGCCGTCGCGACCAGGCTGGTCCACCGCTTCGCCTCGGAGGACGCGCCGACGCCGGCAGCGAAGGAGTCACCGACGAACGCGACCGTCGTGATCCCCCCGTCGGGAGACGCCGACCCCGAGGGGGACCCTGAGGCCGACGCGCTGGTCGACCCGCTGGGCGTCGGACCCGGGCTCGCGGCCGAGGATGCGGTCGCCACGACACCGGAGGGCGTCGACGGCTCCGAGGCACGCACCCGCAGGAACCAGCCGACGACGACGAGGCCGACGATGAGCACGGCAACGACGATCTGGTTGAGGCGGTCGTGGGGCATGGCGCCATCCTCGCAACTGCTTCCGCTCCACGGGCCCTGTCTCGGGGGTGTGTCGTTGGCGCACCGGTGGTGCGCAGGTCCGGGCCGCGAGCGTCGGGGTGCTCGTCGGCCGGATCACGGACGGGGCGGTCGCGGCGGGCGAGGTCCGAACGTGACGGCGATGTCCTGGTAGCCCTTGAACCGCTGGGAGCGCGCCTGCGCGGCATACGAGGCCTTGTCGGCGTCGGTGAGGTCGACGTCGTCGGTGAATGGGGTGAGCAGGGCCCGCGGCCAGAGCCGGCGGGCCAGGACCGTGTTGAGTTCGGCGCACACGACGACGACGAGGGCACCGACGTGGAGCAGGGCGACCAGTCCCAGGATGAGCGTCGCGACCCCCTTCGCGCTGCTCGTGTCGGCGGTGGAGAGCGCCGACATCGCGGTGACCTGGAACCAGGGCCACATGAGGCCGGCGACCAGGGCCCCGGGCAGGATCTGGCGGGTGGTCACCCCACCACCGGTGGCGTGGCGGAAGGCCACGACCATGAGGACGACGTTGAGGGTGAAGATGATCGCCGGCCAGACCCACTGAGGGGTGCCCGTCGGACTGCTCGCCGCCCCCGGCGCCGGTCCGAGACCGGCGATGACGCTCGAGCCGAGCACCGAGGCGAGGATGAGCAGCAGGATGCCCAGGCTCCGTACCCGGGCCATCACCGGGTTGGGCCGCCCGTTGCGAGGCACCGCCCAGACCTGGTTCATCGCGTGCTGGAACCCGTTGGCGACGCCCAGTCCGCCGTAGAGGGAGCCCAGGGCCCCGACCGTCACCCCGAGGGCCCCACCGTAGACACCACTGGTGCTCGTGAGCTGCCCCCGGACGAGGGGGACGTTGGCCAGCAGCGAGTTGCCCAGATAGGCACGCGCGTCGGGCCACACGGAGACGACACCGGCGACGACGGCCGCCATCAGCAGGGCCATCGGGAAACTCGAGATCAGCGCGTAGTAGGCCAGGGTCGCCACCAGGTGCATCCCGGCGTCCTCGAAGAACTTGTAGCCGACGGCGATCGGCAGCCCGAGGGTCGTGTGCCTGCGTTGGAAGGCGTCGATCCGGTCCACGAATGCCACGGTCGAATGAAACCATGCCCGACCTAGACTGCCGTCAATGAACACTCCCGCGCCCCCGGCCGATGCTCACGACCTGATCCGGGTCCGCGGCGCCCGCGAGAACAATCTCAAGGACGTCAGCCTCGATCTGCCGAAGCGTCGGCTGTCGGTGTTCACCGGCGTTTCGGGGTCGGGGAAGAGTTCGCTGGTCTTCGCCACCATCGCGGCCGAGTCGCAACGGATGATCAACGAGACCTACAGCACCTTCATTCAGGGTTTCATGCCGACGTTGGCCCGCCCCGACGTCGACCTCCTCGAGGGCCTGACGACGGCGATCATCGTCGACCAGGAGCGGATGGGCGCGAACTCGCGGTCGACCGTCGGCACCGTGACCGACGCCAACGCCATGCTCAGGATGCTGTTCAGCCGGCTCGGGCAGCCGCATGTCGGCTCCCCGCAGGCGTTCTCGTTCAACGTGCCGTCGATCAGCGGGGCCGGCGCGGTGACCCTGGAGAAGGGTGGGCGGACCGTCAGGGAGCGACGCGAGTTCAGCATCACCGGCGGCATGTGCCCGCGCTGCGAGGGGATGGGGACCGCCTCGGACATCGACCTCACGGCGATCATCGACGAGTCGAAGTCGATCAGCGAGGGAGCCATCCTCGTCCCGGGGTACTCGATGGACGGGTGGTACGGCCGGATCTATCGGGGCTGCGGCTTCTTCGACCCGGACAAGCCGGTCGCGTCGTTCACCCGGAGGGAGCGCGACGACCTGCTCTACAAGGAGGGGACCAAGGTCAAGGTCGAGGGAATCAACCTGACCTACGAGGGCGTGATCACCAAGATCCAGAAATCGATGCTCGCCAAGGACGTGGACAGCCTCCAGCCGCACATCCGAGCCTTCGTGCACCGTGCCGTGACCTTCTCGACCTGCCCCGAGTGCGACGGGACGAGGCTGAGCGCGCAGGCCCGGTCCTCGACGATCGCGGGGATCCATCTCGGCGATGCCTGCCGGATGCAGATCAGCGACCTCGCCGAATGGGTGCGCCAGCTCAACGCGCCGTCGGTGGCCCCGCTGACCAAGGGCCTGCAGGACCTCCTCGATTCGTTCGTCGAGATCGGACTCGGCTACCTGTCCCTGGAGCGTCCCTCCGGCACCCTGTCCGGTGGTGAGGCACAGCGCACGAAGATGATCCGCCATCTCGGCTCGTCACTGACCGACGTCACCTATGTCTTCGACGAGCCGACGATCGGCCTGCATCCGCACGACATCGAGCGGATGAACGACCTGCTGATTCGCTTGCGGGACAAGGGAAACACCGTGCTCGTGGTCGAGCACAAGCCCGAGACGATCGCGATCGCCGATCACGTCGTCGACCTTGGTCCCGGGGCGGGCAGCGGCGGGGGAGAGGTGGTCTTCGAGGGCACCGTCGAGGGGTTGCGCGCCAGTGGCACGCTGACCGGGCGGCACCTCGATGACCGGGCCCGACTCAAGGAGTCCGTGCGCACCCCCACCGGCGTCCTCCAGGTGCGCGGGGCGAGCACCCACAACCTCAAGGGCGTCGACGTCGACATCCCACTGGGGACCCTCGTCGTCCTCACCGGCGTCGCCGGCTCGGGCAAGAGCTCACTCATCGCGGGCTCGGTGGCCCCCCGCGACGGGGTCGTCGTCGTCGACCAGGGCGCGATCCGTGGCTCCCGGCGGAGCAACCCGGCGACCTACACCGGGGTGCTCGAGCCGATCCGCAAGGCGTTCGCCAAGGCCAACGGCGTGAAACCCGCCCTCTTCAGCGCCAACTCCGAGGGCGCCTGTCCGAACTGCAACGGGACCGGCGTCATCGTCACCGAGCTCGGCTTCATGGACACGGTGACGACCGTCTGCGAGGTGTGCGAGGGCCGCCGGTTCGATGCCTTCGTGCTCGAGCACACCCTCGGCGGGAAGGACATCAGCGAGGTCTTCGAGATGTCGATCAGCGAGGCCGAGGCGTTCTTCGGGGCGGGGGAGGCCCGAACACCGTTGGCGCACAAGGTGCTGCGCCGACTCGTCGATGTCGGACTGGGTTACGTGCGACTGGGCCAACCGCTCAACACCCTGTCCGGCGGGGAGCGTCAGCGGATCAAGCTCGCCGCCCAGATGGGCGACAGCGGCGACATCTACGTCCTCGACGAGCCGACGTCGGGGCTGCAGCTGGCCGACGTCGAGAACCTGCTCGGCCTGCTCGACCGGCTCGTCGACTCCGGCACGTCGGTCATCGTCATCGAGCACCACCAGGCCGTCATGGCCCACGCCGACTGGATCATCGACCTCGGGCCCGGAGCCGGACACGACGGTGGCACGGTCGTCTTCGAGGGGACACCCACCGCGTTGGTCACCGAGCCGACGACGCTCACCGGCCGCCACCTGGCCGCCTACGTCGGTCGCTGACTCACCCGCAGGTATGCCGTCCGGCCGACTTCCCGAGGGCGTGACCCTCCACTGTCGCGGCGCGTCGCTGCCGGGGACCGGCGCCGATATCGTCGAGTCGCTGGTGCAGTCGCGTTCCGGGCTGACCGGGGCAAGGGTCGTGCACTCCTGCCCCCGGTGCGGCAGCGCTCGTCATGGCCGGCTCGTCGTGCACTCGGCGACGGCGTGCTGGGCGAGTTTGTCCCGGGCGGGGGAGCTGACCGTCGTCGCGCTGAGTGCGGCCGGCCCGGTCGGCGTCGACGTCGAACTCAGCGACGTCATCGACGGGGATCCGGCGGCGCTGCGGAGGTGGTGTGCGGTCGAGGCGGCGCTCAAGGCCACCGGTGCGGGCCTGGCGCTCGATCCCGACGCGGTCACTCTCGTGGCGGGCAGCTGGGCCGGTCCGGCCTCCGTGGAGGTGCCCGGCGCGGGCCGGCTCGAGGTCGTCCCCATCGATCTCCCCGGACGGGTCGGGGCGGTGGCGTTCGGCCTTAGAGGGGTGGCAGGGCCCGGGCGCTGAGCCAGCCGTCCAGCAGCGCGCGGACCTTCCCGGCACTCGACCCCGCCGCCGCCTCGGCGTGGGACACGAAGTCCTCCGTCGAGACCAGGGCGTGCTCGTGCGTCGCCGTCCAGCTCCGCAGGAGTGCGAAGAAGCCCTCGTCGCCGAGGGCGCCGCGCAAGGCGTGCAGGGCGAGGGCGCCGCGCTTGTAGACGCGATCGTCGAACATGTGGTCCATCCCGGGAGCGGCGAGGACCAGGTCCTGAGGGAGCCGAGAGAGACGCCCCCAGTGCTCGGCCGCGTGGTCGGCCGCCGATCGCAGCCCGCGGTGCTCGGACCACAGCCATTCGGCGTGGCAGGCGAAGCCCTCGTGCAACCAGATGTCGGACCACCGCCCGGCGGTCAGCGAGTTGCCGAACCACGAGTGCGCGAGTTCGTGCACGACGAGCCGTTCGTTCTCCCAGCTGGGCGTCAGGTGATTGCGGCCGAAGCTCGAGAGGCCCTGGGCTTCGAGCGGGATCTCGAAGTCGTCCGCGGCGATGACGGCCCGGTAGGTGGCGAACGGGTAGGGACCGAACCACTGCGACAACACGTCGACCATCTCGCCCTGGTGCGCGAAGGCCGTGCCCGCTCCGACAGCCACGCCGAGCGGGGCCACGATCTCCACCGGGACGGACGCCGCGACGTGGGTCACGGCATACCGACCGATCTGGACGCAGGCCAGGTAGGGCGCCATCGGTTCGGCCTGGTCGTGGGTCCACCGGGTCCGTCCCGAGCGGGTCACCGTGTCGGTGCGGACCCCGTTGCCGGCGACGTGATAGCCGGCCTCGACGCTGAGCGAGATCCGGTAGGGCGCCTTGTCGTCGGGTCGGTCGTTGCACGGGTACCAGGTCGGCGCCCCGTGGGGTTGCGAGCCGACGAGCACGCCGTCGGTGAGTTCCTCCCAGCCGGCGCTGCCGTCCGGTCCCGGCATCGGCCGGGGCTTGCCGGCATACCTGATGGTCAGCGTGAACTCGTGGCCGAGAGGGAGACCCGCGGGGAACCCGACGCGCAGCCGCCCCGCGGACTGGCTGAAGGACTTCGCCTTGCGGCCGTCGACGAGCACCCGAGATGCCCGCAGGCCGAACAGGTCGAGCGTGACCTCGCTGGTGGGGGAGAGCAGGCGGGCCCGGATGACGGCGGTGCCGGAGAGGTGGTTGGTGGCCACCTTGTAGTCGAGGTCGAGGTCGTAGCCCAGCGCCGACCAGCGGCGGTCGCCGTGCCCGGGCACGTAGGGGTCTGCACCGGTGCGGGCCACGTGCGGCTCACTCCTCGTCGTCGGTCTCCGGCTGGGCCGACCCATCATGCCTGATCGTCTCCTCGAGCCAGGGGCCGATCGGGTTGCCGATCCAGCGGGTCCGGTCCGGCACGACCTCGCCGCGCATGACGAGTGAGGCGGGGCCGATCGTCGCGTGCCGACCGATGACGGCGGCCGGCAGCACGACGGAGTTGGTGCCCAGGGTGGCGCCCCGCTCCAGGGTGACCCGGTCCAGCCGCAGCAGCCGGTCGTGGAACAGGTGGGTCTGCACGACACACCCGGCATTGACGGTGGCCCCCTCGGCGAGCGTGATCAGGTCGGGTTCGGGCAGCCAGTAGGTGTCGATCCAGACGCCGTGGCCGATCCGGGCGCCCATCGCCCGCAGCCAGTGCACGAGCACCGTGGTGCCGGTCGCGGGCTCGGCGAACCACGGGGCGGCGAGGTACTCCACGAAGGTGTCGGCGAGTTCGTTGCGCCAGACGAAGGAACTCCACAGCGGGTGCTCCCCGGGCCCGACCCGCCCGACGAGCAGCCACTTGGCGATGACCGCGAGCAGCGCCGCGACGAGTCCGCCGACCATGAAGACGATCCCCGACAGCGCCGCCGCCAGCCACCACGAGTGGGCCGCGAGGGCGAGCAGGGCCACACTGACCGAGAGCAACAGCCCCAGATGGGCGAGGACGGCGACCAGCCGGAAACACTCGACAACGGCCCGCACGATACGCAGGCTCAGGGCGGGGCGATGGGTGCGGGCCGCGTCGACCGCGTCGCCCTGGCGACGCAGCCGCTCGGGAGGACTGCCGACCCAGGACGAGCCCTTCTTGGCGGCCCCGCGGCGGGGGGCGGCGGAGAGGACGGCGACGAGCGAGGCGTTGGGGACCTTACGACCCGGCGCCGCGAAGCCGGAGTTGCCGACGAAGGCCCGCTTGCCGATCTTGACCGGCGCCACCCGCAGCCAGCCGCCCCCGAGTTCGTAGCCGCCGATCAGGGTGTCGTCGGCGAGGAAGGCGCCCTCCCCGACGGTCGTCAGTTTGGGGAGCAGCAGGGTGGTCGAGGCCTCGACGTCGGGGCCGATCCGTGCTCCGAGGGCCCGAAGCCAGGCCGGGGTCAGGCTGCTCGCATAGAGCGGGTAGAGCCACCATCGGGCGTCGTCGAGCACCCGGAAGGTGGCCCACGCCTGCCACGCGCGGCGGGAGTGCACCGGATGGTGGCCCTCGACCAGACCCACGCCGAGAAGCCGGACGATCGCCCAGACGAGGACGACGAGGGTGGCGGCCGCGGCGAGGGTGGCCACCGGCAACCGCAGGTATGCCGTCCGCGCGGCCTCCCCGGCGGTCGCTGCGGCCCGCAGGCCGGGCCACAGGACGAGGACGCCGACCAGGGCGGCCACGACCGGGAGGAGGTCGACGAGAACCGCGGTCACGGCATACGCCCCCGTCCAGCCGCGGTGTCGGGGTGGGGATTCGCCCTCCCACGGGCCGCGAGCCGTGCCGACCGGCCGCGCGGGGGAGCCCGCCCAGGCCTCGCCGCGTGGGACCCGCCCGGAGACCCCGGAGCCGGGGGCCACGTCGGCGTCCCGGCCCACCACGGTGCCGGGGGAGAGGGTGCTCCGGGTGCCGACGCGGGAACCCGCACCGACCCGGATCGGCCCGAGGACGAGTCTGTCGCCGTCGAGCCAATGGGTCATCAGGTCGACCTCGGCCTCGATCGAGGCACGCTCGCCCAGGGTGAGCAGGCCGGTCACCGGCGGCACCGAGTGCAGGTCGACGTCCCGGCCGATCCGGGCACCGAGGAGTCGGGCGTACCAGGTGAGGAGCGCGGCGCCGGAGAGTCGGGCCGCGCCGAGTTCGGCGGCGAGACGTTCGGCGAGCCAGAGCCGCAGGTGCACCTTGCCGCCCCGCGGATGGGCACCGGGGGTGATCCCGGCGAGGATCAGGCGCGCGCCGCCGGCGGCCAGCAGCATCCGGCCGGGCGGGGCGATCAGCAGGAGCCATCCGACGCCGAGCACCCACCACGAGGCCCGGGGAGCCCAGGGGACCCCGGCGGCTGCGGCGAGGGAGGATCCGGTGCCGACGAGGGTGAGCCACCGGAGGCCCGCGATCGTCCGGAGCCCGACGGTCGCCAGCACCTGGGCCGTCTGGGTCTTCAGCGGCACCGGCATTGTCGGCCGGTTGCGGGGGCCGGTCGGGCCCTCGAGTTCCTCGAGGTGCGCCGCGAACGCCGCGATCGTCGGGTGCTCGTAGACCTCGGCGACGGTGATCTCGGGATGGCGCGCGCGCACCAGCCCGACCACCTGGGCGGCCATCAGGGAGCCGCCGCCGTGGTCGAAGAAGTCGGACTGCCCGGTCAGCGACTCCGCCCCGAGGACATCGGCCCAGATGTCGGCGAGCCAGGACTCGGTGGGGGTCAGGTCGCTCTCGGTCAGGGCACGGGCCAGGCGGTCCGAGTCGGGCAGCGGCCAGGGCAGCGCGTCCCGGTCGATCTTGCCCGAGGTCCGGGTCGGCAGGTCGTCGACGACCGCCAACCGAGGCACCAGCGCGGCGGGTTGGTCACGGCGCAGGATCGCCATCGCCTCGGACCGGTCGAAGGACGCGTCCACGGCGACGTACCCGACGAGCAGTCTGTTGCCCGTCTTCGTTCGCCGCACGGCGGCGGCCGCGCCCTGGACCCCCGGGAGGGCCAGCAGCGTGGTGTCGATCTCGCCAAGTTCGATGCGCCGTCCACCGACCTTGACCTGATCGTCGGCCCGGCCCTGGAAGAGCAGCCCGCCGTCGGGATCGGTGAGATCGACCCGCACGAGGTCCCCGCTGCGGTAGGCCCGATCCCAGCCGAGGGTCGGCATCGGGGCGTACTTCTCGGCGTCCTTGGCGGGGTCGAGGTAGCGGGCCAGTCCGACGCCGCCGATGATCAGCTCCCCGGGGTCACCGGGGGTGACCGGCTCGCCGGTGGACGCGTCGACGACGGCCAGGTCCCACCCGACTAGCGGCACGCCGATCCGCACCGGCTCCCCGGCATACACCCGGGCGCCGCACGCGACGACGGTGGCCTCGGTGGGGCCGTAGGTGTTCCACACCTCCCGCTCACCGGTGGCGTACCGGCTGCCGATCTCGGGCGGACATGCCTCCCCACCGAGGATGAGCAGCCGCACCCGGGCGAGGGCCTCGGCGGGCCAGAGGAGCACGAGGGTGGGCACGGTGGAGACGACGGTGATCCGGTTGGCGACCAACCAGGGGCCGAGGTCGGTGCCGCTGCGGACGAGGGAGCGGGGTGCCGGCACCAGGCAGGCGCCATAGCGCCAGGCGAGCCACATCTCCTCGCATGAGGCGTCGAAGGCGACCGACAGCCCGGCCATGACCCGATCGGCCTGGTTGATTGGGTTGTCCTGCAGGAACATTCGCGACTCGGCGTCGACGAATGCGGCGGCGTTGCGATGGGTCACCGCCACCCCCTTGGGCGTGCCGGTCGAGCCCGAGGTGAAGATGATCCAGGCGTCGTCGTCGATCGCCGGTTCCTCGGGGGAGAGGGGCTCGCGGCCGGTGGCGCGGACCGTGATGGTCAGGGCGTCCCCGATGACGGCGGCGACGTCGGCCTCGGCGAAGACGGTGCGCGCTCGCTCGTCCGGGTCGTCGGCGTCGACCGGCACGTAGGCGGCGCCTGCGAGCAGGATGCCGGCGATGGCGACGTAGAGGTCGACCTGGCCCGAGGTGATCCGCACCCCGACCCGGTCGCCGACGCCGACGCCGAGGGAGGCGAGCTCGAGGGTGACCTCTTCGGCGGTCTCGAGGAACTCCTCGTACGTGAGCACGGTCGTGCCGTTGTCGAGGGCGGGGGAGTCGGGGTGGGCGTCGGCGGTGGCACGCAGGATGTCGACCAGAGTCCGCGAGTCGGGCGCCTCGGCACGACGCCGCAACGGGTCGGGCCCCGAGGGACTGGAAAGACCGGGGGAGAGGTCGGGCGCGCTCATCGTGGGCTGGGTGTCTCGCTCGGACTCGTGGAGGTGGGCGGGGTTTCAGTCTGGCGGACGTGGGTGAACATTCGGGGACGGGCGCGCCCGCGCGCGGTGAGAACCATGGCGCGGCAGCTCAGGGTCTGGCCAGGGAGATCACTGACAGACACTTCCCGCCGTCCCTCATACGTTGGCCGGATGGCAATCTCCGTCACTGACCTTGGGCTCCGGGCAGGAATCGCGGCGCCGTTCTTCTACTTCGGGACCCAGTTGGTTGTCGGAGGCGTCACTCCCAACTACAGCTTCCGGGAACAGCCGGCCAGCGATCTGGGAGTGGGTCATGGCCTCGCGGCCTCCTTCTTCAACGCAGGCGCCCTCATCACGGGGGTGGCGTCGGTTGCAGGTGCCGTTGGGCTGGCGCTGGCCTCAGGGCGCTTGCCGACGCGCAGACTCCTGACCTGGCTGATGGCACTTGCAGTGCTGTCCACGGGGGCCGCCGCGGTGGCTGCGGGAGCCTTTCCACTGCCGGATAGCCGTCATGGAGGTGGACCGATCGGAGCAGGGATGTTTGCCGTACCTCTGATCGCGGCGCTGGTGTTGTGGCCGCTCAAGTCGAAGGGCCTACGCGCCTACTCCGCCTGCAACTTCCTAGGCTTCGTCGCCTGCGGCGTCGCGCTCAGCGGATCAACTCCCGTGGATCAGGTCGCCAATGCGGGGACTTTGCAGCGCGTGCTCGCGGTCACGGTGTTTGGCGCCATCGGTGTTGTCTGCTGGGTCGCGCACGCAACGCTGCGGTCGTGATCCTCCAAGCACGCCTTCACGACAGGTGAGATTCGCTGCGCCGTTGCTACGTCACCGTGAGGCGCAGATCCGCCCCCCGGAACGACGCTTCGACTCGTCCCAATCGAACTGGTAGGCACGGGAGTTCGCGAGACGGCAGTAGGGCTGCGGTGGGGCCGTGCGTGCCCACTGTCGTCGGGTGGTGGAAGAGTGCGGGCATGACGGTTCTTCGATTCAGGATGGCGGTCAGGGCGGTCATCCTCGATTACGAGGACCGGGTGCTGCTCTGTCGGTTCTCGGCGCCACATCCGGCGGTTCCCGACGAGGCCGCAGGGGTCTGGGCTGCGCCGGGCGGGGGAGTTGAGCCACACGAGAACCCGCTGGAGGCTCTGAGCCGCGAGCTGCGTGAGGAGACCGGTCTTTTCTTGCATGACCGGCCGCCCCACGTGTGGCACCAAGAGGTGATCGGTGATGGTCATGGCGAGGACTGCGACGGCGTGATCAATGACTACTACCTCGTGCGCGCAGGACACTTCGAGCCCGTTGGCACCCTTCCAGCCGAAAGCATCCAGGCTGAGGGCATCAGCGACTGGCGCTGGTGGTCGTTGGAGGAGATCCGCACCGCTGAGGTTCTCTTCTCGCCGCGCGACCTTCACCTTCGACTGCCGCTGCTGATCGACGGGCTCATCCCAGCCGATCCCATCACCTTCGATCGGCCCTGACGGACGGCGCTGGGGACTCCGGCTCGCGACGCCACTCCGGTGGCCCAGGTGGCAGGGCCGGCGTCGGGAGGGGATGGAGATGGCCGACCACAGCGAATCTATAACTGGCTCGACTTATAGGTGGTACTAGACGAGCCGCGCTTCGCTCGGTCTGAAGAGCCGCTGCTGGGCCGACGCGGCTCGCATTCGAGTCCAGCTACTTCCGGGCCTCGAAGCCATCCGGTCGAGGTCAGTCATCGAGGGCGCTCCCTCCTGCTGGCATGACGCCTGGTTGCCGTGAGCCGGGTGCCCCGGACCCCTCAGGGAGCGGATCGTTGGGCCGAACGCCGAGGATCACAGTTGTGGGGTCTGTTCTTAGGTCTTGGTCCACACCTGTCGCAAGGGTTATCCGTGTGCGAGCCATCCAGACCCGCCCGGCGGTGGCCCTCACACACCGGTGACGGCGCCTCAGCACAAGGGTCTCATCTCGTGCTGCTGGGGTGCTCGCCCGCGACTGCGGCCACATAGCGTACGTAGCCGGTCGCTGAGTCACGGGCATGACGTTCGATAGTGGCGGGGGAGTAGCCAAGGGCCTCGGCCACGATGGCGACGGGCGTCTCCTTCGTCAGCTCATGGAGGGTTCCCAGTCTGGCGGCACGGGTGCTGAATACCTCTTTGAGCCGGCTGCGTAGGTGGGCGGCTGCGACGTGTTGGCCGGGGGAGTAGCCGCGGAACACCCAGTTGCTGTTGGGGTGGGAGGCCGTGAGGTCATTGCCGGGATGCTCGAAGAGCGTTCGCCATGGCTGGTCGAGGGGGTCGGGCAGGGCGATGTCGATCGCTCCGACGCGTACGGTGACGAGCTCTCGGCTGACGACGACGTGATCCCAGGTCAATGAAGCGACGTCCTCGATCTGCTGGCCGAACACCAGGACGAGAATGGCGGCTGCGCGATCTCGATCTGAGAGGTCATCGGTATAGGCAATGCATTGGACCGCAGTCGTTTGGTCCGGAGCGCTCATTCTAGGGCTGGTGCCGCGACGGTGCGCCCTGATGGTGAGGTCGGGGCTGACCAGCTTCGTCTTGATCGCCCAGGCGAGGAAGCGGCTGCCGATCAGTCTGGTCGAGGGACCGGACGACACCCACCTGTCCAGGTGGTATTGCTGGAGATCAACGAGCGAGACGTCCTGGTCGGCCAGCCAGTTGACGAGGTCGATCGCGACCGTGGTGGTCTGCTTGCTCCGCAAGAAGGTGCCGTGGGGCACGGTCTGCATCTGGTTCATCCGGCGCAGGTGCTGCCAGCGGATGTAGCGCCGCACGACGTCGCGGCTTCTGGGGTCGACAACGCGCTTCTCGGCCTCTCTTGCCCACCCCTGGAAGATCGCGAGGTAGCGATCACGATGGGGGAGTGCGCCGTGTTCGACGAGGAGGCCGCGAACGAATTCCCGCGTGCGAGAGGGGGGCAGCGCGTCCATCGCCTCGTGAGTGACCGCGGGCACGACGGCGAGGGCCTCGAGGAAGTGGGTGACGTGCGGCTGCTTGATCCAGGTGAGGCCGCTGTTGGACCTCTTCATTGCCTTGAGCGCGGTCGCGATGGGGATGAGTTCCGGGGACATGGCACCAGTGCCTGGGGTTGTCAGTAGCCGATCGACCGTCGCCGCGAGAACGCAGGACCAACAGCGACTTCCGTCATAGAGCTCGTCCTCAGCTCCGCATCCCCGGCAGTCGACATTCAGCGCGACGCCTGAGCATCGGCGACATGCTGGATCCCCGTGGAGAATGCCGGGGAGCACACCGTCATGGCCGCAGGCACAGACGCCGCGCGTTCGCTTGGCCTGCTGGTAGCAGCAGCCGCACACGGGGCCGTCGGGCCATTGAGCGACCAGCTTCTGGTACTCGTTGCAGCGCCCACATGGGACCGGCCACCGCGTCCGATCGCCGGGCTTTCGAGGACGAGCCATCGCTATGCGTCGTCGTCGACAAGCCGAACCCGGTAGGCAATCGGGTCGCCGGCCTTGACGCCGATGTCCTCGCTCCTCTTGGGGGCGGTGGCGGTGGCCGCAGCGCGGAGCTCCACGACGATTTCGAAGAGGTCGTTGGGTTCGCAATCGAGGATGTCGCACAGGGCAGCGAAGGTTCGTGCGGGGATGCGCTCTGGGGTGCCGGTCACGAGCCGATACACCTGGCTCTCGGAGAGGTTAATGCCGCGCGACTTGAGCAGCGGCATCAACTCCGTGGTCTTCCACAGGCCGCGCTGCGCCATGACGGTGCGTAGGTGCCAGTGGAACCCGATACGACGTTGCTCAGCCATGTGGCGTCTCCTCTGGTCTGGCGATCCTGCGCGCGATCATCTGCTGGATGGTCTTTTGCTTGAAGTCTGCGGAGACCGAGGTGTACAGGCTGGTCGTGGAGGCGTAGGAGTGACCAACCTGGGTCTGGACGAACATGGGGTCGTAGCCGGCCTCGATCAAGTGGGTGACGTAGGAGTGGCGCAAGCAGTGCAAACCCAATTCATCGGGCAGCCTGGCCGCCTTCCTGGCGACTGCGAAGGCATCGCCGAGCGCGCCGAGGGTGACGCGGTCTCCGCGTTCACTGGGCCACAGAGCTGAGGAGCGGTCCGCCGTCGAGAAGCGATCGCGCCCGCCCTGGGATGTCCACATCTGGAGCATCCCGACAACCCAGTCGAACTTGGGCACCGTCAGAACGGTGCGGCGCCGCGGCCCCGAGCCCGCCGTCCCCTTGGCCCAGCGCACCGTGATCGCACCGAAAGACCCGTACGCAGGCACGTGCGGGTTTGGCCCGAAATCGTGCAGATCGAGCATGGCAAGCTCACGTCGACGCAGGCCGTACGCGTAGCAGAGCTTGAACGCGATCGAATCCCGAAAAAGCGTCAGCCAGCGCTTGCTCCCGACAGCCCTGGCGGCGTCGACCGAGTCGTCGAGCTGGTTGAACAACAGCTCAAGTTCTGCCCTTGTGAAGGATCGCCTGCTGGGCGGGACATCGTCGTCCGTCGTGTGACGTGGCGTGTTCCAGTCGAAACAGATCTGCGCGGGAACGTCCCCGAACGTGCGTTCGCACAACCCGGCCCACCCGTATGCCGGGTTGGTGAGGAAGGCACAGAACATGCCGATCGCGTTGCTGTCCGCCCGGAGCGTTTTCAAGCTGATGGGCCGGTCGCCCGAGCGACGCTCGCCCATGAACTCATCGAGGTCGACCGGCTGCCAGGTCCACGGGAAAGTGCCGGCGAAACTCTGGAACCTCCTGACGACGCGGCAGCGGTTTCTGATCGTGTCGACCTGCAGGCCGCGGGCGAGCATCTGAGCGCTCCAGCCGTCGATCATCGCCTCGAAGACGCGCTCATCAGCCCTGAACAGACCAACGGACTCGTCGCGCAGCAACTGCGGGACGAAGCCGGGAACCGAGGAGTCCATGCTGCCTCATAAGAGTGGAATCATGCGTTAGATGCAGGAACCCTACGCTGATCTGGGTCGACGCGCCACCCTCCACGCTCCAACTGATTCGTCATTTGGCCCGCCAGGGGCCCCTGACCTGCGAATACATCGGCAACGTCGGGAGACGGGAGTTCCTGCACTTAACGGAACTCCCGTGGTTTGAACGCCGATAAGCCACATTATGTCACCTAAGCGAGGTCTGACGGCCTCATCCAGACCCCCCATGTCGCGGACCTCCCCTGCCGAGGTGATCCGAGAGTGCCCTGACCTCACCGTTTCGCGCGCGCCTTGCCTGCACCTGCATCGTGTCAGCGTCGAAGGTCCGCAAGCTGGCCGGTGTGTGCCGGCAGATGCCGGGTCGACTGCACGGCGATGGCAATCTCCTCCCACGGGCGTTCTGCGTCCAGGACAAGGGCTCCGTCGTGATGCAGCCGGCACGCCACCGGAGTCGCACGCTGGGCCGGGCCAAGGCGACCGACGGCGGCGAGGAGGATTGCTGCACAGCGTCTTCCGTGTTGCACCAGGGCGAGGAGGTCTCCGCCATACCTGTCGATGTGAGCCGAGAGGACGGCGGGGTCCTGACAGACCGTGTTCTCGAACGCAATGGGTGCCCCATACAGCAGCGACTGCGTCACAGCGATCATGGCGTAGTCGTTGAGGGATACATGCGCAATGGTGCGTCGGGCGTCCCACTCCCCCTCCGGGGGCGGGCCGAAGCCACCGCGCTCGGCCTCGCGGTAGAAGGCTTCGTATGCCGTGGCCAGTCCGCGGAGATCGGCGGCGTCGGTCGACGGCTCGGTGACGTCGGCGAAGTGCTCGAGAACAGCGCCCCAAGTTCCGGGTCCGATGTAGCCGCGACGGCGAGCGGTGGCCTCCTCGCCGAACCGCTCCCATCCGCGATGCTCGATCTCGACCCGAGTGGCGGAGCCCTCGTCGACGAAGCGGACCTCGATCTCGGACGCGTCATCGGCGGAGCGCCCTGGGTGCCAGGTGAAGCGCAGCCGATGGGGTGGCTCCCACGCAAGGACCTCGCCCCAGACGAACTGCTGCCCGTCCGTGGCCCGCTCAATGAGAAGGCCATCCTCAAAGGCGACCAGTCCACACGCTGTTCCCAAGATGCCGTGCGACCGCGTCGGCCACCACGCCCCGATCTCGTCGGTGAACGCGCTGAACGCTCGGTGACGATCGACGGAGACCGTCACGGATCGAAGAATGGGTGCGCTCGTCATCGCGTCTCCCTGGTGGTGGTGGCACGGAGTGTGGTCTGCGCGGGTCCCAGAGCGGTGGCTCCCACGTGGTCGGCGAAGGCGGTCAGGACGTCGTCCCAGAAGCCGTCAACCCAGGCGCGCACATCGGCGAGCCCGTCCAAGTCCACCCGGTAGAGGCGCCTGGTGCCCTCGGCCCGCACCGAAACCAGTCCCGCATCGAGCAGCACGCGCAGGTGTTGGGAGACGGCGGACTGCGTGATCGGCAACTCCTCGGTCAGTTCCCCGACGCTGCGTTCTCGACTGGCCACGAGGGTGAGGATGGTGCGCCGGGTCGGCTCTCCGATGGCGTTCAACTGTTCAGCAGCCACAACTAATGATTAGCCGTGACGAATGCTCTGTCAAGACGTCTCGGGCCGGCCCGAACCTTCGTCGTCCGGGGCAACGGATACGCTCGTCGCACTGCCCGTCGACCCGATCGGACCGCCCATGAACCGTCCCCTGCACTTCGAGATCCACGCCGACGACGTCCAGCGGGCACGGGAGTTCTACGGCTCGGTGTTCGGCTGGACGTTCGAGGACTGGAGTGAGTTCGCCGGGATGCCCTACCTCGGGGCGACGACCGGTGAGGAGGGGCAGCCGGGAATCAACGGGGCGATCATGCAGCGGATGTCCCCCGGCGGCGGTCCCGGCTCCCCCGTCAACGGCGCGGTCCTCACCCTCGGCGCGACCGACTACGACGCCGCTCACGACGCGATCCTCGCGGCCGGCGGCGCCGAGGCGCTCCCCAAGTACGCGCTCCCCGGCATGGCGTGGCAGGGCTACTTCCTCGACACCGAGGGCAACGTCTTCGGCATCCACCAGCCCGACCCCGAGGCTCGCTGATCCGCCGCTGACGATGCAGTGCGATCACTTCGACGCGCACCGGTGCCGCTCCTGCACCCTGATGGGCGTCCCGTATGCCGTGCAGCTCGCCGACAAGGACGCGCAGGCACGTCGGCGGCTGGCCGACACGGTGCCGGAGGCTGCGTGGCAGGCGCCGATGTCCTCGGCCGAGAGCGGCTTCCGGAACCGGGCCAAACTCGTCGTGGCCGGCTCCCCCGGCGCGGCCACCCTCGGCATCCTCGGTGAGCACCGCCGAGGGGTCGACCTGATCGACTGCGCGCTGTACGAGTCCGCCATCGTCGACGCGCTGCCAATCCTGGCCGACTTCATTGACGATCTGCGGCTGCTCCCCTACGACGTCGCCAAGGCCCGCGGCGAACTCAAGCACCTGCACGTCACCGCGAGCCCGGCCGGGGAACTGATGGCCCGATTCGTCGTCCGCAGTGACCGCCAGACCAACCGGATCCGAGGGGTCCTGCCCCAACTCCTGGACGAACTCCCCGCGCTGCGAGTCGTCACCCTGAACCACCTCCCCGAGCACGTCGCCCTCCTCGAAGGGGAACGCGAGGAGGTCCTCACGCCGTCCGCCACCCTCCCGATGGACCTGGGCCGGGTCACCCTCGACCTGGGGCCACGCAGCTTCTTCCAGACCAACACAGCCGTCGCCGTCGGACTCTACGAGCAGGCCCGCGACTGGATCGGTGAACGTCACCCGCCGCGCCTCGCCGACCTCTACTGCGGGATCGGCGGCTTCGCCCTGTTCGCGGCGACCCTCCCCACTCCCCCGTCGGTCGTCGGGGTCGAGGTGAGCGAGGACGCGGTGGCGAGCGCCCGGCATACCTGGACTGTGTTGCGGGACAAGGGAATGGCGACCGGAGACGCGCGGTTCACGGTGGGTGACGCCGCGTCCGCGGCGGTCGACGCGGACTGCGTGATCGTCAACCCACCTCGTCGTGGGATCGGGCCCGAGCTGGCGGCGAGCATCGAGTCCAGCCGAGCGCAGACGCTCATCTACTCCAGCTGCAACCCGACGACGCTGGACAGCGACCTGGCTCTGCTGCCGTCCTTCGCGGTCGACCGGGCGCGCCTGTTCGACATGTTCCCGCAGACCGGCCACAGCGAGGTGCTGATCCGCGCGATCCGAGGATGAGCCAGCCGGTCAGTCCTCGAATCGTGCCGGATCCCCGGCTCCGCGGCGCAGGACGACCGCTTCACCGTCGGAGAAGTCCACGACCGTCGTCGGTTCGACGCCGCACTCCCCCGAGTCCAGGACGAGGTCGATCTGATGGTCGAGGGCGTCCTTGACGCTCCACCCATCCGTCATCGGCTCGCTCTCCCCCGGCAGGATCAGGGTCGAGGACAGCAGGGGTTCACCGAGCTCGGCGAGCAGGGCCCGGACGACCGGATGGTCCGGGATCCGCACCCCGACCGTCTTCTTCTTCGGGTGAAGCAGGCGGCGGGGCACCTCCTTGGTCGCCGGGAGGATGAAGGTGTACCTGCCCGGAGTCGCCGCTTTGACCGCTCGGAAGACGGCGTTGTCGATGATGACGAAGTGACCCAGCTGGGCGAAGTCACGGCAGATGAGCGTGTAGTGGTGTCGGTCGTCCAGACGCCGGATCTCCCGGATCCGGTCCTTGCCGGCCTGGTTGCCGAGGATGGCGCCGAGCGCGTAGCCGGAGTCGGTCGGGTAGGCGATCAGTCCCCCCTGACGCAACGTCGCGACCGCCGTGCGGATGGCTCGTGGCTGTGGGTCGACCGGGTGGACGTCAAGGTAGGTGGCCATTTCAGTCCTCCTCGTCAGCCGCTGTGGCCCTCATCTCGACGGGAGTGCCCAGCTGGACCGATCGGCTCACCGTGCACAGGCGGTCGTGCGACATCGCGATCGCCCTGGGCAGCATGTCGCGCGCCCGGTCACCGTCGGGTCCGTCCGGGAAGGTGACCGTGAAGGTGACCCGCAGGTCGCCCATGTGGTTGCCCTTGACCGGGTCCTTGAGCTTCTCGCCCTCGCTGACCGCCTCGAAGGTGAGGGGCTCGGCGCGTTTGCCGGTGATGAAGTCGACGTCCACCGCGGAGCAGCCGGCGATCGCGGTGAGGAGGAGTTCGACCGGCGTGAAGTCGGCGGACTCCCCCGTGCCCAGATGGAGTCGTCCACCGCGCACGTTGACCGCGTCGAACTCGCCGTGCCCGGTCCGCGTGAGGCGTACGGAGCGATGGCCCGCCCCGGTGCCACCGGTCTCCTCGACGGGGGCCGGGACGGTGCTCGCCTCGGCCTCGGCGGTCATCGGGTGCTCGGTCACGGTCCTGCTCCTGTCGTGGGGTCGCCGCCCATTGTCCCCCAGGCGGTCGGCGGGCGGGGGCCACCGCGCTGTTGCACGACTGCGACACAACTGTGCGCCAATCGAGGCGGACGCGCCGATTGGGCGTCGGGGACCGGGGACGGTGCTCGGTACACTCGTTGGTACTGCCGACCATGGGGTTTGGGGCGGACATGGGTGTCCGCCCCGACGGCAGCACCTCAACTCACGACCGAAACAGGACCCGTCGGGTCCTGCGAAGGGACACGAACACCCAGATGGCCATCGACACCGACGACCGCCCTCGGACCACCCGGTCCGAGCGCCGCGCGATTGCCGACCGCCCACGCTCCCGCTGGACCTATTGGCGCCGGCGGATCGTCGCCCTGCTCATCATCCCGGCCCTGTGGTTCACCTGGTCGATCACCGGCGCTCTGACCGCGCCCGGCACCGATACGACGGCCGCCCGCATCGCCCAGTGGGCGCGCTTCCACCACCTCGGCTGGGCCGTGACCCTCGCCGAGAAGGTGCAGTACCAGTTCACCCAGCCCGAGACCGGCGGCACCGTGAGCGCCATCCCCACGGTGGACGCCAGCTCCGCGGCCCCCGCGCCGTCGCCGTCGGCCTCCGCGACGGTGACCAAGATCCCGACCTCGACCGCCCCCGGCAACCTCACGCCGCTCGCCCAGGGCAGTGTGCCCAACGAGGGCGTGTGGCAGCCGATGTACTCGGTCAAGGGTGAGGTGGCTGCCCGAGCGACCTACATCCGCCCCGACAACGAACACACCGGCTTCCTCGTCGGTGTCGTCTGGATGGACCCGAAACTGGTGTCGTTCAAGCTCCACCCGGGTTTCCAGGTGCCCGGTGGCGGCGGGTGGACGGAGGAGAACCAGATCCCGGGATCGCTGCGCAGCAGCGTGCTGGCGACCTTCAACTCCGGCTTCACCATGGTCGACGCCCGCGGGGGGTTCTGGCAGAAGGGCAAGATGGTCAACGAGCTGCGCACCGGCGGAGCCTCGATGGTCGTCGGTGACGACGGCTCGCTGGACGTGCGCTCATGGGAGGGGGGCACCCCCGGACCCGAGGTGAACACCGTCCGGCAGAACCTCGTCCTCATGGTCAACGGCGGCGAGCTCACCCCCGAGGTGACCAACTCGCAGGTCACCTCGGAGTGGGGCGCGACCATCGGCAACGCCGCCTTCGTCTGGCGTTCGGCGGTCGGGGTGCGCAACGACGGCTCGGTCATCTTCGTGGCCGGCCCGGCGATGAACATCCAGTCCCTGGCCAAGATCATGAAGGCCGCCGGGTGCGTGCGCGCCATGCAGCTCGACATCAACCCGTCGTGGACGAACTACATCACCTACACCCAGGACAACGGACAGACGACGCCGCACATGTTCCCCGATGGCGCACAGCCCAACCCGTGGCGTTATCTCACGCCGTCCACGCGTGACTTCGTCGGGGTCTACCCTCGGCCCTGATGACCACCCCATCCACGACCGAGCCGTCGCCCGCGTCGGTGCCCCCGGCCATCCCGTCGGGGGCATCGCCCCACTCCCTGCCCGCGGCCCTGCTCAAGGCGTGCCGCCCACGCCAATGGGTCAAGAACGTCCTCGTCCTGGCCGCCCCGGTGGCCGGCGGAGTGCTCAACCACTCACACGAACTGCTGCTCGGGCTGCTCGCCATGGCCGTGTTCATCCTGGCCTCCAGCGGGGTCTACCTGGTCAACGACCTGATCGACGTCGACCTCGACCGCGCCCATCCGACGAAGCGGCTCCGCCCGATCGCCGCCGGCGAGCTCCCGGTCCGCCTCGCCTGGGTCGCCGCGGCCCTGCTGCTCGTCGCCGCCCCGGTGCTCGCCCTCGTCGCGAACTGGCGACTCTCCCTGGTCGTCGCCGTCTACATCACGCTGTCGCTGGCCTACTCCCTGCGCTTCAAGGGCGAGCCGGTCATCGAGCTCTTCCTCGTCGCCAGTGGGTTCCTGTTGCGAGCCATCGCCGGTGGCGTGGCCACCGGCATCGACCTCTCGCACTGGTTCGTGCTGACCGCCGGGTTCGGCTCGCTCTTCGTGGCCGCCGGCAAACGCTACGGCGAACTCCATCGCGTCCAGGCCGGCCTGATCGGCAAGACCCGCCCCGTCCTCGAGAAGTACACGACGACCTACCTGCGGTTCGTCTGGACCCTCTCCGCGGGCGCCGTCTGCCTCACCTACGCCCAGTGGGCGCTCTCCCGCATCGGCGACCAGGAACGACTCTGGACCACCCTGTCGATCGTGCCGTTCATCATGGCCTTGCTCCGCTATGCCGTGGACGTCGACCGTGGCGAGGGCGGCGAGCCCGAAGAAGTCATCCTCAAGGATCGCCAACTGCTCGTCCTCGGGCTGCTCTGGGCCGTCTGCCTCGCGGTCGCGGTCTACCTCTGACTCATCCCCGGGCGTCGGCTGCCGGTTCTGCCGCTGTGGGTGGCGCCGCTGCGGGTGGCTAGATGGGCAGTTTCCGGAAGATCGGCGTCGGCAGGCTGCGCAGGCCGGTCATGACCCATCGCATCGTCCCCGGCGCCCAAACGACCTCGCGGCCGCTCTGCAGCCCGAGGTCGATCACCTCGGCCACCTGCTCCGGGGTCTGCGCCAGGGGCGCGTCGTCCAGGCCCTCGGTCATCGGGGAGCGGACGAAACCGGGCCGCACGATCAACACGTGCACACCGTCGGGCGCCAGTGCCTGGGCCAGACCGCGGAAGAAGTCGTCGGCCCCGGCCTTGGTCGCGCCGTAGACGAAGTTGCTCCGCCGGACCCGCTCCCCGGCGACCGTGGAGATCAGGACCAGGGAGCCGTGCCCCTGCCGTCGGAGGGCGTTGCCGGCCATCGTGCCGTGCAGGATGGGGGCCCGGGTGTTGACGTCGACCAGCCGCAGGGCCGCCCGCGGGTCCTGCCAGGCCTCCTCCTGGTCGCCCAGCACACCGACGGCGACGAGCACGACGTCGACGTCGCGACCGGCATACACCCCCTCCATCGCGGCGATCTGGGTGTCGGCGTCGCCCTCGACGTCGAGGTCGACCGGTTCGACGACCGCCCCGAGCCCGGTCAGGGTGGCGAGCGCCTCATCCCGGCGGGTCGAGGGGCGTGCGCACAGCACGACCTCCAGACCCCGTCGGGCCGTGGCCCACCGGGCCACCGTCGCCACGGCGATCGCGGAACTGCCCCCGATCACGACCACCCGCTGGATGCGTCCCAGTCCATCCCTCACAGCGTCAACCTCCTGGCCAGATCCGATTGGAAGACCCCGTCGGGGTCGGCCGCCCGGCGCAACTCCTGCCACCGGGGCAGGCGCGGATACATCGCCCGGAGGGTCTCCGGGGACATTCGGGAGTCCTTCGCCAGGTAGCCGCGGCCACCGACGTCGAGGACCAGGGCGTCGAGCCGGTCGAGCAGCTCACCCAGGCCCGGCATCGTCGCGGGCACGTCGAGAGCCAGGGTCCAGCCGCCCATCGGGAAGGACAGGTGACCCGGGTTGGCCGGCCCGAACCGCTTGAGAACGGCGAGGAACGAGGCGGCCCCGGCGTGACTGAACGCATCGATGCAGGCACGGATCGTGTCCTCCGCGCCGTCCGGGACGACCACCTGATACTGCAACAACCCGCCCGGGCCGTAGATCCGGTTCCAGTCGGCGACCGCGTCGAGCGGGTGGAAGAAGGTGGTCACCGACTGCAGCTCGGCGTCCCGGTGGGCCGGCGCCTTGCGGAACCACGCCTCGTTGAAGGCCGCGACGGAGAACTTGTTGAGCAAGCCGCCCGGGATCCCGCGAGGCGCCGTCAGCGGCACGCGCGGGTTGAAGTCGAGGGCGTGATCCTGCTTCTTCTCGGGGAGTTCGTCGCGGCGGGCGAACCGTCCCCGGGTGAGGACCGAACGCCCCATCGCCTCGCCCTTGGCCAGGCAGTCGACCCAGGCCACCGAGTACTCGTAGTTCTCGTCGTCGGCCATCTCGACGAGCAGCGCGTCGAGGTTGGCACAGCGACGCGTGTCGACCGAGCAGAAGGACGTCTCGATCGGGGTCATGGCCAGGTCCGCCCGGAGCACGACCCCGGTCAGGCCCATGCCACCGACGGTCGCCCAGAAGAGCTCGTCGCCCGGGGTCAGGGTGCGGATCTCCCCGGTCCCGGTGAGCAGGTCGAGCGAGCGCACGTGCTGGCCGAAGGTGCCCTTGACGTGATGGTTCTTACCGTGGATGTCGCTGCCGATCGCCCCGCCGACGGTGACCGCGCGGGTGCCCGGGGTCACCGGCACGAACCACCCCTGCGGGATGAACCGGCGCATCAGGGTGTCCAGGCTGACCCCCGCCTCGACCCGGAAGAGCCCCGACTCGGTGTCGGCGTCCAAGACCTGCTCCCGACCGGTGAGGTCGAGCACCACTCCCCCCGCGTTCTGGGCCGCGTCCCCGTAGCTGCGCCCCAGGCCCCGGGCGAGCACGCCCCGTGGTCCCGCCGAGCGCACCTGCTCGCTGAGCTCGTCATCGGACGTGGCCCGGACCACCTTCGCCACGGTCGGCGCCGTGCGCCCCCAGCCGGTCAGCGCCTTGCGTTGGATCACGTCCTCGAGCCTACGCTGCCGCCATGCCCCCTTCTGCGACCGCCACCGCGGTGCACCCCTCCGATCAGGCCCCCGGGCGACTGGTCCTCGTGCGTCATGGAGCCACCGAATGGAGCCGGTCCGGTCGTCATACCGGGCGCACCGACATCCCCCTCCTTCCGCAGGGTGAGCAGGACGCGTATGCCGTGGGCCGGGCCCTCGCCGGCCGCCCCTTCGGTGCGGTCCGCTCCTCCCCGCTGCAGCGGGCTCGTCGGACCGCGGCGTTGGCCGGATTCCCGCCCACCCTCGACCCGGACCTCGTCGAGTGGGACTACGGCGGCTACGAGGGGCTGACGAGCGCCCAGATCCGAGCCGACATCGGGGCCGACTGGACCGTCTTCACCCACGGGGTCCCGCCGAGCGGTCGCCCCGACGGGACCCCCGGTGAGACTCTCGCCGAGGTCGCCGCCCGGGCCGCACGGGTGCTCCAGCGGGTGGTCCCGGTGCTCGAGGAGCAGGACGTGCTCCTCGTCGCCCATGGACACCTCCTGCGTGTCCTCGCCTCGGTCTTCCTCGGCTGGCCGCCGGCCACCGGGGCGAACCTGCTTCTCGATGCCGGCTCGATCTCGGTGCTCGAGATGGAGAAGGAGGTGCCCGCGATCCGCGCGTGGAACACCCGGCCGGAGCGGACGGCATACGACGCCCTGTGACCGGTCAGTTCACGCGTCGCCCGGCAGTGGCCAGGTGTGAACCGGCTCGTTGCCGCTCATGTGGTCGACGTAGATCCGCAACATCTCGTGCAGCGCGCCGTTGCGGTCCATCCCGGCGGCCTCCAGTCGCTGCACGCACTCGGTCTGCCAGACCGCACCGTTGCGTCCGGTGACGCACCGCTGCTCGATGACCCCCAGGTAGCGATCGCGCACCGCCTGCGACACGCCCCACTCCTCGAGGCCCTGGTGGGCCATCGGGAGCAGATGGCGCAGGACGAGCTCGTCGGCGCCGATCTCCCCGAACCCGGGCCAGTAGAACCGGGCGTCGATCCCGTCCCGGGCAGCCATCTCGAAGTTCTCCTCCGCCGCCGAGAAGCTCAGCTTCGTCCACAGCGGACGTTCCTGGTGGGCGAGGATCCGGATGCAGCCGTAGTAGAACGCGGCGTTGGCGAGGACGTCGACGATGGTCGGCCCGGCCGGTAGGACGCGGTTCTCGACCCGCAGGTGGGGCACCCCCCCGACCGTGTCGTAGATCGGCCGGTTCCAGCGGTAGACCGTGCCGTTGTGCAGGCGGAGCTCCCCCAGGGTGGGCGCGACCCCGGCCTCCAGTTGGGCCACCGGGTCCTCGTCGGTGGTCTCGGCGAGCAGGGTCGGGAAGTACCGGACGTTCTCCTCGAATAGGTCGAAGATGGAGGTGATCCAGCGCTCGCCGAACCAGACGCGCGGGCGCACGCCCTGGTTCTTGAGCTCGATGGGCCGGGTGTCGGTGGCCTGCTTGAACAACTCGAGGCGGGTCTCGGCGTGCAACCTCTTGCCGAAGAAGAACGGGCTGTTCGCGGCGAGGGCGACCTGGGGGGCGACGAGCGCCTGGGCGGCGTTCCAGTGGTCGGCGAACTCGGCCGGCGACACCTGGAGATGGAGCTGGACCGAGGTGCACGCCGACTCGGGCGCGATCGAGTCGCAGTAGGTCGCGATCCGCTCCTCGGTCGGTCCCTCGATGTCGAGGAAGATGTCTTCACCGCGGGCGATGAAGATCGAGTCGTTGAGCGCGGTGTAGCGGTTGTTGTCGCTGATCCAGTCGCCCTGGTAGTGCTCCGGCATGATCGTGGGGAGCATGCCGATCGCGACGATCCGCGATCCCACCTCACGCGCCTTGGCATCGGCCCGGTTGAGCGAATCCCGCAGGTCCTGCTCCAGCTCGAGCGCGGTGTCGCCAGGCAGCGGACGTGGGCGGACGTTGAGCTCGATGTTGTACTGGGCGAGCTCGGTCTGGAAGTCCGGGTCGGCGATCGCCTCGAGCACCGCGGCGTTGTGGAAACTGGGGTCGAAGTCGTCGCCTACTAGGTTGAGCTCGATCTCCAGACCGGTCATCGGGCGGTCGAACTCGAAGGCGCTCTGGGCGAGCATCCGCTCGAAGACGTCGAGGTTCAGACGCACCTTCTCGCGGTAGCGCTGCCGCTCCTCGCGGGTGTAACTCTGCGCGTTGACCTCTGCTCCCATGGGGCGACCCAACCACATGCCCGTCATGCACGGAAGCCGGAATCCGCGTTTCGGTCCGGGCCGCTGTCGGTGCCCCCTCCTAGCGTGTATGCCGTGCGCCTCCTCCACACCTCGGACTGGCACCTGGGACGGTCGTTCCACGGGGTCGCTCTGTTGCCTGCCCAGGCGCGCTATCTCGAGCAGCTCGTGGCGACCGTGCGGGAGGAGTCCGTCGACGCCGTCGTGGTGTCCGGAGACGTCTACGACCGGGCCCTGCCGTCGCCGGACACCGTCGCCCTGCTCTCCGAGACGTTGACCCGGATCGTCGACGCCGGGGCCCAGATCGTGCTCTCCAGTGGCAACCACGACTCGGCCGTCCGGCTCGGCTTCGCCGGGCCCCTGCTCGAGCGTGCCGGGGTGCATCTGCGGACCTCGGTGACCGACATCGGTCGACCGGTGAGGATCGGCGACGTGGCGATCCATCCCCTCCCCTACCTCGAGCCGACCCTGTGCGCCCAGCAGCTCGGCTGTGAGGCGCTCACCCACGCGGGCGTCCTGCGGGCCGCGATGGCCCGGGTCCGGACGTGTTTCGGGCGGGCCGGTCACGATGTCGTCATGGCCCATGCCTTCGTCTCCGGCGGGGTGGGCAGTGACTCCGAGCGCGACATCTCCGTGGGGGGCGTCAGCGCCGTGCCCCCGGAGATCTTCGACGGCGCCGACTACGTCGCCCTGGGGCACCTCCACGGCCAGCAACAGGTCGCGCCGCAGGTGCGCTACTCCGGGTCACCGGTGGCGATGTCCTTCGGCGAGGTGACGCACCGCAAGGCGAGCGTGCTCGTCACCCTCGACCGGGGGCACACCCCGGTCACCGACCTCGTGCCTGCCCCGGTGGAGCGGCCCCTGGCGGTGCTGCGGGGCGAGCTCGACGAACTCCTCGCCGACCGCGCCCACGCCGGCGCCGAGGCCGCGTGGTGCCAGGTCACACTGACCGACGCGATCCGCCCGGTCGGAGCCATGGAGCGGATCCGCCGACGCTTCCCCCATACCCTCGAATTGCGCTTCGACCCCCAGGGGGCCGCGACGCCCCTGCGCACGTACGCCCAGCGGATGTCCGAGCGCACCGACGTCGACGTGTGCTGCGACTTCCTCGCGCATGTCCGGGGTGGCGCCGTGGCGACCGAGGCGGAGCAGGCCCTGCTCGACCAGGCGCTCGAGGAGTCCCGCCTGGCGCGACGACGGCACGACGACGAAGGCAGCGCGCAACTCGACGGGCGCGACGCACGGACCGGGGCCGGCGAGGGTGCCGCATGAGGATCCATCGACTGGCCCTGGAGGCCTTCGGACCGTTCCCCGACGCCGTGGCCATCGACCTCGATGACCTGACCTCCACCGGGTTGTTCCTCATCCACGGGCCGACCGGGGCCGGCAAGACCAGCCTGCTCGATGCCATCGCCTACGCCCTGTATGCCGACGTGCCCGGCTCGCGCTCGAAGAAGGGGCTGCGCAGCGATCATGCCCCCCGGGACCGGGTCCCCCGCGTGGAGCTGGAGTTCACCGCCGGAGGTCGGCGACTGCGGATCCGGCGCTCTCCCGAGTTCGTCCGGCCCAAACTGCGCGGCCCGGGCACCGTCGCCGTGCCGGCGAAGGTCACCCTCGAAGAGCATCGAGCCGGCGCCTGGGTGGCCATCAGTGCGCGCCACGACGAGATCGCCGAGGAGATCCACACTGTGCTCGGGATGGGCCTGAGCCAGTTCGCCAAGGTCGTGGTGCTCCCCCAGGGCGATTTCGCGGCGTTCCTGCGCGCCAGTGCCGAGGACCGCAGGGAACTCCTCGAGCGACTCTTCGACATTACCGCGTTCGCCGATGTCGAGGCGTGGCTGGCCGAACGACGCCGCACGAGCGCCGCGGCCGCCGACGGGGCCAAGACCGAGCTGGCCGGTCTCCTCGCCCGGATCGACGACGCCACCGCCGACGCGGGGTCACCGGGCCCCGACTCACCCGAGGTCGAGTCGGCCGAGCACCAGGACCGGATCGAGCTCGGGGCCGCCGACGCCCTTGAGGCCCTCACCCACACACTGCACACCCTGCTGGACCTCGCTGATCACGAGGTCAGTACGGCCCTGGCCGACGCGGACGCGGCATCGCTTGCTGAGCGTTCAGCCGCCGGCGCCCTCTCCACCGCGATCCAGCGCCGGGACCGCCGGGACCGGGCCCATCAGGCACTGGCGCGGCTGGCCGCGCTGGACGCCGAACTCGACGTGCAGCACGCGCGACGGGTGGCCATCGACCGCGCCCACCGAGCCCAACACGTCTCCGGCCACCTCGCCGCGTGGCGTCGCGCCCGGAATGCCGCCGTCGCCGCCGAGAGCGCTGTCCTCGGCGGCACCTCCGCGCTCTCGGCCGCCGGGCTACCCACCGGGTCCCAGGACCTCGAGGTCGCGCTCCGGCGCCTCCGCACCCTCGACGAGGTCGCCCACGAGCTCGATTCCCTGCACGGACGGAGTGCGGCCCTCGCCGAACGGCGGGCGGCTGCTCAGGAGCGCCGCGAAGCCACCGAGCAACAGGTGAGCGCGCTGCGCGCGGCCGTCACCGATCTGGAGCAGCGCGAAGCCGCGGAGCGGACCCGCTTGGCGGACCTGGAACAGTCAGCCCCGGACCTCGACGCCGCAAGGGCGGGGATCCGAGCGGTCATCGACCTCGACTCACTGTGGGCCGTGGTCGAGGCGGACGAGGCCGAGGTGCGGGAGCTGCAGGCACGCCGGCGCATCCTCCAGGACGACGCTCTGGCCGCCCGTACGCACCACCTCGACCTCCGCGAGCGCCATCTCGACGGCATGGCTGCGGAGCTGGCCGACCAATTGGCCCCCGGTCATCCGTGCCCGGTCTGTGGCAGCGCGGAGCACCCCGACATCGCCTCGTCCGCTGACCCGGTGCGCCGTGAGGACCTGACCGCGGCCGAGGCCGACGCCGTGGCGGCCCAGGCGGCCGTGCGGGAGGTTGACCTCGCCCTGGCGACCGTGCAGGCGCGCGAGGCCGAGCGACGGGTCGGTCTCGGCGGCCTCGACCGTCCGGGCCTCGACGAGCGGCGCGCGCTGGCCGAGGAGGCGCTCCGGCGGGCCGAGCGGGCCGCGAGCGAGCTCGCCGAGCTGCGGCTGGCCCTGGTGACGACCCGATCCGCCGTGGCCAGCCATCGGGGGGCCCTCCAGGCAGCTGAGATCGAGGCGGCGGGACTGACCGGCACCGTGCAGGCCCTGCGCGAGGACGAGGAGCACCTCGCGCGGGAGATCGGGCGTCGACGCAGGGAGCATGCGGGGTGTCCCTGCCGGTCGGCCGGACCCGGGGAGGGGCCCGCGGCGCCGGGACGAGCACGACATGACGCCGTCGGTGAGCTGCTGGGGCGGGTGGCGGAACTGCAGCGCGCGCACGCCACGGCGCTCGCGGAGGCCACCCTCGTCGAACGGGACACTCTCTCCGCCCTGGCGGCGGCGTCCTTCGATGGGGTCGAGGCCGCCGACGCCGCCGCGCTGCCCGCCGACGAGGTCCAGGCCCTCGAGGACGCCGTGGCCCGGCACGAGGCCGACCGGATCGCCGCTGTCGCCCTGTTGGCCGATCCCGACGTTGCCGCAGAGCTGGGGGCGCCGGCCATCGACGTCGAGGCGCTTGTCGAGGCCGATGCCCAGTCCCGCCGGCAGTTGCTCGCGGCGGCCCGCGCCCTCTCGCGCGCCGAGTCTCGGCGCGCGGTCCTGGCCCGCCTGGTGCCCGCTACGCTGGAGGCGGCCGATCGCCGCGACCAACTGCGCGACCAGGCCCAGCGGGTGCGTGACCTGGCCGACACGGTCGCCGGCCTCGGGCCCGGCAACGTGCGTCGGATGCGGCTGACGGCATACGTGCTCGCGGCTCGTCTCGAACGCGTGGTCTCGTTCGCCAACGACCGGCTCGGGGTGCTCGGGTCGGGGCGCTACCTGCTCGAACACACCGACGAGAAAGTCGGGGCCACCCGCTCCGGGTTGGGCCTGCGCGTGCTCGACCAGTGGACCGGACAGGCCCGCGACACGTCCTCCCTCTCCGGAGGGGAGACCTTCATGGCCTCGTTGGCCTTGGCACTGGGGCTCGCCGATGCCGTCCGTGCCGAGTCCGGCGGCCACGACCTGAGCACCCTGTTCATCGACGAGGGCTTCGGGAGCCTCGACGACGAGAGCCTCGAAGAGGTGATGGCGGTCCTCGACGGCCTCCAGGACGGTGGCCGGACCGTCGGCGTGGTCAGTCATGTCGCCGACCTGCGCACCCGCATCCCTCGCCAGCTGCGAGTCCGCAAGACGCCCGACGGCAGCTTCGTGACCACCAGCCCGTCGGCGGCGAGCGCCGCGGCGTCCTAGCCGACGCCGCGGCGCCCCGACCTCATTCCCCCTCGGGTGAGGCGAAGGCCTCCGGCGGTGGGCAGGAGCAGACGAGATGGCGGTCGCCGTAGGCACCATCGATCCGACGAACCGGCGGCCAGTACTTCGCCGTCGGGTCGACCCCGGTGGGGAAGGCCGCGGTCCGCCGGTCGTACGGGTGCTCCCACTCCCCCGCCAACGATTCGCTCGTGTGCGGCGCGCCCCGCAGCACCGACTCCTCGGCACTGACCTCGCCGCGGCCCACCTCGTCGATCTCGGCGCGGATCGCGATCATCGCCTCGCAGAACCGGTCGAGCTCCCCGCGGTCCTCGCTTTCGGTGGGTTCGACCATGAGCGTGCCGGCCACCGGGAAGGACATCGTCGGGGCGTGGAAGCCGTAGTCAATGAGCCGCTTGGCGACGTCGTCGACGGTGACGCCGGTCTCCTTGGTGATCTGGCGCAGGTCGAGGATGCACTCGTGCGCGACCAGGTCCGCGTTCCCGGTGTAGAGGATCGGGTAGTGGTCCTTGAGCCGTGCGGCGATGTAGTTGGCGTTGAGGATCGCCACCCGGGTGGCCTTCGCCAGGCCCTCCCCACCCATCAGGCGGATATACGACCACGAGATGGGCAGGATGAGCGCCGAGCCGTAGGGCGCGGCGGAGACATTACCGACGCCGGAGGCCGGGCCGGCCTGCGGGTCGAGCGGGTGGTTGGGCAGGTGTGGCGCCAGGTGGCTCATGACCGCCACCGGGCCCACGCCCGGGCCGCCGCCCCCGTGCGGGATGCAGAACGTCTTGTGCAGGTTGAGGTGGGAGACGTCCGCCCCGAACCGACCGGGTCGAGCCAGGCCGATGAGGGCATTGAGGTTGGCGCCGTCCACGTAGACCTGACCACCGGCGTCGTGGACCATCGCGCACAGCCCCGAGACGGTGTCCTCGAAGACCCCGAAGGTCGACGGGTAGGTCACCATGATCCCGGCGAGCTCGTCGCGGTGCTGCTCGATCTTCACCTTGAGGTCGTCGACGTCGACGCTGCCGGTGATCGGGTCCGTGCCGACGACGACGACCCGCATACCGGCCATCACCGCGGAGGCGGCGTTGGTGCCGTGGGCGCTGCTCGGAATGAGCATCACCTTGCGTTGGCCTTGGCCGTTGGCCCGGTGGTATGCCGCGATCGCGAGCAGGCCCGCGAGCTCACCCTGGGAGCCGGCGTTGGGTTGCAGCGACACGGCGTCGTATCCGGTGACTTCACAGAGCCAGCGGCTCAGCTGACCGATGAGATCACGCAACCCCTCCGTCTGGGCGAGCGGCGCGAAGGGGTGCAGGTGCGCGAACTCCGGCCACGTGATCGAGATCATCTCGGTGGTCGCATTGAGCTTCATCGTGCACGAGCCCAGCGGGATCATCCCGCGGTCGAGCGCGAAGTCCCGGTCCGAGAGTCGGCGCAGGTAGCGCAGCATCGCCGTCTCGCTGTGGTGGCTGTTGAACACCGGGTGGGTCAGGTACTCGGAGGTGCGCTGCGACTGCTCGGGCCACCGCGGGGACGCCAGCGGCGTCACCTGCGGGATGTTCATGTAGAACGCCCGGGAGACGCGGGTCAGGTCGTCCATGTCGGTGGTCTCGTCGACGCTGATGAGGACCGAGTTGGCGTCGTGCTTCCAGATGTTGACCCGCTCGGCCGCGGCCGCCGCGACGATCGCGTCGGCCCGCCCCGGCGTCATCACGTGGAGGGTGTCGAAGAACGACCCGTCGGTGAGCGTGTAGCCGCCGGCGCGCAGGGTGTCGGCGAGGGCCGCCGCGTGGCTGTGCACGCGCAGGGCGATCTCCCGCAGCCCGCGGGGGCCGTGGTAGACGGCATACATGCTCGCCATGATCGCCAGGAGCACCTGCGCGGTGCAGATGTTGGAGGTGGCCTTCTCGCGCCGAATGTGCTGCTCGCGGGTCTGCAGGGCGAGGCGGTAGGCCTGGGCGCCGTCGGCGTCGATCGACACCCCGACCAGGCGACCCGGCAGGTTGCGTTCGAGACCCTCGCGCACGCTCATGTAGCCCGCGTGCGGCCCTCCGAAGCCCATGGGCACCCCGAACCGCTGGGTCGTGCCGACCGCGATGTCCGCACCCCACTCCCCGGGCGGCGTCGCGAGGGTGAGGGCGAGCAGGTCCGCGGCCGCGGTGACCAGCGCGCCGGCCTCATGGGCGGCGGCCGTGAGGGCGCGATGGTCGTGCAGCGTGCCGAACATGTCGGGGTACTGGACGATCACTCCGAAGACGTCCCGCCCGCCGGCCGCGGCCGTGAGCTCGGCCGGGGCGGTGATGTCGTCGAGGGCTGCGACGACGACCTCGATGTCCAGTGGCAGGGCTCGGGTGCGCACGACGCCGAGCGTCTGCGGGAAGACGCGCGAGTCGACGAGCAGGACGGCCCCCGACGGCGCCTTCGAGGCGCGCCGCATCAGCGTCATCGCCTCGGCGGCCGCGGTGCCCTCGTCGAGCAGCGAGGAGCCCGACGTGTCGAGACCGGTCAGGTCGGTGACGACGGTCTGGAAGTTGAGCAGAGCCTCGAGACGCCCCTGGGAGATCTCCGGCTGGTAGGGCGTGTAGGCGGTGTACCACGCCGGGTTCTCGAGCACGTTGCGGGTGATGACGGCCGGGGTGAAGGTGCCGTAGTAGCCCAACCCGATCATCGAGGTGTGCACGGTGTTGCGACGCGCGAAACCGCGCAACTCCTTGAGCACGGCCAGTTCGCTGTCCGCGGGGCTGATGTCGAGGCGGCCGGCCATCCGGATCGCATCCGGGACGGCGGCATCGGCCAAGGCGGCGAAGTCGGGCTGGCCGACGACCGCGAGCATCGCGTCGAGGTCACTGTCACGGGGGCCGATGTGGCGCGCGGTGAAGGCGGGAAGAACGGGCTGGGTCACGCTGAGGACTCCTTCAGACACAGGGGCGGATCACGCCTCCCCCTCTGTCGATGACCACCGCGGGCGAACCGTGGAGCCATGGTCCAGAGGTGCCTGATCCGCGTGGTCCTGGTGCCTGAGAGGTTCCGGGGAGTTTGCCCCTTCGGCGCCGCCGGTCGTCACCGACGCGGACGGACTCTCCCACGCGGGGTGAGCAGCGTGCCCAAATCTAGCAGTCGTCGCGCCTCGGTGACGCGACGCAGGGCTCTCGAGGAGGCGGGGGCCGCCGAGCGCTCAGGCCAGTCGGGCGGCCCGCCGGGCCGACAGCTCGTCGCCGGGAGCCGCGACCGCAGAGTCGAGGTCAGGACGCTCACTGGGCAGCTGGGACAACTCCCCCTCGACCTCACGCCAGACCCGCCCGACGGCGATCCCGAAGACGCCCTGCCCGCCGGCCAGCAGGTCGATGACCTCCTCGGTGGACGTGCACTCGTAGACCGAGGCACCGTCGCTCATCAGGGTGATCTCGGCCAGATCCTCGACGCCGCGCTCGCGCAGCACCTGAACCGCACCGCGGATCTGCTGCAGGGAGACTCCGGTGTCCAGGAGTCGCTTGACGACCTTGAGCGCGAGGATGTCACGGAAGCCGTAGAGCCGCTGGGTGCCCGACCCGGAGGCCGTCCGCACGGACGGCTCGACCAGCCCGGTCCGTGCCCAATAGTCGAGCTGCCGGTAGGTGATGCCGGCGGCCCTGCAGGCGGTCGGCCCGCGGTAACCGCTCTCGACGTCATACTCGGGAAGGGCGTCGGTGAACAGGATGCCCTGGCCGCCGGCCGGGACGACCGGGCGTGGCCCACCGGCTGGGTTCTCCTTGACCGCGTTCACGGCTGCTCCTTTGGGTTCCCGCGTGTCCACCCGAAACCGCCGAATGACAGCCGCGTGACTACACGTCCGTTGTTTGCTCTGGATCGACGGTACGGCCCCCGACCTTCGAGGTCAACCATCCCTTCACTCTTTTCACTCGCGTGTCGTGCGTCACTTGCGTAACACTAAAGGTGCACTACACCCTTAGGTGTGTCGTACGGTCATTGATCCTTCCCGCCGGCTTCCTCCCCGGGGTTGCCAGGTGCCCCGAAGTCGTCGGCCGACACCTGGTCCAGGAAGTGCTTGAACTCGGCCAGAACATCCTCGCTGCCAGCGGCGGACCCGGCCGAACCGGTGGCTTCCAACGACTCCCCCTCGGAGAGGTCGTCGTCGAACTCGATGCCCGCCTCGTCGAGCAACTGCTCGGAGGCCATGATCGGCGCTCCCGTGCGCAGCGCCAGGGCGATCGCATCCGAGGAGCGGGAGTCCACCTCGGCGACCGCCCCTGCGGGACTCGACACGTCGAGGCGGGCATGGAAGGCACCCTCGTGCAGGGCCGTGATTCGGACCCGGGTGAGCCGGTGTCCCAGATCCCCCAACAGGTTGACCATCAGGTCGTGGGTCAGCGGGCGTGGGGGGACGACACCTTGCTGTGCATAGGCGATGGCACTGGCTTCGGCGGCCCCGATCCAGATCGGCAGGCACCGTCGACCGCCGATCTCCCGGAGCAGCACGATGGGCTGGTTCGTGGGCAACTCGACGCGCACGCCGAGGACTTCCAACTCCTTCATCACCCCACCGTACTTCCCTTCCGGGCCGCGGTCAGGTGGCGGCCAGACCCGCCTTGAGGAGGGCGGCGTGCAGTTGCAGGCAGAGCCGGGCCACCTCGGCGGTGACGTCGGACTCGCCCGTGGGGGCACGTCCGGCGCTGGCCTGGTGGACCAGCCCGATCTCCCGGTCGGCCGCCGTGCGGAACGGTCGCAGGTGACGTGGCTCCAGCCCGTGGGCGGACAGGCCGGCGACCGCGGTGACCACTCGGAGGGCATGGCCGTCGTAGTGGCCGGTGAGATCCGGGTGGATCAGGCCATGGGCCTCGATGTCGGCGATCGCGCTCGTCGGTAGACCGCAGGCGGCGGCCAGCTCGCCCAGCGTCAACCGGACGACCCGGGCGCTCGCGACCCCGGGTGCGACCTCGAGGCTGACGTCGGGATCGTCGGTCGGGGCCGGTGGCCGCGGTCGCAGGTCCGACTCCGTGGCCGGCTGCAGGCCCCGGTCGAGGGCGTCGAGGGACTCCCTGATGACCTTGAGGGGCCAGAACTGGTCGCGCTGGGCGCGCAGGATGTAGCGCAACCGCTCCACCTGGCCCTCGTCAAAGGTGCGGTACCCCGAGGGCGTGCGCGTCGGGTGCAGGAGCCCCTCGGTCTCGAGGAAACGGATCTTGGAGATCGTGACGTCCGGGAACTCCGCCCGCACCTGGGCGAGCACGGCACCGATCGTCAGGGATCGATCCGTCACGCGACGAGCCACGAGGTCCGGTCACACCTTGCCGGCATAGAAGACGAGTCGGTATTTGCCGATCTGGACCTCGTCACCGGTACTGAGGGTCGCCTGCTCGATGAGCTGACGATTGACGTACGTGCCGTTGAGGGATCCCACGTCACGCACCACGAACCGCCCATCGACGCGGGAGAAGGTGGCGTGCCTGCGGGACACGGTGACGTCGTCGAGGAAGATGTCACTGTCCGGGTGGCGCCCGGAACTCACCTCGTCGTCGTCGAGGAGGAAACGAGCGCCGGTGTTCGGCCCGCGCAGGACCACGAGCAACGCGGTCCCCGGTCGCAACGCCTCGACGGTGGCCTGGTCGGCCCGGGTCAGGACGTGTTGGGCCTGGACGTGATCCGTGGCCTCGACGGGGGCGAGACCGGAGATGCGCATGGTGGTCGGGTCGTGCGGGCCAACTCCGTAGGCCTCGTGACCATCGCTCATGGATGCTCCTCCTCTGCGTCTCGTCGGTGCGGAGCCCTCACCCTAGATCACGGGGCGAGCACCGGGATAGGCCTGACAGAAAACCGAGAACGTCACCCGAGTTGGGACCGGTAGCCGGCCACCGACATCAGGTTCTCGACGTCGGCGGCGTTGGCCGGGCGAAGCTCGTAGATCCAGCCCTCGCCGTACGGATCGGAGTTGACCAGTTCCGGGGTGCCGTCCAACGCGTCGTTGACCGCCGTCACCTCGCCGGCGAGCGGGCTGTAGAGGTCGCTCACCGACTTCGTGGACTCGACCTCACCGCAGGCGTCGCCGGCCGTCACCGAGTCCCCCACCGAGGGCGCACTCACGTAGACGACGTCGCCGAGGGCCTCCTGGGCGTATGAGGTGATGCCGACGCGCACCGATCCGTCCGGACGAACCTCCACCCACTCGTGCTCAGCGGTGTAACGGAGGTTCTCGGGGTATTCGAGCTCGCTCATGCCTCTCCTCGGGACGGACCGTGCCTGGTCAGGGGCTCGGGCTCGGTTGAGCCGCTGGCCGAGCGTATCGAGGGCTTTGGACCGCACGCAACGCGGTCACCTCCACACGCTCCCGCTGGTCGACCGAGACGCTCGCGCCGACCCGGCGAGCCGAATCCCCGACACCTCCCGGGATCTCCATGGCCGCAGCCAGGGTCCTGGCCTCACCGATGGCGATGATGACGAACGGGCGGGTCATCGGCGAGCCGTCGATCCCGATCTGACGGCCGGCGAGGTCGGCGAACGAGGTGCTGGCGGTCACCCGGACGTCGTTGATCTGGACGGCCTCGGCTCCGGCATCCCTCAACTCCTGCAGCGTGTCGAGCAGCATCGGTGCGGTGTACTTCGACGACGGGTCGGTGATCGTCAGTTCGATCCCGGGGCCGGTGGCGGCCACCGTACCCGCGAGGATTCCCAGCGAGTCCAGGCGCGCCCGCGCCGCCGCTGCGGCCTCCTCGCTGCCCGTCGCCGAGCTGAGTCGTTGCCGCTCGAGTTCGAGGGTGCTGATCTCCTGGCTCAGTCGGGCGCCGTCGGCGTTGACCGCGTCGAGCAGTCGCACCAGGTCGCCCTCCCGCAGATTCTCCAGGCCCTCGGAGGAGGTCTGCCGCACCTGGACGGCGATCCCGAAGCCCAGCGAGAGCGCGAGCCCCGTGGCCAGCAGGTTGGCCTTGGTCGCCCGGGGGCGGCCGGCCAGTGCGAGCCGCCGCCACGCCGAGCGGACCGGCCCCCCGGGGGGATCGGCCTGGTCAGGGTTCGTCGTCATGAGTCAGGCCTTGAACAGGTGGCGCCGGATCGAGGCCACGTTGGAGAAGATCCGGACCCCGAGGACGACGACCACGCCGGTCGAGAGCTGGCTGCCCACCCCGAGCTTGTCACCGATGAAGACGATGAACCCGGCGACGACGACGTTGGAAAGGAACGACACGACGAACACCTTGTCGTTGAAGATGCCGTCGAGGATCGCCCGGACGCCGCCGAACACCGCGTCCAGGGCGGCGATGACGGCGATCGGTAGGTATGGCTGGAGCCACAGCGGGACCGTGGGATGCAGGAGCAAGCCGATCAGAATCCCGAGGACGAGTCCGAAGGCGGGGATCACGAGGGTCCTCCCGAGGGGCTGGGGGTCGACTGGGGCGTGGTTCCCGAGGTCGTGCTGGCCGCGGGGGTGGGTGTGAGGGGCTGGGCCAACCGGGTGGTGGCCGACGACGACGCCGGCAGGGTGACCTCCGCCCGAGTGCTCGTGTGCACCGAGATCCCGAACGTGGTCGTCAACGTCGCCACGTAGGTACCACCGGTCCCCTGGGCGAACGAGGCGGGCATCGTCGAGGGGTCACCGATCGCGGTGATGACGTAGGGCCGGGTGAGCGGTCGGTAGTTGACGATCAGGGCCTCCCCGGCGAACCGGATGGCCGTGGTGCTGGTCAGTCGCTGCCCATTGATCGCCATCGCCTCGGCACCAGCGGCCCAGAGGCTGTTCGCGATGATCTGCAGGTCACGGGCCCGCACGATCCCGTCCTGGTTGCGCCCGGGCGCGCGAGGGTCGCCGTTGGTCGCGGCGGCACCCGCGTCCGGGGCGTCGTCGATCGTCAGCACCATCGCCGGACCGGCGACCGGAGCGGCACCGGTCGCCAGACCCAGGTCGGACAGAGTCCGTGCCGACACCCCGGGCTGCCCGGCGAGGGCTCGGGCGTCGAGGGCGGCCAACTCGGCGTTGAGGGCCGTGATCTGGCCCGCCTTGCTCTCGGCGTCCTTCCGACCGGCCCCGATCTGGGCGATCAACTCCGCCCGCGCGTTCGCTCGGCCGGTGGCCGTGTCCCGCAGCGACACCGCCGACACCCCGAGCAGGAGTCCGGCGAGGGCCAACGCGACGGCGAACCGCCACGACCCGCCACCGGTGGAGGCGGGCAGTCCCTGGGCCTCCCGGCGGCGCGCCATCGCCGTATAGCCGGGGTCGAGCGGGCGCTCCAGGATCTGCGTCAGCAGGGTCATCGAGGCATCGGGCCGATCGGCGCGGTCGGGGGTGTCCGGGGGCACCTGGGTCACCCGACTGGAGCCACTCATGCCGGCACGGCGCGGCGTCCCACGAGGTTCCGCAGCTGGACGGCATACAGGATCCCGGCGACCCAGTAGAGGACGATCCCCCACCAGGCGAAACCCCAGGCGACCGGTCGGGCGAGGGTGGCCACCCGGCCGGCGCCGTCGGCCAGGAGGAGCAGCGGGAAGGCGTAGAGCAGGTTGAAGGTGGCCGCCTTCCCGACGAAGTGGACGGGCAGGCCGTTCCAGCCGTGGCGTTTGGCGATGAGGACGACGACCAGCATGAAGACCTCGCGGGCGAACAGGACGGCCACCACCCACCACGGGAGGATGCCGCGCCAGGCCAGTCCGAGCAGGGTCGCCACGATGTAGAGCCGGTCGGCGATCGGGTCGAGCAGCTGACCGACCCGCGACACCAGGCCGAACTGGCGGGCGATCTTCCCGTCGAGGTAGTCGGTGACCCCGGAGGCCACGAGCAGGGCCAGCGCCAGACCGTCGTGCCGACTGAGGATCGCCCAGAGGAAGATCGGCACCCCGATCAGGCGCAGCGTGCTCAACACGTTGGGGAGGGTGAGAACGCGGTCGGTCACGGACTCTCCCGAGCCGACCCCCAGCGGGCCGTGGTCCGCCTCCTCGATCCGGTGCGCCACCGGCTGCTCCCCCTGGGCTGACATGCGTTCCAGCCTATGTCCAACGCCCTACTGTTGCGTGCATGGAACGCATCCTCGACGGGTCGGTCGCGGCCCAACGCGGGGTCCGCACGAGCATCAAGTGGAGTCTGTGGGGACCCGAGGTGATCCCGCTGTGGGTGGCCGAGATGGACGCGCGCCCGTGCCCGGCGGTCGTCGACGCGGTCACCTCCGCGGTGGCCCGGGGAGACACCGGGTATGCCGTCGAGGGCCGGTATGCCGCGGCGGCGGCGGACTTCGCGCGGGATCGGTGGGGCTGGGACTTCGACGTCGACGCCACCAAAGGGACGGCCGACGTCATGATCGGCATCGAGGCGACCCTGCGCCAGGTCTGCTCGGCCGGTGGCGCGGTCATCGTCTCTCCCCCGTGCTACGACTCGTTCTACGGGTTCGTCTCGACGACCGGACGCCGGCGCATCGACGCGCCGCTGACGGCGCAGGGGCGGCTGGATCCACTGGCCCTCGCGCGCGCCTTCGCCGAGGCCGTCGCGGGGGGTGAGCGGTCGGCATACCTGTTGTGCAACCCGGCGAACCCGACCGGGGTGGTCCCCACCCGCGAGGAACTCGTTGAGCTCGCCGCGCTCGCCGATGCCTACGGGATCACCGTGGTCGCCGACGAGATCCACGCCCCGCTCGTGTATGCCGACTCCCCCACCTTCACGCCCTGGCTCACCGTCGCCGACCGTGGCTTCTCCGCGTGGTCGGCATCGAAGGCCTGGAACCTGGCGGGGTTCAAGGCGGCCGTGGTCGTCGCGGGCGAGCGGTCGATGGACGACCTGCGCGCCATCCACGAGGTCCACACGCACGGAGTGGGACACGTCGGGGCGATGGCCCACATCGCCGCCTTCCGCGACGGGCGGGACTGGCTGGACCAGGTGGTCGCCGAACTCGACGCCAATCGGCAGCTCGTCGACGACCTCCTGCGGGCCCATGTGCCCGATGTGCACTGGCGGTGGCCGGAGGCCACCTACCTGGGATGGCTCGATGCCCGCGGGGCGGGCCTGGGCGATGACCCGGCCGCCGCGTGGCGGCAACGCGCCGGGGTCGCCCTCTCGTCGGGCCCCAACTACGGCGCGCAGGCCGGGCGCGGCTTCGCGCGGGTCAACCTGGCGACCTCGCCGGAGATCCTCACCGGGGCGTTCGAACGCCTCGGTGCGGCGCTCACTTGACGGCGACGCCCGAGTTCGGGGTCCCGCGGCGAATGGCGGCGGCCTGCAAATAGGGGGCCATCCACGAGTAGATCATCGGCGCCGAGCGCTCCGAGTAGTGGATGCCGTCGTCGTAGAGGGTGATCCCGTTGACGACCTCGTGGAAGGTGTTCCCGGGGCACAGCGCCCCGAACATGTCGACGACCTCGACCCCGTGGGCGTCCCCCCAGGACTTGACCGTCGCGTTCACCTGGCGGACCGTGGAGATGTCGTTGGACCGGGTGATCTCGGTGATCGCGCCCATGTCCGGCCGGTTCCGACAGGCGAAGTTGAAGACCATGAACCCGCCGGCCCCGGCGGCGATCGACCGGTTCCGGACCTCGTCGAGGATGCCGCGGACCACCTCGTCGTGTGCGGGATCCCCCGCGGAGACGACCTTGCCGTCGACGGTGTAGTCGGTGATCAGGTTCGGCGACATGACCAGGGCGATGACCGGTCGCTGGTCCCGGACGATTGAGGTGTCCCAGGTCCGCTGGAACTCCAGGCAGCCGGGCGTCGGCGTGCTCCTCGCCGTGGGTTCGTAGGTGGCGCGAGCCACCAGGTCACAGTCCCACCCGGCGATCAGGCCGAGACCGATGTCCGGAGCAGTCGCCAGGTTGCGCCGCTCGAAGATGCCGCGAGCAATGCTGTTGCCCATGAGCATGACGGGAAGGGGGTACTGCTGCGGGGTGTAGGTGGGGATGGTCAGCACCAGGCCGGGGTCCGACGACACCTCCTCCTCGACGACCGGTCCGGCCACGACCGCGGCCCCGGTCAGGATCGCGGGCACGATGCCGAGCACCACGATCCGGCGCAGCACCGGCCACCCGGGGAGGAATCCCGCCAGCCCCCGCCGGTGGACCGGATCCTCGAGCCACCGGTGGGTCGCGACACCGAGCAGGACCGTGATGCCCATCGAGACCGTGTGCAGGAGGATCCTGGGCCACTGGCCGAAGGCGAGCACCATGAACACCTGGACCGGCCAGTGCCACAAGTACAGCGGGAGGCCCATCCGGCCAATGGCGCGCAACCAGCTCCACGACAGAATCCGCTGCATCACGGTGTCCGTCGGGCTGCTGGCCCCCATGATCGCGATCATGGTCAGGACACACACGACGACCAGACCCCACGGGAAGAGGAAGCTCGAGTACTCCGTCAGGGTGAGCATCCCGGCGAAGAGCAGGACGATGGAGGCCAGACCCGCCCAGCCGACGATGTGGTCCCACCGGTGCAGCCAGCCGGCATAGTGCCGACCGCGGGACATGGCGAAGGCCCGGTCGGCCAGCAGGAAGGCGCCCAGGACGCCGATGAGCACTTCGAAGATCCGGGTGTCGGTGCCGAAATAGACCCGGCTGGGATCCGTGCCCGGGACGTAGAGAGCCGCCATCCGCCCGATCGACAGCAGAGTCAGACCGCCGAAGAGCAGGTACAGGGCCTGCTTCTTCCGGCTGATCCGCAACAGCCCCATGAGCAGCAGCGGAAAGACGATGTAGTACTGCTCCTGCACGCTCAGCGACCACATGTGGCGCAGCGGGGACGGGATCGTCGCGGTGTTGAAGTACGAGGCCTCGATCGAGACGAAGCGCCAGTTGGCCACCTCGAAGAGACTGGCGACGGTGTCCTTGGCGACATCGGCCCGTCGCCCGATCGGCATCAGGAAGGCGGTCGCCACGAGCACCGCCGCGAAGAGGGTCAGCTGACCGGGGCCCAGCCGCCGGGCGCGGCGCTTCAGGAAACGCCAGTAGTCGATCCGTCCCGTGCTCTTCAGCTCCTGCAGGAGCATCGCCGCGATGAAAAACCCCGAGATGGTCAGGAACATGTCCACGCCGAGCCAGGCACCGCTGAAGACCGACGGGAACATCTGGTAGATCAGGCAGGCCCCCACGGCAAAGCCGCGCAGTCCGTCCAGGGCCGGACGCCGCTTGAGCTTGACGCGCGCAGGCGCCAGATCGGCGCCGCGGTCGGTCAGTTGGGCCACCGAGACATGGTGCCATGCCCGGGGCCGGGGACCGGACCCGGCTCCCGCGGGACGCGCCGGGGACACCCTCGGGGAAATGCCGGCGGGCCGGGGTGGTCGCGTCGACCACCCCGGCCCGGTGCCTCACGTCGGGCTGACAGGATTTGAACCTGCGGCCCCTTGACCCCCAGTCAAGTGCGCTACCAAGCTGCGCCACAGCCCGTGAGTCGCCCCCGCCCGAACCCGGTCGGAAGCGGTGCAACCTTAGCCCACTCCAGCCGCTGGCTCCGAATCGACCCGAGGCGGGCCGGCGGACCGTCCACGGCCGGGGTCAGCGACGAGCGCGCTTCTCCCGCACCCGGACCGAGACCTCGATCGGGGTGCCCTCGAAGCCGAACTCCTCGCGCAGCCGGCGCTCGATGAAGCGGCGGTAGCTGGCCTCGATGAACCCCGAGGCGAACAGCACGAATCGCGGTGGCCGGGTGCCGGCCTGGGTGGCGAAGAGGATCCGCGGCTGCTTGCCGCCGCGGACCGGGTGCGGATGGCCGGCGACGATCTCGCCGAGGAAGGCGTTGAGCCGGCCGGTCGGGATGCGCGTCTCCCACGAATCCAGGGCGGTCTCGATCGCGGGGACGAGTTTCTCGAGGTGCCGCCCGGTGCGGGCCGAGACGTTGACCCGGGGCGCCCACGGGAACTGCACGAGATCGCGCTCGATCTCCCGCTCGAGGTAGTGCCGCCGCTCCTCGTCGGTGAGGTCCCACTTGTTGAAGGCCAGCACCAGGCCGCGCCCGGCCTCGATGACCTGGGAGAGGATCCGGACGTCCTGCTCGGTCATCGGCGCCGCGGCGTCGAGGAGGACCACCGCCACCTCGGCCTTCTCGAGCGCGGTCTGCGTGCGCAGCGACGCGTAGAAGTCGGCCCCCCGGCTCTGGTGCACCCGACGCCGGATGCCCGCGGTGTCGACGAAGGTCCACACCTTCCCGCCGAGGTCGATCTGCTCGTCGACCGGGTCCCGGGTCGTCCCGGCCATGGCGTCGACGACGACGCGCTCGGTGCCGGCCAGCTTGTTGAGCATCGAGGATTTGCCGACGTTCGGCCGACCCAGCAGGGCCACTCGCCGCGGACCCCCGCGCCGGTAGGCCCCGGCGACCGACGAGGTCTCGGGCAGCACCTCGAGCAGGGCGTCGAGGACGTCACCGGTACCCCGGCCGTGCAGGGCGGACACCGGCCAGGGCTGGCCCAGGCCGAGGTTCCAGAGCAGGGCGGCGTCGGCCTCACCGCGCTGGTCGTCGACCTTGTTCGCCACGAGGATGACGGGCTTGCCCGACCGGCGGAGCAGTTTGACGACGGCTTCGTCGTCGTCGGTGGCCCCCACCGTCGCGTCGACGACGAAGAGCACGGCGTCGGCGAGCTCGACGGCCACCTCGGCCTGCTCGGCCACCCGAAGATGAATCCCGGTGGCGTCGATCTCCCAGCCCCCGGTGTCGACCAGGGTGAAGTCACGCCCGGACCAGTCGCCGTCGTAGGCGACCCGGTCACGAGTCACTCCGGGCACGTCCTCGACGACCGCCTCCCGGCGCCCGATGATCCGGTTGACGAGGGTGGACTTGCCGACGTTCGGCCGCCCGACGATGGCCACGACCGGTCGTGCGGCGCTCTCGTCGTCGTCGTCGGCTCCCTCGGCGCCGCGCTCGAGGAGGGCCAGGTCGTCCTCGTCAAGCTCGAAGTCGTCGAGCCCGACACGGAGCGCTCGGGCGATCTCCTCCGTCGCGTCGGGGTCGGGGGCGGTCGCCGGCGGCGTGTCGGTGGTCATGGCCCCATTGTCTCGCACCGGGAGGGGCGGCCCTCACGTGCCGATGAGCCCCTCGGGCAGATCCATCGGCAGGGGTATGCCGTGCCGCTCCGCCGCGGTGGCCACGTGGCCCGCCAGGGCGAGCCGGATCTGCTCGCCGGCGAGGACCAGTCGCTGCCGTCCGGGGAGTCCGTCGGGCAGGTCGAGAGCCACGGGATCCCCGAAGTCGGCCACCAGGGGCGAACGCAGCCGGGGCCAGGAGTCGGCGTGCGCGCCGGTGGCGCGGGTGCCCAGGCAGGCGACGGGGACGACGGGGGCTCCGGACTGCAGCGCGAGCCACGCGACCCCTCGACCCGCGTTCGACAGGTCACCGGGCCCCCGGCCACCCTCCGGGAAGATCCCCAACACCCCGCCACGACCCAGCACCCCGAGTGCTTGGCCGAGCGCCCCGCGATCGCCGACCTGTTGGTCGATCGGGATCTGGCCGCTGATCCGCAGGAGCGGGCCCACGGCCGTGTCGAAGGTCTGCTTGAGCACGAGGAAGTGGGTCGGACGTGGGGCGGCGGCGAGTACGAAGGCGCCGTCGAGGTAGCCGGTGTGGTTCGCGGCCAGGATGACGGGCCCGGTGCGGGGTACCCGTTCGTGCCCGACGGCGCGCACGGCATACAGCGCCTTGAACAGCACCGCACTCACCTCGTGGCCGAGCGCGGCCCGCCACGGTTCGGGGGCCGAGAGCGGGGCGGTCACTCCCGACTCTCCCGGACCACCGCCAGCACCGCGTCCACGCTCTGGTCGAAGTCGAGGTCGGAGGTGTCCACGGTGACGACGCCGTCGGCCGCTCGCGTGAACTCCGACACGGTCGCGTCGGCCCGGTCCCGGTGGACGATCTGGTCGCGGGTGGCGGCGACCGCGGTGGAGTCCGCGCGACCGTGGAGCTCGGTGCTGCGGCGACGCAGTCGGGCCTCCTGCGAGGCGGTGAGCAGGATCCGCACCGGAGCGTCGGGCGCGACGACGGTCGTGATGTCGCGGCCCTCGGCGACCACGCCGCCGGTGGCCTGAGCGATGCGCGCCATCAGGTCCCGTTGGGCGGCCTGCAGCACCGGTCGGACCCCGACATTGGTGGCCACCGCCGTGACGGCGCGGGTCACCTCCGCCGAGCGGATCTGGCTCGTGATGTCGATCGTGCCGACCCGGACGCTGGGGTTGGTGGGGTCGGTGCCGAGGTCGAGCGGGAAGCCCTCGGCGGCCGTCACCACGGCGGCGGAGTCCGCCAGGTCGATGCCCTCGTGCAGGCACCACCAGGTGAGGGCCCGATACATGGCCCCGGTGTCGAGGTATCCCACCCCCAACCGTTGGGCCACCGCGCGCGAGACGCTGGACTTGCCCGAACCGCTCGGGCCGTCGATCGCGACGACGAGGCCGGGGGTCATGCGCGCCAGACTAGCGATCCGCTCAACCATGAAGTCGCCAACCCCGCTCCTCCAGCGCGCTCGACAGACCGGCCGCCGCGCCAGGCACGACGGCGACCTCGGCGAGACCGAAGGCCTGTCCCAGTCCGTGGTCGAGCCGGAACTCCTCGATGTTGGTGCCGATGGCGCCGATCTCGGTGAACAGTCGGCCGAGCTGACCGGGCTCGTCCGGGATGAGGACCCGCACCGTCGTGTAGGCCGTGGGGGCCGCACCGTGCTTGCCCGGGATCCGGGCGTGGCCGGCGTTGCCGGCGGCCAGCGCGCGGGCCAGGACGGCTCGCGATCCGGGGGCGTCCGCGTCCGCCGCGAGGGCGTCGAGGGCGACGAGCACCCCGTCGAGCTGGTCCCGCAGGCCGGACAGGACGGCCCGCACGGCCGGTGCGTTCCCGGCGAGGATCTGGGTCCACAGGTGAGGGTCGCTGGCCGCGATCCGGGTGACGTCCCGCAGCCCCTGCCCGGCGAGCCCGACCGCTCCCTCGGTCAGGGCTTCCAGGCGGGCCGCGACGAGGCTGGCGGCCACCTGCGGGACGTGCGAGACGGCGGCCACGGCGGCGTCGTGCTCGGCCGGAGTCAAGGTCGTGACCGCCGCCCCGGCGGCCGCCGCGACGGCCGTCACGAGCTCGACCGCCCGGGCGCCGGTGACCTCCGTGGGGGTGAGGACCCAGGCTCGCCCATGGAAGAGGTCGGCCCGCCCGGCAATGGCGCCGGAGCGTTCCCGACCGGCCATCGGATGTGATCCACAGAAGCGGGCCAGGTCGGCGCCGCGGTCCACGAGGTCCTCGATGATGCCGGTCTTGACCGATGCCACATCCGTCACGGCGGCGGTCGGCCAGCGCCGCAGCACCTCCGCGACGACCCGGGCGGTGACGTCCGGCGGGGTGGCCACGACGACCAGGTCCGGGGTGAGGTCGTCGGCCAGCGTGCCGGCACCGAGGTCCCGGGCCAGGGCCGCGGCCGTCGGGGACATGTCCTCCAGCGTCACCGGCCAGCCCAGGCGGGTGAGCGCCAGCCCGACGCTCGTCCCGATCAGCCCCGTCCCGACGACGTGGACCGCGAACGTCTCGCTCACAGCCCGGCCACCTGGTAGAGGGCGCCCACCTCGGCGCTGCTCAGCGCCCGGACCTTGCCCGGCTTGGTGTCGCCGAGTCGGATCGGTCCGACCTGGGTGCGGACCAGGCTCAGGACCGGGTGACCGACCTCGGCGAGCAGTCGGCGGACGATGTGCTTTCGGCCCTCGTGGAGGATGACCTCGACCATGGCCTTCCCGGGCTGGGAGTCGACGATCCGGAACGAGTCGACCGCCGCCGGACCGTCGTCGAGCTCCACGCCGGCGCGCAGCCGCTTGCCGAGGTCCCGCGGGACCGGGCCCGGGATCGTGGCCAGGTAGGTCTTGAGCACGCCGTACTTCGGGTGCTGCAGGCGGTGTGCGAGTTCGCCGTCGTTGGTGAGCAGCAACAGTCCCTCGGTGTCGGCATCGAGTCGGCCGACGTGGAAGAGCCGCTCCTTGCGTTGGGCGACGAAGTCCCCGATGTCGGCGCGTCCGAGATCGTCGTTCATGCTCGTGACCACGCCCAGCGGCTTGTTGAAGGCCAGGTAGACCCGGCTCTCGTCGAGCTGAACGCGCACGCCGTCGACGTGGACCACCTGCCCGGAGTTGATCCGGACCCCGAGCTCACGCACCACCTGGCCGTCGACCTCGACCCGGCCGTCGAGGATGTACTGCTCACAGACCCGACGCGATCCGACGCCGGCGGCGGCGAGCAGCTTCTGCAGCCGCACCCCGTCCGGGTCGTGCACGTCGACCGTCGGCCGGCTCGGCCACTGGGGGGCCCGTGTCGGCTGGGAGGGCTTCGTGGTCCCGCTCCCTCCTCGCTCCGGGCGTGGGCGTCCGGAGCGCCCGGCGGGGCCGCGGCCGCGTGCTGGGGGTGGGGTCATGATCGGCCCCTTTCTGCGATCTCGTCGAGCAGGTCGACGTCGGGAAGGTAGGGGGCCAGGGCGGGCAGTTCGTCGAGGCCGGACAGACCCATCCGCTCGAGGAACAGGCTCGTCGTCCCGTAGAGGATCGCGGTGGAGTCCTCGTCGTGCCCGACCTCCTGGATCAGGCCGCGGGAGAGCAGGGTCCGGATGACGCCATCGACATTGACGCCACGCACCGAGGCGACCCGGGAGCGGGACACCGGCTGGCGGTAGGCGATGACGGCGAGGGTCTCCAGGGAGGCCTGGGTCAGTCGGGCCTGCTGCCCGTCGAGCAGGAACTTCTCCACGACGGGGGCATAGTCGACCCGGCTGTAGAACCGCCACCCACCGCCCACCTGGCGCAGGGTGAACCCCCGGTGCTCGGCGACGTACGAGGCCTCCAGGGCGGCCAGCGCCTCCTCGACGTCCTGCGTGGGCACCTCGAGCGCCGAGGCAAGGGCGAGGGTCGTCAGGGGTTCATCGACCACCATGAGGACCGCCTCGAGGGCGCCCCGGATCCCCGCGGGAAAGGCATGGACGTCGAAGGCCAGTTGGTCGTCGTGCTCGACGCTCGGTTCGTCACTCATGATTCTCCTCGTCGATCGGCTCAGCGCTGCTGTCGAACTCGTCCTCGACGTCGATGTCGCCCTCGAGCGGACCGGTCCACCGGATCGTCAACGCCCCCAGGGCCTCGGCCTGCTCGAACGCCACCGCGGCCTCCCGGAAGAGTTCGAGCAGGGCGAGGAACCGGGCCACGATGACCAGGGTCGAGTCCGCGTCCTGGACGAGCGAGGCGAACGACGCCTGACCGGCCTGGCGCAACCGCAGCCCGATGAGGGTGGCCTGCTCGCGCACGCTGACGGCCGGGGCATGGAGGTGGCTCAGGCCGACCGTGTCCGGGACCTTGGGGGTCAGTGCGCGGGCCGCGATCAGCGCCAACTGCTCCGGAGTGATCGTCATGATGAGTTCCGGGAGGAGCTTGGCGAACTGGGGCTCCAGCCCCACCGCCCGCGGTTGCATCCGGCCCGCCGTGGCCATCCGCTGCGCGAAGGAGTAGGCGATGTCCTTGTAGGCGCGGTACTGCAGCAACCGAGCGAAGAGCAGGTCGCGGGCCTCGATGAGGGCGAGGTCCTCTTCGTCCTCGAGCCCGGCCTGGGGCAGCAACCGGGCCGCCTTGAGGTCGAGCAGGGTGGCGGCGACGAGGACGAACTCGCTGGCCTGCGAGAGGTCCCACTCGGTGCCCGAGCCCTGGGCCGCCCGCAGGTGGGCGATGAACTCGTCGGTCACCTGGGCGAGCGCGATCTCGGTGATGTCGAGCCGGTGCTTGGCGATCAGGCCGAGCAGCAGGTCGAAGGGGCCGCTGTAGACGTCGAGATGCACCTCGAAGGCCGCGTGGGCGGGTCGACGAAGCACTCCCCCGGGGGTGAGGGCCTCGGTGCCGGGCAACTCGGGTTGGGAGTCGTCGCCGCCCGCGTGCGTCGGCGCGGGATCGGGTATGCCGTCCGCCCCCTGAAGGGCGTCGGCGGCCGGCCCCGGGTGGGCCTGGTCCATCGGCTCAGGCCGCCCCGCCGCGGGCGATCAGCTCGCGGGCGAGCTGCCGATAGGCGCTGGCCCCCTTGTGCGTCGCGTCGTAGGTCGTGATGGGTTCGGCGGCCAGGGTCGCGTCCGGGAACTTGATCGTGCGCGAGATGACCGTGTGGAAGACCTGGTTGTCGAAGTGCTCGACCACGCTGGCGACGACCTCGCGGGAGTGCAGGGTGCGGCCGTCATACATCGTGGCGAGGATGCCGTCGACGGACAGCCTCGGGTTGAGCCGGTCCGTGATCTTCTCAATGGTCTCCACGAGCAGTGCGACGCCACGCATCGCGAAGAACTCGCATTCGAGCGGGATGATCACGCCGTGGGCCGCGGTCAGGGCGTTGACCGTGAGCAGGCCCAGCGAGGGCTGGCAGTCGATCAGGACGACGTCGTAGTCGTCGAGCACCGGCCGCAGCACCCGGGCCAGGATCTGCTCGCGGGCCACCTCGCCGACGAGTTGCACCTCGGCCGCCGAGAGGTCGATGTTGGCCGGCACGACGTCGAGGCCGGGCACCTTGGTGTGGGCGATGACGTCGCGGATGTCGTGGCCGCGCTCGGTCAGCAGGTTGTAGATCGTGACGTCGAGTTGGTGGGTCGGGATGCCCAGGCCCACCGAGAGCGCCCCCTGGGGGTCGAAGTCGACGAGGAGCACCTTGCGGCCGTACTCGGCGAGCGCGGCACCCAGGTTGATCGTCGTCGTCGTCTTGCCGACGCCACCCTTCTGGTTGCACATGGCGATCACTCGGGCCGGCCCGTGCGCAGCCAACGGGGCCGGCTCTGGGAAGTCCGGAAGGGGGCGCCCGGTCGGTCCCATCTGACCCACACCCACCGTGTGCGTGCCCGGGAGGTGCCCCGGCGTGCGGGCGTCCTCGCTGATCCCCTCGGCGTCCATCTCACTCCCGTCACCCGTGCACCGGTCAGCGTCCCGCTGATCGCCCCCGACCCTATCAGCGGGCCCGCGGGTGGCTCTGGGCGTAGACCTCGCGCAACCGTTGCACGGTGACCATCGTGTAGATCTGGGTCGTCGTCACCGAGGCGTGCCCGAGCAACTCCTGGACGACCCGGACGTCCGCTCCGCCCTCGAGCAGGTGGGTGGCGAACGAATGACGCAGGGTGTGCGGCGAGAGATGTCCCGAGAGCTGGGCCCGGTCCGCGGCGGCCCGCAGGATCGCCCAGGCGCTCTGCCGGGAGAGCCGGTTGCCGCGCTGGTTGACGAACACGGCCGGGGTGCCCCGGCCGGCGGTGGCCAGGGCGGGGCGCGCCCGGACGACATACGCCTCGACGGCGGTGAGCGCGAAGGACCCGAGCGGGACGATTCGCTCCTTGCCCCCCTTGCCGCGGAGCCGGACCGAGCGGTCCTGAATCCACACGTCGTCGAGATCGAGCCCGACGGCCTCCGAGATCCGCGCCCCGGTCCCGTAGAGGACTTCCAGGAGCGCCCGGTCCCGCAGCGCCGCCGGGGTGTCGCCCACCCCGGCGGCCTCGATCAGGGCCGCCACCTCGGCGACGCCGATCGCCTTGGGCAGGCGGCTGGGGAGCCGGGGTGGGCTGACCGCCCGGGTCGGGTCGGCGGCCAGGTCGCCCTCGAGGGCCAGGAAGCGGTGCAGGCCGCGCACCGCGACCAGGGTGCGGGCCGCCGAGGACGCGGCCAGCGGCCGGTGCTCGGCGTCGCCTTCGCGCAGGGACGCCAGGAAGTCGCTCACGTCCCCCTCCCCCACCTGCCCGGGCTCCCGGACACCCCGTCCGGCCAGATAGGCCGTCCAGCGGGCCAGGTCGCGCCGGTAGGCGTTCAACGTGTGCGGCGAGACGCCCCGCTCCACCGCGAGATGGGTCAACCACGAGGCGACGGCCCGGTCCACACCGCTGCGAGCAGTCGGTGCGGGCCGGGCCGGCCGGTCGCCTGCAGGGGTCAGGAGATGGCCTCGTCGATCGTGATCGACGGCATGCCGAAGGCCTCCGCGACGGCACCGTAGGTGATCTGGCCGCCGTGGGTGTTCAGGCCCTTCGCCAGGGCCGGGTCGCTGCGCAGGGCAGGCTTCCAGCCGCGGTCGGCGAGCTTGACGGCATACGAGAGGGTGGCGTTGGTCAGGGCCCACGTCGAGGTGTGCGGCACGGCGCCGGGCATGTTCGCCACGCAGTAGTAGATCGAGTCGTGGACCCGGAACGTCGGCTCGGCATGGGTCGTGGGCCGGGAGCCCTCGAAGCACCCGCCCTGGTCGATGGCCACGTCGACGAGCACCGAACCGGGCTTCATCGCGGCCACCATGTCGTCGGTGACAAGCTTGGGCGCCAGCGCGCCGGGGATCAGGACCGTGCCGATGACCAGGTCGGCCTTGAGCACCTCCTCGCGCACGGACAGCGACGACGAGGCGATCTGGCGCACCCGGTTGTCGTAGCGCCAGAAGCTCATCCGCAGCTTGTCGAGGTCGGTGTCGAGCAACGTCACCTCGGCGCCCATCCCGAGCGCGATGTTCGCCGCGTTCTGGCCGGCCACGCCGGCCCCGAGGACGACGACCTTGGCGTTGGCCACGCCGCCGACCCCGCCCATCAGCACCCCACGACCACCCTGGGGCCTCATCATCGCGTGCGCCCCCACCTGCGGCGCGAGACACCCCGCCACCTCGGACATCGGGTAGAGCAGCGGCAGCAGCCCACTGGGCAACTGCACCGTCTCGTAGGCGATGCCGATCGTCTTCGTCCGCACCAGCTCCCGGGTCAGGGGTTCGTCGGCGGCCAGGTGCAGGTAGGTGAACAGGACGAGGTCCTCGCGCAGGCGGTGGTACTCCGAGGCGATCGGCTCCTTGACCTTCATCACCATGTCGGCCTCGCCCCAGACGTCATCGGCGGCATCGAGGATGGTCGCGCCCTGCGCCCGGTAGTCGTCGTCACTGATGGCCGAGCCGGCCCCGGCGTCCTTCTCGATGTAAACGGTGTGACCGTGGCCGACGAGTTCGTGCACTCCGACGGGCGTGATGCCCACCCTGAACTCGTTGTTCTTGACCTCGCGGGGAATGCCGATCTTCACGCCAACCTCACTTCTCGTCGTCGGTCCGTGGGGCGCAGCAGCCCGCGCGGTCGAGTCCCGAAGGGCATCGCGGGTGTCACTCTAGTGGGCATGATCCTGTATGCCGATCGCCCCGGCCGTCGCCTTCTCCAGGTCCTCGCCGACCTCGGGTTCCTGCTCTGGACGGGGGCCTGGGTCGCCGTCGGGCGACGGGTCCACGACGCCACGCTGGGGCTCGCCGCGCCCGGTCGCCAACTGGCGAGAACCGGCGGCGGCTTCAGGGACCGGATGACGGCGGCGGCCTCCCAGGTGGACCACCTACCGCTCCTCGACGACCGGTTGGCCGCACCGTTCCGGTCCGCGGCCAGCACCGGTGGCGACCTCGAGCGCACCGGGCAGGACCTCGCCTCCGCCGTGGAGCGGCTCGCCACGGTCCTCGGCTGGACGACCGCCCTGGTCCCGATCCTGTTGGTGCTCGCCCTCTGGGTGGCCCTGCGGGGCCGCTTCGCTCGTCAGGCGAGCGCGGCCCGGGCGTTCATCGATGCCGACGCCGACCTCGACCTGTTCGCACTGCGGGCGATGGCACGCCAACCGATGCACCGGTTGGGGCGGATCAGTGCCGACCCGGCCGGTGCCTGGCGGCGGGGGGATGCGTCAGTGGTCCGGGCGCTGGCCGCCCTGGAACTCAGGGACGCCGGTCTGCGCGTCCCGGCGACCGGGTCGGTCGGGGTCACTCCGGGCGGACCAGGCCCGGGCTGAGGTCCGCCGGGGGACACTGCCAGGTCGCGGCGTCGGCCTCGACCTGCGCGCCGGTGCGGATGTCCTTGACCGTCTCGGCACGACGGGTTCCGTCCTCGGCCGACCCACCGGGGAACCAGACGTAGGGGATGCCGCGGCGGTCGGCATACCTGATCTGTTTGCCGAACTTGTCCGCCCGCGGGGCGACCTCGCACGGGATGCCTCGGGCGCGTAGGGCGGCGGCGACGCCCCGTGACACCCCGCGGGAGGCCTCGTCGGTCACGGCGACGAGGACGGCCGCCGGCGTCGAACGAGAACTGGTCAGGCCCCGCTTGGTGACGAGCAGGTGGACCAACCGGGTGACCCCGATGGAGATCCCGACGCCGGGGTAGGTCTGCCGTCCGTCGGAGGCCAACGAGTCGTACCGCCCGCCGCCACCGACCGAACCCCAGTCCTCGTTGCCGACGAGCGTCGTCTCGTAGACGGTCCCGGTGTAGTAGTCCAGGCCGCGCGCGATGCGCAGGTTGGCGACGAGGGCCCCGGGCACCTCGTCGGCGCCCGCGGTGATGACCGCCGCGAGCGCCTCGAGACCCTCGTCGAGAGTGGGGTGGGACACCCCGAGGGCGCGGACCCGGTCGACGAAGGAGAGGTCGGCGGAGGTGATCTCCGCCAGGCGCAGGCACTGCGCGGCCTGCTCGGGGGTGGCCCCGGCCTCGACGAGGAGGGCGGTCACGCGCTGCGGACCGATCTTGTCCAGCTTGTCGACGATCCGGAGCGTGCCACCGACGTCGGTGAGGCCGATGCCGAGGTAGAACCCCTCCGGGATCTTCCGGTTGTTGCAGTGGACCCGGAAGGCACCGACCGGGAGCTGGGCGAAGATCTCGGCCAGCACGATCGGCACCTCGGCCTCGAACTGCGGGCTCAACTCCCCGACGTCGACGACGTCGATGTCGGCTTGGGTGAACTCCCGGAACCTGCCCTCCTGCGGCCGCTCGCCGCGCCACACCTTCTGGATCTGGTAGCGCTTGAACGGGAAGGCGAGCTTGCCGGCGTTCTCGAGGACGTAACGGGAGAAGGGCACCGTGAGGTCGAAGTGCAGGCCGAGTTCGGCGTCGGCGCCCGCGCCCCCGCTCCCGGCCGCGAGCCGGGACACCGCGTAGATCTCCTTGTCGGCGTCGCCACCCTTGCCGAGCAGCCGCTCGACCGGTTCGACGGCGCGGGTCTCGACCGGGGCGTAGCCGTGCAGTTCGAAGGTGCGGCGGATGACCTCCAGCATGCGCAACTCGAGGAAGCGCTCGGCGGGAAGCAACTCGGGGAACCCCGACAGGGGCGTCACCTTGGGGTGGGACACGTCACAGTCCTTGCAGGTAGGGGTTGGTCGCGCGCTCACGCCGGATCGTCGTGGCCGGACCGTGGCCGGTCAGCACGAGCGTCGAGTCCGATTGGGGCAGGACGACGTCACGCAGGGATCGCGTCATCGCCTCGGTGCTGCCGCCGGGCAGGTCGGTGCGACCGATCGACCCGGCGAAGAGGACGTCGCCGGAGACCAGGGTCCGGGTGAGCTGCTCGGCCGGGTCGATCCCGTCGGGGAGGGCGTCGATCGCGAACATCGCCGAGCCCTCCGTGTGTCCCGGGGAGTGCAGCACCTCGATCGGCAGGCCGGCGAGGGACAGGTGCTCGCGATCGGTGATCTCGACGACCCGCTCGGGGGACTTCCAGTGCGCCCGGGTGCCGAACTGCTGTTCCATCATCGCCAGCATCGGCGCACCGACGAGGGCGAGCGGGTCGTCCAGCCGGTAACGGTCGGCCCCATGGATGTATGCCGCGGTGTCGCCTCCGCAGACGGGCGTCACGCTGTAGACGTGGTCGAGATGTCCGTGCGTGAGCAGGACGGCCACCGGCTTGAGGCGGTGCTCGCGAAGGACCTCGGCAACGGTCGCCTCGACGCCGATCCCCGGATCGACGATGACGCACTCCTCCCCCGGACCGGGGGCGAGGACGTAACAGTTCGTCGCGAAGGCGGCGGCGGGGAAGGCGACGGCGAGCACGTCGGCAAGCCTAACGTCGGGCGCCCGCCGACCCCGGCACCATGATGTTGCCTACACTGGCGCGCGAGTGTCGACGCGACGAGAAGGACCGATGAGCACCAAGAAGCAAGAGCGCGCCCGGGCGCGCCGCCGCTACGAGAAGCGCGAGGCGGCCGCCCTGCGTCGGTCCGACGATCAGCAACGGCTCCGGATCGTCGCAACCATCGTCGGGGTGGTCGTCGTGCTCGCCCTCATCCTGTGGTGGGCCGGGTCGATGTTCTCCACGGTCACCCCCGGTCGCACCGTCACCGCGTCCGGCTGCGAGCAGCCGCCCAAGAGCCTGGGCACCGGCGCCAAACTCAGCCTGCCCGACAAGGCGCTCGCCGCGGGCAAGACCTTCCAGGCGACGATCACCACGAACTGCGGTGACATCGTCGTCACGCTGGACGGGACCAGGGCCCCCGAGGCCGTGGCCAGCTTCATCGATCTCGCCCGGGTCGACTACTGGCTGAACTCCCCGTGCCACCGGCTGCTCAAGGCCTCCGGTGCGACCCTGCTGCAGTGTGGCGACCCCACCGGCACCGGTCAGGGCAGTCCGGGATACGGCTTCGGCATCGAGAACGCACCGAGCGACGGCGTCTACCAGCGCGGGGTCCTGGCGATGGCGCGCACCCAGGATCTGCAGGCCGGCAGCGGCGGCCAGTTCTTCATCGTCGACCAGAAGAGCACGCTGCCCGACGCCAACGGCTACAGCGTCTTCGGCACGGTCACCTCAGGGTTGGATATTGTCGACAAGATCGTTGCCGCCGGCGTGGCCGGCGGCGCCAACGCCACCGACGGTGCACCCGCTGCACCCATCAGCATCCTTCGGGTTGCCGTGACCGAGAAGAAGGCCTGAGCCGTGACCGACGAGACCAAGCCCAGCACCCCCGCCATTCCCTCCCCCGCGATGCTCGCCTCCCGGATGGCGGCTCGGCCCACGCCTCCCGCCGCACCGGTGGTCCCGGCCGTGCCGGCCCGGTCGGCCTCCGCGGAATTCGGTCGGGTGGCCGAGGACGGCACGGTCTTCGTCCGCGACGGGGACGACGAGGTCGAGGTCGGTTCGTATCCCGGGGCGAGTGCCGATGAGGCACTGCAGTACTTCGCCCGCAAGTTCGACGAGCTCGACTCCTCGGCCGACCTGCTCGCCGCCCGGGCCGCACGTCCCGAGGTGGCCAGCAAGGAGCTGACCGAGGCCCACAAGCACTTGGCCACTCAGGTCTCCGAGGCCAAGGTGGTCGGTGACCTCGCCGGGCTGCGGGCCAAGATCGCCGCCGTCGAGACGCTGATCACCGCCAAACGCGAGCAGGAGCAGCAGGCTCGGGCGGAGGCACGCGCCGCCGCCACAGCCGAGCGCGAGGTGATCGTGGCCGAGGCCGAACGGATCGCGGCACAACCCGAGGGCTCGACGCAGTGGAAACGGAGCAGCGAGCTGATGCGGGGCCTGCTCGAGCAGTGGAAGGAACACCAGCGCACCAGTGCGCGGCTCGACAAGGGCACCGAGAACGAGCTCTGGCACCGCTTCAGCACGGCCCGCAACTCCTTCGACAAGGCGCGGCGGGGGCACTTCGCCCACCTCGACGAGACGCGCACCGAGGCCAGGTCCCTCAAGGAACGACTCGTCGCCGAGGCCGAGTCGCTGAGCACGAGCAAGGACTGGGCGCCGACCGCCCGCGCCTTCAAGAACCTCATGGACCAGTGGCGCCAGGCCGGTCGGGCCGCCCGCGGTGACGACGACGCGCTGTGGGAGCGCTTCAAGGCCGCCCAGGACGCCTTCTTCACCGCCAAGGACGAAGTCGTCGCGGCCGAGGACGCCGAGTTCCGGGCCAACCTGACCGTCAAGGAGGCCCTGCTCGTCGAAGCCGACGCCCTGCTGCCGATCACCGACCTCGAGGTCGCCAAGGCGGGCCTGCGCTCCATCCAGGAGCGGTGGGACAAGGCCGGCAAGGTGCCCCGGGCCGACCTCGAACGCACCGAGAAGGCCATGCGTCGGGTCGAGTCGGCGGTCCGGGAGGCCGAGGAGCGCAAGTGGAAGGCGAGCAACCCCGAGGTGGTCGCTCGTGCGAGTTCGATGGCGCGCCAGCTCGAATCCTCGCTCGCGGCCCTGCGCGACGACCTGGCCAAGGCCCAGGCCAAGAACAGCGCCGCGAAGGTCAAGGACCTCGAGGGCAAGATCGCGACCCAGGAGCAGTGGCTGGCCCAGGCGCGCGCCGGGCTGGACGAGTTCCAGGGCTGACCGCCGCCGCAGATCCTGCTGCGATCCTCGAACAGGGCCCTGCGGGCTCGGCGGGTCGTGTGTGGTTCCCGGAGGTCAGCGGTCGGTCGACTCGCCGTCCCGCCGAGCGTCGAGCACCCCGTGGATCCGCCGGACCGCGTTGACGACGTGGTCGAGGTGTCCGGCGTCCCCCATCTCGAACGTGAACTTCAGCACGGCCACTCGGTTGCGTGAGGTGTGCACCGACGCGGACAGGATGTTGACGCCGTTGTCGGAGAGCACCCGGGTCACGTCGGCGAGCAGCCGCGCCCGGTCCAGGGCCTCGACGTGGAGCTGGACGAGGAAGACGCTCCCCGAGCTGGGCGCCCACTCGACGTCGATGATCTTGTCGTGCTGCTCGAGCAACGCGTCCGCGTTGGTGCAGGTACGCCGGTGGATCGACACCCCGTTGCCGCGGGTGACGAACCCGATGATGTCGTCGCCGGGCACCGGGGTGCAGCAGCGCGCGAGCTTGACCCAGACGTCGGACATGCCCTTGACGACCACCCCGGGGTCGCCGCGTCGGGAGCGCATCGGGCGCGGCTGGGTGGGGAGGGCAACCTCGGAGAGGTCTTCCCCGGCTCCGTCCTCTCCCCCGATCGCGGCCACCAGCCGACTGACGACATGCTGCGCCGACACGTGGTTCTCGCCGATGGCGGCGTAGAGGCCGTCGATGTCGAGCAGTCGGAGCTCCTGGGCCACTCCGGTCAGCGACTCGACCGTGGCCAGCCGGTGCAACGGCATCCCCTTCTTGCGGATCGCCTTGGCCAGGGCGTCCTTGCCGACCTCGATCATCTCTTCGCGCCGGCCACGGGTGAACCACTGCTTGATCTTGTTGCGCGCCCGGGCCGACTTCACGAAGTGCAGCCAGTCGCGGGACGGGCCCGCGGTGTCGGCCTTGGAGGTCAAGACCTCGACGACGTCCCCGTTGTCGAGGGTGCTCTCCAGCGGGACGAGCCGACCGTTGACGCGCGCGCCGATGCAGTGGTGTCCGACCTCGGTGTGCACGGCATACGCGAAGTCGACGGGAGTCGACCCGGCGGGCAGCCCGACGAGTTGTCCCTTGGGGGTGAAGACGTAGACCTCGCTGGCGGTGATCTCGAACCGCAGCGACTCGAGGAACTCGCCGGGGTCGGCGGTCTCCTGCTGCCAGTCGAGCAGTTGCCGCAGCCACGCCATGTCGTTGGCCTGGGTGCCGCCGCTCTTGGCGGAGGGTCCGGTGGAGCCGGTCAGCGACTCCTCCTTGTACTTCCAGTGCGCGGCGACACCGTATTCGGCGCGCCGGTGCATCTGGTGGGTCCGGATCTGGATCTCCACCGGCTTGCCGCCGGGGCCGATGACCGTCGTGTGCAGCGACTGGTACATGTTGAACTTCGGCATCGCGATGTAGTCCTTGAAGCGCCCGGGCACCGGGCTCCACCGGGCGTGCATCGCCCCGAGGGCGGCGTAGCAGTCGCGGACGGTCTCGACGAGGACGCGCACGGCCACCAGGTCGTAGATCTGCTCGAAGTCCCGACCGCCGACGATCATCTTCTGGTAGACGGAGTAGTAGTGCTTGGGGCGGCCGGTCACCGTCGCCTTGATCTTGGCCTCGCGCAGGTCCGTCCCGACGATGTCACGCACCTTGGCGAGGTACTCCTCGCGGGCCGGCGCCTGGTCGGCGACCAGGCGCACGATCTCGTCGTACACCTTGGGGTAGAGGGCCTGGAACGACAGGTCCTCCAGCTCCCACTTGATCGTGTTCATCCCGAGTCGGTGCGCCAGCGGGGCGTAGATCTCGAGGGTCTCCTTGGCCTTGCGCTGGGCCGACTCCCGGCTGACGTAGCGCCAGGTGCGGGCGTTGTGCAGCCGGTCAGCCAGTTTGATGACCAGGACCCGGATGTCGCGGGCCATCGCGACGACCATCTTGCGCACGGTTTCGGCCTGGGCCGCGGCGCCGTAGTTCACCTTGTCGAGCTTGGTCACGCCGTCGACCAGGGCGGCGATCTCGGCCCCGAAGTCGCGTTCGAGCTGGGCGAGGTCGTATGCCGTGTCCTCCACGGTGTCGTGCAGTAGGGCCGCCGCGATCGTGGGCGGGGTCATGCCCAGCTCCGCGAGGATCGTGGCCACCGCCAGCGGGTGGGTGATGTAGGCGTCGCCGCTTTTGCGCATCTGCCCCTCGTGCGCCCGCTCGGCCGCGGTGTACGCCCGCTCGATGACGGTGATGTCGGCCTTGGGATGAGTGGTCCGCACGCTCTGCAGCAGCGGCTCGAGGACCGGGTTGGCCGGCTCCCGGTGACCGCCGAGGAACGCGAGGCGGGCACGCGCCCGGGCGCGGGAGGAGGTCGACACACCCGTGGGCCCGCCGGGGAGCGGAATCTGGGTGGTGTCCTCTGCCATGACGAGAGTCTAGGTGCACGCCCGCGCCGGCTCGGTTGCCGGTCCGCGGCTCAGACGGTGAGCAGGGCGACCGTCCGGCGATCACCCAGGCGAGCCCGGCCGCCGAGCGCGCTCAGCTCGATGATCGTCTCGAAGGCCACGACGTCGGCCCCCACGGAGGTCAGCAGGTCCCAGGCCGCCAGGGCGGTGCCACCGGTGGCGAGCACGTCGTCGACGAGCAGGACGCGGGCGCCGTCGGCGATGTCCTCGGCGTGCACCTCGATCGTGGCCGAGCCGTATTCGAGGTCGTAGGAGATCGAGGCGGTGCGTCCCGGGAGCTTGCCGGCCTTGCGGACCGGGATGAACCCGACCCCCATGGCGTGGGCCAGGGCGGCGCCAAGGACGAAGCCGCGCGCCTCGATCCCGGCCACCAGGTCGATCGCTCCGGCGTGCCGACCGGCGAGGTCGGCGACGACGATGCCGAACGCCCGCGGGTCGGCCAGCAGGGGCGTGATGTCCTTGAAGAGGACCCCGGGGACCGGGAAGTCGGGGATGTCCCGCAACGAACGGGACACGACGGCCGCGACGTCGAGCGCGGTGGGGTCAGGGCCCACGGGGTCGGGGCGTGGGGCCTCAGGCGCCAGCGGTGCGGCCATGACGGCCTACCGCTTCGACTTCGGCGTGCGCTTGGGCTGGTTGCGGGGACCGGCCGCCTGGGCGTATCGGTGGACGGCCCGGCCCGTGAGGGTGCTCGAGGTGTCGGAGGACTCGCCGTCCGAACCCACGGACATCCCGTGGCCGCCGACGGCAAGAGCCGGCTCGGCCCCGGCGACCAGGTCGGGGCCCCCGGCCTCCGACTGCTCGCGTGCCGCCTTGGCCCGGGCCGCCTGGGATCGGGCCGCCCGCTTCGCGAGCTCGATGACCTTCTCCTCCTTGGCCCGCAGTGTCACCAGTGCCGGGGTCGCGATGAAGATCGAGCTGTAGGCGCCGATGATCATGCCGACGAAGAGGACGATCGAGAGGTCGAGGAGCACGCCCGGACCGAGGAAGACGGCACCGACGAGGAGGACCGCCAGAATCGGCAGGATGCCGACCATCGTGGTGTTGATCGATCGGACCATCGTCTGGTTGACGGCCAGGTTGGCGGCCTCGGCGAACGACATGCGTCCGTTGGCGAAGGCTTCCGTGGTGTTCTCGCGCACCTTGTCGAAGACGACGACGGTGTCGTAGATCGAGTAGCCCAGGACGGTGAGGAAGCCGATCATCGTGGCCGGCGAGATCTCCAGGCCGGTCAGCGCATAGGCGCCGACCGTGATGAGCAGGTCGTGGGCCAGGGCGATGAGCGCCGCGAGCGACATCTTCCAGGTGCGGAAGTAGATAGCCAGGACGAGGGAGGTGAGCAGCAGGAAGATGATCAGTGCCTGGAGCGCCTTCTGGCTGACCGAAGCCCCCCACGACGGACCGACGAAGGTGGCGCTCACCTTGTCATCGGTCACCCCGAAGGTCTTGGCCAGACCGCTGCGCACCTGGGCGCTCTCGGCGTCGCTCAACCGCTCGGTCTGGACGCGGACCGTGCCGGCACCGATCTTCGTGATGTTGACGCCGGGTATGCCGGGCCGGGCGTCGGTCACCGCCGTCCGGGCCATCGACTCGTAGGGAGAGGGGACCGTCGCCATCGCGACCCGGAACTCGGACCCGCCGCGGAACTCGAGCCCGAGGTTGAGTCCGCGGGTGGCGAGCCCGAGTGCGGCGATGACGATGAGGGCTAGGGAGACCAGGTAGAAACGGCGACGGTGCGGAACGACCGGAATCGACCGCTTGCCGCTGTAGAGGTCGTTGCCGAAGCTCGCGAAACTCATGACGCACTCCCCCCGGTCGCAGCCGTGACATTCGGGACGAACCGGCCGCGGCCGGCATACGACCTGGTCGGCACCTCGAGTTTGCGCGGGTCCAGCCCGGACCACGGATGGCCGTCCCGGAAGAAGGGCCGCCGGGCGAGCAGCGCGACCAGCGGGTGCGAGAACAGGAACACGATGAGCAGGTCGAGCACGGTGGTCAACCCGAGCGTGAAGGCGAAGCCGCGCACGTTCGAGGAGGCCAACAGGTAGAGGACGAGGGCGGCAATGACGTTGACCCCATCCGCGGCCACGATGGTGCGCTTGGCCCGGTTCCAGCCCTGGGCGACCGCGCTCTCCAACGACCGGCCGGAGCGCAGTTCGTCACGGATCCGCTCGAAGTAGACGATGAAGCTGTCGGCGGTGAACCCGATAGAGATGATCAGGCCGGTGACGCCGGCCATGTCCAGCCGATAGTTGTGCGACCAGCCGAGCACCGTGATGGCCAGGTAGGTCAACAGCCCGGCCAGCGCGATCGAGGCGATCGTCACGAACCCGAGCACGCGGTACTGGACCAGCGTGTACCCGACGACGAGCAACAGACCGATCAG
>WBZS01000172.1_pt1 | contig 118796 bp, 106 predicted proteins | sample 5204201 | NCBI WGS metagenome assembly WBZS01 (sample SAMN12344357, study PRJNA552823) | activated sludge metagenome | biome: Activated sludge suspended growth; feature: Nitrification reactor; material: Wastewater; isolation source: activated sludge from nitrification reactor of wastewater... | reverse complement strand
ACGCCGTCCACTACCTCATGTCCGATCACCAGGCCCTCCTGCTCGCGCGCCACAACGAAATCCGCGCCGCCCAATTCTTCGAGCACATCGCCGCCACAACCCCCGACCCCGGCGTCAAGGAACTCGCACTCGAAATGGCCAGCGACGAGCGCCAGCACATCCATTGGGTCGACGAATGGCTCAAAAAATTCCCCGAAACCAATAACCAAAACGACGACCCAGACCCCCCAATCTATTCCGAATAAGAAAATCAGGAGCCCGCCGGAGGTCATCCTTCGCGTCGCGACCTCCAAACCCGATCGGCACGACAGTCGACGACGAACACAAGACGCCCCGAGGACGACCAATTGCCTCGCGCGCCTTGGGAGATTCGACCCGGAAAGCTGACCGGAATTGGCGGTCCCGGAGGGAGTCGAACCCCCGACCTTCGGTTTAGGAATCGGGTACGGCCCAGGTGACCACGGGCCATTATTCGGCGATTAAGGGCTCCCGATCAAGCGCTTACACGACATTATCAGCCGACGTACGGTGATCGTCGGTGATGGCCGTACGGTGCTCATCTCGGTGCTCGGGAGAACCGAAAATGGCTGTCATGAACCTCACGGAGGCTCGCATTCGCGATCTGCCTCCGGGCTCTGGAATTTGGCGCGACGAACAGGTCAAAGGCCTGATGGTCATCTGCCACAAGTCGGCGAAGACATTCGCGGTGCAAGGCGACGTGAGGCGAAACGGCCGGCACGTCCGCACGGTGCGGGTGAAGATCGATCGCGCCGATCGCATCGGACTTCGCGAGGCGCGCCGCCGCGCGAAGGAGATCATGAGCACGATCCAGTCGGGCGTCGATCCGACGGCGAGGCCCAATGAGACCGGGATCACGCTCGCGCAAGCTCTTGAAACACACCTCAGCGAGAAGCCGTTCCGCGAAGCAACGAGCACGAGCTACCGCTATCACGTGGACTATTACATGAAGCGGCTGCGGAACCGGGCCGTGGCCGACATCAGCCGCGCTGATGTCCGGGATATGTATGAAGAACTGAGGAGGCAGCGGGGACAGACGACGGCAACCGGCTGCATGAGGACCCTGCGTGCGCTCATCAACACAGCAATGCGCATCGATGAGACGCTCACGGCGAACCCGGTACATGCTCTCCGCATTCCCATGCCGAAGCGCCGCGAGGTCGAGATGCTCGATCTCGCCGCGTGGTGGGTTGAGACCGAAAAGCTCACACCGCATAGGCGCGACCTGCACCGCGCATTCCTGCTTACTGGCGCACGCCGGTCCTCGCTGCTTCAGGTTAGGCGCGACGACGTTAACCTCGAAAAGCGGGTGCTCACGTTCCGTCACATGAAGACCGGCGGTCACATGCTGTTCCCGATGGGCGAGTACCTCACATCGATACTCAAGGCACGCCTGGAGGCGGATGCCCCGTTGAACAACCCTTGGCTTTGGCCTTCATTGAGCGGCGTCGGCCACACCACCGAGCCGAAGCAGCAGCGGCATGACCTGCCGAGCCCGCACGAGTATCGCCACCACGCCCGCACGCTCTTCATCGCGTCCGGCGTGCCCTACGCCGAGAGCGCCCTTCTCCTTGGCCAGCGGCTCCCCGGCGGTTCCGGCGGATACGTCCACGCGGAGCACCTGGTCGAGCACCTCAGGCCGCACGCTCAGGCTTTGGAGAACAAAGTGCTGGCGGCCAGAGAAACGTTGGTAGCACCAGAGAGCCCCATGTGAATATTGGACGACGCGCGCCCCGAGGAGCCTTTTTTGGCCGGCGCGTGATCGGGACCTAAGGCCTCGATCCTCCTCAGACAGGAACCCTGATCTGAACCCCGCCGGCTGGCCTAGCCGGCGAACGAGGAGGCGCGTCCATGATGGACCCCAATGTGATCGATAAAATCGAGGACGCGGTGAAGCGCGCCCTCTTGGCCCGGCCGCGAAGCCCGTGGCTCGATAGTGAGGGCGCGGCGTCTTACCTAGGCTGTACCCCTGGCACCCTAAAGACCTGGCGCACTCGCGGAGAGGGCCCCCGCTATCACGTCTTCAATGGAAAGTCAGTGCGCTATCACGTCGATGAGATCGACGCGTTCGTGCGCGGGGAGGCCGTGCGATGAGCGATGTCATCAATGAGATCGGGCGCGCCGTGGAGGACGGCGCGCCCGTGGATGTTCTCAGCCATGCAGTTCGGAGCTTCGACGTTCGCGAAGATGCCCCGGCCTTGTGCCCCGATGAGCCGTCGTTGCCGGAGCCGAGCGCGCTCAACGTGCACGCCGCGGCAGGCCATCAACTCATCCCGCTCGACGGGAAGGTGCCGACGGAGCGCGGCTGGACCAAGGCGAAGCCGTTGGACCTCGCCAAGGCCAAGGCGCGCACGCACGCGGGTAAGAACGTCGGCGTGCGGCTGCGGGCGACGGACTTGGTCGTCGATGTCGATCCTCGTGCGTTCGATGACGGCGACGATCCCTTCGCGCGGCTCAAGGTTGACTTCGGATTGCCGGATGCGCCGTTCGTCAGAACGGGCGGCGGCGGCTGGCACTTCTATTTCCGCAAGCCGGCCGAGGTCGCGGTGGTGAACGCACTCGCCGGGTACGAGGGCGTTGAGTTCAAGTCGCTCGGCCGTCAGGTCGTGGCAGCCGGCTCGATCCATCCTGACACGCAACAGCCGTACCGCTTCGATGACGATCCGCTAGCCCTGACGCTCTCCGAGGCGCCGGAGGTCACCACGGCGCTCCTGGACGCGATCAGGAAGCCGTCCGGAGAGCAGCCGGGCGGCGAGCCCGGCGAGATCACGCCGGAGCAGTTGGCCGAATGGCTTGAGCACATCGATGTCGCCGACTACCGCGACGAGTTGAAGTGGCGAGAACTCATGATGGCCTGCCATCATGCTACGAATGGCGCAGGTGTTGAGGAGTTCATTGCCTGGAGTACCTCTGACCCCGATTACCTCGATCATGCCCAGATAATCGGTCGCCGTTGGCGTTCACTCGGCAACAAGACCGGAGCGATCACCATCAAGACACTCATCGCCGCTCTGCCGAAGGACAAGCGGCGCGAGGCCATCGAGGCGACCGGCCGCTGTCCGGCAGAGGATGACTTTGCCAATGACACGGAAGCGGAACCGGTCAACGCTCACAAGAAGTCGGCGGTCTGGAACGAGTGGGTCTGGGTGGCCGACGCATCGCAGTTCGTGCGGCGGTCGGACGGAAAGAAGTACCGGTCCGATCAGTGGAACTCGCTCTACGCCGGGCTGAAGCCGGATGGCAGCCTGCTCAACGCAGTTTGGAAGGAAAACATTCCGATCAGGAAGTTCGAGTCGCTCGTCTATCTGCCGGAACGGGTCGAGTTTCCGGATGGCGAACGAGGCGGCCGCTACAACATCTGGCGCAAGGCCGGCGTCGAGCCGAAGCCGGGCGACGTGACGCCCTTCCTCGCTCACATGGCGCACCTGTTTCCCGATGAGAGCGACCGCGACCACGTCCTCGACTACCTGGCTCTGCTGGTGCAGCGCCCTGCCGAGAAGGTCCACTTCGCGTTGCTCATCTGCGGGGCGCAGGGGACCGGCAAGAGTTGGATCGGTCGCTTAATGGAGAGGATCGTGGGCAGCCGCAACGTCGTGCGCCCGTCGAACGACGAGGTCACCTCTCGATGGACTTCGTGGATGGAGGGGTCTCAGCTCGCGATCATCGAGGAGCTTATGACGCTCGGCCGAAGGGAGGTGGCGAACCGGCTCAAGCCGGCGATCACCGATACGACGCTCAGGATCGAAGAGAAGGGCTGTTCGATATATTCGATCCCGAACTGTCTGAACTTCCTCTGCTTCACGAACCACGAGGACGCCTTGCCAATAGAGCGCGGCGACCGCCGCTGGCTGGTCGTCTTCTCACCTGCCGAAAAGAAGGATGAGGCGTACTACGAAAGCCTGTTCGGCTTCCTGGAAGGAGACGGCGCGTCGTTCGTCAAGCACTGGCTGCTGGAAAGGAAGGTCGCCTTGAGCATAAAAGGTGCGGCGCCTTCCACATCCGGCAAGGAGGCCATGCGGCGGCTGTCGATCGGCGATGCCGAGAACTACCTCCTCGACCTATTCGAGGAGGGTCAGGCGCCCTTCGACTTCGATCTCGTGCGCGTGGATGACCTGGTCAACGTCGTGCCGACTGCGTTGCAGGGGCGCGCGAACCTTCGCGCCAGGGTGTCGAAGCTGCTTAAGGATGAGATCGGTGCTGTGAAGCACAGCCGTTACACAAAGAACCGTATGCGGCAGGCCTATCAGCTCTGGTCGATCAGGAACCACGACGAATGGGAGGCCATCGGAGCGGCCGGACGGATCGATGCCTACATGGATCGATACGGGGCTCTGCTGCGCAAGGAAGGCACCATGTAGACAAGGCCCTTGGCGAAGATACGACCGGTAGACGCCCGTCGTCGTCCACCGGTTATCGTAAGAAATTCATCGCCTTGCCGCTCAGGTAGACAGGTAGACAAGCACTTCTCAGAAATCGAACCGGAGAGAATGGCTCAGCTAAACGGCGTGTGCTGCCGAGCCATATGGCATTAAACGGAACTCGGAAAAGCGCGTGTCTACTTGTCTACCGTGACGGCGTGTCCGGCGTGGACGACGACGGCAAGCCCCGCGGCGCGCAGACCCCGCAGACCTCGCGCGCGCGAGGCCGCCAGTCAGTCAGGCGGCACGCGGCGCAAAATCCGGCAAGAAGGCGCGCGGTCGCCGCATCAGCGCCGCCACGCCTCAGGCCAAGGCCGCGATCCTCGAATTGTGGATCATGGGGCCGAGGGCGGCGAAGGCAAGTCGTACCAAGGGCTTGGGAAACGGCGCGCTCCAAAGCACCGCGCCAGGCACCGGATCGGACCGTCGAGCTCCTGGGGCCGCAAGCACCTGCGGCGAACAACCCACTTTCCGCCGCAGGAAGGTCGCGGCCCTGGGGTCGCCGCGTGCCCTACGGCCTTCTGGATAGACGGCCGAGCTGCAAAAAGGTTTGAAAATTTTTATGGGCCCGCCGTAAGTTCTTCAGGATCAAACATTCAAGCATGCGTCGGAGATTGCTGGTGACGCCCCGAGAGTGGACATCGATTTGTGACCGCGTAACAGCGGCGATGCTTCATTTTACGCATCCATTTGTAACCCCACTCGGTACGGCAACTGCGAGCGCGGTGCGTCTAGTTGGCACTGGGTCGTATATAGGACACGGGAATCGCCGCCTACTGCTGACATGCGAGCATGTGGCCCGCCAACAGCCAATGCATTACCGCTTTTACGGCTCAGATAAAGTATTTGAGCATCGCGCTCCCTGGTGCTGGGACCCGCATCCAATTGACGCAGCCGTTGCTTTGATAAGCGATGCCGCCTGGGCAGCAACGCCACATTCAGCACGAGAAATTGCCACTTCCGTCTTTGCGCAAAAGCACTCCACCTGTGACCCAGCCGAGCTTTTGTTTTTTCGCGGCTATTCAGGTGAGAATGCGCACTATGCGTTTGGCATTCACCAAACCAACGGGACCGGCTATTGCTCACAAGAGGTCGCAAATTCCGGAGACGATCAGATATTTGAGATTTTTTGGCGTCCTGAGAAAGCTCAGTTCACGTCTTCGACTAGCGAAGAGACACGATCAGAAGTCAAATTTGAGAATCCGAAAGGCTTCAGCGGCTCTCTTGTCTGGAACACTCGCTACTTGGAAAGAACAGCGGCCGGCAAACAATGGAGCCCCGCTGATGCCGTGGTGACTGGGCTACTGCGTCGATGGGACGAGAAGGGTACCGGAAATTTGCTGGTGTGGCGTGTACAGCACCTAAATAGTTGGCTGCAGTTCTAGGGTTTTTTCGCGTCTAGCTCGATGGCATTTAGCAGGCACAATGCAATGCATCTTCGCGAGCGGAGAACGGCCAATGGCAAACATTCGCAAATTGGAAAGCCGCGACGTGCGCCGGCCCGAGATGGATCGCGTGTGGTCCGCGACCGTCGAGGACCGCGTCCTAGACATCGTCGCGAAGACCGGCTCGCCGAAGTCCGCCGCGAAGGCCGTGGGCGTGTCCGCCGCCACGATCCACGACCACCGCAAGCGCGATGCCGAGTTCGGCGCGAAATACGCTCAGGCGATGGACGCCGCCTTCCACCACGTCCTCGGCCGCGCCTTCGAGCGGTCCCTTGATGAACACGAGCCGAGTGACCGGCTGATCGAGGTCCTGCTCAAGTTCCGGTGGCCGGAGCGGCTGAACAACTTCCTCGCCTTGGTCGGCAACGGCGTCACCGATACCAGCGGGCCGGTCGGCCTAGACCCGCGCGTCATCGCTCGCATGGAGCCGGCCGACCGCAACGCGCTTATCGGGCTCTTGGAGAAATACCTCGATGTCGAACAGCAAGCAGGCCAACGGGTCATCACCATCGAAGGGTAGTGTCGCGGCGCGGATGCTTCGTGACCTGCGCGCGGTCGAGGGGCTCGTTGCCCGCATCGCGATCAGCGCGCCGGAGACCTGCGGGCGCAACGGCGGGGCGCAGGCGATCTTCAACGCCCTCGGCGGCGCCCCGACCTGCATCGGTTACTGGCGGCTTGATTTCGCTGCGTCGGCAGCAGGAATTGCGCTGTGGGAGGCCATGGCCACCGAGCACCAAGCCCGCCAGCGAGGGCATTCAGGTGAGCCCCCTGCTCGCGAGAAACGTTGATCGATCATAGGCGCTGTTCCTGCTCTCTCCTGGGCGCCAAAGCCCGCGCGCGGTGTGTGGGCAAGCACAGGAGGAATTGAACCATGACCACGTTTCGGAAGCTGCCGGGCAAGCCGGTACGGACAAGGGCCTCTGACATCAAGCGGTTCAAGGAGTTAAGTCTGAGCATCTTCAATGAGCCGCTGAGCGACGATGGGGCCAGAGCTGGCGCAATGGTACTCGCGGGGATGCGAACTCTACAACAGGAGACCGGTCCAGGGCATAAGCCCCTGCAGCTGGTCGCATGTCGTCTTACGGATGCATACAAGAAGAATTGGGCGAAGGAGCATCTTGGCCTGATCGAGAGGCGCTGATCTGTTGGCATTCAGTCGGTAAATCGCGAAGCATCGTCATCGCGTCCGGGCATCCGGTGGGATGCCCGAACCGCGGTGGCGGTGACGCATGCGGCTGTGCCGCGCCCGATCCGACCTCCCGCGTGCGGCGTGACGCGGCCAAAGGAGGTGCGGAGATGGCGATAAAGAAAGTGGCCCTGGGTTCCCGGTGGTTGTCCGCGACGGACGTGATCGACCGGCTCAAGCAGGCCCGAGAAAATCGCGAGCAGCAGTCGAAGCTGCTTGCTTCACTTGAAGCGCAAGCGGCGCAGCGGCGCGAAGAAGTCGAGCGCTCGCTTGCCGATTTACCCCAGCCTCAGCGCGGCCAGATCGTCGCCCGCACCGTGAACGGCTTCCGCAACGAGCTGAAACGGCAAAGCGCCGACGCGCGGCGCACCCACCTGAAGGAGGCCGGCCGCCTGCTCGAACAGACCGACGGCGCCCGCGCCCACTATCAATCTCCGGTACAGATGCTGATGCGCGAGGGACTCGGGTCCGAACGGCGCAGCCGCCTGCTGCAGCAGATCGCGCACTCCGGGCCGGTCGAGCTCGCGTCGCTTGCCGAGTTCGCCGCGGCCACCAAGGACAAAGAGTTCGGCGCCGCACTATGCGCCCGCGTCTCCGACCTCGCGCCCAACGAACGGTCGTTCAGCTCGCGCGATCTCGCGGACGCGCTCGTCGGCGAGGAGCACCGCCGCGTCACCGCGGCGCTGATGGAATTGGACCGGCTCACCCAGGAGGCGGCGCACGCCGACAGCGCCTTCGAGCGCGGCGCGGCGAACCCCGTCCGCTCGATCAGGATCGCTCGCATGAAGCAGGCCGAGGCTGAGGTCGGCGCCGACCTGGCCAATCTGGACGAACCCGAGGATAAGGAGGAGTGACCGATGCCGATCTACGTGTTCTATGCCGCGAAGGAGAACGTGCGCCGCTCGGACGGCTGCAACACTGTGGTCGCGCCGGGTGCCGATCCGAGCGCCGCCCGGGCCGTCGCGGAACAGCTGCTCGGTGAGAACGCAGGCGCGCTTAACGGCTTCGCGGCGGTCGAGATGACCGAAGCCACCGCGGCCTTCGCGGTGCAAGGCCATCCGCCGGTCGGCGGCTCGCCCTGGCCGTCTCTGGGGCGCGGCGGCAGTCGGCTGCGGGGCTCGTGATGTCCGCCGCGACGATCTCCCGCGGCGAGCACGACCGCATCGTGCGCGAGGCCCTCGCCGGCGTGTTCGCGCTCACGCCGCTCGACCTCTACGTCTACCTCGGCGGCGACGCCGAGGCGTTCGACGAGGTGGCCCGCGCGATCATGGAGTGGTGGTTGAGGTCGCACGGCTACGATGAGGAGGACGTGGCGCCCGCCTGCCGGTCCCCGCGCAAGCGTCTGTGGGTCCGACGCGAGGTCTGGCCGGAGGATGCGCCGTGGACGTGCGAGGTGGCGCATTAGTCAGGATCGCCGAGGCCTTCGCTCCGGAGCAGTCAGCAACTCCCCCGGCGTCTTCTGGAGCCGGGCTGCAAGCTTCACGATCAAGTCGAGCGAGGGGTTGCGCAAGCCACGCTCGATCCCGCTGATGTAGGTCCGGTCTATCTCGGTCTCCAAGGCGAGCGCTTCTTGTGAGAGGCCGAGCGCCTTTCGCGCCCCCTTCACGTTATCCGCCAGTACCCGCCTATAGTCCGCCATGGGCGCATGGCGCCCGGATGTGGACTGATCGTCCACGGACTCAGCGTCACATTTTGGTTCGCGGCCGACCCTGTAGACGATAATCTACAAGCAGGGATTGAGCCGGATCGCGCCTATGGAGACGCTCTCAGCCGTGATGGAGTGGACCTACCGGGCCGTCGCGACCTGGTATGTAGCCGCGATCGTCGGCGGCGTGCTTATCCTCATGGCAGAGCGGCTGTCCCGCCGCCGCGAGCCGTCCGACGCCGACGTGAAGCGGGCGGTCGAGCGCTACCGACAATGGTACGGCAACGATGCACTGGCCGTGATCGCCGATCACATGCTGGGAGCTTCGTTTGCGCCGGATAGCCGACACCGCAGATTTCTTGAGCGCGTCGCGAACGAAATGAAAACCAAAACCGTCAGCGAACGCGACAGAGATAAAGCCATCGATATCTAAGGCTGAAACGCCTTACAGATAACCAAACTCGCTTTCAATATTTTTAAGCGTCCGTGTTACCCAATTCTCAGAGGGCTTGTCTTCTGTACGCTTGAGCTGTTGCTTGACGTATAAATAACGAGGCTTCATGATTTTATCATCTACTTGCAGCGCAGTACGAAATTGCAACAGCCCCGATAATTCCGTCATTAACACAGAAAACGGCAACGCATCCTGCTCAATTACCTTTTCAACCCTCAATGCATTCAGCAACGCGTAAAATTCTCGAAAAGCCGATAGCTGCCTATCCGAAGAAAACTTATCTTTATCAAATCCTCTTAGAGCGCCCTCATCAGCCATCCTAGCAAAAGCGAGATATTGTTGGCGTGCCCGCATCGCAAGATAGTCAAACCCAGTCTCCATTGCACCGGCAAAAGCCTCATCGAGCAATTCAACACACTGATCGATACCATGGAGACCGCCGACATTTCCTATCTTGAGATTTTTTCGGGCTGCAAACCCATAGACCTCCCGAATAAATGCTACTTCAAGTATGCGAAGCCTTTTGGGATGCGACACTCCGCTCGTCCGCAACTTCTCCGCTTCCAAGATGATCTGCGTTGCCCATTCAATTCCTTTTCTCAGGTGGACGGCAGGATCTTCGTTTCCTTGAGCTATGCGCCAAGCAAGTCTAAGGATTATCCCTTCAGCATAGAGCGCTTCATACAATTGCCGGCGAACGGATTTTTTCTCTTCAAATCGCTCCAATTGCCATACGGAACGGGCGCTTTGAATCAATTGTAATGAGAGATCGTACCGCCCCTTCGCTGCAAGCAACAAGGCAAAAATCAACAAAACATCAAACCGGAGCAATGACAGTTCTATTTCCTTGTCTATATCGACCTTATTATGACTAGTGAGGTATGCACTAGTTTTCCTCTCAATTTCTATGCGAGCGTCCTGGACGATACTAAAAATTTCAAGTCTCGGGTATTTGGTCGCAGTTCGCAGTTTTTCTATTATCGTTTCCGAGTGGAATTTGAACGCATGAGTAAACAAATCAGAATGAAAAAACACTACGCCGCTTGCATCTCCATTGCTATCCTTTTCCAACAAACGAATGCAGGTACAGTCAATATTGCTTGCTAATTCTTTGATGTCTGGAAGGGCAAATAATAATGCCAGCTCCCTCCCAATTTGGGTAGTCCTGAGTTTGTGGCTGATTATGCGCTCCAAATACCTTCGGATGCCGTCAGATTTAGATCGTTTACGCCACCTATTGCCTCTCGATTCTATTCGTAGCTGAACCTGTTCAGCAAAGCTTTGTTGTCTATAGTCAATCCAGCCTCGGAGTAATTTACGACTCACAAAATGACCGAGAGCTTTAGAGACCTCTTCCTCTCCGAAATCCGACACATCATCAACAAAGCCGCTAACCACACGAATCAAACTGCGGAGTTTATCGAGCGTATTCCGTGCCTTCTCCGCATACTCCCTCCGTTCGGCCGGCTTCAACTCGACCTGCCTAATCATAAAAGCACTCAAAAGACGAGGGTGAAAAATAAACGGCGGCGGATCGTTTACTCCTCCTACATCGATCGCAAGCAGCGCATTATAGTATTGATGGTTGCGCGTCACGAAGGCTATCTTGATATCAGGATTGAATCTCCCAATTGTTGAATTGAGAAACTCGACAAATGCGAGCGTTTCGGCGCCTTCTTCACGACGCGCCCATCGACCGTGACGATCGTAAGCTTCATTATAAATATTGTTGCCCTTTTCGATCCAGTCGAGCCACTTCTTTGAGTTTTCTAATGGGTTGAACGCGCCCAGCTCCTTCCGCATGCCCGCAACATCTTTGATGCCGTACGCGGCGTCTTCCCATGGCATGTCGATGGGGTCGAGAAAATTTGCTTGAGAGACAAAAGGCAGCAATAAATCACGCGTATTTTTTGAAAGACTTCTTGCAAGCGAGACAAAGCCAAATTGTTGCGCGTCTTTGACATAAACGTGTTCGAAGTAATCCCCTGATCCTTCCGCGCCAATGAGGCTCCTCAGCTGCGCCTCGTTGTTCGTGATTGCATTATTCCAGTTACCGGTTGGGTCGTCTTTAAAATGGCTGACATAAATTATGTCGTCGCGCAAAAGCCTCCAAGTTGGAGGAGAAATCATTGTTCTAAAAGTATTGCTGAGCAGCAAACTATCTGTATATTCGGACTGATCTTCATATGCGCGCTGGAGATATTCGAGCCGCCTATCAATGCTATGATCAAGATTTAGGAACACTTGCTCTAGAGTCGTCAGATAATCCCATACGCGCTTAACGCCATCTTTCGAAAGTTGCCGTCTATCGTTGGGCCGCCAAGATTCCCAGTGAACTGTGATTTCCGGATAATCGACCAGATACAATATTCTTCGATCGGCGCCGCCCGCCAAGAACTCAAGCCCACGCTCGAGCGCCGAAACGAGTGCGGCATTATTTGCGAGCTCATGCCGAACTTGGCCGACTGTTAATTTTTGTCCCAGCTCAGCCAAGACCGTGCCTCGTCGGATTAGGAGCTACTACAATAAGAAATTGCTCTAGCTCATGCGGCGTTCGACCGGGCACAGGTGTCCAATCTCGCACGGGAGATGGATCAACGGTGGCGCTCCATCCGACTTGGATTGGATCCTCCGCAGGGTCCAAGTCAATCATAGCAGGATTTATATAGAGCTCATCCTGTTCATCCTCCTCGCCACGCCGTCGAATGATCACCCCGGCATCATTCAGGTGCAGGAGAATTGCTTGAGCATGCCCCTTCACTTGATCGGTCAAATTATCAGCGAAGGCAGCATTATAAATCTCCTCTAATTCAACTCCTTTCACAATTGCTGACGTTATAAGGTCGACAAATACATGGACAACATCAAAATGAGCGGACCGAAGTTTAAATTTTTCATTGAAAGCAATCGCCCATTTACTTTCAGGATCGTGCCCGAAGAGTTCATCTGGGCGCCCGGCTTGCATTAATAGATGACTCCACAAATGTGGCCACCGACGAATGTCCTCAAGAACCAATGGTGTGAACAACGCCGATGAAAATGGGGCCAATACGGGCTGCGCAAATAGCACCTTTGACACCCGCAGGGCACTTTTGTCGCCCTCATATGCAAATGTTGCAAGTGAAGCGATAATCGCATCGACTGCAAGATATGCACCTGCCTTTTCTGGCTCCGTCCAATTCGCGTTCGCCAATTTGAGGGTAACGGTTTCAATTGCATTCGAAAGGTCGTGGGTAACCACATTGAACCCCGAACGCGCCGCTGCGTGACTCAGCACCGTTAATGCGTCCAAATCGAAACTGTGCGCAGACGCAGCGAGCGCTCTTTGAAATGCTCTCTCGATGAGTTCGGTGGCCCTTTTTGCCGGCGGCAAAAGCGCTCTAAGCAAATCGCCAAGATCGTACTGTTCCGCCCCTCCCATAAGGAAAGGGTATCCATTCCGAGTGCTGATAAATTCAGTAAGCCAATTTCCAAAATCCTTCCCGCCCACGACGAAGTCAAAATCAAAAATCTCTCGATTGGCTTGGTCTTGATCAATCATAACCGTGTCCGTCGTCTAAGATCGGAAACGATGCGCGCGGAATCGACAAGCGACATAGTGTCGGCACTCACTTCGCCGAGTGGGATGCAATCGCTCAAGGCAATAGGGCCATCGTCAGCAACAACAAGCTCAGTTAATCCCCACTTCTGTCCTCTGAGCGGCATGGTACGTCCAAACCCGTCGCGATGATCAGTTGCGCAAAACGCAGGATATCCGCCGGATGAGAAGGTGGTCGGCCGCCAATGTCCCGACATGTTGCCTAACTCAAATGTCAGCAACGCAAGTTCGGTATTCTTTTTATGGATTAGCCCAAGCTTCATGCATGCCCATGTGGCCGCATTGGCCTTAGATACCTTTGTTGGCGGCGGATATTTACATGATACCGTGAAGAAGTTGACCCACTTCCCGCTTGACGCAGCAGCGGCGGCCCTTTTCTCAAGCTCTTGCCTGGTTTTTGCCGAATCTTTAATCAAAGTTTTTGCGAGAACCCAATTGGTTGCCTCTCTTGTCATCGCCGGCTTGTTTACTCTCAATCCGGTTTGCGCGTACAACATATAATTGGTGATGATTTTGTCCTGTTGAATCACTCGCACTAGTTGTTTGTCAGGTGCCGTCTTTGCCAGCACACGAGGGCTGACACGCGGAGCCTGTCGTGGAACCGGCGGCCTAGTAGACGAGACTGCGCAGTAGTTCGCAATTTCCCGAAGCGCCGAGAGCGTGGCCGTATGCCACTTAGGATCGCTCTGTCTAATCCGATTCACGTAACGACCAGTGCGCTCTAAGTACTGTGTAAATCCTTGAATTGCACGACGCGTGACGGTCCGGTTTCTTAGCTCAAATCGGAGGTTCCTGTATTGGACCTCTCCATTTTCATGCACGCGCGCAAGACGAGCCCAATTCAGCGCGGCCCGGCTTTCGGCGTCCAATTTCGGCATTGATGCACCCCCGACACGCAATGATAGAATTTGGCACACTTATGTCAATAATGCTGCGCCCATAGAGGCGACGGTCATCGGCTGAGCCCCGGGCGGGCGGACTGTTGTGCCAACGGCGGGCCAGAAATGGCGCGCAAAAACCTCAGCCGCCGGCCCCTCCCCCCGCAAATGCAGTGAACATAAAGAGAAAAGGGGCGGCGGCGACAACGCACCCACTCACGGGTTACTTCGGTTGTGTTCTGTGACCAAAGACGGCCGTGAAATAGATGGCTATTCCGTTGAGAGGTGGCCGACGGATTTGCCGGAAGGGGCAAAGGAGATGCGGCAAAAGTATTGCCGAATTCGCCGATGATTTTAGGCGGATGGCCGCGCGAGGTGCAGCATCGACGGTCTTGGCTTTCGCAGACAACCTGCCAAAAATTGCAGACCCGGCGTCGGTGCAGGGCCAAGACGTGGAATTAAGGAGTCAAACAGTACCCTCAAGCCAGCGCGCGTAGAATTCCCGCTGGCTTTTATCAAAGGCCGTTTGGAAAGGTCTGCTTAATCGCAGGGTCTGTTCAAACGCCTCGCGCAACTTCACGGCATCCGCGAAGTCTGCGCCAAAATGGCGGCGAAGTGCGTCGGCGCAAAACCAACTGATGCTAACCTGGTCGGTCATTATCCGAGACAAATGACCGGCCTCAAGTATCTTGCATTCCTCGGGATCACGTAGCGCGCGATCCTGCATCAGGTCCATGGCAGCATTGTCGGCATGAGCGAGATGACTCGCCATACCGTATGTGTGCAGCAATGCGGTGATGTCCTGTAAGGATTTTCCATCAGGAGCACTTCGGCTGAGCTTGTCAATTATTTCCGAGAACGACCATTTTTGTTCAAGGCGTTTGCGCTCCGCCTTTGAGCCCTCCGTCTCCAAATCGAAGACCTTGCCGTCTTGGAGTAGTCCGAAAACGGAGGCTGAGACGCTGTTAGGCTCGAATACCCTCTCGGCATGCGCAGCCTTTTTCGCAGTACGGCGGTCGTTTATCGGTCCGAGCTTGTTCCAGAATTCATCCACCAGCGTTGGCTTCTCGCCTTCTTCGGCGAAACATAGGAGCAGGATTTTGGCGGCCGTCTCATAGAAGGACCGTAAGATGATCTCCGCATCCCATGCGTATCCCCAACTGGCAAGGAACGAGACCGCCTGGCTTCTAGAAGAGAGATACCAAAACAGCGTTTTGAGGGTCGGTGTAATATCCGGCTTGCCAGAGCCGTGGCGCGAGAACAGGCCGTCCACCTCGTCTCGAATTAGAGACAAGGTCCGCAAGCAGGCCTCTTGTAAATCTCGCGCAAAATCGTGCTCAGGCATCCAGCGAGTCTATCCATCTAGCGCTCTCTTCACTTGGCCACGACAAGTGAGAGAATGGCGTCCCGGAAGGGAGTCGAACCCCTGACCCCTGGTTTAGGAAACCAGTGCTCTATCCAGCTGAGCTACCGGGACAATCCGCCGAGTTCGGTGCCTATCCGGTACTCGGCCGCAGCCGGCACCGGACAAGCGCATGATCCGTCTGCCGTTTCTACCTCAAGGCCCTCGAATTAGGAAACCGCTGCTCTATCCTGCTGAGCTACGGGACCGGTTCGGCCTCTATACGCGGCCGTGGGCGAGTTTGTCACCATGCCGCTCGCCGGCGGCGGGCGCGGGCCGGACGCGCCTCGCAACCGGGTTGACGCCGCCGCCACCGACCGATCACCTCGCCTCCCGGGCGGGAATTTCCCGCGACGGCGGATGAAACGACGGCGGGCGAGACGACCATGGACGAGGCAACCGTGGACGAGACGATGGCTCGCGACCGGATACCAAAGCGTTCCCACCATACGACCGCATCGCGGACATGCGCCGCGGCGATCGCCTGCCTGCTCATCGCGCCGGCGTGGGGCCAGGCGCGCGCGGCGTGCGGAGCCGGGGAAATCGCGCGCGGGCGCGTGGCGAAGATCATCGACGCGCGCACGCTGATGCTTGAAGACGGCGAGGTTGTTCGGCTGGCGGGCATCGAGCCAATCGAGGCGGCGAACCCGCCCGAAGCCGCGGAAGCGGCGGCCGGTGAAGGCGAGGCTCGCGCCGCGCTCGCCGGACGCGAAATCATTCTTTTCGGGACCGAGCCCGGGGCGGCCGCGCGCGACCGCTACGGCCGGCTCTCGGGATTTGCCAGGATCGCGGAAACCGAGGAAAGCATCCAGGATGGGCTTATCCGGCGCGGGCTTGCGCTGGCCTCCGCCCATGCCGGCGACCGCGACTGCGTTGCCGGCCTTCTTGCGGCCGAGAATGAGGCGCGCCAGCGCAAAGCGGGCGCATGGGGGACTGGTTTCGCCACAAAAAACGCCGAAAGTCCGGACGAAATCACGGAACGGGTCGGGCAATTTCTCGTCGCCGAAGGATCGGTCAGCTCGGTTCGCGAGGCCGGTGCGACAATCTATGTCAATTTCGGCAGGCGATGGACGCGCGATCTGGCCGCCACCATTCCCAAACGGCTGGCGAAATCGTTTGAACGAGCGGGGCTTTCCGCGAAATCGATGGAAAGGCGAAAGGTTCGCGTGCGAGGCTGGGTCGAAATGCGCGGCGGTCCGAGGATTGCCGTGGCGCGGCCGGAGCAGATCGAGGTGCTGACGGAGAAGTAACCCAAGACCGGCGGCAGGACCCGCGAAATGCGCGGCAATGGTGACTTTTTTCGGTCCGAAGGTTGCGTTCCGCCGCCGAGCCCGGCACCCTCTGGACGCCGGATGCGGTCAGCCGGCGGCTGAAGGTCGATGATAGCGCGAATGTAACCGGCGACGGTCCGGCCTGTGGATTGCGTGAGTTGGTGTGATGATGTTGTCGTCGAGTGCGCAGGGAGCGGGATTGCGGCGCGCGCGTAGCGCGTCGGTCGTCGTTTTGCTTGCCTGGCTCGTCACCGACTGCAGCGACTTCACCCGCTTCCGCGAGGTTTCCGCCGCCGCGCCTCGGCCGGTCGCCGCCGCGACGCCCCAGACGCCGTCCATCGAGCGCGAGCACGAACGAATTCTCGCCTCCTATGGCGGCATCTACGAACATCCGAGGCTCGAGGAGTCGCTGAACAAGATCGTGCGGCGCCTGGTCGCCGCCTCCGAGCGGCCCGATCTCGGCTACAAGGTGACGATCCTCAATTCATCCTCGATCAACGCCTTCGCGCTGCCCTCGGGCCAGCTCTACGTCACCCGCGGCCTGATCGCGCTCGCCAACGACGCCTCCGAGCTTGCCTCGGTGCTCGCCCATGAAATGGCGCATGTCGTGGCCCGTCACGCCGTGATCCGCGAGAACCAGGCGCGCCAGGCCGCGCTCGTCTCCCGCGTCGTCAGCGACCTCGGCAACGATCCCGAACTTACCGCGCTGGCGCTCGCCAAGACCAAGGTGACCATGGCGAGCTTCTCCCGCGCGCAGGAGTTCGAGGCCGACGGCATCGGCGTCGGCACCTCGGCGCGCGCGGGCTACGACGCGTTCGGCGCGGTGCGCTTCCTCACCTCGATGGAGCGCAACGCGCGCCTCAGGGTGCGCGGCGCCGATCTGCGCTCGCTCGAGTTCCTCGCGTCCCATCCCGCCACGCCCGAGCGCATCGGCAACGCCAGGGCCAACGCCAAGCAGTTTTCCACGCCCGTCCAGGGCGAGCGCGATCACGCTGCCTATGTCGAAACGCTCGACGGCATGATCTATGGCGAGGATCCGAGCGAAGGCTTCGTGCGCGGCCGGCGCTTCATTCATCCTCGGCTCGGCTTCGCCTTCACCGCGCCGGACCGTTTCACGCTGGAGAACACCGCGCAGGCCGTCATCGGCGTCCGCGAGAACGATGTCAGCGCCATGCGCTTCGATGTCGTGCGCGTGCCGGCCGAGCAATCGCTGGTCGATTATCTCAACGCCGGCTGGATGGAGAACGTCGACAAGGGCTCGGCCGAGGAAGTCATGATCAACGGCTTTCCCGGCGCCACCGCGACGGCGACGGGCGAGCATTGGCAATTCCGGGTCTACGCGCTGCGCTTCGGCAGCGACGTCTATCGCTTCATCTTCGCGACCAAGCAGAAGAACGTGGAGACCGACCGCGCCGCGCGCGAGGCGGTCTCCACGTTCCGCCGCCTGACTCTCGCCGAAATACAGGCCGCCCGGCCGCTGCGGCTCAAGATCGTCACGGTCCGGCCGGGCGATACCGTGGAATCGCTGGCGCAGCGCATGGCGGGAACCGACCGGCAGATCGAAAGATTCCGCGTGCTCAACGGCCTCGATCAGCACGAGACGCCGAGGGTCAACGACAGCGTCAAGCTCGTCGTTGAATAGAAGGCGCGGGAAAAGGGTTCCGGGGGAAAGGGCCGCCAAGAGCGAGCGGAAAGCGGCACCGGCTCGAAACCGAGCACGCGAACGATGCTGCCGCGATAAAGAGACGCGCGCGCCTGCGACATGCGACGGGCTGGACGCAGCCTCAGGCGAACCGGAATTTGCCTCGCGCAAAAAAGAAAACACGGGCCGCGAGGCCCGTGTTTCCTGATTCAACTGGACCTTGCCGCGCGGTTCGCCCGCGCGACCGATCAGGCCGCTTCGTCGGCCGCGACGGAATCCTCGCTCTCGCCTTCGAAGTCGCCATCGGCGTCGGCGTCGGCATCGCCCGCCCCCTCGGTCTCGGCGATCTTGGCGCCGCGACGAGGTCCCTTGACCAGCGCCGCCTCGATCTCCTTGACCGCCTCGGTCTCGGTGACGTGATGGACGACCGCGATCTCGCGCGAAAGCCGGTCGAGCGCGGCCTCGTAGAGCTGGCGCTCGCTGTAGGACTGTTCCGGCTGGGATTCGGAGCGATAAAGATCGCGCACCACTTCCGCGATGGCGACGATGTCGCCGGAATTGATCTTGGCTTCGTATTCCTGCGCCCGGCGCGACCACATCGTCCGCTTGACGCGGGCGCGGCCCTTCAGGGTTTCGAGCGCGCGCTTCACCAGCGCCGGCTCGGACAATTTCCGCATGCCGACATTGGTGATCTTCGCGGTCGGAACACGCAGCGTCATCTTGTCCTTGGTGAAGTTGATCACGAACAGTTCGAGGCGAACGCCCGCGATCTCCTGCTCTTCAATGGAGAGGATCTGGCCGACTCCGTGAGCCGGGTAGACGACATATTCGTGGGTCTTGAAGCCGAGCCGTTGGGTCGTCTTCTTGACTTCCTCGACACGCCCATGCGCGCCGGCGGCCTTCAGGCCCTTCGCCTGAGGCTTCGACGCGGGCTTGGACGCCGCCTTGGAAGCCTGGGGACGGGGGTGAGCCGTTTTCGCGACGGCCGCCTTGCTCGCGGGCCGATGCGCCTGGGCCTTGGCGGAGGATTTCGAGGCGGTCGCCTTTTGGGCAGTGTTTTTGGGCATGCTGCTCTTTGCCGGTTTGGAGGCTTGCGCCGATTTCAGGGACTTGGACTTAAGGGACTTGGACTTAAGGGACTTGGACGCGCGCGTGGACTTCGACGCCGACCGGAGCTCCGATTTCTTGGAAGCCTTCGCGGCGGCGGCCTTCAATTTCTTCGAATCTTGCTTGCTCTTGGAATCTTGCTTCGATTTGCGTGATTTTTTCGACACGGCTCCGTGCGTGGAAACCCACGCCCCTGTTCGACGCGTTGCCTGGGAGGCCTGACCTTCTTCTCTCTATGCTCGCTCCGCGCGGGAGCTTCAGTCCGCTGGGGAGGTCAGATCCAATCTATATTTTGTAAAGATAGCACATTTTCCGCAAAAATCAAAGGTTTATGCCCCCGCTTGGCCTCGGAGGAGCGGCCTTTGCCGCCATTTTGGCGGTTAAGGTTAAATTAACCTGTGCGCAACGGTACAATTTGAAGCGAACCGCCCGCCCTGGTTGTGGCGGGCGTTGTGCGTCGCGTCAGTCGCCCTCTCCGGGATTGGGAGAGAAATACTTCTCCAGCTTTCCCGGCTTTCCGTCGAATTCCTTCGCGTCGGGGGCGTGTTCCCGCTTCTGCGTGACGTTCGGCCAGGTCGACGCGTATTTGGCGTTGAGTTCGAGCCATTTCTCGAGATTGGGCTCGGTGTCCGGACGGATCGCATCGGCGGGGCATTCAGGCTCGCATACGCCGCAATCGATGCATTCCTCCGGATGAATGACGAGCATGTTCTCGCCCTCGTAGAAGCAGTCAACGGGGCAGACCTCGACACAATCCGTATATTTGCATTTGATGCAATTCTCAGTGACGACGTAAGTCATCCCACTCTCCGGTCGACCATTTTTTTGTTGAACTTGACCTAGCGCAAGCCGTTCCGGCTCGCAAGCCGGACCGCCCGAAGCATCAGAAAATTTGCGACAGGTCAATGTCGCGACGAGTTGCCATACGTCAACCGGCGCGGTCAGACCGCGACATAAAGCGCCCGCGCATGGGACGCGTCGCGTCGCCGTTCCGCCGTCGCGATGATCTTGAGGACCCGCACGCCGCGATCGAGCGCGATCGTGAGTACGTCGCCGGGACCGACGGGATGCGCCGGACCCTTGGCGCGCACGCCGTTGACGCGCACATAGCCGCTCGCCGCCAGTTCCGCCGCCGCGCTTCGCGTGCGCACGATACGCGCGTGCCACAGCCATTTGTCGACGCGCTGTCGGACGAGGTGCGTTTCGGCGTCCGTCACGACCGAATGATGCGTGATGGGCCGCTATTCGCGGTCTTTGGCATTGGCTTCAAGTTGCGCCTTCAGCGCTGCAAGCTTGGCGAAGGGCGAGTTGGGATCGATCGGCCGTTCGCGCCGCTCGGGCGCGGAGGCGGAAGCGCGCTGCTGACGATAGGAGGCGTCGTCGCCGGAAGGACCGCCCTGGCGTCCCTTGCCGCGCCATTCGCCGCGTCCACCGCCACCGAATTTGCGATCGCGACCGCCACGCTCTTGATGCGGACGCGGCCGATCGCGACGGGGCGCGTCGGCGGGCGTTGCCTCGGCGGGCGCGCTCGCGCCTTCCTCGGCCCGAACCGGCGTCTCGCTCGGCGCATCGCGGCGCGGCCTGTCCGGCCGACGATCACGATCGTGACGATGCCGAGACCGCTGGGAGGCCTCGCCGGCGCCTTCGCCCGCCGCCTCGCCACGCCGACCATGACGCTCCTGCTGCTTCTGGGCGCGCCAGGCGCGGCGTTCTTCCGGCGGCCGTCCTGGACGCCAGACCTCGATCAGCAATGCCTCGGCCGCCGCGAGCGCGTCGCCTTCGGTTGTCGCGCCGGCCTCGGCGGTCACTTGGCCTTCGCCATGCGTTGCGGCCTCGACAGGCGCGGCCGCCCCGGCCGCGTTCATATCCGCGGCGGGCTCCGTGGCAGGCTCCTCGCCCGACGCTTCGTCGCGCGCGGCGGGGACCGACGACGGCGCCTCGAGGGACGTCGCCTCGGCGGAAATCGTTTCGGTGGAAATCGTCTCCGCGGGAATCATCTCGGCGGAAATCGTCTCGGTTGGGATTACCTCGGCTTCCGGCGATGTCTCAACCGCACGCGCCTCGCTCGCGGACTCCTCGCTCGCGGACGCCTCGCTTAACGACGGCTCGACCGCCTCCTCGCGCGCGACGATTTCGGCCTCGTCACCCGCCGTGGAGGCCGCTTCATCCGGGTTCGTCGCGGCCTGCCCTTCCGAGGGCCGCGCCGCCACGATCGCCGGCGGCTCGGGCTGCGGCGGACGTTTTTCCATCCGGTAGCCCAAGGCCTTCAAAATCGAGGCGAAGTCCTCGCCGGCCGCGCCGGTCAGCGACGTCATCGCCTGCGTGATGGTGAAGGCGGAACCGTCGAACGCCCCCGAGGGTTTGGGCTGCGACGAGCCCGGCTTCCATGCAAGCGCCGGCCGGATCAGATCGGCGAGCCGTTCGAGAATATCGACGCGCACGGCGCGCTCGCCGCACACGCGATAGCCGAGCACGCGATAGGCGTCGCGCGCGAGCGACTTGTCGATCGGAAACGACGTGCGTCCGCTGACGGCCAGATGCAACGCGTCGGCGAGCAGCGCCGGATCGACGGCGTCCTGCTTGAGGCTCCACAGCAGCGCGGCGAGCGCGCGCGGCGCGGGCTTGAGCAGCGCCGGAAAATAGACGTGATAGGCGCCGAAGCGGATTCCGTATTTGCGCAGAACCGCGCGGTTCGACTGGTCGAGCGCCTTCAGATCGGACGCGACCTGATGGCGGTCGAGCACGCCGAGCGACTCGGCGACCTGAAAGGCGATCCCGCGCGCGATGCCCGTCACATCCGTGCCGACCGACAGTTCGAACAACGGCCCGAGCAGCTTCTCGATGTGGGTCTTCAGCCAGAGATCGAGACGCGCCTGCACCGCCTCGAGCGGAGCCCCCGTCAGGCGTTCGTCGGCGATGACGGCGACGCGCGGGCGCAGCCCGTCCTCGGTGGCGACGAGCCGGCCGACCGCGTCGCCCACCCACCGCAACACGCCGTCGGAGGCGAGCACGAATTGGTCGTCGGCCGCGTTCGCCAGCCGTTCGGCGCGCGCGTCGATCTCCCCGGCGAGCGCCTTCTGCGCGGCCGCCTGCAACGCCTTCGCCTCGCCGCCGGCCTGCGCCGCGTCCGGGGCGAACATGAATCCGTCGAGCCGTCCTATCACATGACCTTCGACGATCACGTCACCCGTCTTGCCAATCTGAGTTTCCAGCATCGTGTTTTCCCGCAAACGCCGCATTAATATACTGGTGCGGCGATCAACGAAACGCTCCGTAAGTCGGTCATGCAGCGCATCGGACAATTTGTCCTCGACCGACCGGGTCGTTTCGCGCCAGTGATCGGAATCGGCCAGCCAATCGGGTTGATTCGCGGCGAATGTCCATGTCCTGATCTGCGCGATGCGCGCCGACAGCGTATCGATGTCGCCATCGGTACGATCCGCCCGGGCGATCTGGGCCGCGAACCAGTCCGTCGCGATGTTACCCTGTCGCATCAGATAGCCATAGAGCGTGGCCACCAATTCCGCATGCGCGGCCGGCGCGATCTTGCGGTAGTCGGGGAGTTGGCAGACCTCCCATAGCCGCGCGACGGCGTTCTTGCCATGCGCGAGCGCGCGGACATCCTCGTCGCGCGCCGCATGGTCGAGAATCCGGATGTCCTCGCCGGCCGGCGCGCGCGTCAGCGCCTCGTGCGAGGGCGCGAGCGCGAGGGTCGCCTGCAACGCGCCGATCGTCGTGAAATCGAGATTGGCATTTCGCCATTGCAATATCTTGACGCTTTCAAAGGAATGGTTCTGCAGCGCGTTGACGAGGTCGGGCTCGAACGGGGGACAGCGTCCGGTCGTGCCGAAGGTGCCGTCGCGCGTCGCCCGCCCGGCGCGGCCGGCGATCTGGGCGAATTCGGCCGGCGACAGGCGGCGGAACTGATAGCCGTCATATTTGCGGTCGGAAGCGAAGGCGACGTGGTCGACGTCGAGATTGAGGCCCATGCCGATCGCGTCGGTAGCGACGAGATAATCCACGTCGCCGGACTGGTAGAGCGCGACCTGGGCGTTGCGCGTGCGCGGGCTGAGCGCGCCGAGCACGACCGCGGCGCCGCCACGCTGGCGCCGCACCAGCTCGGCGATCGCGTAGACCTCCTCGGCCGAGAACGCGACAATGGCCGTGCGGCGCGGCTGGCGCGTGATCTTGCGATCGCCGGCGAAGGTGAGTTGCGATAGGCGCGGCCTTGTGACGATGCTCGCGCCGGGCAGGAGCCGCTCGACGATCGGACGCATCGTCGCCGCGCCGAGGATGAGCGTTTCGTCGCGGCCGCGCCGATGCAGGATGCGGTCGGTGAAGACATGGCCGCGCTCAAGATCGCCGGCGATCTGGATCTCGTCGATGGCGACGAAGGACACGTCGAGATCGCGCGGCATCGCCTCGACGGTGGCGACCCAATAGCGCGGATTGGGCGGCTTGATCTTCTCCTCGCCGGTGATCAGCGCGACCGCCTCGGCGCCGGCGCGATCGGCGACCTTGTTGTAGACCTCGCGCGCGAGCAGGCGCAGCGGCAGCCCGATCACGCCCGACGAATGCGCCAGCATGCGTTCAATGGCGAGATGCGTCTTGCCGGTGTTGGTCGGCCCGAGAACGGCGGTTACGCCGCCGCCGGGCGCGCGATCGCTCGAGCCAAACGGGGAAGTTGGCGAAATGGGCATTATCTCCGCAGGCTCAGGGAAGCCGTAAACGATCAATGTACCACAATGTGACGCCCTGGCACCCGTACCTTAAGCTTCGGAACGAGTCTGGAACGAATGGCGTCCGAATCGCTGACTCGCATGCCATCGGGCTTCGTTCTACCCAACATCTTGACGACGGAACCAGATCCGCCCCCAGATGAAGAGCGCGGCGGTCGGATTCGGGAGATTCAGCCCGCGCTCACGTTAACCTTTGATGGATTCGCGATCGAGACGTTTGTCAATTGGATTCCCGCCCGCCCGAAACGGCAATTCCAGGCCGCGCGAGATCATCACCCCCAAGATAACCTCAAGATAACCCCAAGATAATGCGATCGCGCCTGCACGCCCGCTCGTCGCGGCGGACGGGCCTATTGCGACTTCGCGCTCGCCGGCGTCAGACGGGGCAGCGACTTCGTTTCGAATTGCGTCGCCTCGAGGGTACCCATTCCGAGCGGCGTCGGCACGCTGACGCGGAAGGGCGCCAGCGTCCGCGTTCCCGCAATCGGGGCGAGCCAGACTTCGATCTTGCGCTGGGCGACGAGATATTTGATCGCCGCGCGGCCAGGCACGTGGCCCGCGACCGGCGAGAAATAGAGGCCGCACACGACGGCGGGGCCTTGATAGCCCTTCTCCGCCTTCACCGTTTCAATGCGCCTGAATTCGAGCTTGATGTCGTAGCGCATCTGGCCATCGAACACGGCGACGGTGCCGTCGCACGCCTCGGCGCGCACCGGATCGGCGTTGCCGGGCACGCGCACGAGCGAGGCCGTCATCGGGTCGCTGACGCCGCGCCGGTTCGAATCGCTGAGCGGCACGCGGTCCGGATTGGGCTGCGGCTCCGGCTCGATCGAGACTTCCTTGACGGTGCCCGAGGCGAGCCCGAGCCGGACCTGATCGGTCTTCTTGCCCGAGACGATCGTGGAAGCGAAGGCGGCCGGGAAGAGCTGGCCGTTCGCCACCTTGCCGCGCGAGGAGCTGCGGCCTTCGCCGGAGGCCACCACCCGCAACAGGCCGGAGGTGCCCCCGGTCGCGGCCGCGACGAACTGGTCCTCGTTGATCTCGACGACCCAGGCGCCCTTGCCGATCGGAATGCCGGAAAGCTTGGCGACATACCGCGCGTCGAGACGGCCCTGGGCGTGGGCCGGTGGCGCCATGATCGCGACCAGCCCGCCCGCGACCGTCGCCGCGGCGGCAAGCCGCATCCAGGCGGACAGGCGATCCGCGCGCCAAAGATCGGCGCGCGCAGAATTCCGAAACCGCATTTTCGCGCCTCGCGCACCTCGCGGGATCTTGATGGTTGGCTGGTGTTCGCGCATCCCGAACGGCTCCCGCGTCGAGCCGGTGTCTATCAAGAGCGAATGCGACCAATATATGGTTCATCACCGTCAATTGACAGGCGGAACCCGCCCCGCCGGAGGCACCGCCAGATCGCGATACGGAACGCCGGCACCGGGCACGGCGGACCCGGTGGACCGCCGCCGCCCGGCCCCGAGGCGGCACCGAGGCGGCACCGACCAAGGCTTGACGCTGCGGGACCGGCAACCTATACGTCCCGGCGGTTCCCGACCCACGCGCCGGCCGGATCGACCCGGGCGCTCGATGCGACGCCCGATGCGACTTGGACCCGGCAGCGGCGCCGCCTTCGCGGGCAGTGTGGCGGGAACAATCCGAAGTCGATGGAATTTCCGGGCTTTTTAGAGGATCTCGCCATGTCCCGCCGCTGCGATCTGACCGCCAAGTCCCCTCAGGTGGGTCACAAGGTGAGCCATTCGAACCGCAAGGCGAAGCGGCGCTTCCTGCCCAATCTGTGCAACGTGACGCTGATCTCCGACACGCTCGGCCGTTCGGTGCGCCTGCGCATTTCGGCGAACGCGCTGCGTTCGGTCGACGCGCGCGGCGGCCTCGACGCGTTCCTCGCCAAGGCGAACGAAGCCGAACTGTCGCCGAAGGCCGTCGAGCTCAAGCGCCAGATCGCCAAGAAGCGCGCGGCGGCGAACTGATATCGCCGGGCTCGCGCGTCCGGCCTGGTCTTTTCCATCTCGATCTTGATGCGGCCCGCGCCCCGACGCGGGCCTTGTCGTTTCCGCGAGCCGCCATCGCCGCGCGCGCTTTTGCCCAGGCTTACGGTTCGAGCAAGGTGAACTGCAGCAGCAGGGTGCGCTGGATGGGCGAGAAGTTGTCGTCCGATACCATGGTCAGGACGATCTCGCCGTCCGCGCCGCGATGGACTTCGAGCGCTTCCATGTTGTCGATCTCGTGGCCGAGATCGGCCTCGAAAATGACCGGTCCGTCGACCACCGCGTCGGGGCGGATCAGCGCCTGCGGAATCCGCCGGATGCGGATGCCCACGCCGCTGAACAGCGAGAACTTGCGCTCCAGCACCAGGAGATCGCCGCCGGGCAGCAGTGCCGCGTCGCTGACGTCGTAATGCGGGGCGCGCCGCAGCGTGAACATGCCCGGCCGCGGCCCGCCAATCAGGAAGGCCAGAATGTTTCCGGCTTTGTCGAGCCCACGCTCTGAAATCGCGATCAGCGCGCCGGCCAGGGGGTGATCCTTGGGCGCGTGGACCAGCCCCTCGATCCCCTTGTTGAACGGCAGGCGGCGCAGGGCCGGCGGAACGTCGATCGGCGTGCCGCGCGCGGCCAGAACGCCGTTGCTGAAATCGAACCGGACGATGCGGTTGACCCGTTCGAAGGCGACATGGGCCTCCTCGCCGTCGATGGCGAGCGCCTCGGCGTCGAACCAGCCCTTGGCCGCGAGCGGCGCGCCGTCCTGGTCGAGCATCGGTCCCGTCTTCACATCGGCAAGACCGACCGGGCGCTTGTCGGCGTAGACGACGCGGCCGGTGAACCAATTGCCGTGATCGCTGAGCGCGACGAAACGCTGTCCGCTCGCGTCGAAGCGAAACGCCGACAGCCCGCCGAAATCCGGCGCCGACGACGTCAGCGCCAGCCCGCCGCGAAAGACGAGCGAGCCGAAACGGAATTGCGAAGGTTCGCCCGGCTTGAACACATCGATCGGGCGGGCGCGCACCTCGATGGCGGCCGGCGCGATCCGCGACACCGGATCGGCGGCGACGGGGCGCGCGGCGACCAGCGCCAGACCGCCGGCGCAAGCAATCGCGGAAACGATGGCGAGGACGATGACCCGGATGCGCTTGACGAGGGTTCGTCGCAAGTGCATCGGCGCCGCCGCCCGCCCGTCAGGAATGAAGCTTGCGCCGGGCCGGCCGCGTCTCGTATTCGCGCCGCCGCGGCAGATGCGTTTCGGTGAACAATTCGGCGAGCTTGTCGGTCATGACGCCGCCAAGCTCCTCGGCGTCGACGATGGTGACGGCGCGGCGATAATACCGCGTCACGTCATGACCGATGCCGATGGCGATGAGCTCGACCGGGCTGCGGTTCTCGATTTCATCGATGACGTGGCGCAGATGGCGTTCGAGATAGTTGCCGGCGTTGACCGACAGGGTCGAATCGTCGACCGGCGCGCCGTCGGAAATCATCATCAGGATCTTGCGCTGCTCGGTGCGAGCGAGCAGGCGGCGAAACGACCAGTCGAGCGCCTCGCCGTCGATGTTCTCCTTCAGCAAGCCCTCGCGCATCATCAGGCCGAGATTCTTGCGCGCGCGCCGCCACGGCATGTCGGCCGACTTGTAGATGATGTGGCGCAGATCGTTGAGGCGGCCGGGGTTGGCCGGCTTGCCGGCGGCGAGCCAGGCCTCGCGCGACTGACCGCCCTTCCAGGCGCGGGTGGTGAAGCCGAGAATCTCCACCTTGACGCCGCAGCGTTCGAGCGTGCGCGCGAGAATGTCGGCGCAGGTCGCCGCGACCGTGATCGGCCGGCCGCGCATCGAGCCGGAATTGTCGATCAACAGCGTCACCACGGTGTCGCGGAACGAGGTTTCCTTCTCGTGCTTGAACGACAGCGGATGGAACGGATCGAGCACGACGCGGGGCAGCCGCGCCGGATCGAGCATGCCTTCCTCGAGGTCGAACTCCCAGCCGCGGTTCTGCTGCGCCATCAGCCGCCGCTGCAGGCGGTTGGCCAGCCGCGCGACCACGCCCTGCAGATGCGCGAGCTGCTTGTCGAGATAGCCGCGCAGCCGGTCGAGTTCCTCGGCGTCGCACAGATCCTCGGCGGCGATGGTCTCGTCGAATTGCGGCGCGAAGACGCGGTAATCCGGCCCCTTCGGCTCGTTGGCTTGGCGGTGGCGCTGGTTGGCGGGATCGCCGGGCGTGGTGTCGTCGCCCATGTCGGTCTGGTCGAACGCGTCGGTCGCGCTCGCCGGCGCGCTGTCGAGCTCCTGCTCGCTCGAATCCTCGCTCGAGGCCTCCGCGCGCTCGGCGGTCATGTCCTCCATCTCGTCGGCCTGGGCCGCGCCTTCCGCGTCGGAGCGATCGGCCTGACCCTCGCCGGTCTCCTCGCTGTCCTCGTCCTCCTCGTTCTCGGCATTGAGCTGATCGTTGAGATCGAGCGCCTCGAGCACGTCGTTGACGGCGTCGCCGAAGCGGCGCTGATCGTCGATCAGCCGTTCCAGCCGGTCGAGGCGCTTGCCGGCCTTGGCCTCGATCGCCGCGCGCCACAGATCGACGACCTTGCGCGCGGCCGGCGGCGGGGCGAGCCCGGTCAGCCGCTCGCGGACCATCAGCGCCAGCGCGTCGGCGAGCGGCGCGTCGGCCCGCTCGGTGATGGCGTCGAACTTCTGGCGATGGAAATGGGCGTCCAGCATGGCGGAGAGATTGCTGGCGATGCCGCTCATGCGCCGCGCGCCGATGGCCTCGACCCGCGCCTGCTCGACCGCGTCGAAAATGCCGCGCGCGTCGGCGTTTCTGGGCGCGTGGCGGCGATGCATCGCCGCGTCGTGACACGCCAGCCGCAACGCGATCGCGTCGCCATGCCCGCGCATGACGGCGGCGTCCTTGCCGGTCATCTTGCGCGGCGGCTCGGGCAGGCGCGCGCGGTTGGCGACGATGCCCGGCCGCTCGGAGGCGAACACGACCTCGAGGTCGGGCCGGCGCGCGATCGCGCGCAAACACGTCGTCACCGCGCGCTTGAGCGGCTCGGTCGGCGATTCCTTGCCGGAAGGCTTGGCCTTGTTGGTCAGCGACATGCGCGACGGGTCCAGGGAACGGGCGCCGGCGGCGCGCCTCTAGCCAGAGATGATGCCTAGCTCAGCGCCACGTTCAGGGCCGATTCCGGCAATTCGACGTTGAAGCAGCGCTGATAGAATTCGGCCACCAGCGCGCGTTCGAGCTCGTCGCATTTGTTGAGGAAGGTGACGCGGAAGGCGAACGCGATGTCGTTGAAGATCTCCGCGTTCTCCGCCCAAGTGATCACCGTGCGCGGGCTCATCACCGTCGACAGGTCGCCGTTGGCGAACGCGTTGCGCGTGAGATCGGCGAGGCGGACCATGCGATTGACGATGTCGCGGCCCTCGGCGCTGCGATAGTGGCGCGCCTTCGCCAGCACGATCTCGACCTCCTCGTCATGCGGCAGATAGTTGAGCGTCGTCACGATCGACCAGCGGTCCATCTGGCCCTGGTTGATCTGCTGCGTGCCGTGATAAAGGCCGGTGGTGTCGCCGAGGCCGACGGTGTTGGCGGTGGCGAACAGGCGGAACGCCGGGTGCGGGCGGATCACCTTGTTCTGGTCGAGCAACGTCAGCCGGCCCGAGACTTCGAGCACGCGCTGAATGACGAACATCACGTCGGGCCGGCCGGCATCGTATTCATCGAACACCAGCGCGACATTGTGCTGCAGCGCCCATGGCAGGATGCCGTCGCGAAACTCGGTCACCTGCTTGCCCTCGCGGATGACGATCGCGTCCTTGCCGACGAGGTCGATGCGGCTGATGTGGCTGTCGAGATTGACGCGCACGCACGGCCAGTTGAGCCGCGCGGCGACCTGCTCGATATGCGTCGATTTGCCGGTGCCGTGATAGCCGGTCACCATCACGCGGCGGTTCTTGGCGAAGCCGGCGAGAATGGCGAGCGTGGTGGAGCGGTCGAAGCGGTAATCCGGATCGACCTCGGGCACGTGCACGTCGGCCTGGGAATAGGCCGGCACCTCGATGTCGCTATCAATGCCGAAAAGCTGCCGCGCCGACACTTTCAGGTCGGGCAATCCGGCGGGTTCTTGCTGGGTCGTCGTCGCGGCCGTCATGAATTCTCCGTCGCGCCGGGCATCGCTCCCGCCATCATGGCGTTCGGCCCCGGCAAGTCATGAAATCCGAGCCGACCCAAACGAGTCGCTCGGATGCCATCAATGATAATCATAGACTGAAAACAGGCGGCGGCCACTTACGCAATCGTGTGACTGCCATTCCGGCGGGGCACTCTACCAGCTCCGCAAGGTCGGCGCGAAGACGATCGCGCCATCACCTATTCGTCTTCTTTTTCAAATACTTATACGCCTTGATGATCTCCCGGAGCCGATCCTCGCTGGATCGGTCGCCGCCATTGGCGTCCGGGTGGTGGCGCTTGACCAGGAATTTGAACCGGTCCTTGACCTCGTCCGGCGTCGCGCCGGCGTCGAGCCCCATCACATTGAGCGCCTTGCGCTCGGCGTTGAACACGACGCGGGTCTCGGCCTTGCTCGCCTCGCCCGCGTCCTGACGCCAGCGCTGGCCGCCGTTGAGCTCGCTGAAAAACTGAAACGGATCGCCCGAGGCGCCGAAGGCGGCCATCGTCGGACGCGAACTGGCGCCGACCTTCCAGGTCGGACGATGGCCGGTGAGCGCGTCCTTCTGATAGCGCGTCACCGCTTCGTCGCTCATGCCGTCGAAGAAATTATACGACTGATTGTATTCGCGCACGTGATCGAGGCAGAAGCGCCAATATTGCCGTTCGTACTGGCGCCCCTTCGGCGCGCGATGCACGCCGGAGCCCAGGCACCCCGGCCAGTCGCAAGCCGGCGTTTCGTCGCGCGCGCGCCGATCCTCGGAGGGCTTCACCCTGATGCGATCGAATAGTGAGTCGAACTTCATGGGTTTGATTATGCCGGCGGCGACACGACCGCCGCAAGTCTTGACATCCGTTCATGGTTTCAGGACGGCGAACCGTCGATCGCGCGACCGGCGCGGTTTCGCGCCCATCACGGCCATTGACGCGGCCGGCGCGACGGCGCTAAGCCCCCGTCTCATGCGCACCCAAGAAATCATCGCTCGGAAACTCACCGCCGCCTTCGCTCCCGAACGGATCGAAGTCATCGACGAATCCCATCGCCACGAGGGTCATGCCGGCCACCGGCCCGGCGGTCAGACGCATTTCCGCGTTCATATCGTGGCGCGGGCCTTCGCCGGCAAGAGCCGCGTCGAGCGTCATCGCATGATCAACACGGCGCTCGCCGACGAACTGGCCGGCGGCATTCACGCGCTGGCGCTGCATGTCTCCGCGCCCGGCGAAACGCAAGCCCCGCCTCAGGCCGGCTGACGGTTCTTCGCCGGAAGCGCCAGCGGCGTGATCCGCAGCACCGCGATGCGGTTGCGCTCCCGCCGCAGCACACGGAAGCGAAACCCGTGAAAGGTGAAGCTCTGTCCCGGCTCGGGAATCGAACGCGCCTCGTGAATGACGAGGCCGGCGATGGTCGTGGCCTCCTCGTCGGGCAGGCGCCAATCCATCACGCGATTGAGTTCGCGGATTGGCACCGAGCCGTCGACCACGACCGAGCCGTCGGGCTGGGCGCGCACGCCGGCGACGACGACGTCATGCTCGTCGGAAATGTCGCCGACGATTTCCTCGAGAATGTCCTCGAGCGTCACCAACCCCTCGACATCGCCGTATTCGTCGACCACCAGCGCGAAGTGAGTCTTGCGGCGGCGGAAGGCCTTGAGCTGATCCGATAGCGAGCGCATGTCGGGCACGAACCATGGCTTGAGCGCGATCGCCATCACATCGACCTTGGCCAAGTCGCCGTCGGCGGCGCGGATCGCCCGCATCAGATCCTTGACGTGCAGCACGCCGACGATGTTCTCCGGCTTGTCGCGCCACAGCGGGATGCGCGTGTATTGGGCCGCCAGCACCTCGCGGAAGATTTCTTCCGGCGGATCGTCGGCGTTGATCGTGACCATTTCGGTCCGATGCACCATGACGTCGGAGACGGCGAGGTCGCCGAAGCGGAACACGTTCTGGATATATTCGACGTCGGCGATCTGGCCGTGCTGCGCCGATTCTTCCACCAGCCCCTCGATTTCGACGCCGGTGAGCACTTCCTGGTTCGACGCGCCCGGCACGCGCAACAGCCGCAGCACCGCGAGCGAGGCGCTGTTGAGCAGCCAGTTGAGCGGATAGAACAGCACGTAGCAGCCTTGAAGCGGATAGGCGACCCATTGCGACACCGGGATCGGCTCGCGGATCGCCAGCGTCTTCGGCACCTGTTCGCCGATGACGATATGCAGCGACGAGAACACCAGAAATCCGGTGATGAAGGCCGTGAAGCGCAGCGCGTTCTCCGGCATGCCGAGCGGCTTGAGCGCGGGCTCGAGCAGCGCGGCGACGGTCGGCTCGCCGACCCAGCCGAGCCCCAGCGAAGCCATGGTGATGCCGAGCTGACAGCACGCCAGATACGGCTCGATGTCGCTCATCATCTTCAGGACGAGGCGCGCGCCGAACACGTTCTTTTTCGCCATCGCCTTGACGCGAAAGCCGCGGCTGCGCACCAGCGCGAATTCCGCCGCCACGAAGAACGCGTTGGCGGCCAATAGGAAGAATGCGAGCGTCAGATTGATCGCGGTCGAACTCATGTCGGTTCCGACAACTTCTTGTGCAGAAACTCCCGCACCGCGCCCGCCTCGACATCATCGGCGATGAAGGCCTCGCCGATGGCGCGCAGCAGGATGAATGTAAGGCGGCCGCGCTTGACCTTCTTGTCCTGCGCCATCAGCCGCATCATCTCGTCCGCGTCCGGAAGGCCTTCCGGCGCGAAACCGGGAATGTCGCGAACATGGGTGGGCAGGCCCGCGCGCGCGAGATGGCCGATGACGCGCGCGCATTGCTCGGCCGGCAACAGGCCTCGCGCGGCGGAGAATTCGGCCGCCAGCGCCATGCCGAGCCCGACGCCCTCGCCGTGAAAGAGCCGGTCGGAAAAGCCGGTCGCCGCTTCGAACACGTGACCGAAGGTGTGGCCGAGATTGAGCAGCGCGCGGTCGCCGGTCTCCCGCTCGTCGCGCGCGACCACCGCCGCCTTGGCCCGGCAACTCGCGGCGATCGCCTGTTCGCGCGCGGGCCCGCCGGCGAATATCTCGGCGTGGTTGGCTTCAAGCCAGGCGAAGAATCGCGCGTCGCCGAGCAGTCCGTATTTGACGATTTCGCCGTAGCCAGCGCGGAACTGGCGCGGCGGCAACGTGTCGAGCGTGGCGGTGTCGGCCACCACCAGCGCCGGCTGGTGAAACGTTCCGATCAGGTTCTTGCCTTGCGGCGAATTGATTCCGGTCTTGCCGCCGACGGATGAATCGACCTGCGCCAGAAGCGTGGTCGGAACCTGGACGAAGTCGATGCCGCGCCGGAGCACGGAGGCCGCGAAGCCGCCGAGATCGCCGATGACGCCGCCGCCGAGCGCGATCAACAGGTCGCCGCGCTCGACGCGCCCGGCGATCAGCGCCTCGCAGACCGTCGCCAGGACGGCGTAGGTCTTGGACGCCTCCCCCTCGCCGACGACGATGTCGAGATGGGGAACATTGGCCTCCTTGAGCGAGGCATGCGCGGCGTCGAGCCAATGCCGTGCGACCGTCGCATCGGTCAGGATCGCCGTTCGCGCCCCCGGCCGCAGCGCCGCGACGCGCGCGCCGAGCGTGGCGATCTGGCCGCGGCCGATGACGATGTCGTAAGCGCGCGCGCCGAGCGCGACGTTGATCGTCACCGGATCGTTCACTTTCGCGCGCGCCGTCATCACGACGCCCCCGTTGGCGCGGCCGGGCCGGGCGCGACCGATGCTTGCGCCGGGACGGCAAGCCATTCGGCGAGCGCGGCGGCGCAGTCCTCCACCACCTTGTCGTGCGACACGTCGCGCGAGATCACCGTCAGGTCGGCCTCGGCGTAAACGGGATGGCGCTCCGCGCATAGCCGCTCGATGATGACCGCCGGATCGCCGGCTTGCAGCAGCGGACGGTTGTTGCGCCGCTTGACGCGGCGCAGGATCACGTCGACGTCGGCCTTGAGCCAGATCGTCACGCCCTTGGCCTTGATGCGCGCGCGGGTTTCCCCGCGCATGAACGCCCCGCCGCCCGTCGCCAGCACGATCGGTCCGCCATCGAGCAGGCGCGCGATCACCCGTGCCTCGCCGTCGCGAAAGCCCGCCTCGCCATGAACGGCGAAAATATCCGAGATCGACATGCCCGCGGCCATCTCGATCTCATGGTCGGCGTCGACGAAAGGCAGGCGCAAGCGCGCCGCCAGCCGCCGGCCGATGGCGGATTTGCCCGCCCCCATCATTCCCACCAGCACGATCGAGCGGTCGCCGAGCGCGGCGACGAGGCGGCCGTCCGAAGCCGAACGGGGCGCCGCGCGCGCGTCGGCTTTCGCCTCGGTGTTCGCATTGGTGTTCGCGTCGGTGCCGGAAACGGGGTTCATCATCATCCGAACGTGAATAGCGTCGTCATCGATATGCCGCGCCGCGCATCATCGCGCCGCGCGTCGCTCAAGTCCGCGCGCCGCGTTTGGCCCGACGCGCCGGAACCATCTATACTACCGCCACGGACGCCCTTGCCAGAGCCTTGCGAACATGGTGGGTAAACCGGGCGCGCCCGATCGGCCCCGAAGACCTTCATCGGCCGGACGCGACCGACCCGAACGACGCTAACGCGAACATCGACCATGCCGAGCCTGTTCCGATTTCTCATCGTCGTCGGCGCCCTTGGCGGCATCGTCTTCGGGGCGATGTTCGCGCTCGCCAATTTGGTCCCTTCCTCGCCGCGCGAGATCACCGTGACGATTTCGCCGGACAAGTATCTCCGGCGATAGCGGAGGCGGGCGGCGATGCGCGCGCGCGGGCGGCCGGACCAAACACTGATCGCGCTGTTTCTGGACATGCTCGCGGCCGAGCGCGGCGCGGGCGTCAACACGCTTTCGGCCTACCGGGCCGATCTCGCGGACGCCGCCGCCTTTCTCGCCAAGACCGGCGCGAGCCTCGAGACCGCGACGACCGCCGAGCTTCGCGCCTACCTCGCCGATCTGGACACGCGCGGGCTGAAGGCCTCGAGCGTGGCGCGGCGCATGTCGGCGATCCGGCGGCTGTTCCGCTTTCTCCTGAGCGAGAAGATGCGCGAGGACGATCCGGCCGCGATCCTGAGCGGACCGCGACGCGCGCGACCGCTGCCCAAGGTGCTCTCGATCGCCGACGTCGACCGGCTGCTCGAACGCGCGCGCGCCGAAACCCATGACGAAGGCCTGACGCCGGCGCGCCGTTCGCGCGCGAGCCGGATGTGGTGCCTGATGGAAGTCCTCTACGCGACCGGCTTGCGCGTGTCGGAACTGGTGTCGCTGCCGATGTCGGCGGCGCGCGCCGATGCGCGCGCGCTGATGGTGCGCGGCAAGGGCGGGCGCGAGCGGCTCGTTCCCCTCAACGCCACGGCCAAGATCGCGATGAAAGCCTATCTCGACGCGCGCGGCGCCAACGCGCCGGGCAAGGGCGAGGGCGCGGCGGGGAAATGGCTGTTTCCCTCGTCGGGCGACAGCGGCCATCTCACGCGCCAGCATTTCGCGAAGGAGCTCAAGGAACTCGCGCGCAAGGCCGGCATTCCGGCGGCCAAGATCAGCCCGCACGTGCTGCGCCATGCCTTCGCGAGTCACCTTCTCCATAACGGCGCGGACCTGCGAACCGTCCAGACCCTGCTTGGTCACGCCGACATTTCGACGACGCAGATCTATACCCATGTGATCGAGGAGCGGCTGAAAAGCCTGGTGCGCGACCTTCACCCGTTGACCGACGAAAAATCCTGACCGGCGCCGGCCGAAACGGTTTTCAAGGGCGGCGATCGACGCGGAATCGGGAAACCGGCGTCGCGGGAACTTGCGAACCATGCTCGACTCGCCCCGCGCGCCGGCCCGCGGCGTGCTTGACTTGCGGCGAGGCCGGAGCCAGTTTCGCCGGCTGCCTCAAGAAGGGAACGGCGAAACATCTCCCGCGATTCCCCGCCCCTTCGAGGGCGACCGCAGATGGAAGATCAAGACCGAGATCATGGCCAATCCGATCCGCAGTTACCTCGATTTCGAAAAGCCCATCGCCGAACTGGAGGCGAGAGTCGACGAACTGCGCAAGCTCGCCGCGTCGGGAAGCGATATCGGCGACGAAATCACGCGCCTTGAGGCTAAATCCGCGCAGGCGCTGACCGACCTCTACGCCAACCTGACCCCGTGGCAGAAGACCCAGGTCGCGCGCCATCCGCAACGGCCGCATTGTTTCGACTACATCGACGCGCTCATCACCGAATTCACGCCGCTGGCCGGAGATCGCAAGTTCGGCGATGACGAGGCGGTCGTTGGCGGCTTCGGACGTTTTCGCGGCGAGAGCGTTTGCGTGATCGGACAGGAGAAGGGTTCGTCCACCGAAAGCCGCCTCAAGCACAATTTCGGCATGGCCCGGCCCGAAGGCTATCGCAAGGCGGTGCGCCTGATGGAAATGGCCGACCGCTTTTCCATCCCCGTCATTTCGCTGGTCGATACCGCCGGCGCCTATCCCGGGATCGGCGCCGAGGAACGCGGCCAGGCCGAGGCGATCGCGCGCTCGACCGATGCCTGCCTGATGCTGGGCGCGCCGAACGTCGCCGTGATCATCGGCGAAGGCGGCTCGGGCGGCGCGATCGCGATCGCGACCTCGAACCGCGTGTTGATGCTGGAGCACGCGATCTACAGCGTCATCTCGCCGGAAGGCGCCGCCTCGATCCTGTGGCGCGACGCCAGCAAGGCGCAGGACGCCGCGACCAGCCTCAAGATCACCGCGCAGGACCTTTTCCGCCTGGGCGTGATCGACAGCATCGTGACCGAACCGGCCGGCGGCGCGCACCGCGATCCCCCCGCCGCCATCGCGACCGCCGGCAAGGCGATCGCCGACGCGCTAGCCGAACTCGGCGACGTGGACGCGGCGACCGTGCGCAAAATGCGCCGGCAGAAATTCCTCGAAATCGGCCGCAGGCTCGCCTGAGGGCGGCGGCAGGCGGCGATTGGAGCGTGCCGATCCGAGCATGCGTCGGATTGCCCGCGGGAAAGATGGATGAGGGTATTTCCTCCGCCTTCGCGGTCGAATTACGCGGATGGCCTCGGATATTCTCAAGATTTACACAAGTAAATATCCATGCTTCTTCAGCACTTCTCACGCTACTCTTGGATCATCTTAAAATACTTCGACCGGACCCAAAGCAATCGCCGATCGAAGGCCCGCGGCCTTGCCCGCCAATATTTAGACCCCGTTCACCATTAACGGATTTCATCGCTCCGAACGGTCGCTTTGTGTTGCAAAGACAGTCACTTAACGCTAATAATGTGCAAATGGATCCTGATGGGGAAACCTGCCGAGAAGACGCGCGTTTCGACGTTTTTTCGGCAAGATTCAGGATGATAATTGAAGCCAAGGGGCAGACCACGGTCAGCCAAGCCGCGTCCGGAGCATGAACGTCACCCAGGCGACCTTACGCCTGGATGTTGTCGATGTTGCCATGCGCGCGGGGCGGTCTGACGCGAGTATGCCCGACGGGGCGTAACCTGACGGGACGCTGCCTGACGGGACGCTGGTTGACGGGACGCTGGTTGAGGGAATGCCGCGTGAGGCCACGTTGGCCGAAGCAGGCGGAACGTGGCGCCGGCCCGGGTTCAGGTTTGGCGAGATGCTTGAGGCCGCTCCGGTCGGATCGGTTCTGAGCATGCCGCGAAGGAACCTCCGCGGGCGCGGACGGTTCCGCGATGGGAGTTTGATGTTGTTGACGCGCTTCTCCATGCGACTGCTCGCGATCTCGGCGCTTGTCGGTTCGGCCCTCGGGCTTGCCGGCTGCAAGTCCGACGGCATGCTCGCCGGCCGGGCCAATATGCCGATCCCGGAGCGTCTTCTCTCCCAGATGGAAGCGAAGAACATGGACAAGCAGTCGCCGATGCTCGTCCGCCTGTTCAAGCAGGAAGCCGAACTCGAAGTCTGGAAGCAGGATCGCGCCGGTCGTTTCGAACTTCTCAAGACCTATCCGATCTGCCGCTGGTCGGGCGAGCTCGGCCCCAAGATTCGCGAGGGCGACCGCCAGGCGCCGGAAGGTTTCTATTCGATCACGCCGGCGCAGATGAACCCGCAGTCGGCCTATTTTCTCTCGTTCAACATGGGCTATCCGAACGCCTTCGACCGGGCGCTGGGGCGCAGCGGATCGCAGCTCATGATCCACGGCGATTGTTCCTCGCGCGGCTGCTACGCCATGACCGACGAACAGATCTCCGAAATCTACGCGCTCGGGCGCGAGGCCTTTTTCGGCGGCCAGAGGGCGTTCCAGGTGCAGGCCTATCCGTTCCGGATGACACCCGCCAACATGGCCAAGCATCGCGCCAACCCGCATATGGCGTTCTGGAAGATGCTGAAGGAAGGCAACGACGCATTCGAGGTGACGCGTCAGGAGCCGAAGGTCGACGTCTGCGAGAAACGTTACGTCTTCAACGCCGAACAGCCGGCCAACGCCTCGCGGCCCGCGCGGTTCCAACCCGACGGCAAGTGCCCGAACTATCAGGTCGACCCGGAAGTCGCGCAGGCCGTTCGCGACAAGCAGCGTAAGGACGAAACCCAGATCGCCCAGCTCGTTTCGCGCGGCGTCCGTGTCGCTCCGGCGCGCACGGGCGTCGACGGCGGCATGCACCCGATCTTCGCCTCCAATCTTCCGAACGGGCAGACCGCCCACGTCGACACCGAAGCCAACTATTCGCTGGCGTCCTATCTGCCGGCGCCTGGCACCATTCCGGAGCACGTCAATCCGCCGAAGGCTCCCGGTGCCGCGCCCGAGGCCCAGCCGATGGTCGCCGCGCCCGGTCCGCGCGTCTCACCCGCGCCGCAGAATCGAAACGACCTCGCCCTGCGGGGAACATCGCCCGCGCCGACGCCGGCCGTCGCCGTGCGAGAGACCGACCGCTCGCCCCCGGACCGCGTCGCGAGCAAACCGGCCACGGAGCAACGCGCGCACGAACCGCGCCCGACCGAGCCGCGCACGACGGCGAGCGCCTTCGCTCCCGGACGACCCGCGAACGCCGCGCCAGCCCCGACGACGTCGGCCAAGCCCGAAAACAAGCCAGCCAGCACGGCCTCGATCTCCGGTTCGCAACCGGTGCTGCCGTCGAACTCCTTCGAAAGCCGCTGGGCGGGCGGCCAATAGCGCGCGCGCCAACGGCGGGGCCCAACGCGCCGACACGCGGTCTGCATCGCTTCGCCCTAATCGCTTGTCATTGAAACGCGCGGACGCCCGCGCGCGGTCGCGCGGTCGGGATCAACCGGTCGGATCAGCGATCAGGCCAGCCGTCCATGGCAGTGCTTATAGCGCTTGCCCGAGCCGCAGGGGCACTCCTCGTTGCGGCCGACCTTGCCCCACGTCGCCGGATTGGCCGGATCGCGCTCGCCGCGCGGCACCGCCTGCGCGCCCGGCGCCAGGCCGGCTTGGCCCCCGCCCATCTCGTCCTCGCCCGTCACCGGATCGAAATGATGCGCCTGCATCGGCGGCAACTCGGCCGGCTGTTCCGGCGGCTGCGCCATGATCTCGACGCGCATCAATTGCGCCGTCACCGCCTCGCGCAGATGCGCGATCATCGCCTCGAACAGGCTGAAGGCCTCCGCCTTGTACTCGTTGAGCGGATCGCGCTGGCCGTAACCGCGCAGGCCGATCACCTGGCGCAGATGGTCGAGCATGACCAGATGCTCGCGCCAGAGGTGGTCGAGCGTCTGCAGCAGCACCGACTTCTCGACATAGCGCATGACCTCGGGGCCCCATTGCGCCACCTTCGCCGCCATATGCTCGTCGGCGCGCTTGCCGATGCGCGCGCGCAGTTCCTCGTCGGCGATGCCCTCTTCCTTGGCCCAATCCGCGACCGGCACGTCGAGGCCGAACACGCGGGCGACTTCCTCGTGCAGCCCGGCGACGTCCCATTGCTCGGGATAGGCGTGCTCCGGCACGTGCTTGGATACCACGTCTTCGATCAAGGCGTGGCGCATGTCGGCCACGGTCTCGGCGACGTCCTCGTCCTTCATCAGATCGATGCGCTGGTCGAAGATGACCTTGCGCTGGTCATTCATGACGTTGTCGAATTTGAGCAGGTTCTTGCGGATGTCGAAGTTGCGCGCCTCGACCTTCTGCTGCGCCTTTTCCAGCGCCTTGTTGATCCAGGGATGGATGATCGCCTCGCCTTCCTTCAGGCCGAGCTTCTGCAGCATGCCGTCGAGCCGGTCCGAGCCGAAGATGCGCATGAGGTCGTCTTCGAGGGAGAGGAAGAATTTCGAACGGCCGGGATCGCCCTGGCGGCCGGAACGACCGCGTAGCTGATTATCGATGCGCCGCGATTCGTGGCGTTCCGAACCGATGATGTAGAGGCCGCCGGGTTTGGTGGCCGTCTTGGCGGGCCGCGAGCCCTTGGCCGGCTCGAGCTCGATCACGTCCTCGGCCTTGAGCACGATGTCGCGGAACTTCTCGATGTCGGCCGTGATCGCGGCGACGCGTGTTTCCTTTTCCGCCTCGTCCGTGATCCCCGCCGTTTCCTGCGCGATGCGCATGTCCAGCGAACCACCGAGCTTGATGTCGGTGCCGCGGCCGGCCATGTTGGTCGCGATCGTGATCGCGCCGGGCACGCCCGCTTCGGCCACGATATAGGCTTCCTGCTCGTGGAAGCGCGCGTTGAGCACGGCGAACAATTTCGCCGGCTTGCCCTCGCGCGCGGCGGCGTAGAGCTTCTCCAGGCCCTTGGGATCGCCGAAGTCGATCTGCTTGTAGCCGTTCTTGCTCAGATATTCGCCGAGCAGTTCCGACTTCTCGATCGAAGCGGTGCCGACCAGCACCGGCTGCAGGCGCTGGTTGGCGCGCTCGATCTCGGCGAGAATGGCGCGATATTTCTCGTCCGCGGTGCGATAGACCTCGTCGTCCTCGTCGAGCCGCGCGACCGCGACATTGGTCGGAATCTCGACGACCTCGAGCTTGTAGATGTCGAAGAACTCGTCCGCCTCGGTGGACGCCGTGCCGGTCATGCCGGCGAGCTTTTCGTACATGCGGAAGTAGTTCTGGAAGGTGATCGAGGCGAGCGTCTGGTTCTCCGGCTGGATCGGCTGGCGTTCCTTGGCCTCCAGCGCCTGGTGCAGGCCCTCCGAATAGCGCCGGCCCGGCATCATGCGGCCGGTGAACTCGTCGATGATCACCACCTCGCCGCCGCGCACGATGTAGTCCTTGTCGCGCTGGAACAGCTTGTGCGCGCGCAGCGCCTGATTGACGTGGTGGACGACGGAGACGTTCTCGATATCGTAGAGCGAGTCGGCCTTGAGCTGGCCGGCCTCGCGCAGCATCCGCTCCATCTTTTCCATGCCGCCTTCGGTCAGCGTCACCGTGCGCTGCTTTTCGTCGATATCGAAGTCCGGCTTGTCGAGCTTGGGAATGAAGGTGTCGATGGTGTTGTAGAAATCCGAGCGATCGTCGAGCGGCCCGGAAATGATCAGCGGCGTGCGCGCCTCGTCGATCAGGATCGAGTCGACCTCGTCGACGATGGCGAAGTTGTGCCCGCGCTGGACCATGTCCTCCAGCCGGTATTTCATGTTGTCGCGCAGATAGTCGAAGCCGAGTTCGTTGTTGGTGCCGTAGGTCACGTCGCAGGCATAGGCCTGCTTGCGCTGCTCGTCGTCGAGGCCGTGAACGATGACGCCGACGGTGAGCCCGAGGAACTTGTAGATCTGCCCCATCCAGTCGGCGTCGCGGCGGGCGAGATAATCGTTGACGGTGACGACGTGGACGCCGCGGTCGGCGATGGCGTTGAGATAAACGGGGAGCGTCGCCACCAGCGTCTTGCCTTCGCCGGTCTTCATCTCGGCGATGCGGCCTTCATGCAGCACCATGCCGCCGATGAGCTGAACATCGAAATGACGCTGGCCGAGCGTGCGCTTGGCCGCCTCGCGTACGGTGGCGAAGGCTGGAATGAGCAGGTCGTCGAGCGAGGTGCCGGCGGCGTATTGCTTGCGGAATTCGTCGGTGCGGGCCTTGAGCGCGTCGTCGGGCAGCGCCGCGAGCTCGTCCTCCATCGCGTTGATGGCGTTGACGCGGGGCTGATAGGACTTGATGCGCCGATCGTTGGCCGAGCCGAACAGCTTGCGGGCGAACGCACCGATCATGACATCATCCTCATCAACCCTGAAACCCGCCGCCGGGAAGCGCGAATGCGGCGGTCCTGCGTCGGGCGAAAGCAGCGCGTCACGGCGGCCGCGCACGCCACGCATTCTCGGCCGGCAGATCGCCGCGCGCTTGAAATGCGTTACAGATCAACCCTTTATTGCGGCAGGGAAAATCCGCTCGACGCGGGTTGGAATTCGCCGCCACGGAATCGCCGCATCTTTCGGCGCGGCCGCCGAGAGATATGGATGGGTCGCCCCATTGTCAACGGCGCGCGGGGCGCCGCATTCGCCGCGCGCGGGCCGACTTTCCGCATTGCCAAGCCGGAGCGATTGGGCGAGTGTCCGCGCCGAGCCGCGCGCGGCGATCCGACCTCAACCAAGGGACCCGCAATGACCCGACACTCACCCTTCCCGCCTGTTTCCTGGCCCGTTCGAGCAAATCGCCTCGCGGTCCTCGGGCTCGGCGTCGCGATCATCTGCGCCGGGACCGGCATCGCGGCGGCGCAGGACGCCAGCGGCGTTCTTGCCAAGGTCAACGGCGTCGAGATCCGGCAGAGCGACATCACCCTCGCCGAGGAAGAACTCGGCGGCAACCTGCCGCAGATGGACGAGGCGACCAAGCGCGCCAATCTCATCGACTATGTCATCGACATGAAGCTGATCGCCAAGATGGCCGAGGACAAGAAGACCGGCGACAGCGAGGACTTCAAGCGCCGCCTCGCCTTCGCGCGCGATCGGCTGCTGATGGACCGCGAGATGACCGCGCTCGGCAAGGCTTCGATCACGGACGAGGCGATGCGCAAGGTCTATGACGAGGCCGCCAAGCAGATCGCCAGCGATGTCGAGGTTCGCGCCAGCCACATCCTGGTCGACAAGGAGGACGAGGCCAAGCAGATCATCGCCGACCTGAAGAAGGGCGGCAATTTCGCCGAACTCGCCAAGACCAAGTCGAAGGATCCCGGCGCCACCAATGGCGGCGATCTCGGCTTCTTCACCAAGGACCAGATGGTGCCGGAGTTTTCCGCCGCCGCCTTCAAGCTCGAGCCGGGCCAGATTTCCGACCCGGTCAAGACCGATTTCGGCTGGCATGTGATCAAGCTCGAGGAGAAGCGCAACCGCAAGGCCCCGGACTTCGAGGCGGTCAAGGGCCAGATCGAGACTTTCGTGATGCGCCGCGCGCAGGCCGAGTTCGTGGCCAAGCTGCGCGAGGGCGCCAAGATCGAACGGCTCGATAAGAAGCCCGAGGACAAGAAGCCGGAGGACAAGGCGCCGCCGGCGAAGAAATAGACCGCCGCCCGACAAGGTCGGCCGTCGGGGCCCGGCGCGGCGACGGGCACCGTTCCCCCGTCATTCCATTTCGCCGTCCGGGCCGTCACCCATGCCGACCAATGTCTCTCCGCTCGCGCCCACCACCACGCCGGCGCTCAAGCCGATCGCCGGCGTGCGGCTTGCGACCGCCGAAGCGGGCATCCGCTACAAGAACCGCACCGACGTGCTGCTGGCCGTGTTCGACAAGGGCACGACGGTCGCCGGCGTGTTCACGCGCTCGAAATGTCCGTCCGCGCCGGTCGAGTGGTGCCGCGCCAAGCTCAAGGGCGGGACCGCGCGCGCGCTCGTGGTCAATTCCGGCAACGCCAACGCCTTCACCGGCAAGACCGGACGCGCGGCGACCAAACTCACCGCCGATATCGCCGCCGCGACGCTCGCGTGCAAGACGGGCGAGGTGTTCCTCGCCTCCACCGGCGTCATCGGCGAGCCGCTCGACGCGACCAAGTTCCACGGCGTGATGGCGCGCCTCGCCGCCGAGGCCTCGCCCGCGCGCTGGGACGAGGCCGCCAGCGCCATCATGACGACCGACACCTTCCCCAAGCTCGCCACCGCGACGGCGCGGCTCGGCAAGGCCACCGTCACGATCAACGGCATCGCCAAGGGCGCCGGCATGATCGCCCCAGACATGGCCACAATGCTGTCGTTCGTCTTCACCGACGCCCCTATCGCCGCGCCGGCGTTGCAGGCGCTGCTCAAATCGGGCGTGACCGACACCTTCAACGCCGTCACCATCGACGGGGACACCTCGACCTCCGACACGCTGATGGCCTTCGCCACCGGCGCGGCGGCCGCGCGCGGAGCGCCGCGGATTTCGCGCGCCTCCGATCCGCGCCTCAAGGCGTTCGCCAAGGCGCTGACCCGCGTGCTCGCCGACCTCGCCGAACAGGTCGCGCGCGACGGCGAGGGCGCGCGCAAGCTCGTGGAAATCGTCGTCGAGGGCGCGGTGTCGAAGGCATCCGCCCGGCGGATCGCCTTGTCGATCGCCAACTCGCCGCTGGTGAAGACCGCGATCGCCGGCGAGGACGCCAATTGGGGCCGCGTGGTGATGGCCGTCGGCAAGGCCGGCGAGCCCGCCGACCGCGACCGTCTCGCGATCCATTTCAACGGCATCCGCGTCGCCGCCAAGGGCGCGCGCGACCCGGCCTATGACGAGGCGGCGGTCTCCGAGACGATGAAGCGGCCGGTGATCGCGATCAAGGTCGGGCTCGGGCTCGGCAAGGGCCGCGACCGCGTGCTGACCTGCGATCTGACCAAGGAATATGTCGCGATCAACGGCGACTACCGGTCGTGAGACGGGCGGGCGCGCGATGAAGACGCTGCTGGTTGCCGCCTGCGCGCTCGTCGACATCGACAACCGCGTGCTGATCGCCCAACGCCCCGCCGACAAGGCGCTGGGTGGGCTGTGGGAGTTTCCCGGCGGCAAGGTCGAGCCCGGCGAACGCCTCGAGGATTCGCTGATCCGCGAACTGCACGAGGAACTCGGCATCCACGTCAAGCACCCCTGCCTCGCACCCTTGACCTTCGCCAGCCACGCCTATGAAGACTTCCATCTGCTGATGCCGCTTTACGTCTGCCGGCGCTGGGAAGGCGACGTCACCGCGCGCGAGGGCCAGGCGCTCGCCTGGGTGCGCGCCAACAAGCTGCGCGACTATCCGATGCCGCCGGCCGACGTGCCGCTGATCTCGCATCTGATCGACCTGCTGTCGCCCTGAACGCGTCAGGCCGGCTTGCGGCCGCCGAGCACATCGGCGAGCGAAACCTCGGCCGAGCCCGGCGCGAGCGGCTTCGGCTGGCTTTCATGCGGCGCCCAGCCCGATAGCCAGACGATCTCGAAGGTCGCGCGAACGCGGCCGTCGGCATCGGCGAAACGGCGCGCGTAGATTTCCGCCATGCGCATCAGGGTAGCGCGGCGCAGCGGCGCGCGGCGGCGCGCGAGGAGCGCGTTGGTCGCGCCCATGCGGCGAAGATCGCCCATCAAGGCGAATACGTCGCCGTAGCGCACGCAAAGCCGGTCGGCGTCGACCACGGGCAGCGCGAAGCCCGCCCGCTGCAACAGCGCGCCGAGATCGCGCACGCCCGCGAACGGCGCCACGCGCGGCGAAAGCCCGCCCTCTTCCTCGATCTCGGCCTCGGCGAAGGCCTGCCGGAGTTCGGTGAGCGTATCGCCTCCGGCAAGCGCGGCAAGGAACAGGCCGTCGGGCCTGAGCGCGCGGCGGATCTGCGCCAGCACGCCGGGCAGGTCGTTGGCGAATTGCAGCGCCAGCGCCGAGACGACGAGATCGCGCGAGCACGCGTCAAGATCTAGCCCTTCATGCGGGCGGCCGAGAAAGTCGACGGCGGCGATTTCCCCGACTTGCGGCGCCAGCGCGGCGCGCGACAGCGGAACCGGCGTGCCGACATCGGCGGCGACCGAAAATTCCCGCCGGACCGCGGCCAGGCGCTCGCCGAGATCGGTCGCGACCTGGTCGATGAGGAACGTCTCCGCGCCCGCTCGCCGGGCGCGCTCGCGCCGTCGCAGCAGCAGCGCTTGATCGAACAGCCGATCTTCCGGCATCTCCTCCGCCATCGATGTGGTTTTCTCGAAGAGGGTTTTGCCCGCCTCCCTTAACACGGAATTGCCCTTGTCGATTGAGGGAGGGCGAAGGAAACGCTACGCTGAACCCATCATGGAGCCGGACGGCGTCACGATTTCAGGCTGGCGTCCCCGCCTGCGCGCGATCGCGGCGGGCTGTCGCGACTTCGTCGGCGCGACCGCGCGCCTTGCCCTCGACATCGCGCTGCCGACGCTATGCGTGGCCTGCCGCGCGCCCGTGCGCGGGGAAGGCCTATGCGCTTCGTGCTGGTCACAGGTGTCGTTCATCGAGCGGCCTTATTGCGAGCGGCTGGGCATCCCCTTCGTCTACGACCCGGGACCCGGCCTGTTGTCGATGGAAGCGATCGCCGATCCGCCGGCCTACGGCCGCGCCCGCGCCGCCGTGCGCTATGACGACGTGGCGCGCGCGATGGTTCACGCGCTCAAATATCAGGACCGCACCGATCTCGCCCCGGTGATGGGCCGATGGATGGCGCGCGCGGGCACCGAGCTCCTGGCCGACGCCGACATCGTCGTTCCGGTGCCGCTGCATTGGCGGCGGGGCCTCGCGCGTCGCTACAACCAGGCCGCGATGCTGGCCACGGCCATCGGCCGGCGCGCGGACGTGCCCGTCGCGCACGACCTCCTCAAGCGGACGCGGCACACCGAGCAGCAGGTCGGCCTTTCGCGCGCCGACCGCGCCGCCAACGTGCAGGGCGCTTTCGCGGTTCCCGACGCCGCCAAGGCCTCCATCCGCGGCAAGCGCGTCGTTCTCGTCGACGACGTGCTCACTTCGGGCGCGACCACCGACGCCTGCGCCCGCGCGCTGCTGCGCGCCCGCGCCGCGGGCGTGGATGTTCTGGTGTTCGCCCGGGTTGTGGACAGGGTATGAGACTGCCTATATTCGAGCGAACGATCCATCGGCGGGAACCCTTCGCGATGACGCATGTTGTCGAAATCTACACGACCCGGACCTGCGGCTATTGCCGCGCGGCCAAGGAACTTCTCAAGTCCAAGAACGTCATGTTCCGCGAATTCGACGTGAGCGGCGACCCGTCCTTGCGCGAGGAGATGATCAAGCGCGCCAACGGACGCATGACCGTGCCGCAGATCTTCATCGGCGAGGTCCATCTCGGAGGCTGCGACGACATCTACGCCCTCGACCGCACGGGCGAGCTCGATTCCCTTCTCGCTTCCGCGATGGCGTGATGGGCGCCGCCATGATCGCGTCGAGGTGGAACCAGCCATGACATCGACCCCGTTCGTCGCGGCGCTGGTGCAGATGCGCTCGGGCATCGACCCCGCCGCCAATGTCGAGCAGGCGACCGGCCTGATACGCCAGGCGGCCGCGGCCGGCGCCAGTTACGTGCAGACGCCGGAGATGACCAACATTCTGGTGCTCGAGCGCGAGCGCCTGTTCGCGGTGATCCGCCCCGAGGAAGAGGACGGCGCGCTTTCGGCCATGCGCGCGCTCGCCCGCGAACTCGCCATCCACCTTCACATCGGCTCGCTCGCGATCCGCGTTTCGGCCGAGCGCGCGGTGAACCGTTCCTTCGTGATCGACCCCGGCGGCGACATCATCGCGCGCTACGACAAGATCCACATGTTCGACGTCGATCTCGCCGGCGGCGAAAGCTATCGCGAATCGGCGAATTTCCGAGCCGGCGAAAGCGCGGTCGTGTGCGATCTGCCCTGGGGCCGCATCGGCCTGAGCATCTGCTACGACGTGCGCTTTCCCGCGTTGTTTCGCGCGCTGGCGGAGGCCGGCGCCCAGTTCCTCGCCGTGCCGGCCGCGTTCACGCGCCAGACCGGCGAGGCGCATTGGCACACGCTCATCAAGGCGCGCGCGATCGAGAACGGCTGCTTCGTGCTCGCGGCCGCGCAAGGCGGACGGCACGAAAACGGGCGCGATACGTTCGGCCATTCGCTGATCGTCGATCCGTGGGGAACCGTGCTCGGCGAAGGCGGCACCGAACCCTGCGTCGTGACCGCGACGATCGATCCGGAGCGCGTGGCGCAGGCGCGCAAGCGCATTCCCTCGCTTCGGCACGGACGCCGGTTCTCGGTGTCCGATCCCCATCCCGGCCCCGACTACCTTCACCTCGCGCGGGAGCCGAAATGATCCGCTATGCCCTGCGCTGCGAGCGCGATCATGAATTCGAGAGCTGGTTCCAGAGTTCGGCCGCGTTCGATCGCCAGCTCGGGCGCGCCCTGGTGACCTGCCCGGTATGCGGCTCGGCCAACGTCACCAAATCGATCATGGCGCCGCGCCTCGCGCGGGGCCGTAAAGCCGACGAAACGCGCGCCGCGCCGACGGACGCGGCGGAGCCCGAGGCCGCCACCTTGCCGCTGGTCTCGACCAAGGAGCGGGAGCTGCGCGCCAAGGTCAAGGAATTGCGCGACCAACTGACCGCGCGGGCCGACGATGTCGGCGGGCGGTTTCCCGAAGAGGCGCGCAAGATGCATTACGGCGAGCGCGCGCATCGTCCGATCTATGGCGAGGCGACGCTCGGCGAGGCGCGGGCCTTGCACGAGGAAGGCGTCGAGTTCTTTCCCCTGCCGAGTCTGCCCGACGAGCGAAACTAGCCCCGGACGCGGAGCTACCACGCGATCAGGATCGCCACGCCGATTACGATCATGGCGATGCCCACGCCTTCGCGCGCGGTCACGCGCTGCTTGAAGCCGTAACGGGCGACGCCCTGGGCGAACGGCACCTCGACGAGCGCGAGCGTGCGCACATTGGCCGCCGCCGTCAGCGCGAAGGCCAGAAACCAGAATTGCGAGGCGAGCGCGCCGAAAAATCCCGCCAGCAGCGACGGACGCCAGGCGCGCAGGATGGCGAGGAGCACGCTTGGCGAGCGCGCGGCGAGCCATGCCGTCAACACCAGCGTCTGAACCAGCAGGGAGAGCACCAGCGTCGTGGTGGCGGCCATGACGAAGCCCGCGCCCGGCACGTTGAGAACGGCGCCGCGAAATCCGATCGCCGAAAGCGCGAAGATCGCGGCCGCGGCAAGCCCCATCGCCGTCGGCCAGGACTTGGAGGCGGCCATCCGCGTTCCCGGCCGCCAAACCGTGAGCATCACGCCGGCGGTCGCCAGCACGATCGCGAGGAATTTGACCGCGGTCAGCGCGTCGCCGAGAAACAGAAATCCGAAAATCGCGACCTGGATCGGCTCGGTCTTGAGATAGGCCGTGGTGACGACGAACGAGCGCTCGGCCATGGCGGCGAGCATCAAGGCGGTGGCGATGATCTGCGTCAGCGCGCCCATCATCAGCCACGGCCAGAACGCCAAGTGCGGCAAGGACGGGCGTTCGCCGGTCGCCGCCGCGACCAGCGCGAGAAAGATCAGCGCGAAGGGAAATCCGAACAGGAAGCGGACATGGGTCGCCCCGATCGTCCCGAGCGCGGGCGTGAGGCCGCGCTGCGCCGCGTTGCGCGCGACCTGCGCCGCCGCTCCGGCGAGGGTGAAGGGAATCCAGAGCAACGAGGGATCGATCATCTCACGGTGACGGATTCGGCTCCGCCACCATCATGAAATTGACGTCGAGATCGGACGACAGGCTCCAACGGTCGGAAAACGGATTGTAGACGACGCCGGCGCGCTCGGCGACCGCGAGTCCGGCGGCGGCAAAATGGCTTTCGAGCTCCTCCGGCGTGACGAACTTGTCCCATTGATGGGTTCCGCGCGGCAGCCAGCGCAGCACGTATTCGGCCCCGACGATGGCGAGCGCGAAGCTCTTCCACGTCCGGTTCAGCGTCGCCGCCACGATCAGGCCGGTCGGCTTGAGCAGCGCGGCGCAGTGGCGCAGGAACAGCCCCACGTCGGTGACGTGCTCAACCACCTCCATCGCCAAGATGACGTCGAAGCGCTCGCGCGGGTCGAGCTCCTCGATGGTGGAGTTGCGGTAATCGATGACGAGACGCGACTTGGCCGCGTGCAGGCGCGCCGCCGCGATGTTGGTCGCCGACGGGTCGACGCCGATCACATCGGCGCCGAGCCGCGCCATCGGTTCGCTGAGGAGGCCGGCGCCGCAGCCGATATCGAGCAGGCGCAGGCCGCTCATGCAATTCAGGCCGCGCGGGCCGCGGTCGAAGCGGCGGCAGACCGAGTCGCGGATATAGGCGATGCGCAGCGGATTGAACTTGTGCAGCGGCGCCATCTTGCCCTTGGGGTCCCACCACTGATCCGACAGGCGTGAGAAGCGGGCGACCTCGGCCGGATCGACGGTCGACGGGCCGGCGGTGGGATTTGCCTCGGATGGCATCGCGGTTGTCCTTGTCGGAAAATTCTGTCGGAAGGGGAAACGAGTTTCAGCGCGCCGTGATGTGGTTGCGGAACTTGAGCGGCGAGCCGATCGTCCTGATCGGCTCCCAGCTTTCGCCGGTGCCGCGAACGATGACTTCGCCGTAATCGAAAATACGGCCCAGGATCGACTGATTGACGTCGACGCTTTCGACCTTGTCCATGTTCATCTCCACCGTACGTCGCTCGATGAAGCCGTTCTTCTGGACGATGCGGCGATCGGTCACGTCGAATTCGGTGGTCCAGCGCCGGAACCAGGCCCGCAGAACCGAAATCAGGCCGATGCCGAGCAAGATGAGCGCGATGATGATGAGCCCGACGCCGCCGATCCCGGGGGCGACCGCGTTGCCGAAAACGATGACGGCGAGCGCGAGAACCCACAGCGCAAGTCCCGGCAGATAGATGATCCAATGAATGGTCGTCGAATAGAGAAGCCGTTCGCCCGGCTGAAGAATTTCGTCGATATAACGCCCCATGGGCCTGTTCCCCGTCCGGCGCTTTCGCCGCGTTCGTGATAGCAAAGCGCCGCCTCGCCGGCCACGCGAACGTGGTTGCGAAGGCCGCCTCTCGCCGGTATGTATACGCGCCTTTTCGCGGTTGCGCATGGTCCGGCGTGGTGGAATCCGGCAGCCTTCAAGACCGTGCGCGATCTCAATCACTTAGAGCGCGACCCGACGCAAGGCCGGAAGCCACTCTTGCCGATCGCGCTCCAGCGGCCGGCGGCGCGCGCGCCGGGGTCGCCCGCATCGGGAATGATCGATCCATCATGAGCCGGCTCGTCATGAAATTCGGCGGAACCTCGGTCGCCGACGTCGACCGCATCCGCAACGTCGCGCGGCACGTCAAGCGCGAGGTCGATGCCGGCCACGAGGTCGCCGTCGTCGTCTCGGCGATGGCCGGCAAGACCAACGAACTGGTCGGCTGGTGCAAGGACGCCGCGCTCGGCATCGATGGCGACGCCAATTACGAGATGGCCGAATATGACGTGGTGGTGGCCTCGGGCGAACAGGTGACCTCCGGCCTGCTCGCGCTGACCCTCGCCAAGATGGGGCTGCCGGCGCGCTCCTGGCAGGGTTGGCAGATTCCGCTGCACGGCTCGGACGCGCATGGCGCGGCCCGCATCACCGGCATCGAGCCGAACGGCATTCTCGACGGCTTCGCCAAGCGCGGCGAGATCGCCGTCGTTTCCGGCTTTCAGGGCATCAACCCGAAAACCGGCCGCATCGTCACGCTCGGGCGCGGCGGCTCGGACACGTCGGCGGTGGCGCTCGCCGCCGCCATTCATGCCGACCGCTGCGACATCTACACCGACGTCGACGGCGTCTACACCACCGACCCGCGCATCGTTCCCAAGGCGCGGCGGCTCGACCGCGTCTCCTTCGAGGAGATGCTGGAAATGGCGTCGCTCGGCTCCAAGGTGCTCCAGGTGCGCTCGGTCGAGATCGGCATGGTGCATAATGTGCGCGTGTTCGTGCGCTCCAGTTTCGACAAGCCGGAAGACATCGACCCGCACGGAACGCCGCCGGGAACGCTCATCTGCAGCGAGGAGGACATCGTGGAACAGCAAGTCGTCACCGGCATCGCCTTCTCCAAGGACGAGGCGCAGATTTCCATCCGCGACGTGCAGGACAAGCCGGGCGTGGCGGCCGCGATCTTCGGCCCGCTCGCCGAGGCCAGCATCAATGTCGACATGATCGTGCAGAACGTCTCGGCCGACGGCGCCACGACCGACCTGACCTTCACCGTGCCGGCCTCCGACTTCGCGCGCGCCAAGGATACGATCGTCAAGGCCAGGGACGCGATCGGCTACGGCCGGCTCGACAGCGCCACCGACGTTTCCAAGGTTTCGGTGATCGGCATCGGAATGCGCAGCCATGCCGGCGTCGCGGCGAAGGCGTTCGGAGCGCTTTCGGAGCGCAACATCAACATCCGCGCCATCACCACCTCGGAAATCAAGTTCTCGATCCTGATCGACGCGGCCTATACCGAACTCGCGGTCAGGACGCTGCATACGCTCTACGGCCTCGACCAGGCCTAACGGCGCCCGCCGGCCAGCGCCCCTTCTGGCAGGGCTTTTGCTTGGCAATTCGTTGCCCAATTCGCTATAGCCAAAATCAGCAGGCGGGCCCTAGCGGGCGGGTGCGTCGGCCGGGCGGATGGCCGCCTTACCGGCGCGGGGTGGAAGCGCGTCGTTCGCTTTCATTTTTATAAGTGAAACCAATGATTTACCCCGATATTTCGGCGCCGGGAACGCCGGCGGTCTCGGGGGCGAGGATGTCAACCGATGCGGAGCACGCTGGGAGGACCCAGGGTCTTGCTGCGACGACTCCGCGAGGTGATGGCGGAGCCCGTCAGCGCGCAGGAACGCCTCGACAAGATCGTCGTGCTGATCGCCGCCAACATGGTGGCGGAGGTGTGCTCCGTTTACGTGCTGCGCGTCGACGGCACGCTCGAACTCTACGCCACCGAAGGCCTTAACCGCGCCGCGGTCCACCAGACCGTGCTCAACGCCGACGAAGGTCTCGTCGGCCTGGTGGCGAGCGAGGCGACCGCGCTCAACCTCTCCGACGCGCAGAACCATCCCGCCTTCTCCTACCGACCGGAGACGGGCGAAGAGATCTATCACTCCTTCCTCGGCGTTCCGGTGCTGCGCGCCGGCAATACGCTCGGCGTCCTGGTGGTGCAGAACCGCGCCCACCGGACCTATGTCGAGGAAGAGGTCGAGGCGCTGCAGACGACGGCGATGGTCCTCGCCGAAATGATCGCCTCGGGCGAATTGTCGGCGCTGGCCAAGCCCGGCGCCGAACCGGCCGCCCATCACGCCCAGCAATTGTCGGGCTCGGTCTTGTCCGAGGGCATCGCGCTCGGCCATGTCGTGCTGCACGAGCCGCGCGTCGTCATCACCAATTACATCGCCGACGACATCCAGAGCGAGGACAAGCGCCTCGAAGCCGCGATCGCGAAGCTGCGCGCCGATCTCGACCACATGCTCGAGCGAGGCGACGTCGCCGACGGCGGCGAGCATCGCGACGTGCTCGAGGCCTACCGCATGTTCGCCAACGATCCCGGCTGGCAGCGCAAGCTGCACGAGGCGGTGGCGACCGGCCTGACCGCGGAAGCCGCGGTCGAGCGCGTGCAGTCGAACACCCGCGCGCGCATGCTGCGCTCGACCGATCCCTATCTGCGCGAGCGCCTGCACGATCTCGACGATCTCGGCCATCGCCTGATGCGGCAATTGACCGGGCGCGATCACGCCCCCTCGCGCGAGCAATTGCCCGACAACGCCATCATCGTCGCCCGCTCGATGGGGCCGGCGGCGCTGCTCGACTACGACCGCAAGCGGGTGCGCGGCCTGGTGCTGGAGGAAGGCGGACCGACCTCGCATGTCTCCATCATCGCCCGCGCGCTCGGCATTCCGGCGGTCGGCGAGGTCGCCAACGCCGTCGGCATCGCCGATCCGGGCGATCCCGTCATCGTCGACGGCACGTCGGGGGCCGTCTTCATCCGCCCCTCGACCGAGGTCGAGGGCGCCTATGCCGAGCGCGTGCGCATCCGCGCGCGGCGCCAGGCGCAGTACCGCACCTTGCGCGACCGGCCCTGCGTCACGCTCGACGGCCAGCCGATCGACCTGCTCATCAATGCCGGCCTGACCATCGACCTGCCGCATATCGAGGAAACCGGCTGCGCCGGGGTCGGCCTGTTCCGCACCGAACTGCAGTTCATGGTCGGGCACAGCCTGCCGCGCACCGCCGAGCAGCTCGCGCTCTATCGCGCGGTGCTCGACGCGGCCGGCGGCAGGCCGGTGACGTTCCGCACGCTCGACATCGGCGGCGACAAGGCGCTGCCCTATCTGGAAACGGTCGCGGAGGAAAATCCCGCGCTCGGGTGGCGCGCGATCCGGCTCGGCCTCGACCGGCCCGGTCTCCTGCGCGGCCAGGTGCGCGCGCTGCTGCGGGCCGCGGGCGGGCGCTGGCTGCGCGTGATGTTCCCGATGATCTCCACGGTCGACGAATTCGACCGCGCCAGGGCGATCGTCGAGCGCGAGCTCACGCATCTGCGCCAGCATGGACACGCGCTGCCCGAACGAGTGGATGTCGGCACCATGGTCGAGGTTCCGGCGCTGCTCTGCCAGCTCGACGAACTCGCCAGCCGCGTCGACTTTCTTTCCGTCGGCTCGAACGACCTGTTCCAGTTCCTGTTCGCGATCGATCGCGGCAATCCCAGGGTCGCCGATCGCTTCGATACGCTGTCGGCGCCCATGCTGAGAACGCTGAAGCGGATCGTGGATGTCGGGCGCGCGCGCGACATTCCGGTTTCGCTGTGCGGGGAGATGGCGTCGCGACCGATCGAGGCGCTCGCGCTGGTGGCGATCGGTTTCCGCGCGCTCTCGCTGTCGGCCACCTCCCACGGTCCGGTGAAGGCCCTGATGCTCGAAACCGACCTGCGCAAGCTCGAAGCGCTGATCGAGCCGCTGCTCGCCGCGCCCGCCGACAGCGTGTCGATCCGTGACCAATTGAAAGCCTTCGCCGAGACGGAAGGCCTGCCGCTCTGATAAGCAATTGCCCGCGGACCGCGTCACGCGCGCGCTTCGCTGAACGATCGCGTTTGAACCGACCATGCTGCCAGAAACCAAGCTCGATCTCCTGTTGACGCGCCATGCCGCGCTCGAGGCCGAAGTGCTGGGCAAGGTGAGCCCGGACGCCTATGTGCGCGTGACGCGCGAGCTCGCCGAACTCGCGCCGGTGGTCGAGGCGATCAGGGCCTATCGCGCGACGGCGAAGGAGCTCGCCGAACTCGACGTGCTCATCGCCGACCCGGCGACCGAGCCGGACATGCGCGCGATGGCCGAGGGCGAGCGGCCCGACATCGAGGCGCGGCGCCAGGGGCTGGAGCAGCAAATCCGCGTCGCGCTGCTGCCCAAGGACGCGATGGACGAGCGCAACGTCATTCTCGAAATCCGCGCCGGCACCGGGGGCGACGAGGCTTCGCTTTTCGCCGGCGACCTGTTCCGCATGTATGAGCGCTTCGCCGCCAAGCAGGGCTGGACGGTCGAGGTGATCTCGATGAGCGAGGGCACCGTCGGCGGCTTCAAGGAAATCATCGCCGAGATCAAGGGACGCGGCGCTTTCGCCAAGCTCAAATTCGAATCCGGCGTCCACCGCGTCCAGCGCGTTCCCGACACCGAGGCGTCGGGACGCATCCACACCTCGGCGGCGACCGTCGCCGTTCTGCCGGAAGTCGAGGAGGTCGACGCCGAAATCAAGGAGACCGAGCTCCGGATCGAGACGATGCGGGCGGGCGGAGCCGGCGGCCAGCACGTCAACAAGACCGAATCGGCGGTGCGCATCACCCATATCCCGACCGGCATCGTCGTCAGCATGCAGGACGACCGCTCGCAACATCGCAATCGCGCCAAGGCGATGACGCTGCTCCGCGCCAAGCTCTACGACGCCGAGCGCCAGCGGCTCGACACCGAACGCTCGGCCGAGCGGCGCGGGCAGGTCGGCTCCGGCGACCGCTCCGAACGCATCCGCACCTATAATTTCCCGCAAGGCCGCGTCACCGACCACCGCATCAATCTGACGCTCTACAAGCTGCCGCAGGTCATCGCCGGCGAGGCGCTGGGCGAGATCATCGACGCGCTCGTCACCGAGCACCAGGCCGAGCTGCTCGCCGCCGAAGGCGCGGCGGGGCAATGACCGACTCGCCCCGGCGGGAGCTGACCGTCGCCGCCGCGCGGCGGGCGCTGGCGGCGAGGCTGCGCGAGGCCGGCATCGAATCGCCCGAACTCGACGCGCGGCTTCTGATCGGCGAAGTGCTCAAGCTCGACCTCACCGGCCTCGCCGGCGCGGCGCGACGCGACCTCTCGCCGGCCGAGACCGAGGCGGCGTGGGCCTTGGCCGCGCGACGGCTGCGGGGCGAACCGGTCGCGCGCATTCTCGGCCGCAAGGAATTCTGGGGCCTGACGCTGCGGGTCTCGCCCGCGACGCTGGTGCCGCGCCCGGAGACGGAGACGGTGGTCGAGGCCGCGCTCGCCACACTCCCCGAGGATGGGCGCGACGCGCGGCTCGATATCTGCGACATCGGAACCGGCGGCGGGGCGATCCTCCTCGCGCTTCTGTCCGAGTTCGGCCGGGCGCGCGGGCTCGGCACCGATCTCAGCGAGGCGGCGCTCGCGACCGCCCGCGTCAACGCGATGGAGCTCGGGCTCGCCGACCGCGCCTATTTTGTCCGCTGCGACTACGCGGCCGCGCTTCGCGGGCCTTTCCATCTGGTCGTATCCAACCCGCCCTATATCGGCTCTGCCTACATCGCCCGCCTCCCGCCGGAGGTGCGCGACTTCGATCCGCGCGGCGCGCTCGATGGCGGCGCGGACGGTCTTCGCGCCTATCGGGCCCTGGCGGGAGAGGCGTCGCGCCTGCTGCGTCCGGGTGGCCGCATCATCGTCGAGGTCGGCGAGAATCAGGCCGGCGCGGTCGAAGCGATCTTCGCCGCCGCGGGGCTTTTCCCAAACGACGCGCCACGGCGCGATCTGGCGGGCATCGACCGGGTGATTATCGCGACAAGGCATTAATTCCCCTCAAATTTCCCGCGACCCGAGGCGGCGCGCGCGGTCCGTGCCGCAAAGCAAAAAACCGCTTGGAATATCCACCGGGACGGACTAGGTTCCGCCGACGAATTCGACCTGGGCCGCCTGAACAAGGCCGTAAGTCCCAGCCCGCCAGGGGCGGGGGTGTCGAGGGGGATCTCAATTGCTGGCGAGGAGTTGCTGTCCCGGTGGCGGAAAACGCCCTGGGGCTGGCCGCAAGATGGACGAAAGCCGGGAATTGTCGCGCCGCTCCACGCATGTTCGCGCATGCGCGGCGCGGGTGGATCGGCATCGGCGCGATCGGCGGAGCGCGCGTCCAGCATTATTATCGGATCCTGCATGCGTTCGATGAAAGCCAGCGATCAGGGTCATTCGAACGCGATGCGATAGGCGGGGGTGGCAAGGTCAAGTCATGAGAAACGGTCAGAACAAACGGCTGCGCAACCGCAACCGCCGCGGCCAGAATCCTTTGTCGCGTGTCTTCGAATCGACCGGACCCGACGTCAAGATCCGCGGAACCGCCACCCAAGTCGCCGAAAAATACGTTCAACTCGCCCGCGACGCGCAGGGCTCCGGCGATCCGGTCGCCGCCGAGAACTACTACCAGCACGCCGAACATTACTTCCGCATCATCGCCTCGGCGCAGGACCAGTCGCGCCAGAGCCAGCCGTTCTATCGCGGCGAGGGCGACTACCGCGACGACGGCGGCGATGACGGCGACGCCGATCCCGGGCAGGGATATGTCGCCGAGCATGCCCCGCAACCGCGCGAGCAGCGCGAACCGCCCCAGCCGCGCCAGCGCGAGGCTCATCCCTTTCCTCCCCGCATGCATCAGCCGCGACGCGAGGTCTCGACCGAGCGTTCGCAGCCAGTCGTCGGCGACGACGAGGAGACCATCGAGCGCCTTCCCTCCTTCATAACCGGCGGATCGCCGCCCGCGCCGGGCAACGGCGGCGAGCGTCCGCAGGGCGGGGAACGCTACGCCCATCGCCGGCGGCGCCGGCCGCACGGGTCTCGCCCCGAGGGCGGCGCGCCGCCGCAATCATCCTCGGGCGGCGATGATTTCGATCCGGGCATGAACACGGACGACTGAAGCGATCGTCCACGGCTCGCGCGGCTCGCGCCACTTTCGAGAAAATCCGTCAGCCGTCGCGCGTCGAGGGCGAGGGCGCCAGCGCGGGCTCGAGCGCCGGGATGAGATGCGGGCGCGCGCGCTTGGCCGGCAAGGCGCGATAGACCTGCTTCGTCGCGTCGACGATATGCACCCCCGCGAAGGGCGCGGAAATCGCCGAGCCCGCCCGCTCCCACATCATCGCCGAGCGCGCCAGCCACGCCCGGCCCAAGGGCGGAATGTAGAGCGCCTCGCTCCATGCCGTCGGGGTGAACCAGGTCTGCCGCAGCAGATGCGTGATCTGCGATTTCGAGTAGGGCCGTCCATGGCCGAAGGGCGTGGCGTCGCTGCGCGCCCACATGCCGCGCCGGTTGGGAATGATCGCCAGCACGCGGCCACTCGGCGCCAGCACGCGCCAGACCTCGCGCAACAGGCCGGTCGGATCGTCCGCCATTTCCAACGCGTGAACGATGAGCACGCGATCGACCGAGGAATCGGCGAGCGGCAATTCGTATTGATCGACCAGCGCCACCAGCGACGGCCGCAAGGTCGGCCATTTCACCACGCCCTGCGCGGCCGGCATGAAGGCGATGCAGCGCTCCGCGCTTTCGCGGAACAGGCCGAGATAGGGAATGGCGTAGCCGAGGCCGAGCACGCGCTGCTGTCGCGTCTCGGCCCAATGCGCCCGGATGCCGCGCCCGACAATGCGGCGCGCCATGACGCCCAGCCGGTGGGCGTAGAAGCCGCGCAGATCGATGACGTCGATTGACATGCGCGCCAGTCTAGCATGGCCGCGCCGGCTTCGGCAGGGCGCGCGCCGCGAGCGTTAACGGGATATGGAAACGGCCGGCGCCGTGATAGACAGGCCCGCCGACACGCGGAGAACGCCATGCCCGCCGACATCCGTCTGATTGAATGTTTGAGCGACAATTACGCGATCCTCGTCCACGACGCGGCGACGGGCGCGACCGCGGCGATCGACGCGCCGGATGCCGAGCCGATCCTCGCCGCGCTCGAGGAGGCCGGCTGGCGGCTCACCGACATTCTGGTCACCCATCATCACCACGACCACACCGGCGCGATCGCGGACCTGAAGGCGCGCTACGATTGCCGCGTCGTCGCATCCGCGCGCGAGGCGCCCAAGGTGCCGCTGGTCGACGCCACCTTCGCCGACGGCGACGAGGTCAGGATCGGCGATCTTGCCGCCCGCGTTATCGCGACGCCGGGCCATACGCTCGGCCATGTCGCCTATTGGTTCAAGGACGAGCGCGCGGTGTTCGTCGGCGACACGCTGTTTTCGATCGGTTGCGGACGCGTGTTCGAGGGAACTCCGGGCCAGATGTGGGACTCGCTCCTGAGGCTCCGCGCGCTGCCGGAGGACACCAACGTCTATTGCGCGCATGAATATACCGAGGCCAACATCCGCTTCGCGAAAGCGATCGAGCCGGAAAACGCGGCGCTCGCGGCCCGCGCCGAGGAGGTCGCGCGCCTGCGCGCCGAGGGCAGGCCAACGGTGCCCTCCACGATCGGCGCGGAGAAGCGCGCCAATCCCTTCCTGCGCGCGGACGTGGCCGAGGTCGCCGCCCATCTCGGCATGGCGGGCGCGGACGCCGCCGACGTGTTCACCGAAATCCGCGCGCGCAAGAACCGCGCCTAGGGCAAATCCCGCGAAAGCGGAAGCCACTTTCGCGATCGGGATTTGCTTGACGCTTGGATTCAAGGCTTGGATTCAAGCCTCGAATTCAGGGCTCCGTTTCAAGGCTTGGATTCTGGAGCATTTCAATTTCGGCGTGGCGATCGCATTCGCGGCAATGTTCTCGCCCAACAAAAAAGGGCCGCGACGCGCGCGGCCCTTCTTGCCTTGCCGGGAACGCCGGCTCAGATCATGTACTGGCCGCCATTGGCCGAGAGCGTCGAGCCGGTGATGAAGCCCGACTCGTCGGAGGCCAGAAACACCACGCAGCGCGCCATTTCCTCGACCTCGCCGAGGCGGCCGACCGGAATGAACGGCAGGATCTTCTTGTCCAGCACTTCCTTCGGCACGGCCTGCACCATTTCGGTGCCGATATAGCCGGGGCAGAGCGCGTTCACGGTGATGCCCTTGTTGGCGCATTCCTGCGCCAGCGCCTTGGTGAAGCCGAGATCGCCGGCCTTGGCGGCCGAGTAGTTGACCTGGCCGGCCTGGCCCTTCTGTCCGTTGATCGAGGAGATGTTGATGATGCGGCCGAAGGAACGCTCGCGCATGCCCTCGATCACCTGGCGCGACATGTTGAAGAGCGAGCCGAGATTGGTGCCGATGACCGCGTTCCACTGATCCGGCGTCATCTTGTGGAAGAAACCGTCGCGGGTGATGCCGGCGTTGTTGACGAGCACCTCGACCGGGCCGAGGTCGGCCTCGACCTGCTTGACGCCGGCCGCGCAGGCCTCGAACGAACTCACGTCCCACTTGTAGACCGGGATGCCCGTCTCGGCCTTGAACTTCGCCGCCGCCTCGTCATTGCCGCCGTAATTGGCCGCGACCTTGTAGCCCGCCGCCTTCAGCGCCTTCGAGATCGCGGCGCCGATACCGCGCGTTCCGCCGGTGACCAATGCAACACGAGCCATGAGCAACCTCCCCTAATCCACCGAACTTGTTGGTTTGCGGACGCCGCGCGGAATGCCGGCGCCGATGTCTGAAGTATTTCTCGAAGTCTTGTTCGCGCCCGCCGGGTCCGGTTTCGATCCGGCGGGGGCAAACCCGATGCCGCGGCCCGATGAAGACCGCTCCGCGACGGCTCAGCCGCGCTCGACGCACATGGCGATGCCCATGCCGCCGCCGATGCACAGCGTCGCCAGACCCTTCTTGGCATTGCGCTTTTGCATCTCGTGCAGGAGCGTCACCAGCACGCGCGCGCCCGAGGCGCCGACCGGATGGCCGAGCGCGATCGCGCCGCCATTGACGTTGACCTTCGACACGTCCCAGCCGAGGTCCTTGTTGACGGCGCATGCCTGTGCCGCGAAGGCCTCGTTGGCCTCGATGAGATCGAGGTCGTTGATCGACCAGCCCGCCTTCTTGAGCGCGGCGCGCGAGGCCGGGATCGGCCCCGTGCCCATGATCGCCGGATCGACGCCGGCATGCGCCCAGGAGACGATGCGCGCGAGCGGCGTCTTGCCTTCCTTGGCGGCCTGGCTCGCCTTCATCAGCACCACGGCGGCCGCGCCGTCATTGATGCCGGAGGCGTTGCCGGCCGTCACGGTGCCGTCCTTTTCGAAGGCCGGCTTGAGCTTGGCCATCGCGTCGAGCGTGGCGCCGTGACGCGGATATTCGTCGGTGTCGACGACGATGTCGCCCTTGCGCGTCTTGATCGTGACCGGAACGATCTCGTCCTTGAAGCGACCGGCCTTCTGCGCGGCCTCGGCCTTGTTCTGCGAGGCGACGGCGAACTCGTCCTGCTGCTGGCGCGTGATCTGCCATTGCTTGGCGACGTTCTCGGCGGTGTTGCCCATGTGGTAGCCGTTGAACGCGTCCCACAGGCCGTCGCGCAGCATGGTGTCGACCAGTTCAAGCCCGCCCATCTTGGTGCCGCCGCGCAGGTGCGCGGCATGCTGGGCCATGCTCATCGATTCATGGCCGCCGGCGACGACGATGTCGGAATCGCCGTTGACGATCGCCTGATAGCCGAGCGCGACCGTGCGCAGGCCCGAGCCGCAAAGCTGGTTGACGCCCCAGGCCGGGCTCGCCGCGGGAACGCCGGCGGCGATCGAGGCCTGGCGGGCGGGGTTCTGGCCCTGACCGGCGGCGAGAATCTGGCCCATGATCACTTCGGACACGCGGGACGGCTCGATGCCGGCGCGTTCCAGCGCGTTCTTGATCGCGATCGCGCCGAGCTGATGGGCGGGCAATGTGGCGAAGGCGCCATTGAACGAACCAACCGGGGTGCGGGCGGCACTGACGATGACGACATCGTCTGACATGAACATCTCCTTAAGCGCTCGAATGGAATTGGCAGGCGGGTATCAGGCTGGGGGCCGGATGTCCACGCCATCCTCATGAGCTATTCGTAGTCTGTCAATTGCCCCAAAGAGATGCCGCCATGCGGCATCGATCGGCCGAAAGCCCTCGGCGGCGGACGCAGGGCGACCCGCGAATTAACCTCATCGCACAAAACGGTAGCCGAACTGGCACGAAAATGCTTATTTTGAGCAGTGCGGCATAAAAATGCGCGGTTGCGGCATGAAATATACGGCCTTCGCGCATGCCACAATATTGCAACCTAATGAGTTATCGCATGGCTTCCATGGCGAAATCAGCAGAACCCGTCACCATCAAGAAATACGCCAACCGGCGCCTCTACAATACCGGCACCAGCACTTACGTTACCCTTGAGGACCTCGCCACGATGGTCAAGGACGGGGAGGATTTCCTCGTCTATGACGCCAAATCCGGGGAGGACATCACCCGGTCGGTGCTGGCCCAGATCATTTTCGAACAGGAAAACAAGGAAGGGCAAAACCTGTTGCCGACCGCTTTCCTGCGGCAATTGATCCGCTTTTACGGCGACAGCATGCAGATGCTGGTGCCGCGCTATCTCGAGGCGTCGATCGAGTCCTTCACGCAGCAGCAGGAAAAGTTCCGCAACCAGATGGTCCACGCGTTCGGAACCGGCCCGTTCGGAGCCAACCCCTTCGGCGCGCTGGAGGAGCAGGTGCGGCGCAACATGGAATTGTTCGAGCGCACTTTCGGCATGTTCAAGCCCTTCCCGCGCAAGGAGCACGACGCCGAAGGCGCCGGGCACGAGCCGGGCAAGGAGACGGCGAAGGACGCGCCGCGAGCCGCGGCCACCGAGAGCGGCGACATCGACCAGCTCCGCCGGCAGATGCAGGAAATGCAGGATCGGCTCGATCAGCTTTCCACCAAGGACGCCGGCAAGAGCGGCGACTGATCGCGCGTTTGCCTTAGGCGCTTACCCGCGCCGATGACGCGGCCTGCGGCACCTGATCTCCAGGACGCGGCGCCGGCCATGGGCGCTCGAGCGTGGCGATCCCGGTGTGGTGGCCCTGAATATAGGTGCAACCCCATTCCCGCAGCAAAGCGGCGGTCGCCTCGTTCTGCACCCATTCGGCGACCGTCTGCAGACCGAGGCGCTTGGCCAGCTCGATCAAGGATTGGGTGAAGGCGCGATCGTCGGCCGAATGCAGCATCGCCTGGATGAAGGCGCCGTCGATCTTGACGATGTCGACACTGAGCTTGCGCAGATTGCGAAACGACGTGAAGCCGGCGCCGAAATCGTCGATGGCGATGCGGATGCCCATGTTTTTCAGCCGCGAGACGAAGCCGCGAACCTCGTCGACGTCCTGAATCGCGACCGTCTCGGTGATCTCGACGATCAACCGCCCGGAAATTTCCGGATGCGTGCGCAGCAGTCCCTCGAGGTTCGCCCACCAGTCGGGATCGGTCGTGGTATCCGGCGAGATGTTGACGCTGAGCGTCACGCCCGGCGCCAGGGCCAATTGCTCGATGACGAGGCGCAGCATCTGATGATCGAGCAGCCGGATGAGACCCAGCTTTTCCGCGATCGGCACCACTTCCTGCGCCGACAGCAATTCGCCGTTCTGACGCCGCACGCGCAGGAGGCTTTCATAGAAGGCCGGCTTCAAGGTCGCGGCATCGACCACCGGCTCGAATGCCACCTCGATCCGCCGCTCGTTGAGCGCCCGCACGATCTCGTCGGTGGCGCGGATGTTTTTCAGCCGCCGCGTCTCGATCTCGACGCTCGGCCGCCAGGACCAGAAATGCCCTTTCCATCGCTGTTTCGCGGTGTCGAGCGCCTCCTGGGCGCGGCCCATCACGTCGCGCGCGTTTCGCGCGTGGCGCGGCGCGATGATCCCGCCGGCCGAGACGGTAATGGCGACCGAACCGGCCGAGGTGTGGATCGCCTCGTCGCGCGCCAGCGCGAGAAAGCGGTCGGCGGCCGCCTCCATCTTCTCGCGCGTGCAATCCCTCAGGATGACCGCCAGCTTGTTGCCGGAAAAACGTCCCATGACGTCGCCGAGGCGCAAACGCGCGCGGAAGCGGCGCGCTACCTCCGCGATCACCTCGTCGGCGGCGTTGTGTCCGAACGCTTCGTTGATGCGCGCGAGATGGTCGACCGCGATCAGCATGAAGCCGAGCGAGGTCCGGTCGCGCTTGGCCTCCTCGACCGCCCGTTCGAGTTCGGCCAGCAGACTCGCGCGATTGAGCTCACCCGTCAGCCCGTCGAATTGCGAAAGCTGAACCAGGCGCTTTTCGATTTCATGGCGCTCGGTGACGACGCGCACCAATCCGATGGCGCGGATCGGCTTGCCGTCGCGGCCGGCATAGCCGCGGCCGATCTCCTCGACCTTGATCGGCGATGACTGGGCATTGAGCTCGTATTGAAGCTGGTAGGCGACGCCCGCGCCCTGGTCGCGCAAGACGGCCCGCGCGATCACGTCGTAGCGGCTGAGATTCTTTCCCGCCGCCGCGAGCCTGGAATATTCCGCGGCGTTTCCAAGCGTCGCCGCCGGAACGCCCTTGAGCACCTGCGGGGCGTTCGCGCTCCAGATCAGGTTGCCGTGCTCGATCTCCCAGACGAAGGCGGCCTCGCCAATGGCCGCGAGAATCCCGGCCGCGTCGATGGATGGGTTGGCGACCGGCGAAATCGCGGCGGCGTCGGTGTTCTGTCCGAAAAGGGGACGACTCAAAGGCGCCTCTCAGCGATACGCGTACAGATCATCGAGCGCTTCCGGCATCCCGCTCATGCCCGCTTTCCCGGAGCCGGGATCGGCCCGCGAGGTGAAAATAGGCCTGAGAACCCAAGTGCTTGACGCGACCTACGCGGAGCCGCGCCCCCTCTTGCTCGTTCACTCTATGGAACGATCCTAAAGAATTCGAAAAGCGCGCGCGCCGGCGACCGGCGTAACGCCGCCGCCTGGCACGGAGCTTGCGATTTTCTCGATGGAAACGTCTCTTCGTCCCGAAATGGAACAGGTGGCCGATGACATCCGCAATCGCCGCGATCGGGATCGCAACTCCCTCCGCGCAGTCCGGCTCGTCACGGCCAAGGTCGAGCGAGGCGAGCGAGACGATCGCGCCCAGCCGAGCGCTGGTTCCCATCCAAGACGCGCGCCGCGCATCGACCAGCCTTGCCCACCCCCGTCCGCTCGCGCGCCACGCGGCATTCTACGCCCATCTCATCGCCACCCGCGCCCAGGCCCCGCAAACGCGCGCGCGGCGCAGGATCGAGCCGGCCGAGGGCGTCTTGGCCTATCGCGGCGCGAGCCAATTGCCGCCCGGACGCGAATGGCCGCGCTTCCAGCGCACGGTCTGACGCGGCGGACTAAAGGGAAGGTTCGGTCGGTTTCGCGCCGATGACCGGACGCGCTTCGGCAACGACCGTCGCGGTCGGCGCGGGCGACGTGGGAACCTCGGCTTCGGCGACCCCGGCCTGAACCGCCTGCGACCTCTTGCCCCTTACATCGGACGGCGCATCGACTGGCGTGGCGACCGACGCCGCGACATGGCCGCCAACCGTTCCCGCGCGCCGACCGCGTCGAAGGCTGAAGGCCGCGCCCGCGATGAATTCCACCAGGATCATCGCCGTCAACAGAAAGAAGGCCGACGCCGCGAATTGCGGCAGCCACACGAATTCGGCCGCCGCCACGGCGAAGGCGACAAGCGACAAGAGGTGATCCATCAGCGAGCGGGCGCCGGGCCGCGACGCCTTGACCACCTCGACGAGAAGCAGGAACAGGCCGACGACCGCGATCGCGTCGCCGAAAGTCAGCACCCAGCCCGCCCCCGAGGGCAGGCCGATTGTCGTCACGGGCGCCGTCAGCGATACGCCCGGCATCAGGAAGACGAAGATGTTGTAGATCGCGAGCGGGATCAGAAGCAGCGGAAAGCCGATCATCGCGGGGAGCCTCGGGATCAACGCGCTCGCGCGCGGCCTGGTTCAACTCATCCAACCCGAAACGCAAAATCGTGGCTTAAAAGCGAGCGCATCGCGTCATTCATGAACTCGGCAAGACGCGCCGTGACGTTGGCAATTCGGCGTTGGCAATTCGGCGTTGGCAATGCGACGCCGGTACCTTCACCGGCCGCAGGCGTCGCCCATCCGCGCGCTCATCCACGCCGCCGATCCGTGCACCCTGAGGCGCGACGCGGCCCGACCGCGCGAAAGTCGGCATCGGCGCGCCACTCGCTTAGCGACGCGGACGCTTTTCAGGCTCAGGATTCTTTCTTGGACTTGAGAACCTGACGGCCCTTGTACATGCCCGACTTCAGGTCGAGGTGATGCGGACGGCGCAGCTCGCCGGAATCCTTGTCCTCGACATAAGCCGGCGCCTTCAGCGCGTCGGCCGAACGGCGCATGCCGCGGCGCGAGGGCGAGGTCTTTCTTCTCGGAACGGCCATTCTTCATCGTCCTTGGTTTCGTCGCCCCAGACCCGGGCGCGGCAAAGCGTCAAATTCAGAGGCTGAGGCCGGGCTTATAGAGGATGGCGTCGCCCAAGGCTAGACCATAAGCCACGCCCCGAGACGCAAGGCCAAGGCGACGCGGACCGCCCCCCGCCCGGCGGACCGACTTATCCCTTAAGCCGCTCCAATCAAACCCGAATTACCCCGGCCGCCGCTCCGGCGGCAAGTCCACGCAATCCTCGACCCCCGGGGCGGCCGCGATTCGCGCCACATAGACCCCCGCCTTTCGCTGGAGCGCGGGCGTGGGGCGCGCCGCGTCGCGCCGCACTGGGCTCGGCAGGACGGCCGCCATCAGCGCCGCCTGGCGGATCGTCAGGCTCGCCGCGCCGCGCCCGAACGCCCGGCGCGCGCCGTTTTCAGCTCCGAACTGCCCGCCCGGTCCCCATTCGGCGATGTTGAGATAGATTTCGAGAATGCGCCGCTTCGGCAACACCAGGTCGAACCAGAGCGCCAGCGGAATTTCGAGAGCCTTGCGGACATAGCTGCGCCCCTGCCAGAAAAACAGGTTCTTGACGGTCTGCTGCGTGATCGTCGAACCGCCAAAGGTGACCTCGCCTTCCCCCAGGTCCTCGATGACGTCGCGCAGCGCGGTCCAGTCGACCCCGCGATGGGCGCAAAAGCGCGCGTCCTCCGCGACGATCACGGCCCTGGCGAGCGCCGGCGAGATACGCGCGATGTCGACCCAGGCGCGCGAGACCGGCGCCCCGCTCAGCCATCGCCACGCCATCAGCGCCGAGACCGGATGGCCGAAACGATAGAGCGGCGCGAGCACGTAAGGCGAAGCGAGCAGGACCAGCGCGAGCACGAACGCGACGCGCGGCGCGCGGCGCGCGAAGGATCGCGATCGACCGTCTCGCATGCGGTCCATCGTCATGACACCAGATGTCTCACTTGTTTCGTCCGGCCGCGACGACCGCCTTCTTCGCGAATGACCATGGAGCACCTTAAGGAATACATCGAGGATCATGGCCAAGAAACGGCGGGCGCCACGCTCGCCGTTCCGGACCGGCCGAACGCGATTGACGCGCGCCGGCGCATGACCGATTGTCGCGGCCCGCAACCATCATCGCCGCCGTCCATGCCGTCAACCTCTTCCGCCGATCTCGCCGAACGACTCGATCGCACCGCCGCCGCCGTCGAGGACATCCTGACGGCGTTGCTCGGCGACGCGCCCGTCGACGGCGAAATCGCCCGACCCGCCCGCCTGCTCGCGGCCATGCGTCACGGCGCGCTCGGCGGCGGCAAGCGCCTGCGCCCCTTTCTCGTCGTCGAAAGCGCGCTGCTGCTCGGCGGAGCGCGCGACGGCGCGCTGATGGCCGGCGCGGCGCTCGAATGCATTCATTGCTATTCGCTCATCCACGACGACCTGCCGGCCATGGACGACAGCGCGACGCGGCGGGGGCGACCTTCGGTGCACGCGGCTTTCGACGACGCCACCGCGATTCTCGCCGGCGACGCGCTGCTTACGCTCGCCTTCGACGTGGTCAGCGGCGCCGACGTTCATCCCGACGCGGGCGTTCGCGTCGCGCTTTGCCGCGAGCTCGCGCGCGCGGCCGGCATCGGCGGCATGGCGGGCGGACAGATGCTCGACCTCGAAAGCGAGGGACGGTTCGGACAATCCGGCGCGGTCGATGTCGCGAGGCTTCAATCCATGAAAACCGGCGCGCTCTTGCGCTTCGCCTGTCGCGCCGGCGCGATCCTGGCCGAGGCCCCGCGCGCCGCGCTGGAATGCCTCGACGCCTATGGCCGCGCGCTCGGCGAGGCGTTTCAGATCGCCGATGACCTGCTCGATATCGAAGGCGACGCGGCAAAGCTCGGCAAGTCGACCGGGCAGGATGCGGCCGCCGGCAAGGTGACCTTCGTCAGCCTGCTCGGCGTCGCCGGCGCGCGCGCCCGGCTCGCCGAACTCATCGCGCGGGCGGACGCGGCGCTCGCGCCCTTCGGCGAACGCGCCGATCCGTTGCGGGAGACCGCCCGCTTCATCGCCGAGCGCGATAACTGACGCGGAGCGAGCGCGCCCAAGGGCTTCAGTCGGCCGCCGGACGCGCCCCGTAACGGCGCTCGATATAGTCGAGGAGGCGCGCCTTGAAATCGGCGGCGAGCGTCGGCCCGCGCAAGGTCGCGACCTTCTTGCCGTCGACGAAGAGCGGCGCCGCCGGCTGCTCGCCGGTGCCGGGCAGCGAGATGCCGATATCGGCGTGCTTGGATTCGCCCGGGCCGTTGACGATGCAGCCCATCACCGCGACGGCGAGATTCTCCACGCCCGGATAGCGCGCCTTCCAGCCCGGCATCTCGTCGCGGATGAAATCCTGAATGTCGCGCGCGAGTTCCTGAAAGGTGGTCGAGGTGGTGCGGCCGCAGCCCGGGCAGGCGGTGACCTGGGGCGCGAAGCCGCGGAAGCCCATGGTCTGCAACAGCTCCTGCGCGACGCGCACTTCGAGCGCGCGATCCCCGCCCGGCTCGGGCGTCAGCGAAACGCGGATGGTGTCGCCGATGCCGTCCTGCAACAACACGCTCATCGCCGCCGACGAGGCGACGATGCCCTTCGAGCCCATGCCGGCCTCGGTCAGGCCGAGATGGAGCGCGTAATCGGACCGCGCGGCCAGTTCGCGATAGACCGCGATGAGATCCTGCACCGCCGACACCTTCGCCGACAGCACGATGCGCTCGCGCGCCAGGCCCAGTTCCTCGGCGCGGGCGGCCGACAGCAGCACCGATCGCACCAGCGCCTCGCGGGTGACCGCGCGCGCGTCCTTCGGCTCGGCCGATCCGGCGTTTTCCTCCATCAGCCGCGTCAGCAGCTCCTGGTCGAGCGAGCCCCAATTGGCGCCGATGCGCACCGCCTTGCCGTGGCGCAGCGCGATGTCGATGATGCCGCCGAACTGGCTGTCGCGCTTGTCCTTGAAGCCGACATTGCCGGGATTGATCCGGTATTTGTCGAGCGCCGCGGCGCAGGCGGGATGATCGGCCAGAAGCTTGTGGCCGACATAATGGAAGTCGCCGATCAGCGGCACGTCGACGCCGGCGCGGTCGAGCGCCTCGCGGATGCGCGGCACGGCGGCCGCCGCCTCGTCGCGATCGACGGTGACGCGCACCAGCTCGGAGCCCGCGCGCGCGAGCGCGGCGACCTGCGCGGTGGTGGCGGCAACGTCGGCGGTGTCGGTGTTGGTCATCGACTGCACGACGATGGGCGCGCCGCCGCCGATCCGGACGCCGCGAACATCGACGGCCCGGGTGGCGTGGCGGGGGCTTGGCGTGGCGGCGATTATCATCGGCGAAGCTCTAGCGCGGCCTGTTCACCAAGACCAGACCGGCGAACACCAGGATCGCGGCCACGATGAACACCGGCGACAGCGGATCGTTGAGCATGAAATGGCCGGCGGCGACGCCGAACAAGGGCGTGATGAAGGTGAACGACGACAGGCGGTTGGCTGAATAGGCCTTCACCAGCGCGAACCAGATCGTATAGGTGATCCCCACGACCCAGAAGGTCTGGTAGGCGAGCCAGCCGAGCGCGGTCGCGCCGGGCATCGCCTCCAAACGCTCGCCGTGGAACAGCGACGCGGCCGCGAGAATCACCGCCGATACCGCCAGTTGATAGGCCATCGACTTTTCCGGCGGCGCGTGGACTAGCTTCGTCGATTTGATCAGCAAGGTGGTCGCCGCCCACGCCGCCCCGCCACCGGTCAGCATCAGATCGCCGATGATCGTGCGCGCGTCGACCGAGGCCTGCGGCACGCCGATCGCGAGCGCGACGCCGAGGAAGGACAGCGCCAGCCCCAGCCATTGCACGCGCGAGACCGTCTCGCCGAGCCAGAGGCGCGCGCCGAGCGCGACGAAAAACGGCGCCGTGTAAAGAAACACCACCGCGCGGCTCGCGGTCGTGTAAGTCAGCCCGCGATAGATCAGGATGAACTCCAGTCCGAACAGGACACCGGCCGCGATGCCGGGGGCGAGCGTACCGTCGGATGCCGTCAGCCGCGCGCCGCGCAGCCGCGCCACCACCACGATCATGGCGAGGGCCCCGAGCGAACGCGCCGCGGCCTGCATCAGCGGCGGAATCTCCGGCAGCGCAAGTTTCACCGCCACCTGATTGAGACCCCAGCTCAGGCACAGGAGCATCACCACCGCGATCGCGGTCGCGTCGAGCGGGCGCGGCGCATGCGCCATGGCGGAATTGACGGACATTTGCTGCCTTGATGAATGTGGACGGGATCAGCCTTGATCGCGGCAATGCGCGCAGAAGCCGGCGATCTCGACGACCGAGAGTTTCGGCGCGAAGCCGACCGCCTTGGCCGCCTCGGAAAGTGTCTTGGCGAAGGCGGCCGCCGGCATCTCGCCTGCCGCGCCGCATCGCTCGCAGATGAAGAAGGCCACCATCGATTCGGCGTGGTGGTCGTGAACGCAGGCAAGAAAGGCGTTGCGGCTCTCGATCCGGTGCACCAGCCCATTGTCGATGAGAAAGTCGAGCGCGCGATAGACCGTGATCGGCGCCGGGCGCGGCAGATGCGCGGCGAGACTTTCGATGATGTCATAGGCGCCGAGCGGACGATGGCTCGCCAGCAGCGCGCTCAGCACATGGCGCCTGATCGGCGTGAGCTTCCGCCCGCGTTGGCGGCAGACGCGCTCGGCATGGTCGATGGCATCGGCCGCGCAGCGGCGATGATCGTGATCGGGTGCGGGAAAGAGCTGCGTCGTCATCATCGCCGCGACGGATTCATGGATCGCGCATGGCCTCGGCCTGCCGGGTGAGGCGGGATTAAGACCACACCCTCCCCTTCCGGGCAAATATCGTCCGGACGAAATTCATCCTGTCGAGCTCCATCCGGACGAACTTCATCCGGACAAAGCCCAAGGCGGGGTCGGCGGGAGGGTGGGAATTATTGCAATGCAACATAATCTCCCCATCTTTGCCATGCGAGGCTGCGCGCCTCGGGCCGCGAGCGCGGACCCTATCCCCGACGCGAGGGAGATTCGCATGGCTCCAAGTCTGAAATCCTACCTCGACGGCCTGGCGATCTGGAACGGCGGCAAACGCGCGGCTGGGTCGCGCGACCGGCGCAAGAAGGTCAACCTGGCGCTGCAGGGCGGCGGCGCGCATGGCGCGTTCACCTGGGGCGTCGTCGATCACCTGCTCGCCGACGGCCGGATCGAGATCACCGGCGTTTCCGGCGTGTCGGCGGGAGCGGTCAACGCCGTCATGCTCGCCGACGGGCTCGCGCGCGGCGGGCCGGAGGCGGCCCGCGAGCGGCTCGCCCAATTCTGGCGCGCGGCCTCGAGCGACGGAAATCTGCCGCCGCTGCAGCGCGCGGCCGCCGACCGCCTGCTGGCGCTGCTGCCCTTCGCCACGACGCCGCTCAATCTCTGGTTCGAGACGATGGCCCGCTATTTTTCGCCCTACGACTTCAACCCGCTCAACCTCAATCCGCTGCGCGATCTGATCGAGCGCTTCGTCGATTTCGACGCTGTGCGCGGCGGCGACCTTGCCTTGTTCATCGGCGCGACCAATGTCGAGACGGGACGGCTGTGCGTCTTTCCGCGCGAGAAAGTAACGGCCGACGTCGTCATGGCGTCCGCCGCGCTGCCGCTCCTCTTCCGCGCCGTCGAGATCGACGGCATTCCCTATTGGGACGGCGGCTATACCGGCAACCCGCCGCTGTTCCCGTTCCTGCGCGCGACCGGCACCGAGGACGTCATCGTGGTGCAGATCAATCCGGCGCGGCGGGCCGGCACGCCGCGCGGCTCGCGCGAGATCGTCAACCGGCTCAACGAAATCACCTTCAACGCGACGCTGAGCTCGGAACTCCGCGCGATCGATTTCGTCAACCAGCTCATGGAGGACGGACGACTCAAGCGCGGCGTCGGCGCGGACGAATATCGCCATCTCAACATCCACCGCATCGATCTCGGCGGCTTCGCCACGCGGCTGACCGCGTCGAGCAAGCTCAAGACCGATTTCCAGTTCTTCGACCTGCTGCGCCGCGTCGGGCGGCGCGCCGCGCGGCGTTTCCTCGATTGCCATTTCGACGCCATCGGCGTTCGTTCCACGATCGACCTGGCCGCCGAGGCCGGCGTCGAATGGGCGTGACGCATCCGCCCCGATTTTTGCCGGAGCATTTCCCGGTCGCAAAAGTGGTTTCCACTTTCGCGGGATTTGCTCTAGCGTCGCGCGCCATGACCGACCGCGCCGCCTCCGCCATCACCATCGCCACGGCCGACGACGCCGCCCAGGCCGAGGCGCGCGCCCGCGTCACGCCGATGATGGAGCAATATCTCGAGATCAAGGCGGCAAATCCGGGCCTGCTGTTGTTCTACCGGATGGGCGATTTCTACGAATTGTTCTTCGAGGACGCGGAAGTCGCCTCGCGGGCACTCGGCATCATGCTGACCAAGCGCGGCAAGCATCTGGGCCGCGACATTCCGATGTGCGGCGTGCCGGTCGAGCGCGCCGACGAATATCTCCATCGCCTGATCGCGCTCGGCCATCGCGTGGCGGTGTGCGAGCAGCTCGAGGATCCGGCCGAGGCGCGCAAGCGCGGCGCCAAGAGCGTGGTGCGACGCGATGTCGTGCGCCTGGTGACGCCCGGCACGCTGACCGAGGATTCGCTTCTCGACGCCGCCGCCAACAACTTCCTGCTCGCGGTCGCGCGCCAGCGCACCTCGGCGGCGCTCGAGGACCGCTACGGTCTCGGCTGGATCGACATTTCCACGTCCGACTTCCACGTCACCGAATGCGGGCGCGGGGAACTCGCCGCGACGCTGGCGCGGATCAATCCGGGCGAACTGATCGTTTCCGACGCGCTGTTCGAGGACAAGGAGCTGCGGTCCGTGTTCGACGCCTGCGCGGCGGTCACGCCGGTGACGCGCGACATGTTCGATTCCGCCACCGCCGAACGGCGGCTGTGCGACTATTTCGCCGTCGCCGCGGTCGATGGCTTCGGCTCGCTGTCGCGGGTCGAGCTTTCCGCCGCAGCGGCCTGCGTGACCTATATCGAGCGTACCCAGGTCGGCAAGCGACCGGCGCTGTCGACGCCGATGCGCGAGGCGAGCGGGGCGACCATGACCATCGACCCGGCCACGCGCGCCAATCTGGAGTTGACGCGCACGCTGGCGGGCGAACGCAAGGGGTCGCTTCTTTCCGCGATCGACCGGACGGTGACGGCGTCGGGCTCGCGGCTGCTGGCGCAGCGTTTGGCCGCGCCGCTGACCGACATCGCCGCGATCGGGCGCCGGCTCGACGCGGTCGCGGCCTTCGTCGAGGCGAGCGCCGAGCGCGAGGACGCCCGCGCGATCCTGCGCGTGGCCCCCGACGTCGCCCGCGCGGTCGGTCGCCTGACGGTCGATCGCGGCGGCCCTCGCGATCTTGCCGCCCTGCGCGACGGCATCGCCGCCGCCGACGCCCTCCTGACCGCGCTCGGCCGATCGAGCGAGCCGCCTGACGACATCGCCGCCGCGCTCGCGGCGCTACGCAAGCCCGACCGCAATTTCGCCCGCGACCTCGCCGCCGCGCTCGCCGACGACCTGCCGCTGGCCAAACGCGACGGCGGTTTCGTCCGCGCGGGTTACGACGCCGCCCTCGACGAGACGCGCGCGCTGCGCGACGAATCGCGCCGCGTCGTCGCGGCGATGCAGGCCCGCTACGCCGAGGAAACCGGCGTCAGGACGCTGAAAATCAGGCACAACAACGTGCTCGGCTATTTCGTCGAGGTGACCGCGCAGCATGGCGAGCGCATGCTGGCCCCGCCCCTGAACGCGAGTTTCATTCACCGTCAGACGCTCGCCGGCCAGGTCCGCTTCACCACCGCCGAGCTCGGCGAGATCGAGGCGCGCATCGCCAGCGCCGCCGAACGCGCGCTCGGGCTCGAACTCGACATCTTCGAACGGCTGAGCCGCGAGGCGACGCGCGCGAGCGAGGATCTGCTCGCGCTGGCGCGCGCCTTCGCCGTGCTCGACGTGACCGCGGCGCTCGCTAAGCTCGCCGTCGACCACGCCTATGTCCGGCCCGAGGTCGACGCCTCGCGCGATTTCGCCATCGAGGGCGGCCGTCATCCGGTGGTCGAGCAGGCGCTGTCGCGCGACGGCCTGCCCTTCATCGCCAATGGCTGCGACCTGTCGCCAACCATGGGGCAGCAGGTGGGCCAGATCTGGCTGCTGACCGGCCCCAACATGGCGGGCAAGTCGACCTTCCTACGCCAGAACGCGCTGATCGCCCTGATCGCGCAGACCGGCGGCTTCGTCCCGGCCGGCCGGGCGCGGATCGGCGTGATCGACCGGCTGTTCTCGCGCGTCGGCGCGGCCGATGATCTCGCGCGCGGACGATCGACCTTCATGGTGGAGATGGTGGAGACCGCCGCCATCCTCAATCAAGCGGGCGAGCGCGCGCTCGTCATTCTCGACGAGATCGGACGAGGCACCGCGACGTTCGACGGACTCTCGATCGCCTGGGCGACGATCGAGCATCTGCACGAGACCAACCGCTGCCGCGCGCTGTTCGCGACGCATTACCACGAGCTCACCGCGCTCTCGCGGCGCCTGCCGCGCCTGTTCAACGCCACGATGCGGGTAAGGGAATGGCACGGCGACGTGGTGTTTCTGCACGAGGTCGTCCCCGGCGCGGCCGACCGCTCCTACGGCATCCAGGTCGCCAAGCTCGCTGGTCTTCCGCCGGCGGTGATCGAGCGGGCCAAGGTCGTGCTCGGCCGGCTCGAAGCGGAGGATCGCGGCTCGGCGACGCACGCGCTCGCCGACGACCTGCCGCTGTTCGCCGCGGGCGCGGCGCGGGAGGCGCCTTCGGCGCCTGCTTCCCCCGACGACGCCATCCTCGACATGATCGCCGCGCTTCACCCCGACGAATTGTCGCCGCGCGAGGCGCTCGAGGCGCTCTATGCCCTCAAGGCGCGCGTCGCCGGGCGGCGCGGCTGAGCCGGGCCGGCCCATGGTCCGCGTGACAGCGCGCGCGGGTTGGGTTATGCGGGTGATGTCATGAACGGGCCGTCGGAATCATCCGAGACAAGCATCGCCGAAGCATTCGATGTCGCGCGCGTCGGCGCGGCCATCGACGCGCTGGCCGAGCGCCATGCCGGCAACGAGGAACAGTTTCGCAACGTCGTTGTGCAACTGCTCAAGGTGGAAGTCGCCGCCGCGCGCGCCGCGGCCGAGCGGGCGCTGCTGGCCGATCGCTCCGGCTATCGCTGCGCGCGCCGGCTCTGCCTGATCCAGGACGCGGTCATCCAGCTTCTGTACGACGCCGCCACGCGTCATCTCTATCCCTCGCTGGTGCCCTCCGAGGCCGAGCGCATGGCGGTCATCGCCACCGGCGGCTACGGACGCGGGCTGATGGCGCCCGGCTCCGACATCGATCTCCTGTTTCTGCTGCCCTACAAGCAGACCGCCTGGGGCGAGTCGGTCGCCGAAGCCATTCTCTATTGCCTGTGGGACATGGGCCTGAAGGTCGGCCACGCCACGCGTTCGGTCGACGAATGCATACGCCAGGCGCGCGCCGACATCACCATCCGCACGTCGGTGCTGGAGGCGCGCTTTCTCATCGGCGACGAGGCGCAATACGAATTGCTGATGGCGCGTTTCGACAAGGACATCCTGCAGTCCACCGCCGCCGAATTCGTCACCGCCAAGCTCGCCGAGCGCGAGGAGCGCCACCGTCGCGCCGGGCAGTCGCGCTACCTGGTCGAACCCAACGTCAAGGACGGCAAGGGCGGCCTGCGCGACCTGCACACGTTGTTCTGGATCGCCAAATACGTCTACCGCGTGCGCGACGCGCAGGAACTCGTCGGCAACGACGTGTTCGATCCGGACGAGCTGGAGATGTTCCGGCGCTGCGAGGACTTCCTGTGGTCGGTCCGCTGCAACATGCATTTCCAGACCGGCCGCGCCGAGGAGCGGCTGTCGTTCGACCTGCAGCGCGAGATCGCCGCGCGTCTGGGCTACACCGCGCATCCGGGATTGAAGGATGTCGAGCTGTTCATGAAGGACTACTTTCTCGTCGCCAAGGATGTCGGCGATCTGACCGCCATCCTCTGCGCCAAGCTCGAGGACAAGCAGGCCAAGACCATGCCGGTGCTCGGCCGCGTCATGGCCAAGCTTCGCCCCGGCACCCGCAAGCGGGTGCGCGACAGCGACGATTTCATCACCGACTATAACCGCATCACGCTCGCGGTGCCGGACGTCTTTCAGCATGATCCGGTCAACCTGATCCGCATCTTCCGCCTGGCGCAGAAGAACAACCTCGCCTTCCACCCCGACGCCATGCACGCGGCGACGCGGTCGCTGGCGCTGATCACCGACGAGGTGCGCGCCGATCCCGAAGCCAACCGCCTGTTCCTCGAAATTCTCACCTCCAACGAGGCCGAGATCGTGCTGCGGCGGATGAACGAGACCGGCGTGCTCGGACGGTTCATTCCCTCCTTCGGCCGCATCGTGTCGATGATGCAGTTCAACATGTATCATCACTACACCGTCGACGAGCACCTGCTGCGCTGCATCGGCGCGCTGCAGGACATCGAGCGCGGCGGCAACGAGGAAATCGCTTTCACCACCGAGCTGTTCGGCAAGATACAGCCCGAGCATCGCGGCGTGATCTACGTCGCCACGCTGCTGCACGACATCGCCAAGGGGCGGCCGGAGGACCATTCCGCCGCCGGCGCCGAGGAAGCCCACGCGCTGTGCCCGCGGCTCGGCTTCAGCGCCGCCCATACCGAGCTCGTCGCCTGGCTCGTCCAGCAGCATCTGGTGATGTCGACGGTCGCGCAATCGCGCGATCTGTCCGACCGCAAGACCATCGAGAATTTCGCCGCCGTGGTGCAGTCGCTGGAACAGCTCAAGCTGCTCACCATCCTGACCACCGCCGATATCCGCGCCGTCGGCCCGGGCACCTGGAACGGCTGGAAGGCGCAGTTGCTGCGCACGCTGTATTACGAAACCGAGCCGGTGCTGACCGGCGGCTTCTCCGAGGTCAATCGCGCCCAGCGCATCGCCGCGGCGCAGGCCGAGTTCCGGGCCGCCTTCACCGAGTGGCCGGAGGACGAGGTCGCCGCCTATATCGCGCGCCACTATCCGGCCTATTGGCTCAAGGTCGATCTCGCGCGCAAGATCCGCCACGCCCGTTTCGTCAAGGCGGGCGAGACGAGCGGCCAGCGGCTCGCCATCAATGTCGGCTTCGACGAGGCCCGCGGCGTGACCGAGCTGACGATCATGGCCGCCGACCATCCATGGCTGCTCTCCATCATCGCCGGGGCCTGCGCCACGGCCGGCGCCAACATCGTCGACGCGCAGATCTACACCACCACCGACGGCATCGCGCTCGACACCATTTCGATCTCGCGCGAATACGAACGCGACGACGACGAGGCGCGGCGCGCGCGCCGGATTGGCGAAACCATCGAGCAGGCGCTGGAGGGAAAGCTGCGCTTGCCGGAGGTGGTGGCGCGGCGCACCGCGAGCAAGCAGCGCACCAAGGCGTTCGTGATCGAGCCGGAGGTGACGATCAACAACCAATGGTCGGACCGCTACACCGTCGTCGAGGTCTCCGGGCTCGACCGGCCGGGCCTGCTTTATCAACTCACGACGACGCTTTCCAAGCTCAACCTCAACATCGCCTCCGCGCATGTGGCAACTTTCGGCGAGCGCGTGCGCGACGTGTTCTATGTCACCGACCTGCTCGGGGCACGGATCACCGCGCCGACCCGGCAGGCCGCGATCAAGCGCGCGCTGATCCATCTCTTCGCCGAGACGGCGGAGACCAACCAGCCGGCCGCCTGAGCTGCCTCGACCTCGGTCAATCCCGCTTGTCCCGCTCGGCCTGAAAGCGCCGGTCTTAACGGCTCCTTAACGCGCCCTTAAACCCGTGGGGCTAGCCTGAAGCGAATGGCAGGCGGGGGACGCCCGCGTCCGGTTTTCTCCACAATTCCGCGCGAGACAATTCCCGCGCGTGTTTGGCTCGGGCGCATCGGACAATTCCCTGGATCGGAAACGCATGGGACTGAAGCGGGGCAAGAGCGGCGGCCGTCGCGAGCCGAAATTCGGGCCCGACGGGTCGCTTTCCGACGTGCGGATGCGGCCGGACGACCGCGTCGGCGGCGGGGAGGATGGCGCGGCGAAACCCTCGCGCGCGCGGTCGCCGGGCAAGGCGGCAGCGAGCGACGCGCCGGGCCGGCGCGCGCGGCGCGCCGACAAGACGGCCCGTTCGCGCGGGAGCCGGCGGACCCCGCTGGCGCGGCTCCTTTATTGGGGAACGGTCTTCGGCCTGTGGGCCATCATCGCCGCGATCGGCGTGGTCATCTGGGTCGGCACCCAGCTTCCGCCGATCCAGTCGCTTGAGATCCCCAAGCGCCCGCCCAACATCCAGATCGCCGCCCTCGACGGCACCATCCTGACCACGCGCGGGGAAATGGCCGGCACCAATATCGCCCTCGCCGACCTGCCGCCCCATCTGCCCCAGGCCTTCATCGCCATCGAGGATCGACGGTTCTATTCGCATTTCGGCATCGACCCGGCGGGCATCGCCCGCGCCGCGGTCACCAACATTCTGGGGCGCGGCGTGCGTCAGGGCGGATCGACCCTGACGCAGCAACTGGCCAAGAACCTGTTCCTGACGCAGGAGCGCACGCTCCACCGCAAGCTTCAGGAAGTCGAGCTCGCGCTCTGGCTCGAACGCAAATACAGCAAGAAGCAGATCCTGGAACTCTATCTCAACCGCGTCTATTTCGGCTCCGGCGCCTATGGCGTGGAGGCGGCCGCGCAGCGCTATTTCGGCAAGCCCGCGGCCAAGGTCACGCTGGCCGAGGCCGCCATGCTCGCCGGCCTCGTCAAGTCGCCCTCGCGCCTCGCCCCCAACCGCAACCCGGAAGGCGCCGAACGTCGCGCGCAGACCGTTCTCGGCGCCATGGCGGAGGCCAAGTTCATCACCGAGGCCCAGGCGCAGGCCGCGATCGGCCATCCGGCCTACGCCGTGCGCCCGGTCGGCGCGGGCACCGTCAATTACGTCGCCGACTGGATCATGGAAGTGCTCGACGATCTCGTCGGCCAGATCGATCAGGACATCGTCGTCGAAACCTCGATCGATCCGCGCCTGCAATCGGTGGCCGAGGCGGCCATCATCGACGAGCTCGCGTCCAAGGGCGTGAAATTCAGCGTCACCCAGGGCGCGCTGGTGGCGATGACGCCGCGCGGCGCCGTGCGCGCGATGGTCGGCGGGCGCAATTACAGCGAAAGCCAGTTCAACCGCGCGGTCTCGGCCAAGCGCCAGCCGGGCTCCGCGTTCAAGCCCTTCGTCTATCTCGCCGCGCTGGAACGCGGGCTGACGCCCGAGACCGTGCGCCAGGACGCGCCCCTCGACGTCAAGGGCTGGCGGCCGGAGAATTACAGCCGCGAATATTTCGGCCCCGTCACGCTGACGCAGGCGCTGTCGATGTCGCTCAACACGGTCTCGGTGCGCCTGGCGCTCGAGGTCGGACCGAAGGCGGTGGTGCGCACCGCCCATCGCCTCGGCATCGCCAGCAAGCTCGAAAGCAACCCCTCGATCGCGCTCGGCACGTCGGAAATCTCGCTGATGGAGCTCGTGGGCGCCTACGCGCCTTTCGCCAATGGCGGGTCCGGCGTCTCGCCTCATGTCGTGGAGAAGGTGCGCACCGCGACCGGCAAGGTGCTCTATGCCCGCGCGCGTGACGATTTCGGCCAGATCATCGATCCGCGCCATGTGGCGATGATGAACGCGATGATGCAGGAGACCCTGCTCACCGGCACCGCGCGCAAGGCCGAGCTGACCGGCTGGCCGGCCGCCGGCAAGACCGGCACCAGTCAGGATTTCCGCGACGCCTGGTTCGTCGGCTACACGTCGAACCTCGTCACCGGCATCTGGCTCGGCAATGACGACAACTCGCCCACCCGCAAGGCGACCGGCGGCGGGCTGCCGGTCGAGGTCTGGACGCGCTTCATGCGCGCCGCCCATCAGAATGTGCCGATCGCCGGCCTGCCGGGTCTCGACGGCCGCGCGGGCACGCGCCTGTCGCCGTTCGACGAGGGACGGGAGACGCCGCCGGCGCCCATCGCGGACGGGACGAGACCGGGCGCCACGCAAGTCGCCGGACGCGCGCCGGCCCCCGCGGGCGGCGGCCTCGACGGCTGGCTGATGGATCGCCTGTTCGGGCGACGGTAAGCGCCACTCGCGCGTAAGGGGACCGCATCCGCGGACCGGCGATGGCAGGGGCCCCGCGTCAGACCGCGCGATCTTCCCCGCGGCGCTTTTTTGAAAGGCCGTAGCGATGGAGCTCGGTCGAATGGGCGTCGAGCCAGGCCTTGGCGCGATCGATCGACCCGCACAGCCGCGTCACCAGCGCCCAGAACCGGCGCGAATGGTTCATCTCGACGAGATGGGCGACCTCGTGGGCGGCGAGATAATCGAGCACATGCGACGGCGCCAGAATGAGCCGCCAGGAAAAGGAGAGCACCCCGGTCGTCGAGCACGACCCCCAGCGGCTGGTCTGATCCCGCATCGTCAGCCGCTTCGGCCGCACGCCGAGCGCGGCGGCGTGGCGGGCGACCGCCGCTTCAAGGTCGCGCCGCGCCTCGCGCTTGAGGAAATCGCGTACGCGGCGGGCCAGGTGCTCGGCCTCGCCGGCCGCGCACAACAGCTTTTCCCCATCATCGCCGATTTCGATCCAGACGGTCCCGCGCACGCCGGGCCGGTGCACGATCCGGTGGGGACGGTTGCGCAGGGGAACGATCGTGCCCGGCGCGAACGGCGCGAGCGCCGGCATGCCGCCGAGCCGGGCCGCGATCCAGGCCCCCTGCCGCTCGGCGAAGTCGCGCGCGTCCGCGATGGTGCCGCGCGGCGGCATGGTCAGCAGCGCTTCGCGGGTGACGGGATGAATCCGCAGCGTATAGCGGCGCGCCAAACGGTGACGGCGCAGCCGGACGGCATAGGCCGTGCCGTCGACATGGACCTTGAGGGTATGCGGCTCGGTCGGCCGGCGATAGAGAAGCGCGCGCTGGGTCATTTCAAACAGGGCTTGCGGAACGGGCGGAGGCGAATTTTGCCAAAACCGGAGCCAGGGAAAGCCCCTCCGGATCAAACAAATCATTTGCCCAAGATATGGAGATGGCGGCGCTCCCCTGCCCCATGATCTTGGGAAGCGGGCGCGAAAATTCCGGCCTGCCCGACGAAAAAACGCCGTCAGATGGCATGAACCCCAGTTCATTCCATCACCGTCTGATTGAAATAATTATCATTTACGATCAATTCGTTAGGCCGGGCGAGCCGCAATTTCCGCGTCGAATCGATCGCGCCGCCTATCGCCCGCATGTCGAGGCGATAGCCCGCTCCTCGCGACCGAAACAGCGATCCAAACGCATATTCGAACGCGTGATCGAAAAAGATTTCGATCATGCCGGTCGGCGCGTCACCGCATCCGGCCCACAAGGCGCGCGGGTGACGGAGAGCGCTTCGCGCGAAATCAGGCCAGCGCCGCGCGCGGAACGGCGTCTTCCTCCGCCGATCGCATGAAGGACGCGATCCGGGGCATCACCTCGGCCCGGAAGCGCGAACCGTTGAACACGCCGTAATGGCCGACGCCCGGCTGCACGTAATGGACCTTGCGATAGGCCGGAATGTTCTTGCACAGGCCGTGGGCGGCCTCGGTCTGGCCGAGACCGGAAATGTCGTCATTTTCCCCTTCGACGGTCATCAGCGCGATGCGCCGGATCGCGGAAGGGTCGACCAGCTTGCCGCGATGGTCGAATTCGCCCTTGGGCAGCGCGTGCTTGATGAAGACCGCGTCGACCGTCTGCAGATAGAACTCCGCCGTCAGGTCCATGACCGCGAGATATTCGTCGTAGAATTCGCGGTGCTTCTGGGCGGAATCGCCATCGCCCTGAACGAGGTGCATGAACAGGTTCTGATGCGCCTCGATATGGCGGTCGAGGTTCATCGACATGAAGCCGTTGAGCTGCATGAAGCCCGGATAGACCGAACGGCCGAAACCCGGATGGGGGAACGGCACGTGGGTGATGACATGCCGGCGGAACCAGTCGATGCCGCGCTTTTCGGCGAGCTCGTTCACCGCGGTCGGATTGCTGCGGGTATCGATCGGCCCGCCCATCAGCGTCATCGAATGGGGCACGAACGGATCGCGCTCGGCTTCCATCACCGACGCCGCCGCCAATACCGGCACCGAAGGCTGGCATACCGCCACGATGTGCACATTGCCGTCGAGCACGTGCAGCATCTCGATGATGTAGTCGACATAATCGTCGAGGTCGAAACTGCCCTCGGCGAGCGGCACCATGCGCGCGTCGGTCCAGTCGGTGATGTAGACTTCGTGGGAAGGAAGGAACGCCTCGACGGTGCCGCGCAACAGCGTCGCGTAGTGACCCGACATCGGCGCGACGATAAGCACCCGGGGCTGATGGGCGCGCGGGGGCCGCGCGAACAGACGTTCGAAATGGAGGAGCCGGCAGAACGGCTTCTGCCACACCGGCTGCACATGCACCGGAACCATATGGTCGTCGACCATGACCTCGTGGAGGTCCCAGTCCGGCTTGCCGTAGCGGCGCGTCGTGCGCTCGAACAACTCGCAGGCCGCCGCGATCGATTTGCCGAAGGAGGTATGGGCGAGCGGATTGGCCGGGTTCTCGCACATCAGCTTGGTCGCGTCGGCCGCCGCCCGCAGCGGATTGAGCGACGCATAGGCGAGTTCGTAGAACCAATACATCGGCGAGGAGACCGCCAAAGCACCGTCGAAAGGCGCGCCCTGCGAACCGCCAAATTCACCAATTGCCATCGCTCAGCCCCCATCGGCCCCTATTGCAATGCAGCATCATGTCCGCACCGTCAAAAAAGGTCAATTCGCCATTCAGAGCCAGTCGCGCCGAAGTTAACACCCCCAGCCGAGAAAATCCGCCGCCCGGGCCCCTCCGGCGGCCTATTCGCCGGTCTGAATCAGCGACCCGTTGCGCCGCGCGCTTTTGAGAAGCGCCAGGAAGGCAAGCGCGGCGAGCGCGAACAGCGCCACGTTGATCGCCAGCGCCGTCAGCATCAGGTCGCCGCGAAATTCATGCTCGATCAGCAGCACCCGCATGCCCTCGAACACATAGGTCGGCGGCAGCATCCAGGCCACAGCCGCGAGCCAGTCGGGCAGCACCGAGGGCGGGTAGTAGACGCAGCACAAGGGCAGCACCAGGAACATCACCGTCCAGGCCAGACTCTCCGCGCCCATGCCGTTGCGCAGCACCAGGCCCGAAACCACGATGCCCACCGACCAGCTCGTGAAAATGAGGTTGCAGAAGAAGGCCGCGAGCGCCAGGCCCATGGCATAGAGATTGAAGCCGAAAAACGCGATCGCCATCAACGTCACCGGCACGATGCCGATCGCCAGGCGCACGATGCTCATGACCATCAGCGAAAGCACGAATTCGATCGGCTTGAGCGGGCTCATCATCAGATTGCCGAGATTGCGCGCCCACATTTCCTCGAGAAAGGAAATGGAAAAGCCGAGCTGGCCGCGAAACAGGATATCCCACAGGATGACCGCGCCGATGAAGGTTCCGCCCGCGCGCGCGAAGAAGCCGGCATTCGCGGCGATGTAGGTCTGCAGGAAGCCCCAGGTCAGCAATTGCAGCGCGGGCCAGTAGATGAGCTCGAGCACGCGCGGCCAGGACGAGGTGAGCAGGTACCAATGCCGGAGAAACATCGCGCCGATGCGACGCGAGGAAATGCCGGTTTCAACCCGCGGCGCGATCATGGCGCGCCCCCCGCGGCAACGCCCCGCCCGCGCGCGACATCGAGGAACACCTCCTCCAGCGTCGCGCGCTGGTAACGCGCGAGAATGGCCTTGGGCGTGTCGTCGTCGGCGATCCGGCCGCGCTTCATGATGATGACGCGATCGCACAGCCGCTCGACCTCGAGCATGTTGTGGGAGGCGAGCAGGATGGTGGCGCCGCGATCCTTGCGGTAGGCCGACAGGCGCGCGCGAATCCAGTCGGCGGTATCGGGATCGAGCGAGGCCGTCGGCTCGTCGAGCAGCAGGAGTTCCGGCGAGTTGATCAGCGCCTTGGCGAGCGAGGCGCGGGTCTTCTGTCCCGCCGAAAGCGAGCCGGTGCGCCGGTCGAGGAATTCGTTCAGATCAAGGTCGCTCGCCAGCTCCCGGATGCGCTCGCCGACGTCGACGACGCCATAAAGCCGGCCGAAAACGGTCAGGTTCTGCCGCACCGTCAAACGCATCGGCATGTCGACGTAGGGGCTCTCGAAATTCATCCGGTAGAGCACTTGCGCGGCCTGGCGCGGCATTTCGTGGCCGAGCACCGCGATGCGGCCCGAGGTCGGCAGAATGAGGCCCATGATCGCGGCGATGGTGGTGGTCTTGCCGGCGCCGTTGCCGCCCAGAAGCGCGGCCACCGTTCCCCGCGCGACGCGGAAGCTCACGTCGTCGACGGCGCGCGTGGCGCCGTAGACCTTGACCAGATGCGCGACGTCGATCGCCGGCTGGTCGTCCCGGCTGTCGCGAAGGGATTCGCCGTTCATCGCCGCGACCTTCCGGGCAAGGGGCGCTTTTTGTCAACCGCCCGCCCGGCTGGGACCGGTTGTTCGCGGGCGATTTGTCGCCCGCGCCCGGCGGGGATAAGGTCGCAGGCCATGCTCGACACGCTCGCCACCGAAATCCATCCCCGCCGCCAGGTTCGACTCGAAACCATCATGCGGCTGCGCTGGCTCGCGGTGCTCGGCCAGACCGCCGCCATTCTCATCGTCGCCTTCGGGCTCGAATTCGACGTGCCGATCGTGGCGTGCCTGACCGTGGTCGCGTTCGCGAGCCTCCTCAACGTCGTCCTGCATCTGAGCGTGCATCCGATGCAGCGGCTGGAGCCGGCTTTTACCGCCTGGCTGCTCGCGCTCAATATCGCCGAGCTCGGCGCGCTGCTGTTTCTGACCGGCGGCCTGCAGAACCCGTTTTCGTTCCTGTTTCTCGGGCCGGTGCTGATCTCGGCGACGGTGCTGCCGCCGCGTCTGACGCTCGCGCTCGGCCTGTTCGCGACACTTTGCTCGACCGCGCTCGGCTTTTTCCATCTGCCGCTGCCCTGGACGAATGACGAGCCGCTGGTGCTGCCGCCGATCTATCTCGTCGGCGTCTGGCTTTCCATCGTGCTGGCGATCGGGGTGACGTCGCTCTACGCGTTTCAGGTCACGCAGCAGGCGCGCAAGCTGACCGACGCGCTCGCCGCGACCGAGCTGATCATGGCGCGGGAGCAGCATCTCAGCCAGCTCGACGGGCTGGCCGCCGCCGCCGCCCACGAACTCGGCACGCCGCTTTCGACCATCACGGTCATCGCCCGCGAGCTCGAGCGCACCGTGGACCCCAACACGCCGCTTGGCGGCGAGGTGCGCACCTTGCGCGACGAGGCCCAGCGCTGCCGCGACATTCTCGGCAAGCTGACGCAATTGTCCTCGACCTGGGCCCCCTTCGATCGCCTGGCGCTGTCGGCGCTGCTGGAGGAGGTCGTGGCGCCGCATCGGCATTTCGACATCCGCATCGACATCGTGCTGGAACCGGGCGAGGCCAAGGAGCCGATCGGCGCGCGCAACCCCGCCATTCTCTACGGGCTCGGCAATATCGTGGAGAACGCGGTCGACTTCGCCCGCGAGAAGGTGACCGCGACCGCCCGCTGGGACCACGCGCGGGTCGAGATCGTCATCGCCGATGACGGGCCGGGCATCCCGCCGGACCTGCTCAAGCGCATCGGCGAGCCCTATCTCTCGCGCCGGCGCAATCGGGGCGAGGCGGAAAGCGGGGGCGGATTGGGGCTCGGCGTTTTCATCGCCGGAACGCTGCTCGAACGCAGCGGCGCGCGGATAAGGTTCAACAACCGGGTTTTCCCGGAACATGGAGCGGTGGTAAGCATCGTTTGGAATCGGGACGATTTTGAAAGTCCCGACGCGGGCGAGGCGGGAACGGCCGAGGTCTCCCCAGCCGCGCCGTCGGCCGTGAACGACCCGGGCCATGGGTGACCCGCGCGCGATCCGCGCCGATGGCGACGTGATCGATCCGACGTGACCGAGCCCGCGCGAATGAACCGAAGCGAGGCGTAGTGGTGAGCGACGATGCATTGCCGTTGAACCTGCCGGACCCTTCCCTTCTCATCGTCGAGGACGACAAGGCCTTTCGCGACCGGCTGGCGCGCGCGCTGGAGGCGCGCGAATTCGCGGTCACCGCCTGCGGCGGGGTCGCCGAGGGTGTCGCCGAAATCGCGCGCCACGCCCCGGCCTTCGCCGTGGTCGATCTGCGCCTCGGCGACGGCAACGGGCTCGATGTGGTCGCCGCGCTCAAGCAGCGCCGGCCCGACGCGCGCGTCATCATCCTGACCGGCTACGGCAACATCGCCACCGCCGTCACCGCCGTGAAGCTCGGCGCGGTGGATTATCTCGCCAAGCCGGTCGACGCCGACGACGTCGTCAACGCGCTGCTGTCGCGGGAAGGAAGCAAGGCCGAGCCGCCGCAAAATCCGATGTCGGCCGACCGCGTGCGCTGGGAGCACATCCAGAGAGTCTACGAAATGTGCAACCGCAACGTTTCGGAAACCGCGCGCCGGCTCAACATGCACCGGCGCACCTTGCAGCGCATTCTCGCCAAGCGGGCGCCGCGCTGAGCGCATCATTCACGCGGCTGGCGCCGCGGGGCGGGACGCGACCCGGGTGACGCCGCGTGGGCCCAGGGGCTCGCGCCGCTTTATTCGTGGCCCTGCGGATCGGCGAGCCGGCTCAGGCGCTGGGCCGCGATTTGCGCGAAACGCAACAGCATGGCCTTGCGCGTCGCCGCCGCCAGGCGATGTTCGGGGGCTTCGCACAAGAGATGGGCGCCGTAGGCGTCCGCCACGATCCGTCCGGCGTCGTCGGGAAAGACCTCCGCCGGCATCTCGCGCGGGAAGGCGAAGAACAGCCGGTCGCAATGGGCGCGGTAGTCGCGCCATTTCTGGTCCGCCCGCAGGTCCTCGATCGACGACTTGATTTCGACGATCCAGATCTCGCCGCCGCCGCCGAGCCCCACGAGATCGGCTCGCCGCCCCGAGGGCAACGGCAATTCGCCGACGCAGGCGAAGCCGAGCGATCGCAACAGCCGCGTCGTGCCGCGCGCGACCGCGAGCGCGGTTTCCGATTGCCGGCCGTCGGCGGGCGGCGCCGCGACGAGGCGCGAAAGGCCGATGTCGATCGCCATGCGCGCGATCCTAGCGCATGTTCCGGCGAAGGGAATACCGGTTCGCCGGCAAGTACATATGCAACTCCATTGTTCTGGCGCGATTTCCTGTCGCTCGCCGAATGCCATGCGAAGGCAAGGCGCGCGAGACCGGAACCGGTCCAAAATGAATTGCCGCGTCCGGGCCCGATCTGGTCGCGAATTCGTCCCCCCGCCGCCGCAATTCCGGCCTCGCCGCGTCGCGAAGCGGGGCGAAGTATCGGCCGGGGACGTTTCCACGCGGAGGGTTCATCGACATGAGATCCTGCAAGTTCACCTCGACCTTTTTCGGCGCGCTCTTGCTCGCGGCGGCGCCGATCGCGATGGCGGGGGCGGCCGCGCCCGCGTACGCCAAACCCGCCGTCGAAGTCGCCTTCGTGCTCGATACCACCGGCTCGATGGGTCCCCTGATCGAATCGGCCAAGCGCAAGATCTGGTCGATCGCCACCACCATCGTCGACGCCAATCCCGACGCCGACATCCGCATGGGCCTCGTCGCCTATCGCGACATCGGCGACGACTACATCACCAAGGTCTTCGACCTGACCGCGGACGTGCAGGACCTTTACGCCAATCTGCTCGAACTCAAGGCGCGCGGCGGCGGCGACTGGCCCGAAAGCGTCAACGAGGCGCTCGACGTCGCGGTCAACAAGCTCGCCTGGACCTCCGAGCCGCAAACCCGCCGCATCGTCTTCCTGGTCGGCGACGCGCCGCCCCATATGGATTACGCGCAGGACACCAAATATCCGCGCACGATCGCGGTCGCCAAGCAGAAGGACATTCTCGTCAACGCCGTGCAGGCCGGCGGCGCGCGCGACACCGAGCGCGTTTGGCGGGAGATCGCCCAGCTCGGCGGCGGCCGCTACATCCCCATTCCGCAGGATGGCGGCCAGATCGTCATCATCGAAACGCCGTTCGACGACGAGATCGTGATCCTGCAGGAAGAGATCAACCGCACGGTCATCCCCTACGGTCCGCGCGCCCAGCAGAAGCGCGTCGAGGAAAAGACGCGCCAGGTCGCCGCCGCCGCGCCGGCCTCGGCCTCCGACATGGCGAGCTACATCAACAAGCGGGCGAAGGTTTCGGGCGAGGCCATCACCGGCGACGGCGACCTCGTCGCCGATGTCGCCAGCGGCCGCAAGAAGCTCGACGCCGTCAAGGACGACGAATTGCCCGACGCCCTGCGCGGCGTCCCGGCCGAGCAACGCCAGGCCGCGCTTGAAAAGAACATGGCCGCGCGCAAGGCGCTCAACGAAAAGCTCTCCGGGCTGGTCGCCAAGCGCGACCATTATGTCGCCGAGCAACGCGCCAAGCAGCCGCGCAAGCCGGGCGATTCCTTCGACCGCTCGGTCGAGGAAACGCTGAAGGCGCAATTGCGGCGCTGACGAACGCGCTGGCCCGGCGACCAGCCGGGCCAAGCCTTCAAAAAATTTCGCGCGGGCCGGCTTCCGGCCTTGGCGTGGAAGAAAAAATGCGCTTTGTGAGCGCATGCGACAGGCCGGCGCCACCATCATTCCCGTCACCCCGTTCCAGCAGAATTGCTCGCTCATCTGGTGCGAGACGACGAAGAAGGCCGTCGTCATCGATCCCGGCGGCGATGTCGATTACATCCGCCAGGCGATCGCCGAGACCGGCGTGAGCGTGGAGCGCATCCTGCTCACCCACGGCCATGTCGACCATGTCGGCGGCGCGACGGAACTCAAGGAAGCGCTCGGCGTCCCGATCGAGGGGCCGCATTCGGCCGAGGCGTTTCTTCTTTCCCGCGTCACCGAGATCGGCGCGAGCTTCGGCGTCGAGGGCGCGCGCGACGTCGTTCCCGACCGCTGGCTCGATGACGGCGACACGGTCACGGCGGGAGAATTGTCCTTCGACGTGATCCACTGTCCCGGGCACTCGCCGGGCAGCGTCGTCTACGTCAATCGCGAGTTGAAACTCGCGGTCGTGGGCGATGTTCTGTTCGCCGGCTCCGTCGGGCGCAGCGACCTGCCGGGCGGAGACCACGACACGCTGATCCGCTCCATCAAGGAAAAGCTGCTGCCGCTCGGCGACGATATCGGCTTCATCTCCGGCCATGGGCCGACGAGCACCTTCGGCCAGGAGCGGACGACGAATCCCTTCCTTGTCTGAGGCGGTTGCCACGGGACGCGCGACGGGGCGGGATCGCCCGAGCGGCACGCATCCCGACGGGCGAGCGGCCTGCGGTTCATCGGCGCGTGGCCGGCGGAGGACCGCCGGGCGGTTGCCGGGCAAAAGCCAATCGTCTAAATGTGACCGCAGGCGCCCGTAGCTCAGCTGGATAGAGCGTTGCCCTCCGAAGGCAGAGGTAAGTCAAGCGTTTTGATTGCGGGTGCTGGAAAAAGTGAGTTAAACCAAGCAATTGGGAAAACTCGAAGGAAGCACTGAAATCGCTTCAGCGGTCGCGGAAGCACCACGGAAGCAAGTTTTAGGGAGTGTCTGGAGTACGAAGGGCGGCAAACGGTGGGGTCGGAACCCATGGTTTTTGCGCTGACGGAGTTGACCGATTCGAGATTGACCCCGAGCATCCTCGGACACTATCTGAAGATAAATGCACCCATAGCTCAGCTGGATAGAGCGCTACCCTCCGAAGGTAGAGGCCTCAGGTTCGAATCCTGATGGGTGCGCCAACCTCAAGGTTGGTATCGCGCGTTTGAGATTTCTCACGCCGCCAAATTTCCCGGCCTTTTTGTGTGGAGCATTCGTCGAATGCCCGCTGCCGTTCTGCCCTTAACGGCACAGTGTGCCGCTCTCAGCACAGCCAGAAAGGAAGACTGCCTACCCAAGGGTTGGTGAAAACTGCATCACTTTGTTGAAGTTCGGTGCATATTCTGCAATACTTGTTCATAGATCATTGGGGGTAGGTATGAACGAGCGTCCTCGCAAAGCTGCCCGGCTGACGGTAAGCCTAGAAGAGCAGGATTATCAGGCGCTCGACAAGATTGCGCGCGCGCGCGATGCCTCGATCTCGTGGGTCATTCGGCAAGCCGTGCGGCAATTCATCGAGACGTCGTCCGGCTTGCCCCCGACGCCGATGCCGCCCGGCAAGCCGCCGGAGAGTGGCAAATGAGGCTACTACGGAATAGCGGCGCGGATCGCGCGCTGGATCTCCTGCGCGAGTGGATTGCGCCGAATGCTGGCGTCGACATTGTATCGCCAACCTTCTCCCTTTTTGCATTCGCCGAAACTCGCGATGCGCTTGAGCGGATCGACCGGTCAAGGCTCGTGCTCGGCGAGCCGAGTTCGGTTGCCTCATCACTGTTGGGGAGCGAGGCGGACATCGCCTTCCGCGGTCGGCTTCAAGGGCGATGGTTGGCGAAATCTGCCTCCGAGTGGATCAGCAAGAAGGCCGACATCCGCAATACCCGGAAGGCCCCACCCCAGTCGTTCATCTTCGTTCGCGGCCATTCATCTCCAGGCAAGGCGATGGTGGGTTCATGTTCGTTCACGACAGAGGGACTCGGCTTGACGCCAAGCGGGCAACTTGGCCTCGTGCAGGCGACTGATGCAGACGCCGAATCAGCCAGCTACGCCGAATGGTTCCAGTCGAACTGGAACGACCTGCGCGCCGATCCAGATGCCAAAGCTTCGCTCATCACGGCGTTGGAGGACATGGCGTCGCAACGACCGCCGTCGCTTGTCTATTTCCAGATCCTCTACCAGATGTTCAAGGATCTCGGCGATGAGCTGGACGAAGAGCGGATCATCAAATCCGCGACCGGTATTCGCGATACGGTCGTCTGGAAAAAGCTGTTCCGGTTTCAGCGCGATGGCGTCACCGGCGCTATCGACAAGCTGGAGCGCATCGGTGGCTGCATCATCGCCGATAGCGTCGGCCTCGGCAAAACCTTCGAGGCGCTTGCCGTCATTAAATACTATGAGCTGCGGAATGATCGGGTGCTGGTGCTCTGCCCCAAGCGGCTGCGCGATAACTGGACGCTCTACAAGTCGAATGATCGGCGCAACGTGCTTGCGCCCGACCGGTTACATTATGATGTCCTGAACCACACCGACCTGTCACGCGATGGCGGCCTGTCCGGCGACATCGACCTCACCCACGTCAACTGGGGTAATTACGATCTCGTCGTGATCGACGAGTCGCATAATTTTCGGAACAAGCCGACCCACAAGGATCGGGACACCCGCTACGACCACCTGATGAAGCGGATCATCCAGTCCGGCGTGAAGACCAAAGTGCTCATGTTATCGGCGACGCCGGTCAACAATCGGCTGGCCGACCTCAAAAATCAGATCGCATTCGTTACTGAGGGCAACGATGTGGCGCTGTCGGGCCATGGCATCCCCAGCATCGAAGGAACGATCCGCAAGGCGCAGGGGCAGTTCAACCGCTGGCTTGATCTTGGCGAGGCCGAACGTCGGCCAGCCCGCCTCATGGATATGCTTGGCTTCGATTACTTCAAATTGCTCGACATGCTGACCATCGCCCGGTCGCGAAAGCATGTGCAGCGATATTACGGCACCGCAGAAACGGGCCAGTTCCCCGAGCGCCTGCCGCCTGTGAACATCAAGGCCGACGTGGACCTTGCCGGCGCATTCCGACCGATCCGCGAGATCAACAACGAAATCCGCCGCCTGACCCTCGGCGCCTATGCGCCGCTTCGCTATGTACTCCCGCACAAGCAGGCGGCTTACGACGAGAAATACAGCACCAAAATTCGCGGCGGCGAGAGTTTCTTCCGCCAGGTAGACCGCGAGGAAAGCCTCATTCACCTGCTGCGCGTGAATATCCTGAAGCGGATGGAAAGCTCGGTCGCTTCGTTCGCGCTGACCATCGAGCGCCAGCTCCGAGACGTCGAGGCCTTGCTCGCCAAGATCGACGCCCATGACGATTCCGTTGAGGAAACGCCCATCGACGATATCGATGTCGATGATCCCGCCTTCGAAGCGCTGCTCGTTGGCCGCAAGGTCAAGGTGCTGCTGCAAGACGTTGATCGCGTTCGTTGGCGGCAGGATCTTGCCGAGGACCGTGATCGTCTCGGCGCGTTGCTGGCCGCCGCTCGCCTTGTGACGCCTGATAGAGACGCGAAGCTGGCGGCTCTCAAACGGATCATCGCCGACAAGGTCCGCGCGCCGATCAACCCGGACAATCGAAAGATCCTGCTGTTCACGGCCTTCGCCGACACGGCGGATTATCTCTATCGCGACATTGCGGCGTGGGCGCAGAAGACCCTCGGCATTCACACCGCCGTTGTCAGTGGCACCGGCTCAAACCGCACCACGATGCCCGGCGTGCGGGGCGACATGAGCGCGATCCTGAGCGCCTTCTCGCCACGTTCCAAGGAACGCCCCACCGAACTCGCGGCTGAAGGCGAGATCGATCTGCTGATCGCGACGGACTGCATTTCCGAGGGGCAGAACCTTCAGGACTGCGACTTCCTCATCAATTACGATATCCATTGGAACCCGGTTCGGATCATCCAGCGCTTTGGGCGTGTGGACCGGATCGGCTCGCAGAACACGAAAATCCAGCTGGTCAATTTCTGGCCCAACATGGAGCTGGACGAATATCTCGATCTCGAATCCCGCGTCAGCGGACGCATGATGCTGCTCGATGTGTCGGCGACCGGCGAGGAAAATGTCATTGAGTTCCAGGCCGGCAATGAGATGAACGATCTGGAATACCGTCGCGCCCAGCTTCAAAAGTTGCAGGATGCGGTCATCGACCTTGAGGATTTGTCGAGCGGAGTCTCCATCGCCGATCTCACCCTCAATGATTTCCGCATCGACCTTGCGGGCTATCTTCGGGAAAACCGAAGCCGCCTCGATACCTTGCCGCTCGGCACCTACGCGGTGACTGAGGCTCCCGCCGAGGGCGAGAGCCCGCTTCCGCCGGGGGTCATCTTCTGCCTTCGCGCAGTTGGCGAGGCTGCGGCGACCGTTGCCGAGCCGGGCTATCCGCTGGCGCCGCATTATGTCGTGCATGTCGGCGACGATGGCGAAGTTCTGCTTCCATACACGCATGCCAAGCAGGTTCTGGACCGGCTGAAGAAACTCAGCCTTGGCCAGGACGAGCCGGACTTGCCGGCAGCCAAGCGCTTCGACAAGGCGACCCGCTTTGGCCGCGACATGGAGCCCTATCAGAAGCTGCTGGGCCGGGCTGTCGGCAGTCTCGTCGGCAAGCGGGAGGAACGCGCTGTCGCCAGCCTGTTCCAGATGGGCGGCACCCACGCGATGAAGGGCGAATTTGCCGGGATCAATGATTTTGAGGTCGTGGCTTTTCTCGTCGCATTGCCTCCATCGACGGATGCCGCTGTATGACGGGGATGGCGGCGGTCGCCGCGATCATGACTGCGCTTGATCTGCCTCCTGGCGCGCGGGTGGATGCGCGCGTGCCCAAGAAGATGCTGGTTGAGCAAGGCGCGCCGACCTCCGCCGACAAACGCGCGATCCAAGACGGGGTCGAAGAATTGCAGTGGCTCGCGGCGCTCAAGCCGAACACCGTTGCAATTCCCGCCTTCACGGACGAGGCGCATGATTATTCGGAAATCGCCGTCATCGCGGCGATCTTTCGCGCCGACGCGCGCGCCACGCGGCTGACGGAACTGATCCACCGTGCCATTCCCTATCCGGTATTGCTGATCACCGTTGGCTCCGGCGGTCTCGCGGTTTCCGTAGCGCCCAAGCGCGCGGCGCAAAACGAGGGTGGTAAGGTTGTGGTGGAGCGCGTTGTCGCCTTGGGTGACCTCGATCCGGAAGCGCCGCCAGACACGGAGCGCGCCTTTCTGGGTAGTCTGGCGCTGAAGAGTCAGCCCTCGCGGGACCTGTCGGCCGTCTACAACGGCTGGCTCGCGCGGATCGAGGCGCTGGCGGCCGCAAGGCTGTCGGGCGCCTATGGTGCAAGCGATGATGGACAAGCCATCGAACGTCGGCGCGCCGCGCTGGAGCATCATGGCTCACTTGCGCGCGATATTGCGGGACTGCGGGCCAAGGCCGCGCGCGAAAAGCAGCTCAACCGCCGTGTCGATCTGAACATCGAGATCCAGCGCCTGGAACAGGCATTGGCCGCTCACAAACAAGACCTCTGAGAACGGATATTTGCATGACCACCATTCCTCCCATCGGACCGAACGACCCCGAAGCCAAAAGCGCCGATATTGTCACGGGCAATATCGAGGCGCTCAAGGCGCTGTTTCCGGACGCTTTCACCGAGGGGAATATCGACTTTGAGGTGTTGAAGGGGCTGCTCGGCGGCGCGGTGGACGAGCGTGATGAGAAGTACGGCCTGAACTGGCACGGCAAGCGCCGCGCGCGGCAGATCGCGCTGACGCCATCGACCGGCACGCTGTTGCCTTGTCCGGATGAGAGCGTCGATTGGGACACGACGCAAAACCTGATGATCGAGGGCGACAATCTCGAAGTGCTGAAGCTTTTGCAGAAGAGCTACGCCGGGAAGGTGAAGCTCATTTACATCGACCCGCCCTACAACACAGGGACAGATTTTGTTTATGCTGATGATTTTGGAGATAATATACAAAATTACCTTGAAATAACAGGACAGTTGGAAGGAGGGCGTAAAATCAGCTCAAATACGGACTCTTCGGGTCGTTTCCACACTGAATGGCTCAACATGATGTATCCGCGTTTGAAATTGGCGAGAAATCTGTTGGATGCTGATGGACTGTTGATTATCCAGATTAGCGACGCTGAGCTACATAATCTGCGCCGAATCGCTGATGAAATTTTCGGCGAAGAGAATTACTTGAACACTATTACAGTCGAAGCAAAGGTCGCCGCAGGGGCATCCGGCGGTGGCGAGGATAAACGCCTCAAAAAGAACGTCGAATTCATTCTTGTCTACGCAAAAAATTTCTACGAAACTGAAGGATTTGCCAACAATTTTGTTGAGACTCCGCTCCTCCATGTGATTCAAGAAATGAAGGAAGCCGGTCAAAGTTGGAAATATACAAGTGTTATTGTTGATTATGGAACAAGAAATAAAATTTCTACGGTACCGGATGGTGACGGCAATCCGATTGATATTTATCTTCATGAAGGCGTAAAGAGAGCGACACTTCGTGACGTTTGCAAGGCGGATGGCCTTACTGAGGAAGCTGCATATTTAAAATATCTATCCAGCTTGTTTTCTGACACGAATGCTCAAACTAGCATTCGCACTCGTGTCATCAAGGCAACAGGCGCGCTAAAAGATGGCGAAATGTATTCTGTCGAATACGTGCCGACATCTGGTCGCGATAAAGGTCAGAGAGTTTGCCATTACTACATTAGCCCAACTGTGCGGAGGGTGATCTGGCTGAAAGATGTTGCTTACGAAAAAGACGGTCAAGTAATCAAAAAGGAGCGAACCGGCACCCTGTGGGATGATATTGATTACAATAACATCGGAAAAGAGGGCGGCGTCGCGTTCACAAATGGCAAAAAGCCGCTGGAGTTATTGAAGCGAATCGTTCGACTGATGCCTTCGAAGGACGGAATCTTCCTCGACTATTTTGCTGGATCAGGCACAACTGCACATGCAGTTATGTCACAAGATGCGGAAGACGACGGCAATAGACGATTTATCGTTGTTCAGCTTCCAGAGCCCCTTGACGTGACCGTTGACGCCCAAGCCGACGCTGCGCAGTTTTGCGCAGATCTTAAGAAGCCTCTATTTGTCTCCGAACTGACAAAAGAGAGGCTTCGGCGCTCGGCGGCAAAGGTTAAGGAGACAAATCCGCTCTTTAGGGGCGACACTGGCTTTCGCGTCTTCAAGCTCGCTGAATCGAATATCCGCGCCTGGGAACCGGACGCCGCCGACCTCGAAAACAGCCTCCTGAAGAACGCCGAACACCTCGTGCAAGGCCGCAAGGAGCAGGATGTACTCTATGAGCTTCTGCTCAAGCTCGGCCTCGACCTCTGTGTGCCGATTGAGACGAAGGCCATCGCGGGCAAGGCGGTCTATTCCATCGGCGGCGGCGCATTGATCGCCTGCCTTGCCGATGGGCTGACCAAGAACGTCATCGAGCCGCTTGCGTCCGGCATTGTCGCTTGGCGCGCCGTGCTGGCGCCCGCCGTCGACACGCGCGTCGTGTTCAAGGATTCTGGCTTCGCCGATGACATCGCCAAAACCAACATGGCGGCGATCCTGAACCAGAACGGCATTTCCGACGTGCGCAGCCTGTAAGGAGGGTTCGATGAAACTGCATTTCGAACCCGATCTCGATTACCAGAAGCTCGCCATTGAGGCGGTGGCGGACCTGTTTCGCGGCCAGGAGATCAACCGGACCGAATTCACCGTCACGCGCCAAGGCGCTGGCGGCATTCAGGGGGAACTCGGCCTTGTCGAAAGCGAATTGGGCATCGGCAACCGGCTGACCCTGCTCGATGACGAGATTGTCGCCAACCTCAAGGATATTCAGCTTCGCGGCGGCCTTGCGCCGTCAACCGGCCTGACCTCGGGCGATTTCACCGTGGAAATGGAGACCGGCACCGGCAAAACGTACGTCTACCTGCGGACGATCTTCGAGCTGAACAAGCTTTATGGTTTCACCAAATTCGTGATCGTGGTGCCCTCGGTCGCGATCAAGGAAGGCGTCTACAAGACGCTGCAAATCACCGAGGAGCATTTCAAGGGCCTCTTTTCAGGGCAGCCTTTTGACTACTTCCTCTACGATTCGTCCAAGCTTGGTCAGGTGCGCAATTTCGCCACCAGCCCGAACATCCAGATCATGGTGGTGACCGTCGGCGCCATCAACAAGAAGGACGTCAACAACCTCTACAAGGACAGCGAGAAGACCGGCGGCGAACGGCCCATCGATTTGATCCGTGCCACGCGCCCGATCCTGATCGTTGATGAGCCGCAGAGCGTCGATGGCGGCCTTTCCGGCGCTGGCAAGAGCGCTCTTGGCGAGATGAATCCGCTTTGCACGCTGCGTTATTCGGCCACCCATGTGGACAAGCACCACATGGTGTTCCGGCTGGACGCGGTGGACGCCTATGAGCGGAAGCTGGTCAAGCAGATCGAGGTGGCGTCGCTCGAAGTCGAGGGCGGCCACAACAAGGCCTATGTGCGGTTCATCTCCGCCAGCAACGGCAAGGGGCCGATCACGGCGCGCGTCGAGATCGACGCGCTGGAGGGCAAGCAGGTTCGCCGCAAGGAAGTCGTCGTGCAAGACGGCGATAATCTGGAGGAGCTGACCGGGCGCGCGCTTTATGCCGATTGCCGGATCGGCGAAATCCGCACCGGGCGCGACAACCAGCTTCTCGAAGTGAAGCTACCGGGCAGTGAGACATTTCTCCAGCCCGGCCAGGCCGTGGGCGATGTGGACGCGGACGCGCTGAAGCGCCTGATGATCCGCCGCACCATTCACGAACACCTCGTGAAGGAAACCCGGCTTGCGCCGTTGGGCATCAAGGTGCTCAGCCTGTTCTTCATCGACGCGGTGGAGCACTACCGTTCGTATGATGCCGACGGACACCCCGTGAAGGGCAAGTACGCGCGGATGTTCGAGGAAGAATACCGCCGCGCGGCAAAGCTCCCCGAGTTCGTCAGCCTGTTCAAGGAGGTCGATCTGACGTCCGAGGCTGAGGAGGTCCACGATGGATACTTCTCAATCGATAAGGCGCGGCGCTGGACCGACACGGCGGACAACAACCAGTCGGCGCGCGACAATGCCGAGCGGGCCTATAGCTTGATCATGAAGGACAAGGAAAAGCTGCTCGGTTTCGAAACGAAGCTGAAGTTCATCTTCTCCCATTCGGCGCTGAAAGAGGGCTGGGATAACCCCAATGTGTTCCAGATCTGCGCGCTGCGCGAGATTGGCACAGAGCGCGAGCGTCGGCAGACCATCGGCCGCGGCCTGCGTCTTTGCGTCAACCAGAAGGGCGAACGCCTGCGCGGCTTCGACATCAACACGCTGACCGTGATCGCCACAGAAAGCTACGAGGAGTTTGCTGAGAATCTACAAAAGGAAATCGAGAAGGACACGGGGATCAAGTTTGGCATCGTCGAGAAGCATCAGTTCGCGGCGATCCCGATCGTCAAGGCTGACGGCTCAACCGGAATGCTGGGTTTCGACGAGTCCGCTGCCATCTTCGAGCACCTTAAGACGCAGGGCTTTGTCGATGCCAAGGGCAAGGTGCAGGACACCTTGCGCACGGCGCTCAAGGATGGGTCATTCACCCTGCCGCCAGCGCTGACGCCGCATTTGCCGGCGGTGCGCGACCTTCTCAAAAAGGTGGCGGGCAAGCTCGACATCAAGAATGCGGATGAGCGTGTCGTCGTAAAAACGCGACAGGCCATTCTAGAAAGCCCGGAGTTTCACGCGCTCTGGGACCGGATCAAGCACAAGACGACCTACCGCGTTCATTTCGACAACGAAAAGCTGCTCACCGATTGCGCGAAGGCCATCGCCAACGGACCAGCCGTGTCGAAAGCACGCGTGCGGATCAGAAAGGCCGACCTTTCGATCGGTCAGGGCGGCGTTCTGGCCAAAGAGCGCGACAAGGATAGCGGCACGATTGTCACCATCGAGGAAGGCGACATCGTTCTGCCTGATGTGCTGACCGACCTTCAGGACCGAACGCAACTCACCCGCAAAAGCCTGGTTCGCATCCTGACCGAGTGCGGCCGGCTGAACGACTTCAAGCGCAACCCGCAGGCGTTCATCGAGATCGCGGGCGAGGTCATCAACCGGACCAAGCGGCTGGCCGTTGTCGACGGCATCAAATACCAGCGCGTCGGCGATGACGCCTATTACGCGCAGGAGCTTTTTCAGCAGGAAGAGCTGACCGGCTATCTGCGCAACATGCTGAAGGACGCGCAGAAGTCGGTCTTCGAGCATGTCATCTACGATTCCGGCGGCGTTGAGCGCACCTTCGCCGAACAGCTCGAAAAGAACGAGGCGGTCAAAATTTACGCCAAGCTGCCTGGCTGGTTCAGAGTGCCGACACCATTGGGCAGTTACAATCCAGATTGGGCAGTCATGGTGGAGGTGAGTGGAGAAGAGCGGCTGTATTTCGTTGTCGAGACCAAGGGCAGTATGTTCGTAGACGATCTGCGCGATCAGGAGGCCGCAAAGATTGCCTGCGGTGAAGCACACTTCAAGGCGCTGGCGGTAGATCCCAATCCGGCACGCTACATCAAAGCTGCAAAAATCGATGATCTGATGGACAAATGCTGACCTGCTTTCGCCCGATTTGTCTGTTGAGAATTGAGAGTTTGATGTTCGAAGCTGATTAGGAGGCCTTCCGATTGCCAATTCAGGTCCGTCACATCAGCTATGTGATTGCTGCGGCGGACCACGGCAGCTTTCGGCGGGCCGCAGCGGCGCTCGGAGTGCAGGAATCGGCGATCAGCCGCCGCATTCGTGAATTGGAGGATCGCCTCGGCACGACGTTTTTCATCCGCTCGTCTGGCGGCGTCAAACTGACACATGCCGGCAAGCAATTCGTGTTGCGTGGGCGCAAGGCCTTGTCCGAAATCGGGATGGCCAAGGCTGAAGTGGCGGCGATCGGCCGTGGCGAGGACGGTCACGTCAGGATCGGTATTTTCTCGTCGCTGGCCTCGGGGTTTCTTTCCGATCTGATCCAGACGTTCGGCGAACATCACCGCGCGGTCCAGCTGACCTTCGTCGATGGCAATCCAGCCGAGCATGTGGCGGCGGTTCGTCAGCACCAACTTGACATAGCCTTCATCACCGGCACCGCCGAATGGCCTGACTGCGACAGTCAGCACCTGTGGTCCGAACGGATTCATGTGGTGCTGCCCACCGGCCATCCACGGGCCGATGCCGAACAGGTCCATTTCGACGAACTTGCAGGCGAGGCTTTCATCGTCAGCGAAAGCGCGCCCGGCGAGGAGATCCACGACTATCTCGTCCAGCGCCTCGCAGACCTTGGGCGCCATCCCGATATTCAGCAGCAGGCGGTGGGCCGCGACAATCTTATGCGGCTGGTCGCACTCGGGCGCGGCTTGACGGTGACGAGCGAGGCGACAACGGCGGCGCAATTTCCCGGCGTGGTATTCCGCCCGATCAATGGCGAGATTTTGCCGTTCTGCGCGGTCTGGTCGCCGCGCAATGACAATCCCGCCCTGAGGAGCCTACTTGATCTTGCACGGACGATGGCGCGGGAGGAAGGTGAAGCGGTGCTCAGCGAGAAACCGCAGGCTCCGTTCCGGCCCGCCTTGCCTTTGCAAAGCCGCGATCCGTCAGAATGAACCGCTCAAGCATCGGCACAATCAGCCGACCGGGATCTGCCGCAGGCTGCCCCGCTTCCCGACCGAGGATTTCGGCGTAGGCGACGAGATCGCGATGAAGCGCGGCGGGTAGCTCGACGGTGATCTTCACCGGCTTGTCGTTGGCGATGGGACCGAGTTTTAGCTTCACCACCTCAACCTCCGTAGGGTTCGAGGACAAGGTCGCGCGTCACGATGACCCTGACCGGGAAGCCCGGTCGGACGGTCAGCGTCGGTGCGATGTTGAGCTGGCGGGTGACGATCTGCTGCCCGGTCTGGCTGATGCTGTTCGACGCGCCCTGGCGTAGCGCCTGGACGAGGTTGTTTTCGTTCTGGCTGGTCCCGGCCTCGGCCCCGACGCTGAGGAGCGTTGAAAGGGCGGCCGCTTTGAAGAGTTCCCCCCAATGATAATCGACGCCGTCTTCAAGTCCGGCGTAACCCTCGGCGTCCGCGCCGGGTTGGCGTTCCAGCACTATGGATCGGCCATTGGGAAACATCAGCCGGTTCCAGACGAGGAGGACGCGGCGCTGTCCGAAGCCGACGCCTGCGTCATACTGACCGATAACCCGCGTGCCCTGCGGGATGAGTAGGATCTTGCCCGTCGGGCTGTCGTAGATGTTCTCCGTCACCTGCGCGGTGATCTGGCCGGGCAGATCGGAACGGATGCCGGTGATCAGCGCGGCGGAAATCACCGCGCCCGCCTGAAGCACATTGGCCGATGCCGGCGCCGCAACACGATCCGACGAGACCGTGCGCTTGTCGGGCGTCTGGTTGAGGAAAGCGAGCTGGCGATCCTGGGCGGAAGGCGTCGACGGCTGCGGCGTCAGGCCGAGGCTGGCAAGGTCTGTCGCGGACGGCGCTGTCGTCGCGGCGGGCGCTGTCGTTGCAGTATTGCCTGGCCGCGTTTCCGTGGGGGCAAACAGCCGAGCAGTTCGCGCCGATTCCAGCTCCTGCGCCCGCCGCTGTTCTTCCGGGCTGGGACCGGAGACTGTGGCGATCCCAGGCGCCGCACCAGCTTGGCTGCCGTTCGGTCCATTGAGAATCGGCCGGCCGAGATCGCCTGGTAGCGCCGGGCCGAGCTTGGGCACGCCGCTATAGTCCTTCGGCAGGCCCGACAGTCCGTCCGGAGTCGTGCGGTTGTCGGTGGAAAAGAGTTCCTGGCCTTGATTGCCTACGTGCCGGGTCTGGAGCGCGTAGATCAGCGCACCGCCGACACCCAGACTGGCCGCCAGGCCGAGACCGGCCAGAACTTTGCGTGACAGGCGGGTGACTCGCGGCGGTTCAGGGCGCAGCCGCATCGGCGCCACTGGCTCGCCGGTGAGGGGACGAGAGTCATCCTCTGCCGTTTCGGGTGGCGATGCCGCTTCAGGCCTCACCCCTGCTTCCTTCTCGGGATCACGTTCGGTGCTCACGACGCGGGCCTCCCATCAGTGCGGGAGATGCGAACGCGCTTCTGGTTCTTATCTGCTCCGAAGCGCAGTTCCGCGGCCGCAAACAAGCGGTCGACGATCATGTAATTGCCGCGCACGCGATAGTTGACCAGTTCCGAGGTATTGCCCTCTGGACCGACGACGAACAGCGGCGGCATCTCGCCCTGGCCGATGCCGCGCGGAAACTCGATGAACACCTGGCGTCCATCGTCGAAGGCGCGCAGTGGCCGCCAAGGTGCGCGGTCGCCGGCCACCTCATACCGGAAATTGACGCGAGACAGGTCAATGCCGTTGGCGACCGGCTGTTGTGCTTCGGCTTGGCTGTTCTGGCGGCGCAGCGCGATGAGCTGGTCCTGCGGATATTGCCACGAGACAGAGGCCATATAGGTCGAGGGCGTCGAGCGCAGTTCCATATGATAGGTGCGCCGGTCGGTGTTGATGACGAGATTGGTCATCAGTTCGGCGCGGGTCGGCTTGACGAGAATATGGATTTGTTTCGTCGCGCCGATGCCGCTTTCGGTATCGCCGATGATCCAGCGCACGGTGTCGCCGGCGGCGACGGGACCGGAGCCGACGAGTTGTTCGCCCGGCTGGAGGCTTATGTCGGTTATCTGTCCCGGCGAAGCATAGACCTGATAGAGCGCGCTATCGACGAAGGGATAGACCTGCATCGAATTGATGAAGCCGTTACGCACCGGCTGCATCCGGGCCGCGGCGTTCGCCTGATTGACGCGCACGGTCGGATCGGCGGCTTCAGGTTCTGGCTTGCCGTCCTTCCCCACCGGCTTCAACTGGCCGGGAAGCGGCAGCGGTTGCGGCAGTGCGACCACTCTGACCGGCGCGGGCGGATCGACCGTCTGCACGGCGGGCGCGGCATCGTCATAGGAAATTTCAGGTGGAGGTATGTGACCGGCGCACCCGGCAAGCGCGGATGCGGAAAGCAGCAGAGCCGCGAGTGAAGCATTACGGAAAGCCGGCTTCCCGGCTGTGCGGAAGGTCGGCGTCATTGTCCAAGCTCCTTCGACCAGTTGATTGCGTTGATGTAGATTCCGAGCGGGTTCTTCCGCAGCGTGTCGGCGTCGCGCGGCGGCTGCACGGCGACAGTGAGGATGGCGGACCAGCGGGCCGTATCGGCGAGGCTGCCGTCTTGATAGCGGCGCTCGATCCAGGCGACGCGGAAGCTCGTCGGCGACGCCCGGATCACGCTGGAGACTTCTACTGCGATCTGTTGCTTGCCGACCTTGGCGAATGGGTCGTTGGCGCGGGCGTAGTCGTTGAGAGCCAGCGCGCCGCCCTGCGTGGTGAAGTCATAGGCGCGCAACCAGTTCTGCCGCACGATGATCGCATCGGCGGGGATGGACCGGACCTGTTCGATGAAGCGCGCGAGGTAGAAGGCGATCTGCGCGTCATTGGGCTGATAGTCGGCGGTCGCGGGGGCAACGGCTTGCGCCTGGCCCAACCGATCGACCTGCACCACCCACGGAACGATCGAACCGTTCATCGACTGCCAGAACAATCCCGCCGACAAACCGGCAGACAGCGCCAAAGAACCGAAGGCCATCAATCGCCAGTTCCGCGCCTGCACGCGGGCCGAACCGATGCGCTCGTCCCAGATCTGCGCGGCGCGTTGATAAGGCGTCTCGGGCTGCGGGGATTTTCCGTAGTGGTTGGAAGGTCGTTTGAACATGGTCAGTCGCTTTCGGAGAGGTTGACGGAAGAGCCGCCGCCGTGGCTGTCGCCGCTGCGCACCGCATGGGCGGCGGCCTGAACGCCGTGGGTCAATTGCTGCGAGCGTTTCATGCGCTTGGCCCAGGCGGGCGGGCCGTCGGTGGCGGCTGATGCGGCAGGTGCCGACGCGGTGTCAGCAGCATCGCCGCCGATAGTTCCTGCGGTCGACGATCCGCCCGACACCTCAAACGCTGCACGCGCACCGGACTGGTAGCTCTGCTTCATACTGTCGGCTGCGCGGCTGGCTGCGCGCTTCAGGGGTGAGACGGCCGCCTGTGCGCCTGTGCCAGCGACATTGCCGAGACCAGAGGCGACGCCCGATGCGCCGCTCTGACCGGCAGCACCAAGGCTGTAGGCAGTCGACGCGCCACCGGCGAGCGCCGCACCGCCACGTGCTGCCGCTGCGGCGCCGCCCACGAGGGCAGCGCCACCGGACGCGACAGCGCCAACCGTCGCCGCACCCGCTGCCGCCATGCCGCCGGCGGCGAGACCCGTGCCGATCGCTGCGCCTGCGCCGAGTTGCGGACCACCGGAAACGAGACCGTTGGCAATGCCGGGACCGAAGATGCCGAGGCCCAGGAGCGTGAGCGCCGCGAGAACGATGGCCATCGCATCGTCGATCGACGGCGTGGCTCCGCCGAAACCAGCGGTGAACTCGGAGAAGAGCGTCGAGCCGATACCGATAATGACGGCCAGCACCATGACCTTGATGCCCGACGAGATGACATTGCCGAGCACCCGTTCGGCCATGAAAGCGGATTTGCCGAACAGGCCGAACGGAATGAGGACGAAACCGGCGAGTGTCGAAAGCTTGAACTCGATCAGCGTCACGAAGAGCTGGATGGCGAGCACGAAGAAAGCGAGGAGCACGAGCGCCCAGGCGAACAGCATGCAGGCGATCTGGATGAAATTCTCGAAGAAGGACCAGTAGCCCATCAGGTTCGAGATGGATTCGAGCAGTGGGTGCCCGGCATCGAGTCCGGTCTGCGCGACCTTGCCGGGGCGCAGGAGATCGGAGACGGTGAAGCCGGTGCCGGACGCCTTCAGGCCGAGACCAGCGAAGCTCTCGAAGATGATGCGGGCAAGGTTGTTCCAGTTGCCGATGATGTAAGCGAAGACGCCGACGAACAGCGTTTTCTTGACCAAGCGAGCGATGATGTCGTCGTCTGCCCCCCACGACCAGAATAGCGCGGCCAGGGTCACGTCGATGACGATCAACGTGGTGGCGATAAACGCCACCTCGCCCTGCAACAGGCCGAAGCCGCCGTCGATGTAGCGGGTGAAGACCTCAAGGAAATGGTCGATGACGCCGGTGCCCTGCATGGTCAGCGTCCTTCCCGGTCGGGGCCGAGAAACCGGCGGCGGTTGTCAGCCCAGGCTTTCAGGCAGGACGGATCGCGCGCGCCGGCCTCACCGATCCCGCTGCACCGGGTGAGTTCCGCATCCAGCGGAACTCGCTCCGTGACAGGACGCGCCTGTGTCGCAACATTGTCCGGCGCGACCTCATGGCGGTTCATCTCGATCGCGGTCGCGGTGATCGCCACCGCGACGAAGACGAGGGCGCCGATGCGCGCGAGGCTCTTGCCGTCCATCGCCCGTTCCTCAGTTGCCGCTGCTGGGGAACATGCGGGCATTGCCCGGCTGATAGCCCGCACCGGGTGTCAGGAATCGGCGGCGTTGTTCGCGCCCCTGTTCGGCGGCGGCTGCCTGTTCGGCATCTCGCAGCGCCTGCGCTCGCCCGTTGGCGGCGACGACAGCGGTGAGGTCGGCGAGTTGCTGGGCCTGCAACGCGAGAAGCTGGTTGCCGGCCTGCGTTGCTTGCAATGCCCCCGTCGCTGATTGGCTCGATCCGACCAGCGCCGACATCTGCGTGCGGTTGGTGTCGATGTTGCCGACCACGGTGGCTTGCACGCGCATGGCATCCTGCAAACTGCCGACCGTGTTCTGCCAGCGGGTCTTGGCATCGGCGATCAGTTGCGTGTCCGACGCTGACATCGACACGTTGGCGTATTTGCTCTGGAACACCTGATCGATCTGCTGGACATTGTAGGCGATGTTCTGCGCCTGACTGAGAAGCTGCTGCGTCCGCTGAACGGACTGCTGGAGCTGTTGCAGTGAGGAATAAGGCAGGCTCGCGAGATTGCGGGCCTGGTTGATGAGCGACTGCGCCTGGTTTTGCAGGCTGGTGATCTGATTGTTGATCTGCTGGAGCGACCGCGCCGCGGTCAGCAGATTCTGCGCGTAGTTGGACGGATCGAACACGGTCCATTGCGCCTGCGCGGGCGTCGCCAGCATCGGGGCGATGGCGAACGGAGCGATGAGCAGCGCGGCAGCGAGCCGCGCCGCACGAGTGCGGCGTAGTTTCATTGCAGTTTCTCCAGGTTGGTCAGGTTGGGAATGAGATCGGCGGCCCAGTCGACGCCGCGAAGACGCAGCCATGCGTCGAGGAAGCCTTCGGGTCCGTGTTCCGCGATAATGTTGGCGATCGCGGTCTGGTCGGTCTTCGCCGAGGCAGCGCACAGCGCCAGCGCCACTTGGCTGAGACCCAGCTCGAACAGGCGGTTGCCACGCCGCGACTGGCAGTAGTAATCGCGCTTGGGCATGGCCCGCGCGACGATCTCGATCTGCCGGTCGTTGAGGCCGAAGCGGCGATAGATGGCGGTGATCTGGGGTTCGATCGCCCGCTCGTTCGGGAGCAGAATCCGGGTCTGGCAGCTTTCGATGATGGCGGGAGCGATCGCCGAGCCGTCGATGTCGGACAGGCTTTGCGTGGCGAAGATGACGCTCGCGTTCTTCTTGCGCAGCGTCTTCAGCCATTCGCGGAGTTGGTCGGCGAAGCCCTCGTCGTCGAGCGCGAGCCATCCTTCATCGACGATGATGAGCGTGGGGGATCCGTCGAGCCGATCTTCGATCCGGTGGAACAGATAGGCGAGCACGGCGGGTGCAGCTTCCGTGCCGATCAGCCCCTCGGTCTCGAAAGCTTGGACTGTCGCCGTGCCGAGATGTTCGCTCTCCGCGTCGAGCAACCGCCCCCATGCCCCGCCGATGCAATAGGGTCGCAATGCCTGCTTGAGGTCGTTGGACTGCAAGAGGACACATAGGCCCGTGATCGTGCGTTCCTCGATCGGCGCAGACGCCAGTGAGGTCAGCGCCGTCCAGAGGTGCTCTTTCACCTCTGGCGTGAGCGCGACGCTCTCACGGGACAGGATCGCGGCGAGCCAGTCGGCCGCCCATGCCCGTTCGGCGGGGTCATCGACGCGGGCAAGTGGCTGAAGCGATACGCTGTCGGCGCCGCCTTCGGTGAGACCGCCACCCAGATCATGCCAGTCGCCCCGCATGGCGAGTGCGGCAGCGCGGATCGAGCCGCCGAAATCGAAGGCGAACACCTGCGCGCCGGCATAGCGCCGGAACTGCATCGCTATCAGAGCCAGCAGGACGGACTTGCCCGCACCGGTCGGCCCGACGATCAGCGTGTGGCCGACATCGCCGACGTGCAGGGAAAACCGGAACGGGGTCGAGCCTTCAGTCTTTCCGAAGAGCAGCGGGGGCGCTGCGAAATGCTCGTCCCGTTCCGGCCCCGCCCACACGGCGCTCAGGGGAATCATGTGGGCGAGATTGAGCGTGGAGATCGGCGGTTGCCGGACGTTGGCATAGACATGCCCCGGCAGTGATCCGAGCCAGGCGTCCACGGCATTGATGGTCTCGGCCATCGCCGTGAAGTCACGGCCCTGAATGACCTTCTCGACGAGGCGCAGTTTTTCGTCGGCGGCACGCGGATCGGCGTCCCACACCGTCACCGTCGCGGTGACGTAGGCGATCCCGGCATAGTCGGCGCCGAGTTCCTGCAACGCGAGGTCAGCGTCTGCCGCCTTGTTCGAGGCGTCCGTATCGACCAGCGCCGAAGCTTCATTGGTCATCACTTCCTTGAGGATCGCGGCGATCGACTTGCGCTTTGCGAACCACTGGCGGCGGATCTTGGTGAGGAGCTTCGTCGCGTCAGTCTTGTCGAGCAGGATCGCGCGCGTGCTCCAGCGATAGGGGAACGCCATCCGGTTCAACTCGTCGAGTAGGCCGGGCGTCGTCGCGGTCGGAAAGCCGGTGATGGTCAGCACACGGATGTGCTGGTTGCCGAGCATTGGTTCGAGGCCGCCAGTCAGCGGCTGATCGGCGAGTAGAGCGTCGAGATACATCGGCGTTTCTGGCACGCGAACCCGGTGCCGCTTGGTCGAGACGCAAGCGTGCAGATAGGTCAGTGTCTCGGCATCATCGAGCCAGACACATTCCGGCATGAAGGCTTCGACGAGACGCAGGATGCGATCGATACGGTCGGCGAAGCCGGTCAGCGCCTCGTGCGGATCGACGCCCGACCGGTCGCGGCCTTCGTAAAGCCAGGTCTCGGCGCGGGCTGCGTCTTCCGCCGGCGGCAGATAACAGAAGGTCAGGAAGTAGCTGGACTCGAAATGTGCGCCGGCTTCCTCGAAGTCGGCCTTGCGCTCGGCATCGACCAGCGCCGACGCCGAATCCGGGAATATGCTTTTGGGATAGCGGTTCGAGACATGCCGCTGCGCTTCGACGAAGATCGCCCAGCCTGAGCCGAGACGGCGGAAGGCGTTGTTGAGGCGGCCGGCGACAGCGACCAATTCGGCGGGCACGGCGCTGTCGAGGTCCGGCCCACGGAACTGCGCCGTCCGCTGAAAACTGCCGTCCTTGTTGAGGACGATGCCTTCACCGATCAGCGCCACCCACGGCAGGAAGTCGGCGAGGCGACCATTCTTGTTGCGATATTCGGCGAGGTTCATCACGGCCAGGTCCTCGCTCAAACCGAAAGGTGCGCGGGAATGCGCAGATGGCGGCGCACGACATCGACGAAGAGCGGATCGCGCTTGGCGGCCCATACCGCCGCGAAATGACCAATCGCCCAGATGGCGAGGCCGACCAGCCAGAGGCGAAGTCCCAAGCCGACAGCGCCCGCGAGCGTGCCGTTCATGATCGCGATGGCGCGCGGTGCGCCGCCGAGCAGGATCGGTTCGGACAGCGCCCGGTGCAGCGGGACCGTGTAGCCGGGAACTTCCCCGCCCTGATCGACGACGCCCGCCATCAAACCAGCGCTCCGCCGCCGAACGAGAAGAACGACAGGAAGAAACTCGACGCGGCGAAGGCGATGCTAAGGCCGAACACGATCTGGATGAGGCGGCGGAAGCCGCCCGACGTATCGCCGAACGCCAGCGCCAGGCCGGTAGAGATGATGACGATGACGGCGATGATCTTGGCGACCGGGCCTTCGATCGACTGGAGGATCGATTGCAGTGGGGCTTCCCACGGCATGGACGAGCCGGAGGCGTAGGCGGGCGCAGCCATCACCACACTGAGCGTCGCGACCGATACGGTCATGGCGAGACGGTGGCGCAGGTGGGATAGGCGCATAGTGCGCAGGCGTTGGATCACAGGTTTTCTCCTTCGTGGCTAGGGTTGAGAGTGGCGGGGTCACCGCCGTCACCCTCGAAAACCGGGGTGCTGATGGCGGGTGTGACGCGGTAATCGCCGTCGGGGCCGAGGCCCTCGACGCGGGCGAGTTCGGCGAGCCGACGTGCAGAACCGCGGCCCGACAGCACGGCGACGAGATCGATCGTGTCGGCGATCAGCGGGCGCGGAACCGTGACCACGGCTTCCTGAATGAGCTGCTCCATGCGACGCAGCGCGCCGATCGCCGAACCGGCGTGGATCGTGCCGACGCCGCCTGGATGGCCGGTGCCCCATGCCTTGAGGAGGTCCAGCGCTTCCGCCCCTCGCACCTCACCAATCGGGATACGGTCAGGGCGTAGGCGCAGCGACGAGCGGACGAGATCGGACAGCGAGGCGACGCCATCCTTTGTGCGCATGGCGACGAGATTGGGCGCAGCGCATTGCAGCTCGCGCGTATCCTCGATGATGACGACGCGATCGGAGGTCTTCGCCACCTCGGCGAGCAGCGCATTGGTCAGCGTGGTTTTACCGGTCGAGGTGCCGCCGGCGACGAGGATGTTGGCGCGAGACGCAACGCCTTGGCGAAGCGCCTCGGCCTGTCCCCCTGACATGATCCCGGCCGCGACATAATCGTCGAGCGTGAACACCGCCACGGCGGGCTTACGGATCGCAAAGGCTGGCGCGGCGACTACGGGGGGAAGAAGCCCCTCGAACCGCTCTCCCGTCTCGGGCAGTTCTGCCGAGACGCGCGGCGCGTCGGCATGAACCTCGGCGCCGACATGGTGCGCGACCAGGCGCACGATCCGTTCGCCATCGGCGGGCGATAGCCGCTCACCCGTATCGGACAATCCTTCGGACAGCCGGTCGATCCAGATGCGCCCGTCCGGGTTCAGCATCACCTCGACGACGGTGGCGTCTTCCAGAAACCGCGCGATGGCCGGGCCGAGCGCCGTGCGCAGCATCCGCGCGCCGCGCGCCAAGCCTTCCGAATTATGATGTGAAGCCTTCATGTCGCCCCGAGTTCAGCGGGGATCGACAGACCTTCCCCTTGCGGGGTTGAGTAAAAGAGCCTGATTTAGGGCGGATTCAACAAGGATTTATCGGCGTAGTGGTGTAGCGTGCAAATACAGGAGATCGGCGGCACCGGCCTTAACTTGAATGACGTCGTCCGATGATTATTCGTCCCGCGCGTGGGAATCATCGCCGTTTGGGACGCCTACATCCTCCGCGATCTCCTGCCGCAGCTTTGGCCCCTTGGCGAGACGTCGCCCAAGCGCAGTCACGAAGGCACCATAGCGTTCGGCCGTCTTCGCATGGGCGGCTTTCGCGACGGGTTCGGACAGCGTGGGCGTGGTGGCGAGCCAAAAGCGGACGAACACCGCCAGCATCTCGACGGAAATCCCGACATCGCGCTCAAGCCGAACCATGCGTCGGTCGAACTGGTCGAGCCGCTTGGTGAGGGCGGCTTCCTGTCGCTCGGCCGCGTCGGGCGACAGGAAGGATTCGATGGCAGCCTCCGCGATCAGCGATCGGGAATGATCCCGCCGCGCGGCATGATCGGCGAGACGGGTCATCACGGCGGGATCGAGATAGACGGACAGACGCTGCTTGCGGGCGGGTTTGCTCATCGCGGCCTCACATATCCATGTCATCGGCGGGATCGAGTGACGCCTGACGGGCGACGCTTTGCATGAGCCGGTTCATGCGGCTGTTGCGGGCAGCGTCATCCTCGTCGTCTTCGTTGAGGCCAATCTCGAACTCATTCTCAATCGTCTCCTTCTTCTCGACCGGCTGCACGCGGTTGAGTTCGGGCTGACGGCGGCGCTCGGATTCGGTCGGATCGTCGTCCTCGGCTTCCGGCGCGGACTTCTGTGGCGCGATCTGCGGGCGCTGCGGCACTGGCAGCGATGTCCAGTCGTCGGGGCGACCCTGCGCCGCCTTCAAAGTCGGCGGCGGCAGGATGCGCTCCTGCAATCGCCGATCCTCGAAGTAGCGTGCCTTCTTCGCCCGGATCGGCGGCGTGCCAGCGATCATGACGATCTCGTCGGTCGCGGGAAGCTGCATCACCTCGCCCGGTGTGAGCAACGGCCGGGCGGTTTCAGAGCGCGACACCATCAGATGCCCGAGCCAGGGGGACAACCGGCTCCCGGCATAGTTCTTCATCGCCTTCATTTCGGTCGCGGTGCCGAGCGCGTCCGACACACGCTTGGCGGTGCGCTCGTCGTTGGTGGCGAAGCTGACGCGCACATGGCAGTTGTCGAGGATCGAGTTGTTGGCGCCGTAGGCTTTCTCGATCTGATTCAGCGACTGCGCGATCAGGAAGGACTTCAGCCCGTAGCCGGCCATGAAGGCGAGCGCCGACTCGAAGAAGTCGAGCCGTCCCAGCGCCGGAAACTCGTCCAGCATGAGCAGCAGCCGGTGGCGCCCGGCCTTGGCCTGCAAATCCTCGGTCAGGCGACGACCGACCTGATTGAGGATCAGGCGGATCAACGGCTTGGTGCGGTTGATGTCGGAGGGCGGGACGACGAGGTAGAGCGTCGTCGGCTGTTTGCCCTCTACGATGTCAGTGATGCGCCAATCGCAGCGGCGCGTCACCTCGGCTACAACGGGATCGCGGTAGAGGCCGAGGAACGACATGGCGGTGGACAGTACGCCCGAGCGTTCGTTGTCGGACTTGTTGAGCAGCTCGCGGGCAGCGCTGGCGATGACGGGATGCGGCCCGGCATCGCCGAGATGTGCAGTTTTCATCATGGCGTTGAGCGTCGACTCGATCGGGCGCTTCGGATCTGAGAGGAAAGCGGCGACGCCGGCCAGCGTCTTGTCCGCCTCGGCGTAGAGGACATGCAGGATCGCGCCGACCAGCAGGGCGTGACTGGTCTTCTCCCAATGGCTGCGCTTTTCGAGGCTGCCCTCGGGATCGACCAGGATGTCGGCGATGTTCTGGACGTCGCGGACTTCCCGCTCGCCGCGCCGCACTTCGAGCAGCGGATTGTAGGCGGAGGACCTCGCGTTGGTCGGGTCGAACAGCAGGACGCGGCCGTGCCGGGCGCGGAAACCGGCGGTGAGCTGCCAGTTCTCGCCCTTGATGTCGTGGACGATGGCCGAGCCCGGCCAGGTCAGCAGCGAGGGGATGACGAGGCCGACGCCCTTGCCTGAGCGGGTCGGCGCGAAGCACAGCACATGCTCCGGCCCGTCGTGGCGAAGATAGTCGTGGGTATAACGACCGAGCACCACCCCATCGGGACCAAGCAGCCCGGCAGCCTTCACTTCCGCCGTATCGGCCCAGCGCGCCGAACCATAGGTCTCGACCTTCTTGGCTTCGCGCGCCCGCCAGACTGACATGCCGATCGCCACGGCGGCGGCGATCAGACCGCCTGATGCCGCGATATAGGCGCCCTCGATGAAGATCGACGGGGCGTAGGCATCATACCCATACCACCACCAGAAGAAGGACGGCGGATAGTAGAAGGGGAAGCCCAGTAAAGTGAACCAGGGGTGTCCGAGTTCGGGCTGGAAGGCGAGCCGCCACGCAACCCATTCGGTCGCGCCCCAGATGCAAAGAAAGACGATGGTGAAGACGGCGAGGATCTGGCCCCAGAGGATTTTGGTCGCGGACATAGGCAATTCCTTTTTGGGCAAAGGGTCTTGGAGAAAATCAGAGGCCCAGGCCGCGCTTGCGCCCGAAGCTCCAGTCGATGCCGCCGTCATCGCGGGCGACGCCGGAGACATGACGGCCGAGCTGCTTTTCGAGGGACGGCGTCCACGGCACGAGCTGGAAGCCAAGGCCGTCGTCGATCATGGCGAAGCGGCCGGAGGCGAGCGTGATGCGCTGGCGATAGGAGCCGGCGACATGTTCGCCGTTGCCCGCGCGGTTGAAGGGTTGGCCAGTCTCGGCAGCGAGCTTCTCGCCGAGCGCGTCCAGTTCTCGGCGGCGCAACGTATCGATCAGGTTGCGGCCAAAAGTGACTCGCTGACCGTGCCGTTCGCCGAAGCCCTGTTCGACCAGATGGGCGGCGCGGGCGCTCATGGCGTGGCGCACCTCGGCGCCGAAGCCGCCTTCCGATAGCGCCACCGGCTCGCGGGAAATATTCTGCCGGTCGAGCCAGGTCGCGCCTGTCGCGGTAATCTGGCGGTCGATGTCAAGATCGGAACGGACAGCGAGCGCGACGCGGCGCTCGCCCTTGGCGTCCTCGAACCTGCGAAGCTCGACGATTGATCCCGTCACGCTGTCGCCGGCGGCGTCGAGATCGCGCAGCCTGACGTGGTGAGTGCGGCCGTCGACGCCATCGATCACAGCGTAGGCCGTGCCCTTCAGCTCATCGTCGAGACCACGATCGACCAGCCGGCCGATGATCGGCGTATCGAGATTTTCGGCGGCGAGGACATAGCCCGCCGAACTTCGCTCGATGCCGCGTTCGGTCAGCGCGCGGTGCATCCGCTTGATGATGTCGCCGCGCTCGCCCATCTCGCGTAGCGTCGGCTCGGCATCATTGGCGATCATCCATTGGCCGGGGCCGACCTGATCGGCGAGGCCGAGCGATTCCAGCTTGCGAAGACGGCCAACCTTCAAGGCATGATATTCGTCGGGCGTGGCGTGGCAGTCGGGCGCTATGTCGATGACGCCGGTGTCGTGTCCGTCGCGCACGAGCTGGCGGTCGAGTTGGGTCCAGCGCTCGGCCTCGACCTGCCGGTCTAGATTGCGGCGGATGTCGAGATCGGTGCGCGGCCCGAGATCCTGCGTGACGAGATCGGCGGCGCGGGCGCGCATTCCCTCCTTGATGTAGTCGCGGGCGATGACGAGATCCTGGCCATCGTCGGTGCGGCCGCGCAGGATGATGTGGACGTGGGGATTGTCGGTGTTCCAGTGATCGACGCCGGCCCAATCGAGCTTCGTGCCAAGATCGCTTTCCATCTGGCTCATCAGTTCGCGGGTGAAGCCACGGAGGTCGGTCATCTCCACGGCGTCCTCCGGCGAGACGATGAAGCGGAAATGATGCCGATCTTCCTCGCAGTGCTCCGCGAAAGCCCGGCCATCCACGTCGTCACTACCCGGCCCGAATAGCAGGGCCTTCTCCCCGTCACGGGTCACGCCCTCGCGGCGCAGATAGTTGAGGTGGGCCTTGAGCGGCGTTGCGCGCTGATGGTGGCGCACTACCCGCGTCTTGATGACGACGATGCGGGAACGGCCTGTCAGGAGGCGATTGGCGCGAACGCTTGCCGTGCGGCCACGGCCGAAGGTCGAGCGGGTTCCAGAGGTGATCCGGCCCGAGCGCGAGATACGCGCGCCAGCCTTCTGTGCGGCGGCGAGCGCCTGTGCGATGAAGGGCCGCGCGGCTTGTTTGCCGGACGAGCGGATGCGGCCTGGGCGGACGCGAAAATCGCTGTCGCCGGTCATGGCCGAGACCCCGCACATCGCGTCAGGCCACGGAAATCATGGAGAAATGCGGGTTTCCGCGAGGTGCGGGGAAAATCCGCACCTCGCGAAATCGCTCCATAACCCCTTGAAACCAAACGACCGCCAACCGCCGCACCTCGCGGCTTTTTATCTCGCCATCCTTCGGTCGTGTTGCCCGTGCTCCCCCTTCGCGCCCCCCATGACACGCTGGAATGCGCTATCGTGCGAACAGGAACCCGCGCGCTCATTGCGCCGTTCCGCCGTTTGCCCGCGCGACGAACAGGCCATTCGACTGCGGCACGATGGCGGAGACATCGCGCACGATGGGCGTCGCCGAAGCATCGCTCGACGGACGCTCGGCCGACACGGACTCGGCAGCCGGTCTGCGATCGGGCTGCCGATCAGAAACGAGCACGAACAATGAGGAGCGGGTCCAGGCCAGTGGATCTACCGACGCGACGACGGTGATGCCGGGATCGCCGGCACTGTCGAGATTGGGCGCGACGGTGGCGACATAGGCGCGCGTTTCGGACGGTAGCGGGCGCCCCTTCAGCGACGCCTCGTAGCGGCCCGGTCCGGCGTTGTAGGCGGCAATCCAGCCGGGCGATCCGTAGCGGTCATAAAGCAGCCGGATGTAGGCCGCGCCCGCGATGATGCTGTCGTGCGGATCGTAGGGATCGCTGCCGAGACGATGGCGGATGCGCAGATCACTCCATGTCGCGGGCATGATCTGCATCAGGCCCATCGCGCCTTTGGGCGATAGGGCACGCGCATCGCCGTTGCTTTCGGCGGCAAGGATGGCGCGTATCCATGCGGCGGGAAGTTGGAAACGCTGCGCCGCCTCGGCGATGTAGTCGCCATAGGGATCTCGCGGCGACGGGCGGATGACGCCTGGCGCTTGTGCGAAGGCCGGACCCGAAACCCCGCAAGCGAGCGAGATGCCGGAAAGGAGAAGGAAGGCGGCGCAGCGCATGGCGTCACTCCTTTCCGTCGTGCTTGGGCTGACGGCTCCAGTGCAGCGTCCAGGCATTGCCGGTGTCGTCGTCACGGAACAGGTTGGCGCGGATCGGCTGCGGCAGCGCCGGATCGTCGATGACCAGCGCGAGGTATTCGCCCGCGCGCTCGCCGGTGCGCCTCCAGGCCGCGCCGATCTCTGCGCCCGGCTCGCCGGTCTCACCGTCGACGATGTGGACGCGATACTGCGGCGTGTTGTCGGTTTCCGATGGTTCGGCCGTGACGATGAGCACGTCCTGGGCCATCATCAATGTCGTCAGATGTCCGACGAAGCCTGCTTCATCGCGAGTGAATGTGCCGATCTGTGGCATGGCGGTTCCTTGGCGGTGGCGTTGAAGGAATCATCGGCGAGCACCGCTCCCGCCGATGGGGAAGCGGTCAGCGCGTGGCGGCGCGCCAGATGAAGCGGCCATCGCCAGCTTCGTCTGTGTAGAGGGGCGTTGCCTTGCCGATGAGGTCACGTGCGGGAAGCGGGCCGAAATACCGGCCGTCGAGGCTGTCCGGCACGGACGGGTTCATCAGGAAGATGTCGCCGTCCGCGATACGACGGCAGCCCTGCCAGACGGGCAGAGGACGGCCGTGCGTGTCACGGTCGAGCGCGTCGCCGAAGGGCACCGCATCGACCGCAACGGCGCTGCCGGTGCGGCAGACTTCCTGCCCCGGCAGCGCGGCGATGTGCTTCAGCAGCGGCACGCCGCGCCCTATATAGCCGCGCCCGACCATGAAGTCGGCGAGCGGCTTGTCGGGCATGACCGCGACCAGATCGCCAACCTTGAGAGGACTTGGACGTTCCAGATCGTAGAGGCCGATGGGCACGCTGCCCGAAGCGTTCCAGAGCAGCTTGACCGGCAGGGAAACGCAGGAACCGATGGCGATGGCCATCAACGAAAAATACGTCACCATGACGTAGCCGAAGCGGGTCATCCTTCGACCCTCCGCCGTTTGAGCCATGCCTGATGACGTTCCGTCGTGTAGGCGCGCGGCTCCTGGCCAGCGCTCAGACGGTGATGAACGTGGCGCCAGTGATCGGGACAAACCTCGCAGGCGTCGATGTCTGCGGCTTCCACCGCGTCGACGTGACGGAACACCTGTTCAACCTTGGGCCAGCCTTCGATCTTCAGCAGGATTTCGCCGCCGGGGCTCACAAAGGGCAGCGTCTGATAGGACTCGCCCGGCATCACCGCGCGCACGATGTCCATGCGCGAGATGATCGTGCCGAAGTCGTTGGCCGCCCAACGAACGAAGGCGAAGACGCTGCCGGGGAGATATGAAAAGACACGACGGCGGCGGTCGAGCACATGCTCGCGCGCTTCGCGGCCGAACCTGATCCAGTTCTCGATGCGCTTCTCCACCCAGGTCAGTTCGACATGGGTGAGATTGTCGGACGCTTGCGTGATCGGCACGGCCGCGCCGCGCACGCGGAGGGCCGCGTTGCCGGTCATGATGGGTCTCCAGAGGTTGCGGGAAATTCGCGCGCGAGGAGATCGCGCAGCATGTCGGCGACGGTGACGCCGCGCTTGAACGCGGCGATCTTGATCCGGCCGCGCAGGTCCGGCGTCACGTCGATGGTCAGCCGCGCGGTGAAACCAGCGGCCTCGCCATTACGCGGCGGAGCGTCAGCCGCCTTGATCCAGTGTTCGGGATCGGCGGGCCGGGCGGCGAAGCCGCGGCGGATCGGGCGCTGGCTCATAGCGCGGCCCTCCCGATGCCCAGGTGTTCGATTTCGTCGGCCAGCGCCGCGATTTCGCGTGCGGCGGGCGTTTCGCCATCCAGTTCGGACACCAGTCGGCCAGATTGCGCCGCTGCCGCAAAGGCGATGCGCTGGCCGATGGTGGCGGCGAGCACCGGCGGGTCATGGTCCGCCAGGTTCTCGGCCGTCTCACGGGCCAGCACGGTGCGCGCGGCGCAACGGTTGAGCACGAAGCGCGCAACGAGATCGGGTCGATAGATGCGCGCTTCGGCGACGAGCGCCAGCATTTCGGCTGAGGCCCAGCCATCGAGCGGTGATGGCTGGACGGGGATCAGCACGAGGTCGGCGGCAAGAAGCGCCGAGCGCATCAGCGCGGTGACACGCGGCGGCCCGTCGATGACGACGTGATCGGCATCACGGGCAAGCTCGGGGGCTTCCCGGTGCAGCGTATCGCGCGCCAGGCCGACGACGCCGAACAGGCGCGTCAGGCCTTCGCGGCTGCGCTGCTGCGACCAGTCGAGCGCCGAAGCTTGCGGGTCCGCGTCGATCAGCGTGACCCGCTTTCCCTTACCGGCCCATTCGCCAGCAAGATTCAGCGCCAGCGTCGTCTTGCCGACGCCGCCCTTCTGGTTGAGGAACGCCACGATCATGGCCTGCCTCCCGAGCGACTGGCGAAGGGAAGCTGAGGGACGTCGGACGCGGCTTGCGGGGAGCGGTTTCGGCGCGTTTTCGCGGTCGAACCGAGGGCGTCGGCGGCCTCCCGAATGAGGTTCTTCACCTCGCGCGCGCGCGCTAAAGAGTTAGATTCTTTGTTAGACTCTAAGTTAAGGGCAGGATTTTTCGTTTTGGCATATGGGGTTACACCCCGTTTGGGTTCCTGCTGGCACGATAGGGCGGTTCCCGATAGCACGGGCCTGGGGGTTCCCGATGGCACGAGGCCATCCACAGGTTTTCCACAGGGCGGAAAAGGCTCGAAGGCAAGCAGCGTTCGGCCACCGATCTCGACCTCCAGAAACAGCCTGTAGCCAGGCAAAGGCTGGCGACGGATGATGTCGCGCAGCTCGAAGGCGAAGCGCTTGAACGGGGACAGCGCGCCGGATTTCTGGTGCAGATGGCGAAAGTCGAAGCGCCAGCCCTTGCGCTGGCTACCACCATGCTTGC